>ERZ1106976.488-NODE-488-length-44300-cov-22.644615_pt1 | contig 44300 bp, 51 predicted proteins | sample MGYA00403687_ERZ1106976 | MGnify/ENA primary metagenome ERZ1106976 (study PRJEB35170, sample SAMEA104062446) | human gut metagenome | biome: human gut; feature: human-associated habitat; material: faeces | place: Denmark | collected 2013-02-22 ... | reverse complement strand
TGAGCGAAACCTGCTTGCCGCCGAGCTGCGGCTTGATGTAGTTTTCGATATAATTGCGGTAGCCTTCCAGCGTCCCCGGACGAATCGTGCCGTCCTTGTATTCCGCAAGCCAGCGATCCAGCCACTCGCCCAGCGTCATGCGGCTGTCCTCGGTCAGCTCCACGTCCTGATAGCATTCGATGCTCTGGTGCAGTTTTTCCGTCAGCGCTTTCTGCGTCTTCGCGTAGACGTGCCGGAAGATCGGGTCGCCGTTTGCCTTGTGTCCCACGACGATGCGCCCCTCCCAGCGCCCATCGTCGCGCTTTCTGACCATCCCGTCTCCGGATGGCCGCCGTTTTCCCATATGCAGGACTCCTTTCTTTCGCGTCATTCTTTCTCTAATAACTACCACACAGGAGACAGAATAGCTATCTCCCGCGCGGAAAGTTATCAGAAAGTTATCATTTGTGTTCTCTTTGTCTATGGCAGCGCAGATTTTGAACCGCATTACCAGCTCATCGACATGGTGCCGCTTGTCTGCTCCTGCTCGTGATCGTCCGCCTTGTGTCCAGCGGCGATACGCATCCGACGCAGCTTGGCGAGCCGCTTGCGGTCGATCTGGACGCCGCTGTTTTGCGGCGCAGGTGCGCTGCCCTGAAAGATCTTTCCCATGTGGTAGAACAGCCGCGTTGCCGAGAGCAGAATGTTCGGCGGCTCCTGCCGCTCAATGCGATCCATGAAAAATCCTGCATAGTCATGTCCCTGCGCCTGCGCTTTTTGAAACCAGTCGTAGGCAGCATCCTTGTCCTGCGACGCGCCATCGCCGCTGAGATAGAGTTTTCCCAGCAGGTACTGCGCATAGGAATTTCCCTGTTCGGCTGCCATGCGCACATATCATACTGTTTGTACTTCGCAACCTCGTCGATGAAGAACAGGGACAGGACTTTGATGCCCTTACCTTGACACCTTTGTGCTGTCCATATTCAACCTGAGCGGTGGGACTGCTCAATCCGGGCGGTCCCATTGCTCAATTTACGCGGAACCGCTGCTCAATTTCGCCGGTCGAGATGATTTTGCAGAGCGGCGTATGCAACTTGTTTGAAGTCAGGCGCTTGAAAGGATGGATGCATTGTGGCCGATACGACACGGGACATGACGAAAGGAAGTCTCTGGAGGTTGATTGCAAGCTTTGCCCTGCCGGTTCTGCTCAGCCAGATTTTTCAGCAGCTCTACAATACGGCCGATACGCTCATCGTCGGCCGCTTTCTCGGCGATGCGGCGCTTGCCGCCGTCAGCTCCTCTGGCCCGCTCATTTTCCTGCTCATCAGCTTCTTTGAAGGACTGACGCTCGGCGCGAGCGTCACAATTCCCCGGTATTTCGGTGCCAACGATCCAGACCGGGTCGAGCGCGCCATCCATACGATCGTTCTTCTGAGTATCCTCAGTGGTCTCGTTCTGACCGTCTTCGGTGTCTGCATGACGCCGCACATTCTGCGCTGGATGGGAACCGATCCCGAGGTACTGCCGGACGCGATCTCCTATTTCCGGTACTATTTTGCAGGCGTTCTGGCTGTCGTTCTCTATAATGCCTGCAAGAGCATTATGAACGCGCTCGGAGACAGCCGTCGGCCGCTTTACTATCTGCTTTTGTCCTCTGCCATCAATATTGTTCTGGACCTTCTGTTCATCGCCGGCTTTCACTGGGGCGTCTGGTCGGCAGCCGTCGCCACTACTATCTCCCAGGCCATCAGCATGGTTCTGTGCCTGGTGCACCTGTCATCAAGACACACGCCTTTCATCTGCAATGGAAAAAGCTCCGCCTTGACGCGGAGATGCTCCGGCAGATTATCCGCTACGGCTTTCCATCCGGCGTCCAGAACTCCGTGATCGGCCTTGCCAATGTCGTGGTACAGACCAACATCAATTCCTTCGGAAAAATCGCAATGGCCGCCTACGGCACCTACAGCAAGCTTGAAGGCTTTGCGTTCCTGCCGATCACTAGCTTTACCATGGCGCTCACTACCTATACCAGCCAGAACCTCGGCGCGTGCGAATATAGCCGGGCAAAAAAGGGCGCCAGGTTCGGCATCCTCTCTTCGATCATTCTCGCCGAGCTCATTGGCTTTGCCATGTATGCCTTCATGCCGCAGCTGGCCAGTCTTTTCAGCAAAACGCCCGACGTTATCACGCTTGCCACAAAGCAGGCCCGGACCATTTCTCTGTTCTTCTTTCTGCTGGCTTATTCCCACGCAGTGGCCTCCGTCTGCTGCGGCGCCGGCAAGGCCTTTGTGCCGATGGCGGTGATGCTTGCCGTCTGGTGCGTGCTGCGCATCAGCTATATTCTGCTTGTCATGCGCTTTTCGCATGAGATCCAGTACATCTATTTTGCCTACCCGCTCACGTGGAGCATCTGACCTGCACGACCGGCTGTGTCGGCGGCGCGGGCCAGCCCATCGGCCGCAAGGAGCAAAAATATGCACGCGCCAAAGGTCTTTATGAAGCAGACCGCAAGACGCTTATCAAATCTTCGCAGCACAACCCGATTCTCAAGACGCTCTATGAGAAGCTGCCGCCTGAGAAGGCGCACGAGCTGCTGCACGTCCACTATCCGCAGCCGGAATAATATCCCGTTCCTTTCCGCCCCTGCAAACGCGGGAGCAATCATCCCTACCCCGTATAGAAGAAGCCTCCGCTTTGCGGAGGCTTCTTCTTTTCTCCAAAGCCGCAAACGGCTTTGGAGAAAAGGACTTGCGCTCCGACCCGCGCGTCCCCGCCGGCAAAGCCGGCGAGGACACACTCTCTGCGCATAGAGTATTTTTCCGACGTACATGCCGCCGGAAAAAATGATCTAAAAACTATTTTGCGCCTGCGGGCGCAAAACTCTGCGAGACTTCTGGGGAATGGGGGCTTTTTGTCGAATTTGCGGCTTGTTTCCGGCTCTTTGTCTGTGATAAGATAGGCACACAAAGGAGTGTATTGCACATATGAAAGAAAAGCTGAAAATTCTGATTGCGAACGACGATGGGATCCGGTCGGAAGGTATTGCAAAGCTGGCCCGCGCCGCTGCCTCATTTGGAATGGTCTGGGTCGCTGCACCGGAACACCAGTGCAGCGGCATGTCTGTCCGCCTGACTATCTCTGAAAAGAGCCAGATGGCGGTCTACCGCTATGATTTCCCGGTTCCTGTGGAGGCCGCCTGGAGCGTAGACGGCACGCCCGCCGATTGTGTCAAGGTTGCGCTGAACGCACTGCTCCCCTTCCGCCCGGATATTGTCCTGTCCGGCATCAACGACGGGCTGAACGCGGGTCTTGACGTCGCCTACTCCGGAACCATCGGCGCGGCGACAGAGGCGGCCATGCACGGCGTTCCCGCCATTGCATTTTCCATGCGCGACGGCAAATCCTTCGACGTTACCGATCACTACCTCTGCTCCGTTCTTGGCGAGCTTCTGGAGAAGCCGCTCGGCCGGGGCGAAATCTGGAACGTCAACTTCCCCACCTGTCCGCTCTGCGACTGCCGCGGCATTCTGTACGAGCGTTTCCCGGAAAAGCAGTCGTATTACGAAAACTATTATGAATGCGTCCGCGAGGAAAACGGTGTGCGCTATCTGTCGCCTGTTGCAAAGGTTTTGCACGCAGACGCCGTGACGGACGGCAGCGATATCCACGCGGTTCTGAACGGCTATGTTTCCATCGGCAAGGTGCGCTGCGCGCCGTTTTGAACATTTGTCTTTATACTGTGGACAGTTTCAAATTATTAAGCCGAATTTAAGAAAATTTGAAGAAAATTTGACATATTTCTTGCATTTGACTTCTTGTATTGTCTTACAGGATGTGGTATATTTGCTTTGGTAGAAATACCAGTATCTTGCGGGGCTGCGCTGTGCGCAGTCTCAGCTCACCACCGCGGCACTGCCGCGGACACATGTTTCAGGAGGAATATAGAAAATGAAGAAGATCATTGCACTGCTCCTCGTGGCGGTCATGGCAATCGGCTTCTGCGCCTGCGCAGCCAAGACCGAGACCCCCGCTGAACCCGCCACAACGGAAACCACGACCACTGAGGCCACGGAAACCACCGAAACCACGGAACCCGCAGCTGAAGAAACCACGACCGAAGAAACCACCGAAAACCAGCATTTCGACAAACTGACGCTTGAGTTTGTTCCCTCCAAGGACGCCGACGTCATCATCACTGGCACGAAGAACCTTCCCGAACTCGTGAAGGCTGAAATGTCCAAGCTCGGCTACGACATCGACGAAGTCGACATCACGGTCGGCACCAGCTACGACGCCACCGGCGAGGCTATGGCTGCCGGTTCCATCGATCTGGGCTGGCTGCCCGGCGGCACGTACGCGCTGTACTCCGACGATGTGGATGTCATCCTGACCGCTACCCGTAACGGCCTGTCCAACGACTCCACCAACCCCGCCGACTGGAACGGTGAAGCCAACGCCACCAAGAAGGATGGCCCGCAGGTCACCTACTACCGCTCTCTGATCTACGCTACTCCGTCTGCTTATGGTCAGGAACTCGCTGCTAAGGTCAATGCTGGCGAAAAGCTTACCTGGGAAGACCTCGACAAGGCAACCTGGGCTGTCCAGAAGACCTCCTCTTCTGCCGGTTACATCTATCCGTCCATGTGGCTGATGGCCAACTACGACGGCAAGAAGATCTCTGATCTGTCCAATGTCATGCCCATCGACTCCGGTTACGGCACCGCGTTCTCCTACGCTGCTGCGGAATCCGTCGATATCATCGTCTGCTACGCCGACGGCCGTAACGACTACGAAGCATCCTGGATGCTGCCCACCGACCAGCAGGACGAAACCGGCAAGCAGGGCATGGGCCGCTCCGACTCCATCTGGAACGAGATGAACGTCATCGGCGTCACCGAGGGCATCTACAACGATACCGTCGCCATCTCCAAGGAGAGCCAGTACTACACCCCCGAAATCGTCGCTGCCCTTCAGGACTGCTTCATCAACATCATCGGCACCGATGAAGGCAAGGCCATCTTCGACGTCTACAGCCACACCGGCTACGCCAAGGCGACCGACGCTGACTACGACGGCGCACGCGCTGCTCTGCAGGCTGTTGCCGAGTAATCCGTCATCAACCAAATAACGTCCAAATGAATAAAGCGCCCCGCGTCAACGGGGCGCTTTTCGTTTTACAGATATCTCAGCAAAAAGCACATCTCCGATATTCTCCATTCAAATCTTCAGAAAGAAAAGAGTCGCAGCATGATTGAATTCAAAAATGTGTATAAGACTTATCCAAACGGCTTCACGGCACTGAAAAACATCAACCTGCAAATTGAGCAGGGCGAGTTTGTTGCCATCATCGGCCTTTCGGGCGCAGGTAAGTCGACGATTCTGCGCTGCATCAACCGGATGCACGATATCTCCAAGGGCGAGCTGACCGTTGACGGTGTCACGGTGGACTCTCTGCGCGGCAAAGAGCTCCGGCGCTACCGCCGCAAGGTCGGCATGATCTTCCAGAGCTTCAATCTGGTTTCCCGCAGCACGGCGATCAAGAACGTTCTGACGGCCGATGTCCCAGATATGCCGTTTTTCCGGGTACTGCTCGGCATTTTTACAAAAGAGCAGAAAATGCGGGCATTAGAGAGTCTGGACAAGGTAGGCATTTTGGATAAGGCCTATACCCGCTGTGACCAGCTCTCCGGCGGTCAGCAGCAGCGCGTGGCCCTGGCCCGCACGCTGAACCAGAATCCGAAGATCATCCTCGCCGACGAGCCTGTCGCTTCCCTTGACCCCATCACGGCCAAGCAGGTCATGCAGGACTTCGTGCGCATCAACAAGGAATATAAAATTTCGATTCTGCTGAACATCCACCACGTGGACCTCGCGCTCAAATACTGTGACCGCGTCATCGGCATCCGCGCGGGCGAAATCGTTTTTGACGGCCCGGCCAGCACCATTACCCAGGAACAGATCGACGAGGTCTACAACGGCGCAAAGGCGCCCACCATGGGCGAAGGCGAGGGCGAGCTGCCGAAGGCTGCCAGAGCAGAGGGCTAAGCCATGGAAAACAACACGTCTTCTCTGATGAAGCTTACACTCTACGACCGCATCTTCAAACCCCAGACCGTAACGCTTCCCAATGGACATTCGGTCCAGCGGCGCAGAAGCCGCACGCCGGTAATCGTCCTTTTCCTGGCCGTTGCAATCTGGCTGTCTCTTCGCATGACAGGCTTTGATCTGCACGTCGTCATCACAAAATTCCGCAAGATGGTGGACCTTCTGGAGAAAATTCTTCAGCCGGACTGGTCGTTCTTCCCGAAGGTCGTTTCTCCTCTGATCGATACCATCAAAATGTCGATTCTCGGTACGGTCATCGGCTGCGTGCTGGCGCTGCCGGTTGCGATTCTCTCGTCGAGCAACATCAACAAGAGCATTCCCGTCGTCTGGCTCATCCGATTCCTGCTTGGCCTTATCCGGACACTGCCGACTCTGATCATCGCACTCGTGTGCGCGCTGATCTTCTCGCTCGGCACGTTTTCCGGCACCATCGCAATCGCCATCTTTACCTTTGGTATCGTGGCCAAAATGCTCTTTGAGTCGATTGAAACCATCGACATGGGGCCGTTTGAGGCGATGGAAGCGCTCGGCGCGAACAAGTTCCAGGCATTCTGGTCCGCCTGCGTGCCGCAGATTCTGCCCGTTTATTTAAGCCACAGCCTGTACTGCTTTGAAATGAACGTGCGCGCATCGGCAATTCTCGGTTACGTCGGCGCTGGCGGCCTTGGTATCACGATCAACGAGCGCATCGGCTGGCGCGATTACAACAGCCTCGGCACGGTGCTGCTGTCGCTGTTCGTGGTCGTTGTCATCATCGACTTCTTCAGCGAATACCTTCGCAAGAAGCTGAGCTGAAAGGAGGCTGCAAGATGGAAAAGAAAGACAAAATCGCCATGCTGGAGCAGTCGCTTGACCGGAAGCTCACCACGCTTGAAATGTATGAAAACCGCCCGCGCAAGTGGATTTTGTACCTTGTGATTGTTCTGGCGGTCGCACTGCTTGTCGGCTGGTCGGCAGACGACATCCACTTTACGGGCCTCACCGCCACCGGTACGGAGGTCGCCAAGGGTGTCGTCCACGGCGTGTTCCACCCGGACACAAATCTGTTGTTCGGTACCGGCGACTCCGATGTGCCGTATCTGCTGCTGCAAACCATTGCCATTGCTGTGCTCGGTACTATTTTCGGCGCAATTCTGGCCATCCCCTTCGCGTTTCTGGCCTCGTTCAATATCATGCCGAAGGCGGTTGCGTACATTGTCCGCATTCTGATTCTGATGATCCGCACCATCCCGTCCATTGTCTGGGCGCTGATGTGGATCCGTGTGACAGGCCCGGGCGCCGCCTGCGGCGTTATCACGCAGTCGGTCTGCTCGATCGGCATGATCTCCAAAATGTACATCACGGCCATCGAAGATCTGGATACGCATATTCTCGAAAGTCTGGACGCCATGGGCTGCACGCCGTTCCAGAAAATCCGCTACGGCGTTCTGCCGCAGCTGACGGCAAGCTTCATCTCGACTACGATCTACCGCTTTGACATCAACCTCAAAGACGCCACGACGCTCGGCATCGTCGGCGCGGGCGGTATCGGCGCGTCGTTGGTGCAGTGTCTCAACTCCCGCCGCTGGGGTATGGTCGGCTCGTTCGTCTGGAGCCTGATGGTGCTTGTTCTGATCATCGAACTCATCTCCACGCGCATCCGCAGAAAGCTTGCGCACGGCGAATAAAAAAACTGGGGGGCGCTCTGAGCGCCCCCCCAACGTATCCTCAAGGGCCATTACTATGGAAAAGAAATTGACAATCTACTATACCAGTGATATCCACGGCTGCTTCTCGCCGATTGATTATGCCACCGGCCTGCCGGAAGACTCCGGCCTTGCCAACTGCATGGCGCAGTTCCGGAAAGACGGCAACACCCTTGTTATCGACGGCGGTGACACCCTGCAAGGCAGTCCTCTCACCTATTATCTGAGCCATGAAGCGCGCGATGTCACAACGCTCCCGGCCGCGCTTTTAAACCTCGGCGGGTATGATTTTGTAACGCTCGGCAACCATGACTTCGACTATGGGAAACAAACCATCGAGCGCTATCTTGCCGCTCTGAACGCCCGCTGCCTGTGCGCAAATGTGGAGGGTATCCGCGGCGTGGAGAAAACGGCCGTTGTTACCATGGAAAATGGGCTTCGCGTCGGCCTGACCGGTATTATTACGCCCTTTGTCACACAGTTTGAAAGCGCAGAGAATATGGCCGGCATCACTGTGACCGACGCATTTGCCGCCGCCTGGTCCGCACTTTCCGAGTTGCGGCACAAAACAGACCTCACCATCTGCATCTACCACGGCGGATTCGAAGCGGACGTCAAAACAGGAGAAATTCTCTCACAGACCAGCGAGAACCAAGGCTACCGTATCTGCCGGGAGCTTGGGTTTGATATTCTGCTTGCAGCGCACCAGCATATGCAGGCCGAAAATCTTCAGATCGGCGGGACGTATACCTGCCAGCCGCCGGAAAAAGCCGCAAAGTTTATCCGCATGGACGTAACGGCCGACCGTGGAAGCGTCCATGCCGTCTCCCAGCTGATACCGGCAGGATCGGTCGCGCTTCCGGCTGCCGCAGACGCACTTCAGAGTGCCGAGGCACAGACTGCCCGCTGGCTCGATACACCGGTTGGCCGGCTCGATGTGCCGATTCCGGCGGAAGATCCTCTGACGCTGGCGAAAAACGGCTCCCTGCTCGCAAACCTCATCAATCAGGTGCAATTGGAAGCTTCCGGCGCGGACATTTCTCTCACGAGCCTTTCCAATCGTGTGGTTGATTTTCCGCAGGATGTGACCGTCCGTGCCATCGTCTCGGCCTACGCATTTCCCAACACGCTCCAGACCATCCGCGTCACAAGAGCTGTTCTGACGGCCGCGCTGGAACGGAGCCTTTCCTATTTTGATTTTGCGCCGGACGGAAGCCTTTGCATCAGCGACACATTCCTGCGGCCAATCATCCAGCATTTCAACTACGACTATTTTTCCGGGCTTACCGTCACGGCAGACCTTTACCAGCCGGTCGGCCGGCGCGTGCGGTCCATCGTCTACCAGGGCAGAGAGCTGCCTGATGACCAGACGCTCACGCTCTGCCTCAACAATTACCGCGCCTCCGGCGCCGGCGGCTACGGCTGCTACAAGAGCTGTCCGCTTGTGTCGGAAAATTTGACAGAAATCTCTGATCTCGTCACACAGTATGTGCTGCAGCATCGCGAGATTACCGTCGACAAAACCAAGTGGCTGCAATTTTGCAGCGATTGAACACAGAGCCGCATAACGCGGCACAGGAGGAATGAACTATGGAAAACAACGTATTCAAGGTCGTCTTGCTGCAGGCGCTTCCCGCGTCCGGCAAATCCGAAGTCCGTAACTTTATGGCGAACATCGAGCCCGAACGGCTCAAAAAGGAGTTCCACATCGGCGAAAACCTCCAGCTCGATGATTTTCCCTACGTCCATATGATGCGCCGCATCGACAATGAGCTCGAAGCTATGGGCCAGGCCAGACTCTTCTATCCGGGCGAGGAGCCCTTCATTGACGGAAGAGACTGGGGCACGCTCTGCTGCCTGTTGAACGAGGACTATCACGATCTGCTCAACCGCAACGTGCAGAAGCCCGATTCCTGCGCGCAGCTGCTTTTTGATCGTTACGACAGAGCCGGTCAGATCGTCGGCATTGCGCCGCGGCTCGGAAAGCTCCCGGAAGAAATCCGCAAAAAATTGGCGGAAAAGCTGGAAGCTGAGGCGGCCGCCATGCTGAAAGAAAAACAGGACGCTTATCCCGACTCCTTTGACGGCAAGACCATTATCATTGAGTGCGCGCGCGGCGGACCGGACGGCGCGTCGATGCCGCTGACAGGCTCCGACGGATACCAGTATTCGCTTCCGATGTTCTGCCCGGAAATTCTGGAAAACGCCGCAATCCTCTACATCTGGGTCACACCGGAGGAGTCCCGCCGCAAAAATGCCGACCGCGCCGACCCCAACGATCCCGGCTCGAACCTGCACCATGGCGTGCCGCTGGCCGTCATGCTGGGAGAATACGGCTGCGACGATATGGAGTATCTTGTAAACACGTCCGAGCAGAAGGGCACCGTAACTGTGAAGGCACACGGAAATACCTATCATGTGCCGATCGGTATTTTTGATAACCGTGTGGATAAGACCTCCTTCCTCCGCGCAGAGCCGTCCGCCTGGGACGCAGCACTGGTAGAAGATGTGACATGCGCCATCCGTCAGGCCACAGACACCATGTGGGCCGGTTACCGGAAATAAAGCAATGCATTACAAGCACAAACCGCCCACCGGAAATTTCCGGTGGGCGGTTTCGTTTTATGGCAGATTAAAAGCCGAAGCAGGCACGCACAGCGTCCGCGTAATCACCTCTGCAAACCAGATAGTGATTGCCGACATGGGAGTTGAGGAACTGCTCCACCGGCACATCGCAGTGAACCCGGATCTGCGTGTGTCAAAGATCATCCTCGTGCAGATCTTCGACAATCTCGCCGGACGCGGCAAAGTAGTGACTCAAATCCGCGCTGGCCTTGAAGATTGTCACCTAGCCGAGCGGAATATCGCCCGCGATGGCAACGCCGATCTTCGACTCAAAGTGCGTGTCCAGATGGTATTTCTCCGGCATATCCAACGGCAGCGTGCAGTGCGCAAAGACAAATTCGTTTGCCGCCCTGTCCACACGGGACGGATTGCACTGGAAGGCATGCTGACCGCTCACAGTACCGAGAATCGACATGGAAATCAGCGTCGGAAGGTCCGCCTCACAGCCGCCGAAGATGCCGTTTGCATTGAGAAGCGCCAGTCCGAGACATCCGGTGTTCTTCACCGGCGTCAGAAGGTCAAAGCAGCGGACGCTGACGCCGGCGAGCTGGTACCGCTCCACTAGGCGTCGAAACGCGCCGTAGATTTCAAGCGCCTGCACAACCTGGTCATGGTCAAAGGAACATGCAGAAGCGGAAACCGGAAAGTCGGAGCTTGTAAAGGCGCGGCTGCTTGGAAATCAGTGCGTGATCCTGCCGCAAACGCGCATTGTCGGCTGCTGTCACAATCTGCTGCATCCCGGAAAGCTGACGAAGCGGCTTATGACGCAGCATGATTGCCTCGGAAAAAACTGCCGGCATTTTGAAAAATACGAGGACGCAGGGTATTGGAAAGAATGTGACCGTAAGAAAGAACAAAAACGGACGGCCAGACAGCTTCAGCGCATAAAACGGAAGCAGGAAGCCGCCACAGAAGCGATACTGCAAAATCTCGCGGAGCTGTTTCAGTCTTACATAGAGGAATATCAGCAGCGGGTGCGAAAATAGACTTCTTCACCGAAACTCCCACAAATGCAGTTGAGCCTTACCCATTTCTCTGCTACAATAGCCACATAAGAAATACGCAGCGGAGGTTTTCCCATGATCCGTGAAATCTGCAAAGATGAATTCTTTTTATCTCAAAAGTCAGAACCTGCCACGGCTGACGATTTGGCAATCGTGCAGGATTTATTGGACACGCTGGCCGCGCACAAGGGTGGCTGCGTGGGCATGGCGGCGAATATGATTGGCGTCAACAAGCGCATCATCGCGTTCGACAACATTGGTACATACATGGTCATGTTCAATCCCGTGATCGTCAAAAAATCCGCGCCCTATGACGCGGAGGAGGGCTGCCTGTCCCTGACCGGCACGCGGAAAACGAAGCGGTTTCAAACCATCAAGGTGCAGTGGCAGAATGAGCAGTTCCAGACGCGCATCCGGACATTCACCGGCTGGGCGGCGCAGATCATTCAGCATGAAATCGACCATTGTGAGGGGATTTTGATATGATTTTTTACTTTTCCGGCACCGGAAACAGCAAATACGTTGCCAAACGCATTGCGGACGCGCTGGGCGATGAGATCGTAAATCTGAATGCCCGCATCAAGGCTTCTGACACTTCAGCCGTCGAAACCGACGAACGGCTGATTATCGTCACGCCAACTTACGCTTGGCGCATTCCGCGCGTCGTGCGCGACTGGCTTCGGAAAACGGAACTGCGCGGCGCGAAGCAGGTGTGGTTCGTCATGACCTGCGGCAGCGAGATCGGAAACGCCGACAAGTACAATCGCGAACTCTGTACGGAAAAGGGACTTTCCTGCATGGGCACGACGCAGATCGTCATGCCGGAGAACTACATTGCGATGTTCTCCGCGCCGCAGACGGACAAAGCGCGGCAAATCGTCGCCCAAGCCGAGCCCAGCATCGACCGAGCAATTGCGGCGATTCAGCGCAATCAGCCGTTCGCGCCGACACGGAACAATCTCTACGACCGCTTTATGAGCGGCCCGGTCAATCCGATTTTCTACAAATTCTTCGTCAAAGCGAACGCCTTTACCGCGTCAAGCGCCTGCATCGGCTGCGGTCAGTGCGTGAAGCGCTGTCCGATGAACAACGTTGCAATCAAAGACGGCAAGCCGGTTTGGGGCAGGAACTGCACCCACTGCATGGCGTGCATCTGCTATTGTCCGGTCAGCGCGATCGAGTACGGCAAAAAGAGCGTTGGTCAGCCGAGATACCACTTTGAGGCGCTGTGAGGTCTGCGATGAATCGTGAAGAATTAGAAGCCTACATTCTGAACTACTACTCTACCCTACCGGACTATCCGTGGGCGGACACACCGCGCGCCACCGTGTTCCGCCACGCAAACAATCGCAAGTGGTTTGCGCTGGTCATGGAAGTGCCGCGAGACAAGCTGGGACTTGCGGGAACGGAGAAACTCGATATCGTCAATTTTAAGTGCGACCCGATTTTGATTTCGTCCCTGCGCGGCGAGACTGGCATTTTTCCGGCGTACCACATGAACAAAGCAAGCTGGATCACCGCCTCGCTGGACGGCAGCGTGCCGGCAGAAACAATCGAGCTTTTGCTGGATGTGAGCTATGAACTGACCAAGCCGAAACCTCGCAGGAAAGCGGCAAAGGGGAAAGAGAACGAATAACCGTTCTCTTTCCTGTTTTCTATGTGTGCGAAGCTGTCGCCTGTTTTCGCAAAAGCATCGCTTCTCCAAATCCGGGTCGCAGAGCAGCGGCAGGATTTCTACCGCCGTGGCGTCATATCTGCAACCGATGTATATTGCAAATAGTAACTAAAAGGACCGCAGCTGTTCGCATGAGCAGGTGCGGTCCTCTAAAAAGTCGCTCGTATTGAACGGAATCTAATTTAGTCTGAAATAGCAGGTATTTTTCCCTTTTCCTTCTTTTTTCAGTTCTCCGGCTGCAACCAGCTTCCGCAAGGCACCCTCTATGGAACTGTCACTGAGCGTCGGGCAAAGCTCGCGGATGTCCTGCTTATTGAACCGACCGATTCTGTTTTTGTTTGCTCTGCGTACCATTTCCAGTGCGGGCAGCTTGGTTTCCACAAGCGCCACGCGATCCTCGAAGTCTTTGTAAGCGGCAAGAATCGTTCCCAGCAGGTACTTAATGAAGGGCACTACATCCTCGGTTCCTTCGTGCCAGCCGATTTGCGCCTGCGCAAGTGTGGCGTATCTTGGCAATCTCCACGAGCTTTTCGAGTTCCTCCGGGCGCTGCTTCAAATACAGTTCCTGCTTCCCGGCTTCCTTGTATATGGCCGCAATCAGACCAAGAACGTCCGAGTCCCACTTTTGTTGCCTGATTGCAGAGTAATTGAAGGTTTTCATTCCCTTACCTCCATTCTGTTTCCCTTAAATATTAGAATAAAATAAGGGAATAGTCAATGGCTGTGCGATAAATCCCTTACTATTATGCCTGAATTAAGGGATTTATAATCTTAGTCGTTAACCGCCTATTCTTCGTTTATAGCGACACAACCTTTGAACTGTTGCTTTTGAAGAAGCCACTTGCAGAGAAATTTGTTTCACGCTGGGAACGTTCTTTCTTGAAGTCTCTCTACAAATACGTACGACTTGATTTTATATCACTTTGGTGATACTATTGCGGATAGAGATATGCAGGAGGGACACACGGATGAATCAGAAAATCACACTGTATCACGGCTCCGAGCAGCTTGTGGAAACGCCGACTTTCGGGTTGGGCAAGAAAAACAATGACTTCGGTCTTGGCTTTTACTGCACGGAAAGCGAGGAACTTGCGAAAGAATGGGCCGTGTCCTCTCTGCGCAATGGCTTTGCCAATCGTTACAGTCTTGATACGGAATACCTGAAAATCCTGAATCTGAACAGTCCGGACTATACGATTCTGAACTGGATCGCCGTTTTAGTGGAGCACCGCCTGTTTTCCATCAAAACCCCGGCAGCGCAGCGGGCAAAACGGTACTTGATTGACAATTTCAGCGTCAACGTCAATGCCTATGACCTGATTATTGGCTATCGCGCTGATGACTCCTATTTTGACTATGCTGAGTCTTTCTTAAATAACGGAATTTCCGTACAGCAGCTTGCAAAAGCCATGCGGCTGGGAAAGCTGGGAGAGCAGATCGTCGTCAAGTCCAAATATGCGTTCTCGCTGCTGCATTACGAGGGATTTTCCATCGCAGAAAAGGAAAAATATTATGTTCTCCGCAAGGCCCGGAACGATGAAGCCGATCAATATTATGTGAGCATACTTGAAGAAGAAACCGATGGTCTGTATATGCTGGATATCCTGAGAGGAGGCATTCAAAACGATGACCCACGCATACCAAGAAATGTATCTAAGTAACGCACAGGCGCTGCTGGGCGACGCTTTTGACTATGCCATCAACGCCTGCAGTATTTCAGGAAATGACTTTGTGAAGCTATTTTCCGTAAGCTCTGTCAGCAAGCGAATCGAGAATGGTGAGCCTGCCTATCTGGCAGGAAAAAGCGGAATTGAAGTCGTGGAAGATATTCTTGTCGAGACGACCGGAAAAGCACCAACTGCCAAACCGCAGGCAACGTTCAGCCGTTCCAGAGAGTATTGGATCGGCTGGGCTATCGCGTACTATCAATGGTTCTCCGGCAGGAAATTCAGCGATATTTTCAAGGTCCTTTCGTTCGAGGATTTGCAGCAGATGTACGCTCCGCTTCACGAAGCAGACATCAGCAAATTTGCCAATATTGCCGATACCAAAGTGCGTGCGTATTTTACAGATACCAATCTCAAGCGCATCCGCACGACCTACGGCTGCACACAAGCAGAGCTTGCCAAGCGAAGCGGCGTCAGCCTCCGGTCAATTCAAATGTACGAGCAACACAACAAGGATATCAATAAAGCCAGCGCGGAAACGGTTCTCAGCCTCGCAAAAATCCTTGGCTGCACAATGGAGGATCTTCTTGAAAAGTGAGATCAATGCAACCATAGCCAAATATGAAAAAGAAAATGCAATGTGGCGCTGCACGATCAACAGAAAAACATCGCCTTTAAATTCCCCAGAGTCAAAAACGTCTTGCACTATTCTGCCTATAGAGCTATACTATTAGCGAGGTTTTATACAATGAAAAGTACATTTGATGAGTTGAAAGACTTAATCGACTACATTCAATCAGTATATACTGAGATTACAGATGAGTGGCTGCGAGAAACACCTACAAAAACGAATTTGAAAAACGCCTTGGTCGCTGACATTGACGCTGATGGTATAATTTATAAAAGCATAATGGAATATGTTCAGCTTCTGAACGAAAAAAGCGCGGATATCACATTGCCTCTTGCTAGCGTATGCTCCTGTAAAGTAACTGCGCGGGTAAAAGCGCAAAACTCGATTGAGTTTAAAATTCAAAACTACAAGACAGAGCGACATGAATTTGGTAAAATTCCAATCAACAAATGTATCAACGATTTATTCGGCATCAGGATCTTTTTGCGAGAGCCATTGACTTTTGATGAGGTTTATTCATTCATAGAAGATACTTATCCAAACAGGTACCGATGTATTGACTCATCAAAGTTTGACTATAAAGCTGTTCACCTTTATTTCAAAGAGAATAATCAGTCATTTCCGTGGGAGCTGCAGATTTGGAATATGTGTGACATGGATAGCAATTTCTCATCTCACAAAAAATACAAGCAGGAATACACCGCATGGGAGAAAGAAAGCAAGGAAGGAGGAATCATCAATGATTAAGCACTACATTATTATGAGTAGTTCGTACACCGATGGCAGTCGTGTAGCATTGGATATTACGGAGGATTGCTTTCTTAACAGCAAAGCAATTGCAGAAATGATTGAGGAAATCAGGAAAAACTGCGGCAAAGATGTTCCTCTATCAACGCATTTCATCGAAACAGAATCCGCTTCATGGGATTCTGTTGTAGCGTATGATCCATTCTTTGAGGATGTCGAATGTACTAAATCGACAACAGCGTTTTCTGAGAAAATCAAAAAAGGTAGAGTTTTGTCAGGACTGGACGTTGCAAATTACATTCTTTCAAAAATTCGGTGTACGCATCTTTCACTGGAAAAACTCGTTTATTATGCATATGCGGATTACCTCTGTGAGCATTCTGAGCGGCTATTTGAAGATCACATTTATGCATTCCGTCATGGTCCTGTCATTAACAGTGTCTATGAGACTTTTAAGCGAAGTGGCTCCCAATATGTGAAGCCGTTCGAGTTTGGTGACGACAGTGATATTCGGACTGGCGTAAAAGAGTTACCCGCAAGAAGCCGCATTCTGTTTGCTAAAGAAGGCACAGAAAAACTCTCGTCTATTGATAGGACGATTGCAAAATACGGAAAGTACTCTGCGGGAGCGCTTGTTGATCTCACACACCGCGCTGGCACTCCATGGTCTTATGTGGATAGTTCCGTGGCATATCAGGAAATATCGGATAATTTGATTATGGCATATCACCATGTTGAGAGCGTATAAACTAGATGATTGTATTCTTTGTCTATAGCACCGCAATCTTTGAACTGCCGTCCTCGCAGAAACCACTTGCATAACCCTCTGCCCGGAGTTACAATGCAGACACTTTGAACATAGAAAACGCTTCCCGTCTTTTTTTGTCGGGAAGCGTTTTTTGACCACATGGATTACTACAGACGCGCGCGGAACAGGCGGAAATGGGGGTTCAAAAGAGGGTACGAGAGTAACGGAATACGAGCGGAAATGATGAAAAATCATTGGAAACGTCCGAAAAAAGCTTTCGGTTCCTGTTTGGGACCACGAGGCCGCTAGTCCAAGACCAGTCACTCGAACCAGAAAACCTACTGAAATTGTGGGATTTCAGCGGGTTTTCTATGAAAATTGTTCGTTTTTTGAAAATGCTATTCTTTGCTTATTGAGGCGCAGGATTTGCGCTGCGGATTCGGCAAACTGGAATTTAGATTATAAAGGCCTTTGCAAATACACCATATCTACCAGTTGTATTCCACTCTCACAGATTGGGTGGTCGTAATTATCTGTAAAGAAATTTGATATGATATGTGAACGGACAAAACCACACTTTTCATAAAATGGTATTGTCAGTGGGCTATCGCCTGTTCCCACTTGCAGAATAGCGTATTGCTCTCTGTAATTATTAACAATAAACTCAATTAAGGCTCTTGCATAACCTTTCCCTTGATATTCTGGAACTGTTGCAATGTTCTTGATTTCAAGTATGTCATTTTCTTTATCGGTTATGACACACTCGCACTTGACCCCATTATCATCAAGTACATACATCTTGCCGTTATCAAGATAACGGTCAACCATATCTTCCTGCTCATCTGCTAATAGGAGCAAATCAAGATATTATTTTTTATTCTCTTTAACTTCAATAATTTTCATCAATCGCACCTACAAATCCCGATTAGTAATATATAAGCGAGGGTGTTACAGCCTTCGCTTTTCCTTTAAGATGAAGGTGATTGGCTGACGGAATTTCCGATTGGGACTCCACGCCCGCAAACAAATGTGTCAGCCAGCCTTCATCATTCTGCATTCGATTCAGCAAGTTGGGACAAATCACTGCTCCCGTTTCACGGACTAATCTGATTGAATCTTGAAGTGCTGGAACCAATCGTATCTCAATTTACGAAGGAGGAGTTTCATGATCGCAGTTGGAATCGACATATCCAAAGCCAAAAGCACCGTTGCGGTAATTGATTCAGACGGTACCGTTCTGGCAAGTCCATTCACAATGGCTCATACGCAGCCGGAGATGGAAGCTTTCGTGACCTATCTGAAGGGACTTGGAGAACCCACGACCATCCTCATGGAGTACACTGGCCACTACCATTATCCGGTGCTCAAGAAGCTTCAAGACGAAGGGTTTCCCGTTTGCATTGTCAATCCATACCAGATGAAAAAATACGGGGATGTCGAGATTCATAAGGCGAAGACGGACAAGAAGGACGCGCTTCGGATAGCAGCCTATGCACTTGAAAAATCTTATAAACTCGTACCGTATAGCTCAATGGAGCAAAAGTATGAGGACTTGAAATTTCTTTCCCGTCAGTACAGCCAACGAATCACTTATGTCGCGAAACTGAAAGTTCAGCTCATAGCTCTGCTGGATCAGACGATGCCTGGGATCACAAGAATACTGCCACTGAACAGCAGAAACCCTGAAAAATGCGCTCTGCTGCTCTTTATCAAACGATTCAAGTCCTTTGATGAGATTCAAAGAATTGGAAAGGCGCGCTTCCTGGCATCCTATGACGTCTTGGCGAAAAAGGCTTCAGAACGCAGTGCATCCAGCAAGGGACTTAGTATCTACGAACTCGCTGTTGACAGCATTACCACCCGCGGCGAAGACCCTTACATTTGGCTCTCACAAAATCAATGCGTTGACCTGCTTTCCGCAACACAAAATGCTGCCGACGAAATCATTTCTCAGATGAGAAACATCGCCGAGACAATTCCGGAATACAAGGTACTCCGAGCAATGCACGGCGTTGGTGACCGCCTCGGACCGATTATCCTTGCCGAGATCGGTGATGTCCATCGCTTTCACAGCGGTAAGGCATTGAACTCCTATGCCGGCAACGATGCCCCTCCATATCAATCCGGACAATTCGAGAGCAGAAACCACCACATTTCAAAACGTGGCAGCTCTACCCTCCGGAAGGCTTGTTACGAGGTAATGCAGGCCCTTAAACTGACAAAACCTCAAGACGACCCTGTGTACCTCTTTATGCTCAAAAAAGAGCAGGAAGGGAAGCCTTTCAACGTAGCCAAGATGGCTGGCGTGAACAAGTTCCTCCGGATCTACTACGCCAGAGCAATGGAGCTCTACAAGTAAACCACTTTAATTCTACATCATTTTTTCAAAGCCCGCAATCTGGTGGGTTCATTTAGTACGCCCTTTTTTCTGTGCAACTTCCAGAAAAAAGTTCTTGACAAACATTAGCAAGATTTGTTTCATGATAACAAAACAGGCGCCAAAACACAATCGCAGCCGCGCAGAGTTTCTTCCGGAAAAAACAGAATTTGAATTGCATAGTTGCTGAAAAATTGTCAGGCTCAAAGCGCTATGATTTCATTTGCAATTTCACAGACGGTCTTATTGCTTGTGTCGATCTTTACGGTGTCAAGCAGAGAATACAGGTTGATTCTTGCGACGCTTCTGTCGATAATATCGGCAGTGCGGATTCCGCGGGTGATATCGGAGGCTAACCGATTTCTCAAATTTATCTCGTCAGCTGTCAGAGAAATTTTCGTGACTTTGCAATTATCTGTGTCCAGACGATTGGTGATTGCATCAAGAATGGATTGCTCGTGCATGACCCAACAGAAGATGATATTCTCATAGGCGGTACAGTGGAGAAAACTGTTCAGTAAATAACAGATGTTGCGTATGACCATGGACTTTGTTTCTTCTGTAACCTGGAACGGGTCGGCATCCCAACACCAATCGCCGTCGAGAAAAACGCTGTTTGGCAAATCCTGTTTCAACTGCTGGCTTACCGTTGTTTTGCCGACTCCCATTGTTCCGCCGAGTAAGTATAGCCGCTTCATACCAAACCCTCATAAATTCTAATTTTGTTTCTTGATAGCGGTGCAGCAATCGCAGCACCATTTCCTACTTCATCCGCTTATGCAGAATACATAAGTCTCATCGATGGCATCAATCTATCACTCGTTATTTCCTGTAATAAAATAGTCACAGTACGGCCATTTCTGTTTATTCCCGTCTATAAGCTTTCCAAGGAACTTCATCTTTTCAACCGAACGGCGCTTGATTTCAAGCAGCGTTTCACCATCCATGCGATGGTCACTTGCCTCATAAAAGGCGAGGATCGTAAACCAGTCCAGCATATTCTTCGCCATCATGTTTTCGCCGAGGTCGGGCATATCTTTCATGAACTTGAGATAATACGCCTCGGCTTTTTTGAAGATCTGTTCGGCTTCATCCGGGTAAACCTCCCGGCAATACCGCTCACACGGCTTTGCGTATTGAGAGTTTGCATAAACTCTTTTTATGTCAAAAACCTCTCTTTTCCCATGTTGTCATCCCAAGGCCACGTCTAAAACCATCATAATGCTGAACCCGGCGGCAAAGAATACCGTGCCGAGATTGGAATGCTGCCCCTGTGACATTTCGGGAATCAATTCTTCTACGACCACATAAAGCATGGCGCCGGCAGCAAAACTCAGCAGATATGGCAGCGCGGGAACAATGAACTGGGTAGCAATGATTGTCAGTACGGCACCAATCGGCTCTACAACGCCGGAAAGCACGCCGCCGAGAAAGGCGTTACCCTTCCTTTGACCCTCGGCGCGAAGCGGCATGGAGATGATCGCGCCCTCCGGGAAGTTCTGAATCGCAATTCCAATCGATAAGGCAAGTGCGCTTGCTGCTGTGATTTGCGTGCTTCCCGCAAGAAAACCCGCGTACATTACGCCGACCGCCATGCCTTCCGGGATGTTGTGCAGCGTGACGGCCAGCACCATCATGGTCGTGCGTGCAAGCCTGCTTTTGGGGCCCTCTGCCTGCTCACTGCCGACATGCAGATGCGGAATCAGATGGTCAAGCGCAAGCAGAAACAGCACGCCAAGCCAGAAGCCGAGGAGTGCCGGGAAGAAAGCAAACGTTCCCATTGCTGCGGATTGCTCGATCGCCGGAATCAACAGGCTCCAGATTGAGGCGGCCACCATTACGCCTGCGGCAAAGCCCGCAAGGGAGCGTTGAACCAGATCACCGAGCGATTTTTTCATGAAGAACACACAGGCCGCACCGGCCGTCGTTCCGAGAAACGGGATTAAAATTCCGAGAAATGTCTGCATATAGCTGCCTCCGGGCCTATTTGTTCCTTCTGTATCCTGCCTCGTCGCGGTATTCGGGATGATTGTTCAGATACGGGTCTTTGTCGCCGCAGATCGTATAGTCGCATTTGCAGCCGTTCGCACAGGTGGTGGTGCGCACCAGTTTTGCGTGGATCAACTCCATGGACGCAAAATCCACGTTGCACAGGGCGGGCATGATGTCGGTAAGATCGTGCTTGATGGCAAACTCCGCCGCCGGGCAGGCTGTGAATTCGTAGTAGATCGGCTTGTCCGGGTCGAGAGGTGCGACGTCCATCTCATAGTCGTGCCATTTGTCACAGGCCGACTTTGCCCGCAGAAATGCTTTATACATCAGCTTTCTGAAAAACGGCTTGTTGCAGTCTACGAATTTCAGCTTGCGGAAAGAGGGGAGAATCAGGTTTTCTTCCATCTCCTCAATCTCGCGGAACGATGTGACGGCTTTGCAGGCCACATAATAACTCATAATCGCAATGCAGTCATAGGTTCCGCCTGCGCCGTTGTGAAAATTTTGCTTGCCGCCGAGGTCGGTGCGCCAGTCAGAGAGAAATTCCACATACTGCCGCTGCACCTTTTCCCACGCCGCCTCCCGCTCTGCTTCCGGATAATGCAGCGCGATCTTTGCAAGAATCTCCTTCTTGCACGGCTTGGAATACAGCGCATGGCAGGTGCGGTCAAATTGTAATTCACTGTCTTTCATTCTGTTTGCTCCTTTATTGCTTCAGAATCTCCGCGATTTTTGCAAAATCCTCCTTCGCCTCCCGGAAAATCGGCAGCATGCAGTAGCAGTGTACCATCTTTGGCCGGGCAAATGCCGTATAGGGGACCTTCGCGCGCCTGCACGCCGCTTCAAAATCAGGCAGCGCGCCGTAAAGCACTTCGTCCGCAGAATAGAAGAAGTGGATATCGCCCGCACCGGTAAAATCGCCGCGCGAGCCGGAGATCATGTAATCCGGCACGTTTTCTACACCGTGCCGCATGAATTTTTCAACCGTCACCATAAAGACATAATCAATGGAAACGTCCTTGTCGTTCAGCGCTTGCATCCGCGCCTTTTCTTCGTCGTTCCACGGCACCTCGCCGGGGGAGACAGCCACAATATGACGCGGCTGCGGCAGGGCGTAATTGTTGCCCGACCAGAACACATTGTGGATCGTCTGGTCGGAGTAGGTTTTGAGATACACTTCCATGGTGTCATACTCCTTCACGGGGTCATGTCCGGGAAGGGTAAAACGTTCCGGAGGGAATGCCCAAACGGGTTCCGCTGTGCAGGGAAAGAACAGCAGCGTCTGTTCCTGCTCCTGTCCGTGCTCCAAAATCTGCATGGTTCACACCTCCGAAATGCTGTTAAACCGCTCCAACCTGCGGCTGCAAGCAGATAGTTAGATAAAACTAACTGCTTTCCAAACAATATACCCCGTCTGGGGCCATAATTGTGCATAGCGTCAGCTGACAGGGGCATACGCGCTCCATATCATCTGACGCTATGGTAACAAAAAAGCGATTTCATGTCAATATGCGGATGACAAATGTACTTTTATAGGGACATTGATTGTCCCAAATTGCTCTGGATACTCTCGTTACCGCCCGCGCTTCTGCACATCCGCATCGATGCGGCGTTTCCAGCCAGCGCCGAGTGTTTTTTTGGCGCGAACGGTGCAGATCGCTTCGCTGATCACATCGTAGTTGAGCCCTGTGCCCATCTCGTCGCATTTATAGTTTACTGCGCGCTCAGCGGCGATGCCGAAGCGGGCCGCTTCCTTTGCTGCGTCAATGTTTGCACCGAGAAACAGGAACTCCCAGCCGTATTTTGTTTTCTGCCGCTCAATCATTCTGTGTACCGTCTCATAGCTGTAGCGGTGGCTGGCGTTTTCGCAGCCGTCAGTGGTGATGATGAACAGCGTCTTTTCCGGCACATCTTCCCGACGGGCGTACTTGTGGATATTGCCGATATGATGGATGGCCCCGCCCACCGCGTCGAGCAGCGCTGTGCAGCCGCGGGTGAAGTACTCCTTCTCCGTCATGGGCGGCACCTCGCTGAGCGGCAGCCGGTCGTGAATGACAACGCTGTCGTTGCTGAAGAGAATCGTGGAAACCAGCGCTTCGCCCGATTCCTTCTTCTGCTTGGCGATCATGGAGTTAAAGCCGCCGATGGTGTCTGCCTCCAGCCCTGCCATAGACCCGCTGCGATCCAAAATAAAAACCAGTTCTGTCATAATAAAAACCCTCCTGTGTTTGATTACGCTGTCATTGTAGCGAATCAGGAGGAGGGTTTGGTCGCTTGGAAAGCGACAATTTTTACGCGCCCAGCAAATTCTGCTCAAAAGCAAACAACGCTTCGTTGATCTCAAAAATATCGTACTGCTTCTGCTTGATGAAATACTCAATGATAACATCAAACTTGCTGCTGGCACTGAGAGCGTAGCCCGCGCGGGCGATGAGGTCACGGGTTTCATCCAGATTCAGTTCCAGCGCGATGGCAAAGGCAATCGCCGTAGCCTTGGAGGGCTTATAGTCTGGATTGTTGCGGATCTTGGAAAACAGCTTGCGGTCTACATTGGCTTTCTTATAAATCTCGGAGTCCTTCTGACCACTGCGGTCGATGAGGTGCAGCAATGTCTCTGAGAAGCCTGCGTCCAGATGGATCAGCAGATCATCCAGACTGCGGATAGATGTGGAAGCCGCGTGGAACTCCGGTGCGGGAGCCGTGCAGGGGGCCATTGTCCAGCCTGCGGGAAAAGTCGGACACGGACGTGAGCGGATAAAGTCGGTGTGCGCGTCTACATAATGGTCGTCGATGTATTCGGCAATGGCTGCAAACAGCTTGCTGCCGATCTGGTAAGCCTTGCGGTCGAAAATAACAAGATAGACCGTCATATCGTTTTGCAGCAGAAACTCCCCGATGGTGTCTACCGCCACGCGCAGTGCCTGATCCTTTGGATAGCCATAGACACCGGAGGCGATCAGCGGGAACGCCACAGTTTTGCAGCTGGATTCCTTCGCCAGCGCAAGGCTCGTCCGGTAACAGGAAGCAAGCTGTTCCCGTTCGCCGCAGCTGCCGCCGTTCCACACGGGGCCAACCGTGTGGATCACATAGCTGCAGGGCAAGCGGTACGCTCCGGTGATTTTAGCATCTCCGACCCTGCAGCCGCCGAGCCGCCGGCACGCGGCCAGCAGTTCCGGCCCTGCCGCACGGTGGATGCAGCCATCTACACCGCCGCCGCCCAGAAGCGTTTCGTTTGCTGCGTTGACGATGGCGTCCACATTCATTTTTGTAATGTCATTGCGGACAATTTCAAGAGGCATTCTAATTTCACATCCTTTTCCGGCAGCTTGCCTTTCCGCACCAGATCACTTCGTGCCGTACATTCCTGCGCATTACCAAGAGCGTTTTCGCATAACCAATGCGGCGCCCCGGGCGGGGGCGCCGCGGCGGTTTATGGATGGGCCTCAAAATAGGCGCGCAGACCGTTCAGAAGTGCAATCTGATCTCCCGGGTCGGGAAGACCTGAGACGGCGGCGACGCCGATCACGCTTCCGTCCCGGATGCGGATGGGGAACGCGCCGCTGCAGGCAGCATAGTCGCTGCGGGGCAGATGCCAGTCATGCTCCTGATCTGCGTGGCTTGCTTCCAGTTCGTAATAGGCGCGTTGGGAACTTTTTTCAAGCAGATTCACAAGATTCCGCTTGCGCCGCAGCCACTGCTCGTGATATGCGCCCGTGCCGTCCGGGTAATAGCGGAAGACAATCACATGATTGATCTCGATCTCCACGGCAAGCGGCGCGCCCATCTTCTCGCACGCGTCCACCAGCGCATGGCCAAGCTCCCACGCGTCGCGGTGGGAAAAGCTCGTGAACTGATAGGTCTGCTCATCTGCGATGCAGGCCTGCAGCGCCTTCTGCGCCTCAGCCCTGTCCATAATAGGCGTTCGCGCCGTGCTTGCGCAGGTAATGCTTGTCGAGCAGCACCTGCGGCATGGGGCCTGCGGCGGGGTTCAGCAGTTTGGCGTGGAAGTTCATAAACGCGACCTCTTCAAGCACAACGGCGTGGTAGACCGCCTCGTCCGCGTCCTTGCCCCAGGTGAACGGGCCGTGGTTGTGGACGAGCACGGCGGGGATCTGCGCCGGGTCGATGCCGCGGCGGCGGAACTCCTCGATGATGACAAGGCCGGTGTTCTTCTCATAGGCGTCCCGGATCTCCTCGGGGGTCATGCTGCGCGTGCAGGGGATCTGGCCGTAGAAATAGTCGCCCTGCGTGGTGCCCATGGCGTCGATGCCGACACCGGCCTGCGCAAAGCTGGTCGCCCAGCGGCTGTGTGTGTGGACGATGCCGCCGATGGACGGGAACGCCCGATAGAGTTCTACATGCGTCGGTGTGTCGGATGAGGGCTTGAGACGGCCTTCGACACGCTCGCCGGTTTCCAGACTCACAAGGACGATGTCGTCGGCGGTCATTTCGTCGTATTCCACACCCGACGGCTTGATGGCGATCAAGCCACTTTCACGGTCAATGGCGGAGACGTTGCCCCAGGTGAAGGTGACAAGATCGTGCTTCGGCAGGGCCAGATTGGCCTTCAATACCTGTTCTTTCAGTGCTTCCAGCATAGTGATGCTTCCTTTCTTTCGATGTTACAGGCTCATTTCCGAGCGCTTGATGATGTGGTTCTGATAGACTTCGTTCAGCTCGACGAAGTAGCCGCTCCAGCCCCAGACGCGCACGATCAGATTGCGGTAATTTTCCGGGTGCTTCTGTGCGTCGAGGAGCCTGTCGCGGTTGACGGCGTTGATCTGCATCTGATGGCCGCCCATGTCCATAAAACTTTTGACGAACATGGCGCATTTGCGGATGGCGTCCTCATTACGGAACATGGTGTCAGACAGTTCGACGGTCAGCGGGCCGCCGTTGGCCACGCGCGTCAGGTGCGGCTTGGCAAAGGATTTGATGATGGAGATCGGACCTTCGCAGCGAGCGAAGAGGGAAGGAGAATAGTTGCAGGGCAGTGCCTCGTGTGCGCTGCGGCCATCGGGAGAGGCAGGCGCATCCTTCGAGTGCCAGATGTAATACATGGCCGAGGCGGTACCTGCACGGAAGCAGCCGCCGCGGTCGTTTTTTCTGCCCTCCAGCGCGTCGGCGTACCAGTCGAGCAGCTGCACAGCGATGGAATCGACAAAATCGTCGTCGTTGCCGAACTTCGGGCCTTCATAGCGGAGCATGTTCTGCTCCCGCTCATAGCCCTTGAAATTGGCATGCAGCATGGCAAGCATTTTATCCGGCGTGAAGGTCTTTTCGTCGTAGACATATTTGCGGACAGCGGCCATGGAATCGGCGGCTGTTGCAAGGCCGTCGCCGTGGAAGCCGTAGTTATTATATTTGCCGGGCTTCGAGATATCGCGCATCTTTTCGAGGCAGTCCGGGCACATGAGGCTGACGAGGGGGGAAGGTTCCTTGTAGACGTTTTTCGTCTCCGCCATGAGCGCCTCGGCCTGCGCCTCAATATTCTGCTTTACAAACGCCGCGAAGTCTTCGTATGTTTTGCATTCCGGCAGATGCTCGCAGGCGTCCTGCACGGTTTTAAGGAAGTTCAGACTGTCCCAGTTGACAAGATCCATATACCCCGTCACAAGAATCTCCCAGCAGGCGGCCAGCGTGTAGTTGTATGCGTCCTTCTTCTCATAGCCCCAGCGCAGCAGCGCGGGAATGACGATCTCGTCGTTCGTATACTGCGGGAAGCCGAGGCCCTTCTGCGTGAGCGTTGTGGCCAATTCGTAGACGGACAGGGGCGTGTTTTTGTGTACGCGCAGGTTGACCTTGGGATCGATGAGGCACAGGTCGCGGCTGGCGATCAGGCACAATTCGGACAGCTCGTTATACGCATCGGTGCCGTCCTCGTTCGAGCCGCCCAATACGATCGTCTGCCCATTGTCGCCCTGCTGGATGCCGATGTAAAGATCGCTGTCACGGTTACAGGAGATGAAAAACTCTTCAAGCTGCTCGAGTGCTTCGTCTTTTGTCAGAAGCCCCGCATCCAGATCGTGCCGGTAATAGGGGTACAGGAACTGGTCGATGCGGCCGATGGTATTGTGATAGTTGCCGTTGCACCACATGGCGTAGTGCAGCAGGCGCAGGAACTGCAGCGCCTCAAGAAGCGTTTTGGGCGCGTTCGCGGGAATTTTGGAAAGCGTGTCCGCAACGGTCAGGTTGCCCACGCGCAGAGCCTCCTCACGGTAGCGCGCGGCGAAGTCCGTCACGATGGAAAGCACGTCCAGCATAGCCTGCAGAAATTCCTTCTGCTCCGCTGTTTTCGCCTGTTCCAGCTGCGCGCGGATTTTTTCGGCCCTTTCCGTAAAGCCGTCTGCCATCAGCATCCCGTAGTCGGGGCACATGTTGAATACGCGGCCATTTTCGTGAAATGCGTGCGTCTCGTGCAGGCGCTTGTCCTCTTCTTCCGTGTGAATCTCCGGGATGGTGCGCACGGTGCGCAGCAGCGTGATGCGCTCGTCCGGGAAAACGACGGGCGTCTCCTGCGCCAGTACATAGCGCAGCCGCGCAACAGAGCGCTGCATATCGTCGAGTCCCTGCGCTGCAAATTCTGCGGCCAGCGCGTGCACGTCTTCGGCGGGCTTGCGGTAGGCGTGGTGCGCCTTGTCGCGGACGAAAAAATCCAGCTGCTTCTGAATATGTTCGGTTTTCATGAAGCTCCCTCCTGAAACTGTAAATCGGTATACTTGGCTTACAGCTCGTAGTCGATCGCGCCGCGCGATTCGCGGATGGATTTGCAGAGTGTAGACACGGCGACATGGCGCGGGTCATTTTTGTAGCGGGAAAGCGCTTCCAGATCGTCAAAATCGGCGATCAGGCAGGCATCGTAGGGATTGCCGGGCTTGCAGCTGCGGTGGATCTCCATATGGCGGATCTCCGGGATCACGCCGTCCAGCGCCTGCAGGCCGGACAGGAATTTTTCGCGGTTCTCCTCTTCTCCTTCGCGGAATTTCCACATGACGATATGACGAATCATGGCGTACTCTCCTTTATATGGTATTCAAAATTTTCAAAAATCAGCACCGTGCCCTCGGCAATGCCGTCCGGCAGCAGCGCCAGCGCAACCTCTGTCGTGCCGCCTGTCTCGTTTTCCAGCACGGCGTAATCGCCCGCGATCTCGCGGACTGTCCGTTCCATACGCATAGCAGCGCCTCCTTTTGCGTCATCTGATATTTTATTGTATCATACTTTTTCTCGTTTTGGAACACAATACTTGCAGAAGGAGGAGATGCAATATGAACGAAGACACCCTGCATTTGCTGTCAGAGTGCGCGGCAGGGACGGATATGGCCATCCGTTCGTTGGAGGATGTGCTGAAAAACAGCGCGGAAGGCCCGCTGCAAAAGCGTCTGCTTGACAGCAAACGCCAGCACGAGCAGCTTGCCGCGCAGGCAGAGGATCGGCTGCGCCATCAGGGCAAGGAGCCGAAGCGTGCAGACCCGGCGGCGCGCGCTATGTCGTATCTGAAGACGCAGGCGATGCTTTCCATGAAGCCCGGCGACGCGACGACTGCCGACCTCATCTCGACCGGCTGCTCCATGGGCATTAAGTCGCTTGCCCGCTACTGCAACCAGTATCCCACAGCGGATGAAGATGCGCGCGGTCTTGCCAAGTCCCTCATCCGGCTGGAGGACCAGCTTGTCAAGGACATGCGGCCATATCTGTAAGGCAGCGACATCAATCTGGGCGAAGACCGAATGCGGTTAGTAGGCGCAGCTGAAAGGTTATCTGCGCGTCGGTAAGCGGTGAAGCAGAGTGCTTCGCCGCTACAAACCCTGCTCGATATTTGCCTGCGCAAATACTACCTCCCTTTTTCGCAGTTCAGGCTGTGGCAAAGGGAGGTTTTCGCATGATGCCGCGCCGCATCCGCGTCGCATCAAACACTTTCCCTGTACACCGGTGTCGATCTGTGCTATAATTATCAAATAAAACTGGACGATCAGGAGGCAGAACTATGATTCCGACCAGAGAGCAGGCATGGGACCTGCTGTGCGAATATAATGAAGGCGAGTTTCATCGCCTGCACGCGCGCATCGTGGGCGATGTGATGCGGTATTTTGCCGTCGAACTCGGCTATGACGATGAGGCGGACTTCTGGCAGACCGTCGGCATTCTGCACGATTTGGATTTCGAGCAGTATCCCGACCAGCACTGCACAAAGGAGGCGGAAATCCTGCGCGAAAAGGGCATGGACGAGCGCCTTGTGCATGCAGTCGTCAGCCACGGCTATCTGCTCACCGTTGACGTGCAGCCGGAGCACCAGATGGAAAAGGTGCTCTATGCCACGGATGAACTGACCGGCCTTATCGGCGCGGTCGTGCGCATGCTCCCGACGAAAAGCGTGCAGGATCTGCAGCTTAAGTCACTCAAAAAGAAGTTCAAGGACAAGAAATTTGCCGCCGGCTGCTCGCGCGAGGTTATCGAACGCGGTGCGGATATGCTCGGTTGGAGCCTTGACGAATTGATGGAACGAACGATCAACGCCATGCAGGCGTCCCCGGCTGCCAATGGAAACTGAAAAGGTATTGGTCGCCATGTCCGGCGGCGTGGATTCCTCCGTTGCAGCCAAGCTGCTGACGGATGCGGGCTTTTCGTGCATCGGCTGCACGATGAAGCTTTATGACAATGAGGACGCAGGCATTCCGAAAGCAAACACCTGCTGCTCACTTGACGATGTAGAGGACGCGCGCAGCGTGGCCTACCGCCTCGGCATGCCGTATTACGTCTTCAATCTCAAGGACAAGTTCGCCGAGTGTGTGATCGACCGGTTCGTAAACGCCTACGAGCACGGCATCACGCCGAATCCCTGTATTGACTGCAACCGCTATCTGAAATTCGACAAGCTGTTCGAGCGCGCCGATATCATGGACTGCCGTTATATTGCCACTGGGCACTATGCCCGCATCGAGCGGGCAGGGGGGAAGTATGTTCTCAAAAAGGCCCTTGATGAGACAAAGGATCAGAGTTATGTGCTCTACGATCTGACGCAGGAGACGCTTGCGCGAGTCAAGTTTCCGCTCGGTACACTGCGCAAGACCGAGGCGCGCGAAATTGCGGCCGAGGCCGGGCTTATCAACGCCCGCAAGCACGACAGTCAGGACATCTGCTTTGTCTCGGACGGCGATTACGCAAAGGTCATTGAAAACCGTACCGGCAAAACGCCGGAGCCGGGGCCGTTCCTTGACCTGAACGGCAATGTTATCGGCACGCACCGCGGCATTATCCACTACACCGTCGGTCAGCGCCGCGGGCTTCGTATGCCGTCAGACGGCAAGATTTATGTCGTGAGGATTCTTCCGGAGCAGAACGCCGTCGTCGTCGGCCCGAACGAGGCGCTGTTTACAAGAGCGTGCTTCGTTCCCGGCATGCACTGGATCTCCGGTGAAGCACCCGCGCTTCCGTTCCGGTGCAGCGCGAAAACGCGCTACCGTCAGCCGGAGCAGCCCTGCACGGTCTATCCGGCAGGGGCACACGGTGTGCGCCTCGTCTTCGACGAGCCGCTGCGCGCCATCACGCCGGGCCAGTCCGCCGTGCTCTATGACGGCGATACGGTTCTTGGCGGCGGCATCATTGCAAGGGAGGATGCCGCATGCTGATTTCATCCATGGGCCGCTATGCCGTTCTGATTCTGCTGGATCTGGCGGAGCATCGCGGCGGCTTCGTCCCTGTGCGGCAGATTGCCGAGCGGCAGGAACTGTCGCAGAAATATCTTGAGCGCATCCTGCGCACGCTGACGGAGCAGGGACTGGTCGAAGGAACGCACGGCAAAGGCGGCGGCTACCGCCTGACGCGCGAGCCGTCCGATTATTCTGTCGGCGAGATCATCCGCGCGGCGGACGGTTCTTTGTCCTGCCTCGGCGCGAACGCGCAGCTTACGCGCTGCGAAGTGTCCTCCGGCCTGTCCGCTGTCTGGAACCAACTCGACGAGAGAATTGCCGCCTGCCTTGATGCCGTCCCTCTCTCCAGCCTGACCACCGCCGATGCGGCGGATGAGTATGTGATCTGACTGATTATCCTGTACCCAAGGCGTCACGCTTCCAAGGAAAGCCGGCAGAGGCAGCTTCAGCTTTTTTGTTGTTTTTTGTGGATAGCTGTGATAAGATAAGAAAAGAAATCAGAAACGGAAGGATTTCCGCATGATTCAAATTGAAACAACATCACATGACCCGTTTTTTAATCAGGCGTTTGAGGACTATGTGTTCCGCACTTACCGCGAGGGGGACGTGCTGTTGCTGTGGCGTAACCGGCCTGCGGTCGTTGTCGGGTGCTATCAGAATATCTGCCGCGAGGTGCATGTGCGCGCGCTTTTGGACAGGGGGATTCCCGTCGTGCGCCGCATGTCCGGCGGCGGGACAGTCTACCATGACCTTGGAAACCTCAACTATACGCTCATATCCGACCAGACGGGGCCGCTTGACTACGACCGCTGCCTGGAGCCGGTCATCCGGGCACTGAATGCCCTTGGTATCCCGGCGCAGAAAAACCGCACCTGCGATATCGCCGTGGACGGAAAAAAGATCTCCGGCAGTGCGCAGAAGATCGCGGGCGGCCGCGTCCTGCACCACGGGACATTGCTGTTTGATTCTGATCTGTCGCTGCTCGACGAGATCACGACCGGCAGGAAAAACGATGCGTTCTGCTCGAAGGGCACGGAATCGGCCATCTGCACAGTCACAAATCTGCGGCCCTATCTGAAAGACGACTGTGAGATCGTCACGTTTGCAAGACGGCTGGCCGAGCAGCTGCTGACGCCCGGCTCGGCGTGTATCCGGCTGACGGAGCAGCAGCTGGCTGAGGTGCGGCAGCTGGCGGATGGAACCTATCATTCATGGGACTGGACATGGGGGAAGACTCCGGCTTTTACCTATGAGAAGACTGCCGAATTTGCGGGAAAGCCGATTTTTGTACGCTATGAGGCCAAGCACGGTCTGCTGCGCAGTGCGGAGGTGCGCTCTGACGTGCTCGATGCACAGGCGGCGAGCGCTATGCTGAACGGCGCGCGGCTTGACCCAGCGCTGTTTCTGGACCTCTGCCGGACGCTTGCGGGCGAACAGGCGGAAGAACTATTGGATTGTCTGATGTAACGAAAAGGAGCGTTTGAAAATATGGAAAAGCAGCTTGTTATGCCGAAATTGCAGCCCGAGATGAAGAGCGGCGTCCTGTGCGCATGGCTCAAGGACGAGGGCGATGAGATCCACAAGGGCGACGCCCTGTATGAGATCGAGACGGATAAGGTTGTCAATCAGATCGAAGCCACGGAGGACGGTATCCTGCGTCGGCAGCTGTGCGAGGAAGGCGACACCGTTGACGCGCTGGCTCCGGTCGCAATTCTCGAAACAAAGTAAAGGCGGGAGAGCATAATGGAACGGAAACCCGAATGGCTGCGCGTCCGCTACAACCAACAGGCTGTGAACGAGGTCGCGGAACTGATGCGCGATCTGAAGCTGAACACGGTCTGCAAAGCGGCAAACTGTCCGAATCTCGGTGAATGCTACCAGAAGCACACCGCCACGTTTATGATTCTGGGTGATATTTGCACTAGAAATTGCCGTTTCTGCAACGTCACCTGCGGCAAGCCGCTGCCCCCTGACCCGGACGAGCCGGAAAATGTTGCGCAGGCGGCAAAAAAGCTGGGGCTGCGCCATGTTGTTCTGACCTGCTCGACGCGCGACGATCTGCCGGACGGCGGCGCGGAGCATTTTGCGAAGACCGTCCGCGCCATCCGCGCGCTGTGCCCCGGTACAACGGTCGAGACGCTGACGAGTGACATGAAAGGCAGCCATGAGGCTGCCGATATCGTCATTGCCGCGCATCCGGATGTGTTCAATGTGAATATTGAGACGGTCAAGGAACTTCAGAAGGCCGTCCGCCCGCAGGCAGGCTATGACCGGACGCTGGGCGTTCTGCGCTATGTAAAAGAAAAAGACCCGACGATTTTAACCAAGACCGGCTTCATGGTCGGCCTTGGCGAGACGGACGAGCAGATCTCTGTCCTCATGGACGATATTCTTGCCACGGGCTGCGACATTCTGACCATTGGACAGTATCTCCAGCCGTCGGAAAAGCACTGGAAGCTTGACCGCTACGCGACACCAGAGGACTTTGCACGATACAAGCAGCTGGCGCTGCGCAAGGGTTTCCGGCATGTGGCTTCTGCGCCGCTGGCCCGCAGTTCCTACCGCGCGTGGGAGGCACTGGAGGACGTGCATGATTTATATTGAGACCGGCTCGACCGACGTTTACTATAATTTTGGACTGGAACACTATTTTGCCACCGAAAAGCGCTTGCCCGACACGGTTTTTCTCTTCTGGCGCACGACGCCGACACTGATGGTCGGCAAGTACCAGAATATTCTCGAGGAGATCAACAAGCCGTATGCCGATGCGCATGGGATTCATCTCGTGCGCCGCATGTCCGGCGGAGGGACGATCTACACCGATCTCGGCGGCTGGCAATTCACATTTATCGAGCATTCGCCCGACCAGCAGATCGAATTTGCCCAGTACATTGGACCTGTCGTGGATGCCGTGCGTGAACTTGGTGCGGATGCCAGTTTCAACGGCCGCAATGATCTTCTGATCGACGGTAAGAAGTTTTCCGGCAACGCGCAGTACCGACTGGGCGACTGCATTGTGCATCATGGCTCTTTGCTCTATGACACGAACATTGAGCAGATGGTCGCGTCCACCACGGTTGACCCCTATAAAATTCTCTCCAAAAGCATCAAATCCGTGCGTGACCGCGTGACGAATATCTCCGAACACCTGCCTCGGAAGCTTTCGGTTGAGGAATTTAAATCTTGTATGGTGCGACATCTGATGCGCGGCAGTACGGATACCTATGCCGTTACCCCGGAGGACGATGCGCGCATCCGACAGCTGGCACAGGAGAAATTTGCCGCGTGGGATGCGATCTACGGCAAGAACCCGCGCTTCAATCTTGAACGCACAGGCCGCTTCCCAGGCGGCAAACTCACGTTCCGGCTGGACGTGCAGCGCGGCGTGATCCGCAGCGCGTCCGTCTGGGGAGATTTTTTCTCCACGCTTTCCGCAGAGACGATTGCGGGTGCGCTTACCGGCTGCCGGTACGACCGGACTGCTGTTCTGGATGCGCTGCGGAAAAACGGAATCGACGGCGCGGTCTATCAGATCAGCGCCGCAGATATGGCCGCGCTGATCGCGGACTGACTGACCAGAACGCAGCCCTTTCGAGGGCTGCGTTTTTCGCACAATTCATAGTTTTTTTACGGATATGGGCTTGCATTTTCAGGGAATGTGTGGTATTATCTCGCTGAAAATTAAATGTGTCTAATTTTTGTTAGCCGTATCTAACATTGAGTGCGGCAGCAATCCAGAACAGGAGGTACATTTTATGAAACATCTTGGTTTGTTCGCGGCAGGCGTTCTGTTTGGCACCGCCGGTCTGAAGCTCCTCAGCAGCAAGGAAGCAAAAAGCGTTTATGCGCACACCACTGCAGCCGTCCTGCGCGCCAAGGACTGCGTCATGCAGGCCGTGACGGCCGTCCGCGAGGGTGCGGATGATGTCTACGCCGACGCAAAGGCCATCAACGACCGCCGCGCAGCTGAGGCTGAGCCCGAGGTGATTGAGGATACCGCTTCGGACGCGGAGTAAACCCGTAAGCATGCAAAGGAAGAGCCGTTTTTGCGGCTCTTCTGTTTTTCGGAGGTACAAATCAGCATATGAAGTGTAACATTCTGCATGAGACGCCCGGGCGCATGCGCGTGCATCTCGCGCTTCGCCGTATGTCGCTGCGCGAAGCGGATCTTTTGGAATATGATTTGAAGGGCGTTGCCGGCGTCGTGTCTGTCAAGGTCTTCGATCGGACACAGGACGCGGTCATCACCTATACCTGCCCGCGCATGGATATCGTGCGGGCGCTCGCGTCGTTCTCGTTCACGTCGGAACAGGCGCTTTCCCGCCTGCCGGAGCATACGTCCCGTGCGCTCAACCGCGAGTATGAGGACAAGCTTGTTTTTACTGTCTGCCGCCGCGCGTTCTCGAGGCTGTTTCTGCCGATTCCGGTGCGGACAGCGATCGCACTGTTCCGCTCGGTTAAATATATCCGCGCAGGACTGAGCGCCCTACTGCACGGCAAACTTTCCGTCGCCGTGCTTGATGCGACAGCTGTGACTGTCTCGATGGTGCGCGGCGATTTCGACACCGCAGGCTCCGTCATGTTCATGCTGCGGCTGGGTGAAATTCTGGAGGAGTGGACGCACAAGAAATCTGTCGCGGATCTTGCGGGTGCAATGGCGCTGAACGTTGACAAGGTGTGGCTCCAGTCCGGCGAAACCGAACTGCTCGTGCCCATCGGCGACGTAAAGCCCGGCGACCGGATGATCGTGCGTACAGGCAATCTTATTCCACTCGACGGCAAGGTCGTCTCCGGTGAGGCAACGGTCAATCAGGCATCCATCACCGGCGAGTCCATGCCGGCCCCGAAGCGCGAGGGCAGCTATGTCTACGCCGGGACGGTCGTAGAAGAGGGCGAATGCGTCGTGTGTGTGGAAAAGGCACTCGGCGGAGGCCGGTACGACCGCATCGTGCACATGATCGAGGAATCAGAAAAACTCAAATCCACCGCTGAAGACAAGGCCTCGCGCCTTGCCGACCGGCTGGTTCCGTATACGCTGGGCGGTACGGTGCTGACGTACCTCGTCACACGCAACGTGACGAAGATGCTGGCCGTTCTGATGGTTGATTTCTCATGCGCGCTGAAGCTGGCCATGCCCATCGCGGTGCTCTCGGCCATGCGCGAGAGCAGCAGCTATCACATTTCTGTCAAGGGCGGACGGTTTCTGGAGGCTGTGGCGAAGGCGGATACGGTCGTGTTCGACAAGACCGGGACACTGACCTACGCCGAGCCGAAGGTTGCACAGATTGTGCCCTTCGGCGGTCATGAGGAGACGGAAATGCTGCGTCTGGCCGCCTGCCTTGAGGAGCATTACCCGCATTCGATGGCCAACGCCGTTGTGGAGGAGGCCAAAAAGCAGGGCCTCAAGCATGAGGAATATCATTCGCAGGTGCAATACGTCGTCGCGCACGGCATTTCCAGCATGGTCGAGGGCAAAAAGGTGCTCATCGGCAGCGCGCACTTCGTCTTTGAGGACGAGGGCTGCACCATCCCGGAGGGCGAACAGGAGAAATTCGATTCCTTGCCCGCACAGTATTCGCACCTGTATCTGTGCATCGCGGGCGAACTTGCAGCCGTCATCTGTATTTACGACCCGCTGCGCGCCGAGGCAAAGGATGCCATCCGTGCGCTGCACGCCTGCGGCATCAGCAAGGTCGTCATGATGACCGGCGATAATCGCCGGACCGCCGCGTCCGTCGCGGAAGAGGTCGGCGTTGACGAATTCTACGCCGAGGTTTTGCCCGAGGACAAGGCGGCGTTCATCCGCCGGGAAAAGGCCGCGGGCCGCACGGTTATCATGATTGGCGACGGCGTAAACGATTCGCCGGCCCTGTCTGAGGCCGACGCAGGTGTCGCCATTTCGACCGGCGCAGCCATTGCGCGGGAGATCGCCGACATTACCATCGCGTCGGAGGATTTGTTTGAACTTGTCACGTTGCGCAAAATCAGCGAAGCCCTCATGGGCCGCATCCACCGCAATTACCGCTTCATTGTCGGCTTCAATCTCGGCCTGATCGTCTTCGGCGTGGCCGGACTCCTGCCGCCGACGACCTCAGCCCTTCTGCACAACGCATCCACGCTCGCCATCAGCTTAAAGAGCATGACAAATCTCTTGCCGGATAAAAAGAAGATCTAAGCCCCCAAGCCTCCCCTTGTCGTGCGACGCACGACAAGGGGAGGCAGCATTTTCGGAGAAAATGACGGAGGGGATTGGTTGCAAGGTTCAAAGTGCTCTGAAATTTGTAACGTTCGCATCCACCTCAGTCAGCTTCGCTGACGGCGTCCCTACCCCTATTGGCCCTTCGGGCCATTTCCCCCTGATAGGGGGAATCGGCCCCTTGTGCCAAAGGGGGAGCTTTTTTGGGGAGCCTGCGGTTGGATTTCTATTGTTTTTTGTCTTGGAGGTTGCAATTCGAGGGCAAAGCGGATAGAATAGAAAGAACGTTCCGCATGTGGGACGCAGCAAAGAGAAAAGGTCAGATCAGGTATGGAACAGGTCTTACAGCAGTTTTGTCTGGACGGAACGCCCGTCTCCTGCGAACCGTTTGGAAATGGTCATATTAACCGCACCTTCCGTGTTACCTGCAGCAGCGGGAGAGTTTATACGCTCCAGCGCATCAACCGCGTTGCATTTCGGCGTCCAGAAGAGTTGATCGAGAACATTGATGCTGTTTCGCGCTTTATTGCGCGCAAGGACATTGGACTGGAGATGATCTGCCTCTGCCCGGCGAAAGACGGCAGAAAATACGCCGTCGATGCGCAGGGGGAGTTCTGGAGAGCCTATGATTTTATCTCCGGCGGCCTCAGTCTTGAAGCGCCGCGCGACTGCAACGATTTTTATCAGGCGGCGGTCGCCTTCGGCAAGTTCCAGCAGGCGCTGGCCGACTTCCCCGCTGCAACGCTCCATGAAACGATTCCGCACTTCCACGACACCGAAGACCGGCTCAACCAGCTGCGCGCGTCGGTGGAGGCCGACGCTTGCGGGCGCGTCCGAGCGGTCGGGCCGGAGCTTACATTTATTTTCTCCCGCGAACAGGAACTCGGCACGCTCTGCCGGATGCTGCGCAGCGGTGCGCTGCCGCTGCGGGTGACGCACAATGATACGAAGCTGAATAACGTCCTGCTTGACGAACAAACGGGCCGCGCCAGAAGCGTCCTTGATCTTGATACTGTCATGCCGGGATTGTCGGCCTACGATTTCGGCGACGCAGTGCGCTTCGGCGCGTCCTCGGCAGCGGAGGATGAGACAGATCTGTCAAAGGTCTTCCTGCGGCTTGACATGTACCGGGCTTATCTGGAAGGATATCTCGATGCCTGCGGGCATGCGCTGACGGAAAACGAGATCAACGTCCTGCCGCTCGGCGCGAAGATCATTACCATTGAACTTGGCATGCGCTTTTTGAAGGACTTTCTGGACGGTGATGTCTATTTCAAGATCGACCGGCCGACGCAGAATCTCGACCGCTGCCGCGCACAGCTGCGGCTTGCGGCGAACATGGAAGCGCAGTGGCCGCAAATGCAGCAAATCCTGCGGGAGACGGCCAGTTCCCGCTGCTGGACATAAAACTTCAGCATGGGCATTGTACCACGGAATGCAAAAATGCGGTGCATGAAGTTTTGTGCATCATTTCCGGTTGCCCCGCAGGGGCAAGGAAAGGGCACATTTCTTATTTTGCCATGTTTTTGCATAGAAAAAATCCCCCTTCGGCGGTTCCCAACGCCGAAGGGGGCTCTTTTTGTTGACAGCACACCGCAGAGGGGGATCTGCGCAGACTGCCCGGAAAGCACATGGGTTGTGCAGCTTTCCGGACGGCGCTTTCCGGGGGAGGAAAAGCGCCGGACAAAAAAGTCCGCACAGCCACCAGCCGTGCGGACAAACTCAATCGTCCATAGACTCCCGGTGACGGCAGGAGCACAGGTCTGGTTCTGACGTATCTGACTGAGCGCGGCATGCGCGCATCACAGTGACCCACTCGCGGGGAATTGCACCCCATTCCGCTTCCGGCATCCGTTCCATGCCGGGCGAACCGACCCGCCTTGTTTACTTTCCTACCTGTATTATAGCATGTTTTTTCTGCTTTGCAAGCCCCTTTCTACTTTTGTTCCTTAACACCAAATTAACATGTTCCTGCTGTATAATTGTCTCTGAAAAATCAAGGTGCTTCGGCGCCCTGTGAGGAGGAAGAAACATGTTTCTGATTAACGCCGCCATGGAGAAAATCTCCATTGGTACTGCTGCTCTGATCGTTGTGCTCGGCATGGCTGTCGTCTTTTTTGGCCTCATTCTTCTGATGTGCGTCACAAAGATTGCCGGTGCCATCATCAGCCGCAAAAAGGCCGCAGAGCCTGCTGCTGCGCCCACTGCTACACCTGTTGCACCCGCCGCGAAGAACGCGCCTGCACCCGGCTCCGCCGGTAAGATCGCGCTGCACGACGTCCCCGACAAGACAGCTGCCATGCTCATGGCGATTGTCGCAGACAAGACTGGAAAGCCCCTCAACCAGCTTCGCTTCCTCTCTATCCGCGAGATCAAGGACTAATTCCTGTTTTTACATAATCAATAGCCGGAAGCGCGTGTATGCACTTCCGGCTTTCATTTTTTCTCATGCCCGGCCAAGCTGATAAAAGGCCACGGCACTGGCAGCGGCGACGTTCAGAGAATCGACGCCGTGGTGCATAGGGATGCGGACAGTATAGTCGCAGGAGGCGATCGTTGCATCTGCAAGCCCGTCCCCCTCCGTGCCCATCACAATGGCAAGCCTCTGTTCTGCCGCGAGGCGCGCGTCGTCCAGACGGACGGAATCATCCCGCAGGGCCATAGCTGCCGTGCAGAAGCCGAGTGCATGCAGAAGCGTTGGCCAGTCCTCCGGAAGATAGGCCCATGGAATCTGAAAGACCGTGCCCATACTCACGCGCACGGCACGCCGGTATAACGGGTCACTGCCCGCGTTTGTCAGCAGTACTGCATCCATGCCAAGCGCCGCCGCTGAACGGAAGATCGCGCCGAGGTTTGTGGGGTTCATCACGTTTTCCAGTACGGCCACGCGCGATGCGCCTTGCAGTAGAACTGCCGGATCGCGCGGCTTTGGTCTTCGCATCGCGCAAAGCATCCCGCGCGTGAGATGAAATCCCGTCAGCTGCGTCAGAACATCCAGTTCTGCCGCATAGACCGGTACGTCCGGGCAACGCGCAAGCAGCGCCGCGCCCTTGCCCTCAATATGCTTCTGTTCCATCAGAAACGACACCGGCTCGCAGCCTGCATCCAGCGCCCGTCCAATGACCAGCGGGCTTTCTGCTACGAACAGCGCGTTTTCCGGGGCAGCGCGGTTTACAAGCTGATTTTCCGTCAGCCGGGCATAAATATCCAATTCCGGCGCGTTAAAATCGGTGATCTGATGAATTTCCATGGCGTTTCATCCTTCTTTGTCAGAATAGCTGTATTATAGCATTGACAATCGCGGGCCGCAACTTTTATAATCGCATCGAATACAGACGAAAGCGAGGATCAGATCATGTATCAGCTTGCAATTTTTGATTTGGACGGGACACTGCTCGATACGCTGGCCGACCTGCGGCAGGGACTCAACTATGCACTCGCCACACAGGGCTTTGCGCCCCGAACGCTTCCGGAGGTGCGTGCATTCGTCGGCAATGGCATTCGGAAGCTGATCGAGCGCGCTGTCCCCGCGGGGACGGGCGAGGCACAGATCGACGCAGTCTTTGAAGCATTCCATCCCTATTACGCCGTCCATTGTGTGGATTTTACAAAGCCGTATCCCGGCATTTTGGACCTGCTGCGGAAACTTCAGGCGGACGGCGTCGTCTCTGCCGTCGTCTCCAACAAGCCGGATTATGCCGTAAAAACGCTCTCCGAGCAATATTTCCCGGGACTTCTGGCCACGAGTGCAGGCGCGAAGGACGGCGTACGCAAAAAGCCCTGCCCGGATTCCGTCTTTGCGGTTGTTCAGCAGCTGGGGGCTGAGGCGCTGCGCGCCGTCTACATCGGCGATTCTGAGGTTGATATTGAGACAGCCCGAAACGCTGGCCTGCCCTGCATCTCAGTCAGCTGGGGCTTCCGCGACCGCAATGTGCTTGTCAGTGCGGGGGCCGAAACTATCTGCGACGATATGGATGCGCTGTACCGCGCGCTGCGGGAGGGCTGAAACGCGTATGGAGCGGAGAAACAACTATGCGATTCAGGCCGAACAGGCGCGGAAGCTGTTCTGCGCACACGATCTGGATGCGGTCGCGCGAGCGCATGGACTGCGGACAGATGCGGACTTTTTATATCTGCATCTGCTCAGCGAGGATTATCGCGTCAGCCGTTCGAGCGGGCATATTGCGCGCCGGGAGGGAGAAGCGTGGCTTCCGGCGGACGGCTTTGACGAAACGCTTACGATCTTCGACCTGCTCTGCGACGCGAAGCCGGGCCGCAGAGCGGCCGGGGACTGGAAAACAACACTGGACTTTGGCGGACAGGTCCACCGGGGCCTGATGGAGCCGAACCGCGCGGATGAACTGGAACTGCTGTACGACCGGCAGCCGGAGCGGCTGCGCCGCGTCTGCCTGCGCCTCGACGGTACGCCGATAGCGGGAGCAGATCTGGGCTTTTCCCTGCCGTTTTTCGAGGATCTTTGCATCGCTGTTCAATTCTGGCACGGCGACGACGAATTTGTGCCCCGCCTGCGCGTTCTGTGGGACGCGAATGCGGATCAGTATCTGCGCTATGAGACGATGTACTATGCCATCAGCCTGATCAAGAGCCGCCTGCGGGAAATGTCGTGAACGAAGTACGCACGGTTTCGGTAGAGGCGGACTCTGTCCGCCCCGAGAAAGCTGTAAATTTGTCTGCACCCATGCCGATAGCGTGAAGTTTTGGCTGTTACAGTCTATTACAATAGAATGCGCCGGTGCACCTGGATTTTCGCAAAAACGTTGCTTTCACGCAGACTCCTATGTATAATAAAGCAAACCAGAAAAGAGGTACTGTTATGCTTGATTCCTATCTTTCTGCGCTCTGCCAATATGCTGTGCGCACGGGGCTGATTCAGCCGGACGATGTGGTCTGTTGCCGCAACGCGCTGCTTGACGCGCTCGGATTGGATTCCTTTGACGAAACTGCAGCGCCCGCAGAGGTGCCGCTTGCGGACATTTTGCAGGCTCTGACGGACGATGCCGTTTTGTGCGGTGTGTGTCAGGACAATCAGGTTGCACGCGATCTGTTCGACACGAAACTCATGGGCACCCTTACGCCTCGCCCGCATGAGGTGCGCACCCGCTTCCGCACACTCTATGAAGTCTCTCCGCGCGAAGCAACTGACTGGTTCTACCGCTTCAGTCAGGATACTAACTATATCCGGCGTGACCGTATTGCGAAGGACAAGAAGTGGACGTATGATTGCGAATACGGAACGCTCGACATCACGATCAACCTGTCCAAGCCCGAAAAGGACCCGCGCGCCATCGCCGCTGCCAAAAACGCGCCGCAGTCCGGCTACCCTAAATGCGCTCTGTGCGCGGAAAACGAGGGCTATGCGGGCCGCATGAACCACCCGGCCCGGCAGAACCACCGCATCATTCCGCTGCAGCTGGATGGCGGCGACTGGTATCTGCAATACTCCCCGTATGTCTATTATAACGAGCACTGCATTGTCCTGAATGCAGCGCATACGCCCATGCGCATCTCGGACGCGACGTTTCGGTGCCTGCTGGACTTCACGAAGCAGTTTCCGCACTACTTCCTCGGCTCCAACGCAGATCTGCCCATTGTCGGCGGCTCGATTCTGAGCCACGACCATTTTCAGGGCGGACATTATACCTTCGCCATGGAAAAAGCGCCGGTCGAACAGCCGGTCGCGTTTACGGGCTTTGACGATATTCGCGCCGGGATTGTGAAATGGCCCATGTCCGTGCTGCGTCTGAACGGCCCGGACTCTGCACGTCTGTGCCAGCTGGCAGACAAAATTCTGACGTCGTGGCGCGATTATACGGATGAATCCGCTATGATTCTTGCTGAAACAGACGGTGTTCCGCACAACACCGTCACGCCCATCGCCCGCCGTAGGGGAGACGATTTTGAACTTGATCTCGTCCTGCGCAACAATCTGACGACGGCGGAGCATCCGCTGGGCCTGTACCATCCGCATGAGGCGCTGCACCACATCAAAAAGGAAAACATCGGCCTGATTGAAGTCATGGGACTTGCCGTTCTGCCGTCACGGCTGGACAGAGAACTTGCGCTTTTAAAAGACGCAATCCTGCAGGACAGGGATCTGCGTGCCGATGAGACGCTGCAGAAGCATGCAGACTGGGCGGAGGAATTGAAAACCCGGTACACGTTCAAACCGGAAAACGCGGAGGAAATTCTGAAGCAGGAGGTCGGCGCGGTCTTCATGCAGGTGCTGGAGGACGCAGGCGTCTATAAGTGCACCCCGGAGGGCCGGCAGGCCTTCCTCCGGTTCGTACAGAGCGTATAAAACAGCAGAAAGCACCCTTCTCTGATTCGGAGAGGGGCGCTTTTAGTGTATGGATGCGCTCATTTAAGCGCATCTAGAATCACCATCCATGCCTGCGTAAGCCGCTCAACACTCCATGCGGCATTGGCAGGGCTGGTAGAGGGGAGTTTGACGGCGGTCCGGCCGGTTCGCATTTGCTGGTGGCGGCAGTAAAGCTGATAAGACGCCGTGCCGTTGCAGAAGATCTGCCGGATGGGTGCGTTCTGTAAAATCGGCGTGAGATCAGTCGGGACAGCCTCGCGGATGGAACTGTCGCTTGAACCCGATATTTCACAGCTGGCGATGGTGTCCCAGAGCGCAATGTGGTGCGTATGCAGCATCTGCTGCTTCTCTTCGACCGTGCGCGGGCATTTGCAGCCCAGCACGGTTGAGACGACGCGCCAGAAGCGGTTTTGCGGATGGCCGTAGAAAAACATGGCTTCGCGCGATTTGACCGAGGGGAACGAACCCAAAATCAGAATCCGGGAATCCGCGTCATAGAGCGGCGGAAACGGATGAGAAAGCCTGTCCATCACAGAGCCGCGATCAGCGCATCGACCGCCTCGGGGCGCGTCGCCCACGAGCAGACGAAGCGCGCAGCCTCGTGGTCTTTATCCACATATCCGTTCAGTTCAAATGCGAAGTCCTGCTTCAGCCGCTCGATCTGTGCATGGGAAAGGACAAGGAAGACCTGATTCGTGGGTGAGACGGCATAGAGGGAATATCCCTTTTCGATGGCTGCTGCCTGAATTCGCTGTGCCTGCGAGACGGCGTGGCGCGCCATGGACAGCCAGAGATCGTCTTTAAAATACGCCTTAAACTGCGTCCCGAACAAAAAGCCCTTGGCGAACATGCCGCCGCGCTGCTTGATCATGTTGCGGA
>ERZ1106976.483-NODE-483-length-44498-cov-7.302275_pt1 | contig 44498 bp, 42 predicted proteins | sample MGYA00403687_ERZ1106976 | MGnify/ENA primary metagenome ERZ1106976 (study PRJEB35170, sample SAMEA104062446) | human gut metagenome | biome: human gut; feature: human-associated habitat; material: faeces | place: Denmark | collected 2013-02-22 ... | reverse complement strand
AACATAAGGGGCTGCGGCCCCTTATCAACCCTGGGGTTTTTTGACAGACTGAAGGAACGGCCCTTGCCGTTCCTTTTTTTATCATATCTTTACCCTTATAGCTTTTCTTTATCGCTTTAGCAATATCTCAAAATAATCTTTAAATCGCTCCCGCGGCTGTGGAAAAGGCACACCTGCCATGTTAAAATTTTGCTATAAGGAGCCTTGGGGAAAATCAAAGAATTATCTCCTTTATTGCCGAGAGCGCCCTGTCGATGTCCCCCTCCGTGTTGGCATAGCCAATGCTGAAGCGCACCGTCCCCTGAGGAAAGGTGCCCAGGGTTTTATGGGCGCTGGGAGCGCAGTGCAGCCCGCAGCGGGTCATGATGTCCCGCTTGTCCAGCTCGTATGCGACCTCGGCGTTATCGCGGCCGGTAAAGTCTATTGATATTACGCCTACCCGCCTGCTTATATCCTTCGTTCCCGCAAGGCGGAGCGGCAGCCCCTCAAGCCCGTCGATAAAGCGTTCGGTAAGCTTCTCCTCGTGGGCGCGGAAGGCTTGGACGCCCTTATCCAGTATGAAGCCCAGCGCTGCGTTGAGGCCGAATATCCCGGGGATATTCAGGGTGCCGGATTCGAACCTGTCGGGCATATAGGGCGGAAGCAGCTCGCTGTCCGAGGCGCTGCCTGTGCCACCGGATATCAGCGGCTCGACCCGCTTTGCGAACTCCTCATCAAGCATCAGCGCGCCTATGCCCTGGGGGCCCAAAAGCCCCTTATGGCCGGGAACGCACAGCGCCGATAAGCCCAGCTCCTTCATGTTTACCGGGTAATGCCCGGCGGTCTGGGCCGCGTCCAGTATTACCGGCAGCCCCCGCTCTCTGCATATATCGCTTATTTCCTTCACGGGAAGCAGCGTACCGCAGACGTTTGAGGCGTGCATTATGGCTACAAGCCTTGTATTGGGCCTGATAAGGGGCAGGATATCATTTGGGTCGGTGATGCCGCGGCTGTCGGCAGGTATCCTTGAGAACTTCACCCCCTGAGCCTCAAGCTGGCGTATGGGCCGCATCATGGCGTTGTGCTCAAGGCTGCTGACTATAACGTGATCCCCGGGGCTGAGGAAGCCCTTGAGCAGCATGTTCAGCCCCGCCGTCATGCCGGGGGTGAACACCGCGTGGGTGATGTCCTCTGTTCCAAAGAGCGTGCAAAGCCGCTCGCGGCACTCTATGAGCACCATCTCCGCCTCGCTTGAGGCCTCGTAGGTGGAGCGGTTTACATTGGCGCCTATGTTGTTTACATAGTCCAGCATGGCTTCCCCCACGCCTGGGGCCTTTGGGAAGGAAGTCGCTCCGTTGTCGAGATATATGGACATAGGCAATTACCTCATACTTTTATTTTGCTGATAAGGGGGACAGTCCCTTTTCAGATACAGTTTATCACACCTATGGCTTTTGTCCACAGGTGAAAAAACAAAAGGAGTTATTATTTATTATGAAAAAGAATCTTCCCGTATTGCTTACCGGCGTAATCGTCGGTATCGCGGCGCTGGTGCTCACAGCCTTCGGCAACCCTGCCAACATGGGCTTCTGCATCGCCTGCTTCCTGCGCGATATAGCCGGCGCCCTTAAGCTTCATTCCGCCGGAATCGTACAGTATGTGCGCCCTGAGATCGTGGGCATCATCGCCGGCGCTGCCGGAGCCGCCCTCATCAAGAAGGAATGGAAGGCCGTGGGCGGTTCTTCCCCCTTCACCCGCTTCGTTCTGGCCATCTGCGTAATGATAGGCGCTCTGGTATTCCTGGGCTGCCCCCTGCGCATGGTTATCCGCATAGGCGGCGGCGACCTGAACGCCGTTGTCGGCCTCGTGGGCTTTATCGCTGGCATCTTTGTAGGTACCATAGCCCTCAAGAAGGGCTTCTCCCTCAAGCGCAACTACGCTGAGCCCTGCATCGACGGCGCCTGGATGCCTGTACTGATGGTCATCCTGCTGGTGCTGGCCGGCCTCGCCCCTGCCCTGTTTGCCCAGAGCACCGAGGGCCCCGGCTCCATGCACGCCCCTATAATACTTGCTCTTGCAGCCGGTATCGTAGTGGGTATTCTGGCACAGCGCAGCCGTTTCTGCATGGCAGGCGGCATACGCGATACCATCATGTTCAACCAGTGGAACCTCACCCTCGGCTTCGTGGCCGTTATCGCCACCGTTCTCGTCGGCAACCTGATCCTCGGCAAATTCAACCTTGGCTTTGCCGATCAGCCTGTTGCCCATAACGACGGCATCATGAACTTCCTCGGCATGGGCATCGTAGGCTGGGGCTCCGTGCTGCTTGGCGGCTGCCCCCTCCGTCAGCTGATCCTTACCGGCGAAGGCAATTCCGACTCCGCAGTCACCGTTACCGGCTTTGTATTCGGCGCTGCCCTTGCACATAACTTCGGCACCGCCTCCTCCGCCAAGGGCCCCGGCGCAAACGGCGTTGTAGCCGTCATTGCCTGCTATGCGGTACTCCTCATAGTGACCCTTGCCAACGTAAAGGCCAGCAAGGAATAACCCTTAGAAACCTGATAAGAAAAGAAGAAGCGGCGCCAAGCCGCTTCTTCGGCAACAGAGAAACCCCTTGGGGTTGTTAAGGGGCCGCAGCCCCTTAAAGTTAATTCCGGCCTTGACGGCGTGTACGTCAAAACGGATGAAAACCGTAGGTTTTCGCACTCTGCGTGTTTTGCCGCCCGGGGGGCCGCCGCAGCGGGTCAGTTCCGCCCAGTCCCCCGGGGCGGAACCTCATATTTATGCCATAGGCAAAACACGAAAAAAGCTCGCATAAATGGATGCAATCCATTTATGCGAAAGTAGTATTGTACTTTTACAGGAGGAAATGATATGATAGACGCCAGAGGTCTCGCATGCCCAATGCCGGTGCTAATGACCCAGAAGGAGATAGCCAAGAACTCCCCCGCCAAGCTTGAAGTCATGGTAGACAACCACTCCGCACGGGAAAACGTAAAGCGTTTTGCCGAGAGCGCAGGCTATGCCGTGGCAGTGGCCGAGGAGGGCGACGACTACCGTCTCACCCTAACCAAATAGTTATCAGGAGCGTTTTCATGCCCAGCTACATAGCCACCTTCCATACCCACCTTGCCGCCATGCGCAGCCTGAAGAATGTAAAAGGGCACGCCGCCTCGGCAGCCCTTTCCCCCGTTCCCCGGAGCCTCAGCTCCTCCTGCGGCACCTGTATGCGGTATGAGGCGGAGGACACGCTCCTTGAGCTTATGGATAAGGATCTGGAGTCCATAGCCGAAGCGCTGGGCAGCGAAAAATACAGCGTAATCTATAAATCAGAAGAATAGTTAATCAGCTGTAATATAAAGGTAGACACATGAAAAGCCACCATGATGTCTACCTTACTTTTATGCTAAAATCAGCTTGGCATTTGTGAGCGTAAAAAAGAAAAGAAAAAGCGAATGCGCATCATAGCATGATCTGCCTAAGCATTAAACGGGTGGATATATGTGCATTACTTCAATAACAGCCGGCCTGCAGTCGCCTTAGACTATAAAAGCCCGGTTCAGTGAAGGACCGGGCTGAGCCTTTAACTATATTGGTTTTCGTGTCTACTTTTTATTGACAGATGCAATAGTGGGGGGGCTTGGGAAGCCTGACAGCTTAGAATTTTAATACAACGTGGCTTTTTAAAGCTCTATCACGCCGTTTTTGTACTCCGGAACTATATCCGTAAGATCCCGGGTGAGGCAGAAATTTATGTCGCTCTCCAGACCCAGGGATACCAGCCGCTTATAGTGCTTTGTCTTTGAAAGCTCGGTCCGGTCCTCCTTCCAGCGATCGTATACCAGACAGGAGACGCGGGTAAGGTCACAGAGCTCCGCATCGGTCAGTGTCTGTATGGCGGAGGCAATGGCGCCGGCTGCGTATATGTCGTCTGCGGAGAACTCCCCGCCTGTACCTGCACACATGAGTATGACGTCGTTTCCCAATTCTACCGCGCGCTTTGCTACGGCGGTACAGTTTAGCATGGAGCCTATGAGCACATTGGAGGCGGACTCGGATTTGCAGATGGCTCCGGTGCCGTTGGTGGTTGATATGACAACGGCCTTGCCGCCCACCCTTGCCTCGGTGTACTCCGCAGGGGAATTGCCTATGTCAAAGCCGGGAATGAGCACCGCACCCCGCTCGCCGGCCAATACGCAGTCTCCCATGCGGCTGGCTATGGATACGGCGCTGCCCAGGTCGTCTACAGGGATTATCTTGCTTGCGCCGTTCACAAGGCCCCATACTATGCAGCTGGACGAGCGCAGCACGTCTATGGAAATTACGGTATGCCCCGCAAGATGGTTTACCGGCAGCTTTACAAAGGAGCCGTAGGTTTTAATGTTAATACTCAAAATGTTGTCCTCCGGTATGGGCGGCATTATAAGCTGCCCTTACACAACTGATATATTATACACCCGCCATGCGGGCGAGCACAAGGGCGGATGCAGCCCCGACTATGGCTGCGCCCAGGGAAGCGGCTATGCAGTATCTGGGCTTTGTCACACCTGCTGAGCCCAGATATACAGAAACGGTATAGAATACCGTCTCTGTTGAGCCAAGCATGACGCTTGCGGCTACACCCACAAAGGAATCCGCCCCGCAGGTATCGAAAATGTCTCGAAGAATGGCGAGGGCGGCGCTTCCTGAAAATGGGCGCAGCAGGAACAGAGGCACCAGCTCCCCCGGCATTCCGGCCTTTTGCAGAGCAGGTGAAACAGCGCCGGTGAACGTCTCCATAGCGCCGCTTTTGCGCAAAAGGGACAGCGCCGCCATCATGGCGCACATGGAGGGCAGGGTCTTATACAGCATGGGCAGCGCCTCCAGCGCGCCGGATATAAAGGCGGAATACACGTCGGCCTTTTTTATATAGGCGTATATAAGAAGTAAAACTATAAGGCCGGGCAGTATAAGGCTCATCCGGCCCTCCTTTTGAGCAGCAGGCACAGCAGCACCGCGCAGGAGGCGGATACGAGCGACGCAATAAACGTGGGCAGCACCACGCAGTACGGATCGGTGGATCCCGCGGCGGCGCGCAATGCCAGGACGCTTGTGGGCAGCAGCTCCACGGCGGAGGAATTCAGGGCGATGAACATGCACATATCGTCGCTTGCGGCATTGCCGAGCCTGTTGGCCTTTTGCAGCTCTGCCATAGCCTCGATGCCGAAGGGGGTGGCCGCGCTGCCCAGGCCCAGAAAGTTGGCCGCAAGGTTGAGCGTGATGGGAGCCATGGCCTCGGACGAGTCCGGCATGAGCCGCTTCAGCAGAGGCCGTGCCGCCCTGCTCAGCTTTTCCATAAGCCCCGCTTCCCTGGCAACGTTCATAAGCCCCAGCCACAGCATGAAGGAGGGACAGAGGGCGAGGCAAAGCTCCAGAGCCTCGGACACGCCGGAAAGCATGGCGTCCACCGAGGCGGCAGGGTCGCCTGACAAGGCGAAGGCCCCGAAGCCGCACAGTATAAGGAAACCCCAGATGTAGTTCATCATGGGGTATTTATATGGGGAACTACGGCGACTTATTCGCTTTTCATCAGTCCCAGCACCTTCTTCACCGGGGGCAGGAGGGATACGAGAACGCAGAGCACCGTCTCCGCGCCTATGGTGCTGCCGTTGTAGGCGAGGCTGTACAGCCAGGCGTTGCTCCAGCCTGCGTCAACTGCGGAATCCGCGAAAAATATTCCGCCGGAGAGGGTGGAGCAGAGCATGCGGCAAAGGCCAGCTACAGCTATGCCCAGGGTAAGCTTATTGGGGAAGTAGGCGGCTATGCCGTAGCAGGCAAAGGCGAAGAAGTAGTCCAGGAGCAGCTGTGCCCAGTGTATAACGTAGAAATCCTGAATGAGCTGAAGCATACCGAAGGAGAGACCCGCGACAAAGCCATAAAGCGGGCCGAAGGCGCAGGCATAGGCCGCGATGGGCAGCATGCTGCAAAGGGTAAGCGAGCCGCCCATGGGCAGTGAAAACAGCTTTATGTAGCTGAGCATGAAGGACAGCGCCACGCAGAGCGCCCCGTATACCAAGGCACGGGTGCGGTTTTTGGGGGCGGGGTGGGAGGTCTTTTTGTAGCGGATTATGCCAATGAGCAGCGCCGCCACGGCGATAATGGAGAGAAGGAACATGACGAGCCCGCCGCCCTGAAGGCCGGCCAGCTTTTGAAACAGCACGAATTTCATAAATAATAAAACTCCTTTCGTTTTTTGCTGTTGGCAAAAAAACATCTCCGCACAGCCATACGGCCGCGGAGATATGAAAGGAGCACGGGCCGTAAAGTGAGGCCCGGTCATTATCAACTCACCGCTTCCCTACGCAGGCATTACCCAGACAGGTTCAAAGGTTAATCTCAGCCGGACGGAAACCGTCCAGCACCCCCAGCGGAGCATATTCTTTTGTTCGGGAACATTATATCACCAAAAAAACCCTATGACAATCGCCTTTTTTGATTGATTCTTATTGTGTTTTTGCGGGCCATGGGTTAAAATACAGTATTGTGCAAAAAATTTATTTGATATACAGAGGACAAGCGTATGAAGAACGAAAAACTGAGGAATATAGCCATTATCGCTCACGTCGATCACGGCAAGACCACTCTGGTGGATCAGCTTTTGAGGCAGAGCGGTGTATTCCGCGCCAACGAGCAGGTGCAGGAGCGGGTCATGGATTCCGGCGACCTTGAGCGCGAGAGGGGTATAACCATACTTTCCAAGAACACAGCGGTAAACTACAAGGGCTACCGCATAAACATAGTGGATACTCCGGGCCACGCGGACTTTGGCGGCGAGGTGGAGCGCATACTTCAGATGGTAGACGGCGTTCTGCTTCTCGTTGACGCATTCGAGGGCTGCATGCCCCAGACCCGTTTTGTGCTGCGCAAGGCCCTGGGGCTGGGCAAGATACCTGTAGTAGTCGTAAATAAGGTAGACCGCCCCGGCGCACGCCCGTTGGAGGTGGTGGACGAGGTAATGGAGCTGTTCATAGACCTTGGCGCTTCCGCCGAGCAGCTGGACTTCCCGGTGGTGTACGCTTCCGCAAGGGACGGATACAGCGGCCTTGACCCGGAGGATCTGGGCACCGATATGCAGCCCCTTTTCGATACCATAATAAGCGCCGTGCCGGCGCCCGGCGGCGACGACGAAGGCCCCCTTCAGGTGCTGTTTTCCACGCTGGACTATGACGACTATGTAGGCCGCATAGGAGTTGGCAGGATACAGAGCGGCAGGATACGCCGCAACCAGACAGCAGTCCTCTGCGGCGGCGCGGCCGAGAATCCCCGTGAGGTCAAGATCTCCCGCCTGTACAGGTTTGAGGGGCTGAAAAGGGTAGAGATAGAGGAAGCGGGCGCAGGCGAGATAGTGGCCGTGGCCGGCATATCCGACCTTGCCATAGGCGAAACGGTGTGCGATGTGGATCACGTCGATCCGCTGCCCTTCGTAAAGATAGACGAGCCAACCCTTTCCATGATGTTCATGGTAAACGACAGCCCCTTTGCAGGCAAGGAGGGCAAGTACGTCACAAGCCGGAACCTCCGCGACAGGCTGTTCAAGGAGGTACAGACCAACGTATCCATGAGGGTAGAGGAAACCGAATCCACGGATATGTTCAAGGTGAGCGGACGCGGCGAGCTGCACCTCTCCATATTGATAGAGCAGATGCGAAGGCAGGACTACGAATTTGCCGTATCCCGCCCAAAGGTAATATACCATAAGGCTCCCGACGGCACCCTCCTTGAGCCCATCGAGGAGCTGACCATAGACGTGCCGCAGGATTATGTGGGCGCGGTAATGGAAAAGCTGGGGCGGCGCAAGGCGGAAATGATAGACATGATATCCGAACCCAACGGCACAAGCGTAAGGCTGCTGTTCCACATACCCACCAGAGGCCTTCTGGGCTACCGCAACGAGCTGCTGACCGATACCCGGGGCAACGGCGTAATGAGCAGCATATTCTACGAGTATGAGCCTTATAAGGGAGATATCGAGGAGCGTACCCACGGCAGTCTTGTCTGCTCCGAGACCGGCGAGACCAACAGCTACGGCCTCTTTAACACTCAGGATCGCGGCCGCATGTTCGTAGGCCCGGGCGTACCCGTATACATGGGCGAGATAGTGGGCGAATGCTCCCGCAATGAGGATATAGTCGTAAACGTCTGCAAGAAGAAGCACGTTACCAATATGCGTGCAGCCGGAAGCGACGACGCCCTCCGCCTTACCCCCCACAGCGTACTCAGCCTTGAGCAGTGCCTCGAGTTTATAGCGGACGACGAATTGGTGGAGGTCACTCCGAAGAACATACGCATGCGTAAGAGGATACTCAGCAAGGAGCAGCGCATGAAGATAGCTGCCCGGGAGATACGCGAATAACGGAAATACCCGATAAAACATTGATCAGGAGGCAAATATGCTGCTGTTTGCATTACCCCTTTACGCAATCGCCCTGGTATACGGCGCGGCGGCACTGCTCCCCGCCATATACCTTATGAGGTACATATACCGCAAGGATACGGTAGAGAAGGAGCCGCCCATGCTGCTGATGTCGCTGCTGATATACGGCGTCATAGCGGCGCTCATCTCCATAATACTGGAGAACATAGGTACGAAGGTTCTGGATTCGCTCATGGATCAGTCTACCGTAGGCTATACATTAGTCCTTGCCTTCGCGGTGGTGGCGGTGGTAGAGGAAGGAGCCAAATTTGCCATGCTGAAGAGGCGGACGTGGAACGATATGAATTTCAACTACCGCTTCGACGGAATAGTTTACGCCGTGTTCGTTTCGCTCGGCTTTGCCGCCTTTGAGAACATAGGCTATGTCCTGGGCTACGGCCTTTCCGTAGCTCCCGCCAGGGCGCTGCTGGCGATTCCCGGCCACATGTGCTTTGGCGTGTTCATGGGAACCTTCTACGGCAGGGCAAAGCAGTGCCGGGTGTGGGGCGACAAGTCGGAGGAGCGGGCAAACCTCTGGCTGGGCTACATTGCGGCGGTGCTGCTCCACGGCTTTTACGATTCCTGCGCCATGATAAACACCGTGGCGTCATCCTTAATATTCATAGCCTTCGTCATCATAATGTACATAGTGGTGATAAAGAAGGTAAATAAGGAATCACAGAACGACGGGCCCATAACTTAACAGGGCTGTCAAAAAAATCTTGTCTTGGCCATATTTTAGCTTGCTTTTGCGTGCGTCCTGTGTTATTATAACTCGAACCGTGAGACTTTTAAGTTCAGTGCAGAGACGCTGACAAGGCTGCGAGGGGAAGAAATTCCATATAAATCTGATAGTGTAAGCTGATAGCTTTATCAGGCCTTGTCTTAGCGTAAAGACAAGGCTTTTTTGTTGCGAAAAATCAGTCCTGGGGATAAAGGAGTGAAGAACATGAAATTCAAAGCGCGGCTCATGACACAGCAGGATGTTGACCGGGTGCTGGTGCGTCTTGCCCATCAGATAGTGGAGAAGAACCACGGCACGGAGGGATTGTGCCTTATAGGGATAAAGACCCGGGGCATACCCCTTGCGAGGAGGCTCGCCAAAAACATCGCGGATATCGAGGGCAGCGAGATACCCGTAGGAGAGCTGGATATAGCCATGTACCGGGACGATCTTTCCAAGGTATCGGCAGACCCCATAGTGTCGGATACCAATGTTCCCTTCCCGGTAGTGGACAAGACTGTAGTACTTGTAGACGACGTTATCTTCACGGGCCGCACCGCCAGGGCAGCCATGGACGCTGTGATGGAGCTGGGCAGGCCAGCCAGGATACAGCTTTGCGCCCTTATCGACAGGGGGCATCTTGAGCTGCCCATAAAGGCCACGTACGTAGGCAAGAACATACCCTCCTCCCTCAGCGAGGTGATAGCCGTAAGGCTTTCCGAGCAGGACGGGGAGACGGGCGTAAGCATATTCGAGCTGGAGTAAAAAGCCCCTTAAAAGGGGTGAAAATATAAAAATCAAAGCAACACAGGAGGATTACCCATGTCAAACGTAAAAGTCGGAAGCGATCCCATTTATGACGCAAGATCCATTGGAGTACCCCGCATGCTGGTGCTGGGCGTGCAGCACATGTTCGCCATGTTCGGCGCCACGGTTCTGGTTCCGGCGCTGACCGGCCTCAGCGTATCCGCAACACTGCTCTTCGCGGGCCTCGGCACTCTGCTCTTTCACCTGATCACCAAGAAAAAGGTTCCCGCCTTCCTGGGCTCCTCCTTTGCCTTCCTGGGCGGCTATTGGGCGATAGCGCCCAACGGCGAGCCTGAACTGCTGCCCTACGCCTGTGTTGGCGTGGCCTGCGCAGGATTGATGTATGCAATACTTTCCGGCCTCTTTAAGGTATATGGCGCAAAGAAGGTAATGCGCTTCTTCCCGCCCATAGTCACCGGTCCCATCATAATCTGCATAGGCATGAACCTCTCCGCCACCGCAATTAACAGCTGCTCCGCTAATTGGGGCATAGCCGCCGTAGCCATCATCGTAGTTATAGCCTGCAACATCTGGGGCAAGGGCATGGTAAAGATAATTCCCATACTGCTTGGCGTAGTAGCCTCCTATGTGGTGGGCGCGATCACCGGCAATGTGGACTTTTCCAAGGTGCATGAGGCCGCGTGGCTGGGTCTGCCCTTCAAGATGGAGAACACCGTATTCTCCCTCATAGGCAATGCGGATACCGCCCTCATTATCTCATCCATAATTACCATAATGCCCATAGCGCTGGCCACCATGATAGAGCACATCGGCGACGTCTGCGCCATAAGCTCCACCGTGGAGCGCAACTACCTTGCCGACCCCGGCCTGCACCGCACCCTTCTGGGCGACGGTCTTGCCACCTCCATTGCGGCCCTCTTCGGCGCACCGGCAAACACTACCTACGGCGAGAATACAGGCGTGCTGGCCCTCTCCAGGGTATATGATCCCCGCGTTATCCGCATAGCCGCCGGCCTGGCAGTCCTCCTCAGCTTCTGCCCTAAATTTGCGGCCCTGATCTCCGCAATGCCCGTGGCCACCATGGGCGGCGTATCCATGGTGCTCTACGGCATGATCTCCGCTGTAGGCGTTCGCAACGTAGTCGAGAATAAGGTGGACTTTACCAGTAGCCGCAACGTCATCATCGCGGCCCTGATAATGGTACTCGCCATAGGAATCACCTACAGCGAGGCGGGCGCCGTCAGGATCGGCAGCGTAAGCCTCTCCGGCCTTGCCGTAGCCGCCATAGTGGGCATACTGCTTAACGCCGTGCTCCCCGGTAAGGACTACGAGTTCGGCATCGACGAGCAGGGCGATACCTCCGTAAACTTCAAGGTCTGATAAAAGACATAGGCGCAAAGGGCGCTCCTTAGGGAGCGCCCGCAGAGTGTCAAAAAAGTGGCTGAACGCCACTTTTTTAGTTTTACGGGTTTTACCTCTCGCAAAAAACATGCGCTTCCGCCCCGGGAAACTGGCCGGAACTGACCCGCTGCGGCGTACCACCGGGCAGCAAAACCCGCAGAGTACGAAAACCTTCGGCTTTCATCTGTTCTGCCGCACCCCCCAGGTGGCCTTCCCTTGCCCCTGCGGGGCAATTCACCTTGTGTCGTCAGAGCCGAATTAAGCCATACGGGGCTGCAGCCTCTTATCAAACCCGGGGTTTTTCGACAGACTGAGGCTCCGGGACAAAATGCCCCGGAGCCTGCGGTTGGAAAAAACAATTTTGAAGAATTACTTTTTCATTGCCATAGCTTCTCTTACTCGCGCAGCTATAGCCTTGGGGTCCAGACCGTACCTTTCCTGAAGCATGGCGTATGGGCCGCATTCCGCATGGGTATCGTTGACAGCCGCCATGCAAACGGGGACCTGAACGCCGGCTTTGCAGAGGGCTGCATAGAATACCTTCAAAAATACGGCTTTAAGAATATCACTATAATGGAAGGCTCGTGGGTGGGGGACAACACAAAGAGGGCTTTCAGGGTAACCGGCTATGACAAGATAGCCGAAAAATACGGTGTAAAGCTAATGGACCTAAAGGATGACAGGACTCGTCCCGTGGACACTGCAATAGGCAAAATAAACGTATGCGCAACGGCGCTGGATACCGACTACCTTATAAGTCTGCCTGTTCTCAAGGGACACTGCCAGACAACTATGACCTGCGCCCTCAAGAACAGCAAGGGCTGCCCGCCATCGGCGGAGGCCATAGTGCGCTTTCTCATGGACTGCGGCAGATAAGGAGAGATACCATGTTTTTACCTTACGGCAAAGGGCATATTGAATTTGATGCAGGCAAAAATCATACTGTTCTGAGCCCCGATTACGCAGGTATCAGGGCGGACAGGGCAGGAATAGACATAGTTCGTTCGGCCATGGAAAAACCAACAGGCAGCCGGCGGCTTTTTGAGCTATCAAAGGGAAAAAGGACATGCACGGTCATAATATCCGATCATACACGGCCGGTGCCAAGCAGGGACATACTGCCTGTAATGCTCTCTGAACTGCGGCAAGGTAATTCTAATATTGAAATAACTTTGCTTGTGGCCACTGGCCTGCACAGGCAAACCACCGCCGACGAGCTTCGCTACAAGCTGGGCGACAGTATATTTGGCCGAGAGAGGATAGCGGTACACGACTGCGACGATAAGGAAAACATGGTATATCTGGGGCAGCTGCCGTCCGGCTCGCCCTTGTATGTGAACCGCATAGCTGCGGAAGCCGATCTGCTTGTATCCGAGGGCTTTATAGAGCCGCACTTTTTTGCAGGCTTTTCCGGGGGACGAAAGAGCGTGCTGCCGGGGGTAAGCGGCAGGCTTACTGTGCTGGGTAATCATTGCAGCAGCTTTATAGACCACCCCTGCGCCACCACAGGCGTGCTGGAGAATAACCCGATACATGAGGACATGAAAGCCGCAGCCAGAATGGCAGGGCTGGCCTTTATAGTAAATGCTATCATAGACGAAAACAAGCATACCGTTGCCGCATTTGCCGGAGACCCCATAGCAGCCCATGAAGCGGGGTGTGCCTATGTGAAGAAATATTTTACGGTGGATGCCATACCTGCAGACATAGTTGTTACCACCAACGGGGGTATGCCGTTGGACAGTAATATCTATCAGTGCGTAAAGGGTCTTACCGCTGCGGAAGCTACGGTAAACGTGGGGGGCATCATAATAATCGTCGCAGAGTGCGCCGACGGCAAGGGGGGAGAGGCTTTTTACAGCACACTAAAGAACTGCAATTCCCCGGCCGAACTATACGATGAAATAATGGCCGTGCCCCAGGACAAGACCATACCAGACCAGTGGCAGAGCCAGATACTTGTGCGCGTACTTAAAAAGCACAGGGTAATTTTTGTAACACGCCCAGAGCTTAAGGAAACGGTAGAGGAGATGAAGATGGCCTATGCCGAAAGCATAGCTGATGCTATGGCCATGGCGCGGAAAATGAAGGGCGAAAACGCATCCGTCACGGTTATTCCCGACGGGGTGTCGGTGATAGTAAGAAAAAATTTAGGCTATAAAAGCCCAGTTCAGTACAGGACTGAGCTGGGCCTTTAACTATATTGGTTTTCGCGTCTTCTGTTTATTGGAAGATGCACTTTGCCGCGGGATATTTATTTTGTACTTCATCAATAAAAAGTTGCGACCTCCTGCTCGGGCTTTTCGGCGGGCTCCACTGAGATTATGTTGAGTACCGGGCCCTTGCGCCCGTAGAACTTGCTGAAGCGCAGCTCTATCTTTGCAGTCACCGTGCCCCAGGTGCGGTTCTTCAGCTTGTTTGCGTCCAGCCACTTGCATACGAGGCCGCTGTACTGTATGTCCTGCACGCAGCAGGTCATGACGTGACGGCCCGCCACGAACATGTTGTCGGGCATTTTGGCGTTTTTGGCTATGAGGGCCTTGAAGCGCACCGTTTTGCCCGAATACTTTTCCATCTCCTCGGACATGTCCCTGTACCACAGGGCGTAGTCGCTGTCCTCTATGACTATGGGGTCGGCGTTCACGTCGAAGGGCAGGGGGTCTTCTATCTCGTCGTACTCTACCCTCCCGTCAGGGTACTCGTAGGCGATGTTCACACGGCGGGACACACCGCGGATTACCTTGTGTATCTCCATCTTGTCAAGGTCCGGCGTGGCGCGGTTGAGCACTATGAGCTCGGCTGTCATCAGCTTGTCCACCATAAGGCTCCTCATGTTGGCGTTGTAGCTGAGGAAGCACCGGGCATCCGCAAACATGAACTCCTGATAGACTATCCAGTTTTCCGGCATGGCCTGAGCAAGGTCGTTCAGGCTCCACATGCCGTTGTACTCTATGAGCACCCGCTCGGCCTTTGCTTTTTTCGCCAGCTCGTTCAGGTAAGCGGCGTTTATCTGCTCCGGGGAATCTATCTCCTGTATCAGTATGTTCTTTCCGCCGCCAGGGAACCTTGAGGGGTCCAGCTCCTCAATGCCCTCCTCGCACTGCAAAAGCAGCGTCCTTTCGCCGGAATTGAACCTTTCGTCCTCCAACGTCTCCTGCATAAAGCGGGTCTTGCCCCCCTCCAGGAAGCCGGTGAACATGTATACTGGGATCTCCTTCATAAAGCGCTTACGTTCCCTTCATCAGACGCCGAACAGCTCGGAAAGCTCATGCTCGTTGAGCTTGGAGCCTATGACGCAGAGGCGGCCCATAACGGAAGCGGAGCCTGTGCGTATATTGCTCTCGCCGGGCACGTAGTCGAAGTGTATCCAGCAGCCCTCGCCCTTTACTATGCCCTTGGCGCGCAGCACGGCGCCGTACTTCTCCCCATCGTCCAGCGCCGCAAGGTCTGCCTTGAGTTCGTCCATGGTAAAGGCCTTGGGTGTCTCCACTCCCCAGCTGGTAAACACCTCGTCGGCGTGGTGGTGATGGTGATGGCACTCGCATTCGGGATCGTCGCACTCCCCGCCGTCGTGATGGTGATGATGCTCATGCTCTTCGCCGTCATCGCCGTCATGATGGTGATGGCCGCAGCACTCGTCGTCATCGTCGTGATGGTGGTGGCCGCAGCAGCACTCATCGTCGTCATCGTCGTCATCGTCATGGTGGTGATGCTCATGCCGGCTCTCCTCCCTGAGAAGCTCAAGCTCTGCCTCAAGGGTGTTGCGCTTTTCCATGGCCTCCAGTATCTGGGCGCCTGTCAGCTCGCTCCAGGGGGTGACTATGAGGGAGGCATTCGGGTTGTGCTCCCTGAGAAGGGCTATATCGGTATTCAGCTTATCCGGGCTTATCTCGCCGGTGCGGCTGAGTATAATTGCGTTTGCGTGCTCTACCTGGTCGTTGAAGAACTCCCCGAAGTTTTTCATGTACATCTTGCACTTGTTTGCATCCACAACGGCCGTGAAGCTGTTGAGCTGCAGGGCGTCAGAGCCTACGTTCTGCACCGCCCGTATAACGTCGCTGAGCTTGCCCACGCCGGAGGGCTCTATAAGTATGCGGTCGGGGGCGTACTCGTCCACAACCTTCCTGAGCGCCTTGCCGAAGTCGCCTACCAGGCTGCAGCAGATGCAGCCGGAGTTCATCTCGGTAACTTCTATCCCGGCGTCCTGCATGAAGCCGCCGTCTATGCCTATCTCGCCGAATTCGTTCTCTATGAGCACCAGCCTTTCGCCCTTGTAGGCCTCGGCTATGAGCTTCTTTATAAGGGTAGTCTTGCCCGCGCCCAGAAAGCCGGAAAAAATATCAACCTTGGTCATTTGCCTTTACATCTCTTTCCCTAAGTTTTTTCTTATTTGAAAAGGGCAGCCCCTTCCCAACTTTGTATTATAGACCAGCCCACGCCGGTTATTCAAGCCGTTTTGCCCAACTTCACAGCCTGTTGACAATGTTTGGCTGATACGGGTATTATTTTTATATAAACACGCGAAAGGAGCCCCTGCCATGGATACCCCTCTGGAAGAAGTCACTCATACAGATAACATAAAGCTTTCCGACGACGGGCGCTCGGTGGTGATAATCGATCAGACGCTGCTGCCCAACAGGCTGGAATACATAGCGCTTACCACAAGAGAGGAGATGTTCGAGGCGATAGCCATGCTCCGCGTGCGCGGCGCTCCGGCAATAGGCATATGCGCGGGCTACTGCGCCTACTGCCTGGCCCTTCAGGCCCCCCACGATTCCTTCGACGATTTCTACGACCACTGGGTGGAGGACTGCCGCTATCTCAACGGCTCCCGCCCTACGGCGGTAAACCTCAGCTGGGCGCTGAACCGCATGCTGGACGCCGCTGAGGATCACCGGGATATGCCTGTGGAGGCGGTGCTTTCGGCGCTGAAGCGGGAGTGCCTTGCCATACACAGCGAGGATATGGAGATGTGCCGCAAAATATCCGAATACGGCCTTTCCCTCCTTCACGATGGGGACGGGGTGCTGACCCACTGCAACGCCGGGCCGCTGGCCACCTCCCGCTACGGCACGGGGCAGGGGCCGCTGTTCCTCGCAAAGGAGCGGGGCATGGACATAAGGGTATTCGCGGACGAGACCAGGCCCCTCCTGCAGGGCGCCCGGCTTACGAGCTTTGAGCTGTACAACGCCGGCGTGGACGTCACCCTTATATGCGACAGCATGGCGTCAATAGTCATGAAAAACGGCTGGGTGCAGTGCTGCATGGTGGGCTGCGACAGGGTAGCCGCCAACGGCGACACAGCAAACAAAATAGGCACCAGCGGCGTAGCCATACTTGCAAAGCACTACGGCATACCCTTCTACGTGCTGGGCCCTACCTCCACCATAGATATGAGCTGCACCACAGGGGAGGACATAAATATCGAGCTCCGGGACGGGGAAGAGATCCGGAGCAGATTCTTCGCGGAGCCCGTGGCGCTGCCCGATGTCAAGTGCTACAACCCCGCCTTCGATGTGACGGACAATTCGCTTATCTCCGCCATTATCACGGAAAAGGGCATATGCCGCCCGCCCTATTCCGAGAGCCTTAAAAGGCTTTTCGAATAAAAACAAAAAAGAAGGAGCGAAAGCTCCTTCTTTTGCTTTTACAGGTTACAGTCCCATCTCTTCCTTGACTTCCCTGAAGCACTTGACCGCGAAGTCAAGATCCTCCTTGGTATGGCCGGCGGAGATCTGGGTACGTATGCGGTCCCTGCCCTTGGGCACCACGGGATAGCAGAAGCCTACCACGTATACGCCCTTCTTGAGCATTCGGGCGGCAAACTCGTTGGCTACCTTGGGGTCATAGAGCATTACGGGCACTATGGGATGCTCGCCGGGCAGCAGGTCGAAGCCGCACTTTTCCATCTCGGCGCGGAAGTAGCGGGCATTTTCGTGTACCTTGTCCCGGAGGGCGGTGCTCTCGGTCAGCATATCTATGGTCTTGCAGGCCGCGGCGCAGATAGCGGGGGCAACGGTATTTGAAAAGAGGTATGGACGGCTGCGCTGGCGGAGCAGGTCCACTATCTCCTGCCTTGCGGCGGTGTAGCCGCCGGAAGCCCCGCCCAGAGCCTTGCCCAGGGTACCGGTGATGATGTCCACCCGGCCTTCAACTCCGCAATACTCGGCGGTGCCCCGGCCGTGCTCGCCCATGAAGCCCACGGCGTGGCTGTCGTCCACCATTACCAGCGCGTCAAACTCGTCGGCCAGGTCGCATATGCCCTTGAGGTTGGCTATGTAGCCGTCCATGGAGAACACGCCGTCGGTGGCGATGAGCTTTATCTTGCAGCCGGAATCCTTTGCGTCCTGAAGCTGGGCGCGAAGGTCTTCCATATTGTTGTTCTTATAGCGATACCTCTTGGCCTTGCAGAGCCGCACGCCGTCTATTATGGAGGCGTGGTTCAGCTCGTCGGATATCACGGCGTCCTCGGGGCCCAGCAGGGTCTCGAACAGGCCTCCGTTTGCGTCGAAGCAGGAGGAGTACAGTATGCAGTCGTCCATCTTTACAAAGTTGGCTATCTTATGCTCCAGCTCCTTGTGCAGCCCCTGGGTGCCGCAGATGAAGCGCACGGAGGAGAGGCCGAAGCCCCATTTGTCATAGCTGGCCTTTGCAGCCTCGATAAGCTCCTTGCTGTCGGAAAGGCCAAGGTAGTTGTTCGCGCACATGTTCAGCACGTTCTTCGCCTCGGTGGTGTCTATGCGCGCCTTCTGGGGGGTAGTGATTATGCGTTCGTTCTTATAGGTGCCGGATTCCCTGATGCTCTCCAGCATCTCGCCGTAATGCTTAAGTGCGGATTTCATATGCTGTTCCTTTCTATGTTATTTTTTATTGCGGGATTCCCTTACTTTGTCCAGTCAAGCACTACCTTGCCGCTCCTGCCGCTGTTCATGGCCTCGAAGCCCTTGTCGAAATCGCGATAGTTGAAGCGGTGGGTGATCATGGGGGTCATGTCAAGGCCGCCCTCCACCATGGTTATCATCTTGTACCAGGTCTCGTACATCTTGCGGCCGTATACGCCCTGAAGGGTCAGGCTGTTCCAGATGACCTTGTTTATGTTTATCTCTATGTTGCCGGGGTGTATGCCCAGAAGGGCGATCTTGCCGCCGTTGCGCATGTTGTCTATCATGGTGTTCAGGGCCGCTACGTTGCCGCTCATCTCCAGGCCTACGTCAAAGCCCTCTACCATGTGCTGGGGCCCGAATATGCTCTCCAGCTTGTCGTGCGCTACGTTGACCGTGGCTGTGGCGCCCATCTTCTTCGCCATGTCCAGCCGGTAGTCGTTCACGTCGGTGACCACTACGCTGCGCGCGCCGTTGCGCCTGCAGATGGCGGTAGCCATCATGCCTATGGGGCCTGCGCCGGTGATGAGCACGTCCTCGCCTATCACATCGAACATGAGGGCGGTATGTGTGGCATTGCCCAGCGCGTCAAAGAAGGATACCACGTCCTCCGGGATACCGTCTGGTATTGGCACCACATTGCTTGCCGGTATGCAGAGGTATTCCGCAAACGCGCCGTCACGGTTCACGCCCACACCCTTTGTGTGGCGGCAGTACTGACCGTTGCCGGCACGGCAGTTGCGGCAGTGGCCGCATACAATATGGCCTTCACCGGATACTATCTGGCCTACGTGGTAGGCCGTTACGCCGGGGCCCAGCTCCGCTATCTCGCCCACGTACTCGTGGCCTATCACCATGGGGGGCTTTATGGTCTCCTGCGCCCACTGGTTCCAGTTGTAGATGTGTACGTCAGTGCCGCATATAGCGGTCTTGTGGATCTTGATAAGCACTTCGCCCATGCCGGGCACAGGCTTTGGTACCTGAGTCAGAACAAGCCCTTTTTCCGGTGCCGCTTTTACCAATGCGTCCATCATTTCCATTTTTTTGCCGCTCCTGTTTTATAAAATAAGATTTGCCGGGGAATTGACCTTCTCTGTGTCCGTATTCAAAGGACATCTAATAATAGTATATATCAAATTTTGCCGTTGTAAAGAGCTTATATCATGTTTTTCCATGTTCGTGTCCTGCGGACTGTTGTCTTTTTCGCGGCTACCTCAGGTTTACAAAGTCTTAATAGCGCAAAACGGCGACATGTGATATAATAACCTTAAATATGGATACTCATTTCATTTCCCTACATTCTGAAAGGAGATATATAACAACATGGGTCTTTTACAGGCAGGAATAGGCGCGCTGAGCGGCGTACTGGCCGATCAGTGGCGCGAATACTTCTACTGCGACTCCATGCCGGAGAACGTCCTGATGACCAAGGGCGTAAAGCGCACGGGCAGCCGCAACGCCAACACCAAGGGCGAGGACAACATCATCACCAACGGCTCCATTATCGCCGTAAACGAGGGCCAGTGCATGATGATCGTAGAGCAGGGCGCCATAGTGGAGTTCTCTGCGCAGGCGGGAGATTTCGTGTGGGACAATTCCACCGAGCCTTCCATATTCTACGGCAACCTTGGCGACAACCTCAAGTCCACCTGGGAGGTATTGAAGAAGCGCTTCACCTTCGGCGCTAACCCGGCGAAGGACCAGCGTATCTATTACTTCAACACCAAGGAGATAATCGGCAACAAGTACGGCACCGCCAACCCCGTCCCCTTCCGGGTGGTATATAACAACATAGGCGCGGGGCTGGAGCTTGAGGTATCCGTAAAGTGCTTCGGCGAATATTCCTATAAGATAACCAACCCCATGCTGTTCTACAAGAACGTGTGCAGCAACGTCACCGACAGCTACACCCGGGACCGCATAGACTCCCAGATGCGCTCCGAGATGATGACCGCACTGCAGCCCGCCTTCGCCCGCATAAGCGATATGGGCATAAAGTACAGCTCCCTCCCCGGCCACACCACAGAGCTGGCCCAGTGCCTGAACGAGGAGCTCTCCGCAAAGTGGCGCGACCTGCGCGGCATAGAGATGGTTTCCCTGGGCATCAGCTCCATCAAGGCCAGCGACGAGGACGAGCAGCGCATCAAAGAATTGCAGCAGAGCGCAGCCCTCAGGGATCCCACTATGGCGGCTGCATATCTGGCAAGCTCTCAGGGCGCGGCAATGCAGAATGCTGCCAAAAACGAGGGTGCAGGCGCATTCGCAGCCTTCGCCGGCATCAACATGGCTCAGGGCATGGGCGGCAACGTAGGAAACCTGTTCCAGATGGGTCAGCAGCAACAGCAGTATCAGCAGCCCGCCCAGCAGCCAGTTCAGCAGGCGGCCCCTGCGGCCCCCGCAGCCAACGGCTGGAAGTGCGAGTGCGGCGCCGTGAACACCGGCAAGTTCTGCATGGAGTGCGGCAAGCCCCAGCCCAAGGCTGAAGGCTGGACCTGCACCAACTGCGGCGCGGTGAACAAGGGCAAGTTCTGCATGGAGTGCGGCGCGAAGAAGCCCGACTCCGCACCTCTTTACAAGTGCGACAAGTGCGGCTGGGAGCCCAATGACCCCAAGAACCCGCCCAAGTTCTGCCCCCAGTGCGGCGACCCATTCAACGATAACGACGTAAAGAAGTAAAACGATGCTTTTTTCCACAGGGGGTGAGCCAGCTCGCTCCCTGTGTTTTGAATTTAAGCGAAAAACCGGTATAATAAAAATATACGGAGGAACAGGCAATGCGCCGCAAGGACAGAGAGATAACCGACATATGCGCAATATTGGAGCTTGTATCCGAGTGCAAGGTCTGCCGCCTCGCCATGACAGACGGCGGCGTCCCCTACATAGTGCCGCTGAACTACGGCTATGAGTACGCGGACGGCGCGCTGACCTTCTACTTTCACAGCGCCAAAGAGGGCCGCAAGCTGGAAATACTAAAAAAGAACCCCACGGTATGCCTCGAGCTGGACGGCCGGGGCGAGCTTGTTGAAGACGCGAACCCCTGCGCCTATGGCTACACCTTCGCCAGCGTCATAGGTACCGGCAATGTGGAGTTCATAGAGTATACGGAAGAAAAAATATACGCCCTGAACAGGATAATGAAGCATCAGGCGGGCATAGAGGCGCCCTTCACCGCCAGTATGGCGGATGCCGTATGCCTGTATAAGATGACCACCAATGATTTCACCTGCAAGATAAGAGCAAAGTAATGCAACATACCATATACGCACATACAGATGAATTAACCGGCAGAAATGCTGTATAAATACTGATTTTATAAAATACACTCACGAAAGGCGCCATAAATGATACGCTGCGGCTTTGAGCAGGGTGCGGCCCTGATGGGCTGTACCTCTGTGCAGAACATCTTCATACTGGAGTACATGCCCAAGGCACCCGAGCTATACTGCAAGGTATACCTTTTCGGCCTTATGCAGTGCGGCTGCCGGAGGCTGGAAAACGCCGACCTCTGCGCGTCCCTCGGCATCGACAGCGCCAAGGCGGTGGAGGCCTTCTTATACTGGCAGGACATGGGCCTGCTGCGCATAGTGGAGCAGGAGCCGTTAAGCGTTGAATATTTATCCGTTCAGGCAGGGCCCGTCACCGGCGGCACCCGCAAGTACGCCCCGCTCGTTTCGGCGCTTCGTCAGGTATGCGGTGCGCGGGTGCTCACCCCCGGCGAGCTTTCAAAGATATACGATTGGATAGAGGTATTCGGCCTGGAGGAGGCGGCGGCAGTAATGCTTGTACGCCGCTGCATGGAGCTGAAGGGGCCCTCCGTCAAGATACAGTTCATGGACAAGATGGCCCGGGAATGGGCCAAAGAAGGGGTGCTTACCGCCGCAGACGCGGAGCAGCGCATAAAGCTGGACACCGAGCTTCAGGGCGGCGCAAAGGCCATACTTGCCCGCTGGCGCAAGGGACGCATGGCCACTGAGGACGAGCTTGCCCTGTATAAAAAATGGACCGAGGAATGGGGCATGACGCTGGACGAGATACTTTCCGCCTGCCCCGCCATGACCTCTTCAGATAAGCCCACCTTCGCATACCTGAACGCCATACTGGAGGGCATGCGCATGGAGGGAGGGGTGCAGGAGGCCATTAAGTCCGCCGCCCTCACCGAGGAGCTTGCCCGGGAGATTTATTCCCGCGCCGGGCTAAAGGGCGCGCCGGGGCGCAGGGAAAAGGAAGCGGTAAGCACATGGACGGTATCCTGGCACATGCAGCCGGAGGCGGTGCTGCTGGCAGCTGAACGCTCAGCAGGCTACAGCCACCCCTTCGACAGGACCCGCCGGCTCATAGAGCAGCTGCACGAAAAGGGCGTTACCACTCTGCAGCAGGCCAGGAAGGCCATAGAGGAGCTGGAAAAGCAGCCCGCCGCAGAGGGCGGCAAAAAGCAGCAATCCTCTTACTTTATGAACTACGGCCAGCGCAAATACTCCGACGAGGATCTAAAGAGCATCGGAATAACCCTCTTGGAGGACGAGGAGGACAAAAAATGAAGCCTACGCCGGAGCTGATATACGAATACAGAATGAGCCGCGAAAGGGCGGAGCGGGAGGCCAGGGAGCGCCGGGAGGCCGCATGTACGGCCATACCGAGGCTCAGGGAAATAGCCGACCAGCGCCGCCGTCTGGCCTTCGACACAGGGCTTATGATAATGCGGGGGGAGGACTCGTCTGAGCTGCGCAATAAAGTTGAGCAGCTGGACAAAGAAGAGCTGAATTTGCTTCTTTCGGCAGGTTTGCCGCCAGACCATATGTTGCCACACTATCGCTGTAAGGCCTGTAACGATACCGGTTATGTGGGGGATACGGTGAAAAAGCTCTGTCCCTGCATGAAAGCCCGCATTCTGGAAGAAATGTACGCCACATCGGGTATCGATACGCAACAGAGTTTCGCAATGTTTCGCTCCGACATATACCCGTGCGACCGCCAGAAGCGCATCGCCCTGAAGGCAAAGGAGCTGTGCGAGGGGTACGCAATGACCTTCCCAAAGTGCGACCCTATGGGGATACTTCTCATGGGCGGCACAGGCCTCGGCAAGAGCTACCTGCTAAACGCCATAGCTTTGGAGGTATCCTCCAGGGGCTACGACGTATACAAGGCCTCCGCCTACAACCTCATCAACGCCTTTATGGAGAGCATACGGGGCAGGGGCGAAAGTCCGGACATCCTCGGCCCTGATCTCATGATAATAGACGACCTGGGCACAGAGCCCATGATAAACTCCGTCACCCGGGAGACGCTTTTTTCCATACTAAACGAGCGGCAGTGCGCCAGGAAGGCCACCCTTTGGGCCACCAACAGGAGCCTTGACGACATTCTCGCAAGCTACGGAGACAGATTCTTTTCCCGCCTCGTAGCGCCCCGGGAGACCATGGTGCTGCGGCTGGAGGGAGACGATCTCCGGCTCAGGCTCAAATAAAGCTTATTGCATTACGCTTATATACTAAGGAGTGACTTTTTTGATGTTTAGGCTAAGACGCTTACTGGCCCCATTTGTGCTGTGCATTGCGCTTTTGTTCTCAGAAGCACAGGCCTTCACCATAGCATGGCTCAGCGATACCCAGAACTATCATAATGCCTACAAGCCCATCTTCGACGGCATGACCCAGTGGATAGCCGACAACAGGGCGGCTCTGGATATAAGCTTTGTTTTCCATACCGGCGACGTGGTAGGCAGCTGGAGCTCCGAGGACCAGTGGCGGCAGGCCAGGGAATCCATGGACATACTCAGCAGCGCGTCGATCCCCTTCCTTGCGGCATGCGGCAACCACGATATAGGCTATAGGATGAACTACGCCAACTTCCTGAAATACGTGCTCAGCCTCCGCCCCGCCTCCATGTCTCAGGAATACGGCGATACCGGCAGCCGCTACGAGCTGTTTTCAGCAAACGGCCGGGACTACATATTCATGGGCATAGCCTTCTCCAACAAGGGACCCAGTGAAGACGAGGTAAACTGGATAAACGGAGTATTGCGGCAATACAGCAGCAGGGACGCCATAATAATCACCCACAGCTACCTTAAAAAGAGCGCCGCCTACACCACTCAGGGAAAGGCCATATTCGAAAAGATAGTAAAGGCCAACCCCAACGTTTTTCTGGTGCTGTGCGGCCACTGCCGGGATATCTCCTACAAAAACGTGCAGCTTGACGACGACGGCGACGGCGATCCGGACAGGACGGTATACGCCATTCTCTCCAACTTCCAGGGCAGCAAGGCCGGCGGAGGCGGGTACATGCGCATACTGGACTTCAGGGACAGCGATATATACATCTACACCTACTCCCCCTATTACGATTCCTGCGAATACCCCAAGGGCAAAACCGAGGCTACCGTGCCCCTGCCCTGATTGCGGTATATGGCGAAATAGGGTATAATACCGCCATGGAAGAAGAAAAAGACATCTTAACTGAAGAAAATAACGAGTCGGAAATACCCGTGGAAGCCGAAATGATAGATCAGGCGGTTGAAGAGGCGGCGGAGCACGCCGGCGGGGGGGACGACGGCTTTTTCGGCAAGTACATATGGGATGAGGAAACGGGCAGGCTGTACGAGATAACCGAGGATCCAAAAAAGAAGTGGGACAGGCTGCTCCCGCTGCTGCTGCTTGCGCTGCCGGTAACAGCCCTGGCCTTTGGCATCGCCAAGGGTTCCTCGCTTCTGCCGCCGGAATGCTACAACGGCACCTCCATACTGTCCGAAAGCAATGTGGGGGAACAGCTTGCCCAGCCTAAAGCTTACGGGGTAAGCGACGCTGAAGAGGTCACGGCCGGGAACAGCCCCGGCACAGAGCAGGCCATGGCGCCGGAACAGTATACGCCCTGCGCTATAGTCATAGACGGCAGGACAAGGGCGGTGCTGGCCAGCACCGAAGCCGCGGAATCGCTGCTGGAGGAAGTCAGGAGCTACTTCGACGGCAAGGTGACGGAATCCGGCGACCGTACCACCGAACTTTACAGTGCGGTAGAGATGCAGCCCCAGCCCGATGCAAAGCCCGAAGACATTTCCAGCTACGACCAGGTATACGAAAAATTCACCTCCTCAAGCAGTCCTCTGAAGGTCATTACCACTGTGACGAGCAGCGAAACGAAGGAGCTGCCCTTCGACTCAAAGGTAGAGAAAGACCCCACACTGGTGGCCGGCACCGGCATTACCCTCACCTTAGGCAGGGCGGGCAGCAGAACCACCGTGAACCATACGGTATACATAAACGGCGAAAAGAGCTCCAGCCGCAGCAAGAGCGAAACAGTTACAGTGGAACCCCAGGATACGGTAATACTTCAGGGCACCGATAAAAAGAGCGGCGGCGAGCCGGGCAGGCACGAGGGCAAGGAGGGCAGAAAGCCCGAGGCGCTCAGCTTTGCTTCCCCCGTAGCCGGTGGAGAGATAATTTCAAACTACGGACAAAGGGACGGCATACTTCATCTTGGCCTGGACTACGAGGCCAAGACCGGAGACCCGGTGCTGTCCAGCGAGGGAGGCACCGTGGTCTGCGCCATAAATCGGGGCGGCTACGGCAACATCATAGAGATAGACCACGGCGAAGGGTTCGTCACCCGCTACGCCCACCTGAGCCAGTTCTCCGTGGCTCCCGGCGATAAGGTAGCCAAGGGCCAGAGCATAGGCAAGGCCGGCGACTCAGGCAGCTGTACCGAAGCACATCTGCACTTTGAGCTCAGGATTGACGGCATAGCCTACAATCCAAGATATTACTTAGAAAAGTAACTCCCGGCGGGAGCGGCTGCGCCGCTCCTTTTTGCCGTCCTGTTTGTCTTGCCAAAAACACCGCAGGCATAGTATAATTATCAGGTTAGAGAGGGATTATCCCCTCGTTGGATAAAGAATTATTTTTTTGGGAGCATAAATGGCGTATTACAGAATAAACGGCGGAAAACGCCTTGAAGGCGCGGTGACTATAAGCGGGGCCAAAAACGCCGCCCTTGCCATAATACCCGCCGTCATACTCTCAGGCGAAAGCTGCCTCTTGGAAAACCTGCCCGAGATAGAGGATGTGCGCATAGTGGAGGAGATACTCACCAGCATGGGCGCGGATATTTCCCGCACGCCGGACGGCAGTATGCGCATAGACCCCTCCGGCATAAGCACCTTCAGCGTAACGGGGGAAATGGTCAGCTCCATGCGCGCCTCATACTATCTTTTAGGGGCGCTGCTGGGCCGGTATAAGAAGGCGGAGATAGCCCTTCCCGGCGGCTGCGCCATAGGCCAGCGGCCCATAGACCAGCATATTAAGGGCATGCGGGCGCTGGGCGCGGATATAGTGATACAGGGCGGCTCCGTAAAGGCAAGGGCGGATAGGCTCAGGGGCGCGGAGATATATCTGGACGTGGTGAGCGTGGGCGCCACCATAAACATAATGCTGGCGGCGGTGGCCGCCGAGGGGCAGACCATAATCGCCAACGCCGCAAAGGAGCCCCATGTGGTGGACGTGGCCAACTTCCTCAATATGATGGGGGCAAACGTAAAAGGCGCGGGCACCGACGTTATCCGCATACAGGGCGGGCGCAGGCTCCATGGCTGCACCTACGCCGTAATACCCGACCAGATAGAGGCGGGTACATTTATGATAGCCGCCGCCGCCACCCGGGGCGACGTGATAATCAACAACGTCATCCCCACCCACCTTGAGGCCATATCCGCCAAGCTCATGGAGTGCGGCGTGACTGTTTCCGAAGGGGACGACGGGCGGGACTTCTTCATACGGGTATCCGCAGACAAGCGGCCCCGGGCCGTCAACATAAAGACGCTGCCCTATCCCGGCTTCCCCACAGACCTTCAGCAGCCCATGATGGCGCTTCTGGCCACGGCGGAGGGCAACAGCTTCATAATGGAAAACATATTCGAGAACCGCTTCAACCACGTGCCGGAGCTTGCCAAGATGGGAGCCAGCATTTCAATAAGCTCCCGCACGGCCACGGTGGAGGGAGTGGAAAAGCTCTACGGCGCGCCCCTTTGCGCAAGCGACCTGAGGGCGGGCGCCGCCCTGGTCATAGCCGCCCTTGCCGCCGAGGGCGAGAGCACCATAAGCCAGATACACTTTATCGACCGGGGCTACGAGTTCCTGGAGCAGAAGCTCCGCGCGCTGGGCGCGGACATAACGCGAATAGAAGAATAGCTAAAAAAGAAAATCACAGGAGAATTCACATAATGGAAAACAAGCTGCGCATCGCCGCCGCAATAGCGGCACAGACCGGACTGGAAGCGGATCAGCTCAAGGACTGGCTGGAAACCCCGCCCGACCCCGCCATGGGCGACTACGCCTTCCCCTGCTTCCGCCTCGCAAAGACCATGCGCAAGGCCCCTCCCGCCATAGCCGCAGAGCTTGCAGGGAGCATAGGCCACATAGACGGCATAGCCTCCATGGAGGCCAAGGGGGGCTACCTCAACTTCTTCGCGGATAAGACCGCCTTCGTGCGGGATACGCTCAACAAGGTGCTTGCTCAGGGCGACAGCTACGGCGACAGCGACCTTGGCGGCGGCAGGAACGTCTGCGTGGAGTATTCCTCCATAAACATCGCCAAGCCCTTCCATATAGGCCATCTGCCCAGCACCGCAATAGGCAACTCCCTTTACAGGATATACAAGGCGCTGGGCTACAACGCCATAGGCATAAACCACCTGGGGGACTGGGGAACCCAGTTCGGCAAGATGATAGTGGCCTATAAAAAATGGGGGGACAAGCCGGTGCCCCAATGCACCGTGCGTGAGCTTGTAAAGCTCTATGTCCGCTTCCACGAGGAGGCGGAAAAGCACCCCGAGATGAACGACGAGGCCCGGGCCTGGTTCAAAAAGATCGAAAGCGGCGACAAGGAGGCCGTTACCCTCTGGCAGCAGTTCAAGGACCTTACCCTCAAGGAGGTCGGCAAGGTATACGACCGGCTGGGGGTACGCTTCGACAGCTACGCGGGCGAAAGCTTCTATGAGGACAAGATGGGCGCAGTCATAGACGAGCTGCGCCAGAAGGGGCTGCTCACCGTTGACAAGGGCGCGACATTGGTAGACCTTTCCGCATACGATATGCCCCCCTGCATAATACTCCGCTCCGACGGGGCGACGCTCTACGCCACCCGTGACCTTGCGGCGGCCATATACCGCAAAAAGACCTATGACTTCGTAAAGTCCCTCTACGTTGTGGCCTACCAGCAGAACCTGCACTTTAAGCAGTTTTTCAAGGTGCTGGAGCTGATGGGCAATGATTGGGTGAAGGACTGCGAGCACGTCAACTTCGGCATGGTATCCATGGAGGAGGGGACCCTCTCCACCCGCCACGGCAACGTGGTATACCTTGAGGACGTGCTGGACGCGGCGGTGGAAAAGACCGGCAAAATAATCGAGGAAAAGAGCCCCGACCTTCCCGATAAGGATGAGGTAGCAGCGGCCGTAGGCGTTGGCGCGGTGGTGTGGAGCATGCTCTACAACAGCCGCATAAAGGACGTGACCTTCTCATGGAAAAAGGTGCTGAACTTTGACGGGGAGACGGGCCCATACGCCCAGTACACCCACGCCCGCTGCTGCTCGGTGCTGCGCAAGGCGGGGAGCTATGACGTTAACGCCATAGACCCCTCCTGCTTCTCCGACGACGCCACGGCGGCTCTCGCCAAGGCCATAGCGGCCTTCCCGGCGGCGGTGCTGGCGGCGGCGGAAAAGAACGAGCCTTATATCGTCTCCCGCGCCACGATGGAGGTCTGCACGGCCTTCAACAAGTTCTATTTCTGCAACCAGATAATCACGGAGGATGCGGGCGTATCCGCCGCCCGATTGGCCCTTACGGACGCCGCGAGGATCACCATAAAAAAGGGCCTTTACCTCGTGGGCCTTCAGGCGCCGGAGCGTATGTAAGGCGCCGATACTGCCTTTTTGCCCCCGAAAGCCCCAAGGGTTGTTAAGGGGCCGCAGCCCCTTAAATTTATTCCGGCTTTGACGGCACAAGGTGAATTGCCCCGCTGGGGCAAGAGAAGGCCCCCTGGGGGTGTACGTCAAAACGGATGAAAACCGGAGGTTTTCGCACTCTGCGGGTTTTGCCGCCCGGAGGCCCGCCGCAGCGGGTCAGTTCCGGCCCGTTTCCCGGGGTGGAACCTCATGTTTTTTGCGAGAGGCAAAAACCGAAAAAAACTCGCATAAATGGCGTTATGCCATTTATGCGAAAGCATATCTTTTAGGAGGAAAGAAAAATGCTGGATATAAAACGCATTCGTCAGAATCCCGAGGCGCTGGTGGAAGCCATGCGCAAGCGCCGCAATAAGGGCGCGGACGTCACCGCCCTTTTGGAGCTGGACGCAAAGCGCCGCGAGGTGATGCAGGAGGTGGAGCAGCTCAAGGCAAAGCGCAACGAGGGCTCCGCCAAAGTCCCCGCCATGAAGAAGGCGGGCGAAGACACTACCGCCCTGATGGCGGAAATGAAGGAGCTGGGCGCAAGGGTAAAGGAGCTGGACGACCAGATAGCAAAGATGGACGAGGAGCTTCAGTCCATGCTCATGAGCGTTCCCAACATACCTCACGAGTCCGTGCCCGAAGGGGCGGACGACAAGGCCAACGTAGAGGTGCGCCGCTGGTCAGAGCCCACGAAGTTCGACTTTGAGCCCAAGGCGCATTGGGACATAGGTGAGGACTTGGGCATACTGGATTTCGCCACCGCAGGAAAGATAACCGGCGCCCGCTTCACGGTATACAGGGGCCTGGGCTCCCGCCTTGAGCGCGCCATAATAAACTACTATCTGGATACCCACACGCAGAACGGCTATACCGAGATATTTCCTCCCTATATGGTAAACCGGGCTTCCATGACCGGCACCGGCCAGCTTCCCAAATTCGAGGAGGACGCCTTCAAGGTAGCCAATACCGATTACTTTCTTATCCCCACCGCCGAGGTTCCCGTCACCAACATGCTGCGGGGGGAGATAGTGGACGGCGATAAGCTGCCCATCAAGTATTGCGCATACAGCGCCTGCTTCCGCAGCGAGGCCGGCTCCGCAGGCCGAGATACCCGCGGGCTTATCCGCCAGCATCAGTTCAACAAGGTGGAGCTTGTGAAGTTCACAAAGCCCGAGGACAGCTACAACGAGCTGGAGTCCCTGACCCGGGACGCCGAGAAGGTGCTGCAGGGCCTCGGCCTGCCCTATCATGTAGTAGTGCTCTCCACAGGCGATCTGGGCTTCTCCAGCGCCAAGACCTACGACATAGAGGTATGGATGCCCAGCTACGGCAGGTATGTGGAGATAAGCTCCTGCTCCAACTTTGAGGACTTCCAGGCGCGCCGCGCCCAGATACGCTTCCGCCGGGAAAAGGGCGCCAAGCCGGAGCTTGTGCACACCCTCAACGGCTCCGGCGTAGCCGTAGGCCGCACCGTAGCCGCCATACTGGAGAATTACCAGCAGCCCGACGGCACCGTGAAGGTACCCGATGTGCTGGTAAAGTACATGGGCTGCGAATATATCGGAAAGTAAACATTTCGCTAAAAAGTGGCTGAGCGCCACTTTTTTTATTTTCTGATAAGCCTGCGGTATTCGGTAGGCGGCAGTCCGTAGGCCTTTCGGAATTGGGCAGTGAATTTGCTCTGGCTCCCGTAGCCCACCCCATTAGCTATTTCCGCCATGCTTTGGTCGGTATCCTTTAATAATTCCGCCGCCCTTTCCATACGGTGTTCCTTTATGTGGGCGGCTAATGAGCTTCCGTATACCGCCCTGAAAAGCTCCTTCATGGTAGATGGGTTCATGAGGAACCGCTTGGAAAGCTCCTCGATGGTGATCCTGCTGGAAAGATCCTCGGTAAGCAGGTCGTGTACCCGGCGTATGGTCTCTATCTGCTCAAAGGGGTAGCTGCCGTAGTCCTGCCCGGCTTTTTCGTCCGGGTTCAGGGAACGGGGCGCCGCTGCTTCCGCAGCATCCTCCTCCGGGCAGGCTATCTCCATGGTGCGCTCTATCATAATGTGCAGCAGCCTCGCCTGCTCCGTATCCGCCGCCCTATAGCATACCTCCTTGCCCTCTCTGCGGCTGACTATCAGGCCGCTGGTCTTGAGCTGCTTCAGGTGGTGGGATACCGCAGGGCTGGACATATCCATAAGCGCCGATATGTTCAGCACGCACTCCTCGCAGTGGCATAAAAGCCAGAATATGCGTATCCTGCTGCTGTCTGAAAGCTGGCGGAAAAGCTCGGATACCGTCTGGAAATGCTCTACCCTTTGCAGGCAGGCCTCAAGGTGCTCCGTCTTGTCGTCGTCGCGGTGATGGTGGGGAAGCTGCAACATATTATATTATTGTCCTCCTTGCGCCGCCTGTTCCGTTTGGAAGGACTTTTCGCCCAAAAAGAAGGTAGGCCGGCGGCTGTGTTGACTTTAAGCCCTGATGAGATTATACTTTTCTCATAACGATTAAACAAGTACTTAATTGTTAGATCAGGATATGGATTTTGAGAGGAGAATGAGTACCGTGAAGAAGACCTACCGCATCGAGGTGGACTGCGCCAACTGCGCCAACCTCATGGAGGAAGCCGCCAACAGGACCGAGGGCGTCCAAAAGGCCGTAGTAAATTTCATGACCCAGAAGCTGATAGTGGAATTCGCAGAAGGCAGCGATGTCAATGCCGTCATGAAGAACGTGCTCAATAACTGCAAAAAGGTGGAAGAGGACTGCGAGATATATCTGTAATGCTCACAATATCTCTGCGCTCCTTAAAATAAAGGGGCGCTGTTTTCCGAAGGGAGCGTCATATGAACAGGAAACAGAAAAAAATGCTTATCCGCATAGCCATAGCGGCCCTGCTGCTTGGGGCGGTGAAGCTGTTCAAAATAGGCGGCTGGGTAGGGACCGCGCTCTACGCCGCAAGCTATATAACCATAGGCTACGATATACTGTGCAAGGCCTTCCGGGGCATAATCAACCATCAGGTCTTCGATGAAAACTTCCTCATGGCCGTAGCCACCGTAGGCGCCATAGCTCTGGCCATATACGAGAAAACCGGCGACTTTGCCGAGGCGGTATCCGTAATGCTGTTCTACCAGATAGGAGAGCTGTTCCAGAGCTACGCCGTAGGCAAGAGCCGCAGGAACATCGCGGCATTGATGGATATCCGTCCCGACTACGCCAATATCGAAAGGGACGGCAAGCTTGAGCAGGTAGATCCGGACCAGATCCCTGCCGGCAGCGTGATAGTAGTGCAGCCCGGCGAAAAGGTGCCCATAGACGGCCAAGTCATAGAGGGCGCCTCCTCCCTCGATACCGCGGCCCTCACCGGCGAGAGCCGCCCGCGGGACGTAAAGGCGGGGGACGATATAATAAGCGGCTGCATCAACCTAACCGGCGTGCTGAAGGTTCGCACCACCAAGGCCTTCGGCGAATCCACCGTATCCAAAATACTGGAGCTTATGGAGAATTCCAGCTCACATAAATCCCGCTCCGAGAACTTCATATCCAGGTTCGCCCGGGCGTATACCCCTGCCGTATGCTACAGCGCATTGGCCCTCGCCATACTGCCCCCCGTTATAAACCTCATGATGGGCATGCCGGGCGGCTGGGAAATATGGGTATACCGGGCATTGACCTTCCTGGTAATCAGCTGCCCCTGCGCGCTGGTGATAAGCATTCCGCTGAGCTTCTTCGCCGGATTGGGCGGTGCCAGCAAGGAGGGGGTGCTGATAAAGGGTTCCAACTACCTTGAGGCCCTGTCCCAGACCAGCATAGTGGTATTCGACAAGACCGGCACGCTCACCCGGGGCGTGTTCGAGGTGAGCGGGATACACCACAACACTATACCGGAGGAAAAGCTTATTGAACTCGCGGCGCTTGCGGAGTGCGCCTCCTCCCATCCCATCAGCAAGAGCCTGCAAAAGGCCTACGGCAGGGAAATAGAGCGCGACCGGGTCACCGGCATACAGGAGATAAGCGGCAGCGGCGTCATCGCAAGGGTGGACGGCGCAGAGGTGGCCGCGGGCAACGGCAAGCTCATGAAGCGCATGGGCGTAGATTACATGGACTGCCACAGCTCAGGCACCATAATACATATCGCCATAGACGGCAAGTACGCCGGCCACGTAGTTATATCCGATGTTGAAAAGCCCACCTCCAGGGCGGCCATAGCCGAGCTGAAGAAGATAGGCGTGAAAAAGACCGTCATGCTCACGGGCGATATTGGCCGCGTTGCGGAGTACATGGCAAAGAAGCTCGGCATAGACGAATACCGCAGCGACCTGCTGCCGGCAGATAAGGTTGCAGAGGTAGAAAAGCTGCTTGCCGAAACCGGCAGGAAAGGCAAGCTGGCCTTCGTGGGGGACGGCATAAACGACGCCCCTGTACTCTCCCGGGCGGATATAGGCATAGCCATGGGCGCTATGGGTTCAGACGCCGCCATAGAGGCCGCCGACATAGTCCTTATGGACGACGACCCCATGAAGATATCCAAGGCCATAAAAATATCCAGAAAATGCATCGGCATAGTCTACCAGAATATAGCGTTTGCCCTTGGCGTAAAGGCGCTCTGCCTGATACTTGGCGCGCTGGGCATAGCCAACATGTGGGCGGCAATATTCGCCGATGTGGGCGTAATGGTCCTTGCCGTGCTCAACGCCATACGGGCGCTGTATGTACATAGCTTATAGCTTTCGCGAAAGTGGCCTTTGCCACTTCTGCGAGTTTTCTCAGGCTTTACCTCTCGCATAAAACCCGACAGGTAGAAATGTTCATAAATCCTTGCTATAATAAACTTAGCAGCTTAATAAAATTACTCAAAGATAGGAGGGCGACTGTATGAAAAGGCTGATAGCGTTCGCTTTAACGTTCATTTTTGCGTTGGCCTTGGCTGGCTGCAACAACATAGCTGCCAATGAACCGAAAATGTATACTTCATCAATGCAGGACGATTTTCCAAACGCTATACCAGCAGAGGTAAATGACAACATCATTCAGAATTGCACAATTTTTTCAGAAAACCTGGGCTATGAAACTGGCGAAATGAAAAAAGCTGTTTTACTTGGCGAGGAATGGTTGAAAGCTGTTTATTGCGAAGATGGTATGAGGGAACTAATTGACAGCAGCGATATTGTTGTTATTTTTGAGAATATCCGTTGTGTTGTTGACGCTGAAACCGAGGTCGTATTAGGCACTATCCCGTTTGTATAAATAAGCAATCCCCCAGTTATATGGTAAATACCCAAAACGCGGGCGAGCGCGTCCGCGCTCTGAGGCAGAAAGCCCACCGCGAGCAGCAGCGCCGCTTCGCGCCCTTCCCATATGGGGGCGACGGAGGATCAGTTCAGATCCGGCACATATAAAAAAGCCCGCAACGCGGGCTTTTTCGATTGGTTCGGCTTTATCGGTGGGAAAACTCCACATACACCGGGTTGTCCGTGTCACTGCCAATGTAACCGGTCAGAACGCCGGGGGCGTAGTCGAAATAGTCGAACTCGCCGAAGCTTCCGCCGTCCATGGCGTATATGCGGTATATGCCATCGGAGATGGCGCAGTATTCCTTGGCGCACAGCTCCCCGCCGTTTTCACTGAGGGTCAGTGTCTCGCCGTCTATTGCCACAGCGTAGCCCTCATCGCTGCTCCAGGGGGCGCAAAGGTCTTCCGCCTGCTCCGCCATGTCGTAGCTCAGGCCGTCAAGCTGCTGCACATAGTTCGGGTTCTCCATACCGTCCTTGTCCATTATCCGTTCGGTCACGAAATGGCGGAAGGCCAGCGCGCCGCCCCATATTACCATGGCCACGGCGGCGAGTATTATTATCCATTTGAGCATGGGCCGCTTCCGCTTTGCCATATCGCCCCTACTTTACCGGGCTTCCGCAGTATTCGCAGCAGCCGGAGGCGTCCGGGAAGGTGCTCGCGCCGCAGCATGGGCATATCACCGCCTGCCTGGGGGCCTTTGCGGCGGCTATGTTATCGCGCACGGTCTGGCGCACGCTGGTAAGCGCCTCCACTATCTCCTGGCCGAGCTTTTTGTATGAGAGGTACTCCATGTTGGAGCGGGGATCCACCGCCTTGGAGGAGAAGCCCGGCCCGCCCTGGCTGTGCAGCTCTATGGAGCTGTCGTTGAGGCGGAACTTCATCTCGCTGAAGTAGGGGTGGTTGACGCTTATTATGACGTCGAAGTCATAGCTGTACTCGTAGCGGGGCGGGTTGTAGCTTACCTTTTTACCGTCCGGGCCCTCCCGCTCTATCTCTATGCGGCTCTCGTCCACATTGATGCGGCAGCCCGTTACCTGTGAGTAATCCAGCACGTCGGGGTTGGCGTCCTGAATGTTGCGGGCATAGGTAACCATGAATTTCTGCGCGTCCTCGTCGAGGAGTATCCGCGTGCTGCTGCCCAGCGTCCTCGTAGTGTGGAAGCGGGCGACGTCCTCCTTGTTGCGCTCCCGGTATTCAAGCTGCTCCTTTATCTCGGCTACGGTGCTGTTGCGTCTGTCGGAAAACCATGGTGACAGCTTCTTGGCGCAGTCCTTGCAGAGGTTGCCGTCTTCCAGCTTGCGGTTGCCCAAGAGCCCTATCTTTTCGCCGCATATATCGCAGTATTTCTTGTCAAACAGTCCCATATAATAGCTCCTTTCTGAATTTTTGCATTTGTCCCCGGCTTGGGTCTGTCTCCTTACAGGGGCGTTTTTTTATTACGGCACGTATAGCTGCTCAAGCCCCGTGACCATTCCGGATAAGGTGGTCACGCTTGCCAGCAGGGAATTGCCGTCCTCCTCCATCATACGCATATAGGCGAGGAACTTCTCCGCCGTCAGGAGTATATGCTCATTCCAGGGCTCATCGCTTTCCCAGTCTAACAGTGCGAACACCGCGTTGGAATCCTTGAGCACCGTGGCGGTGTGGAACACCTCCTCGTTCGGGCATACCACAATGCCCTCGCTTGCGAAAAAGTCATCATAAGTAAGGCCGTAAAGCTCCATGCTCTCCTCGATGTCCTCATCGGAAAGGCTGAACACGGGGCGCAGCTTGAGCTCAAAGGCGTCCCCGTCCTCACCGTAAAGGCTTACGAGATACAGCGCCCCCTCCTCGGTATAAGCCTCCGGCTCCGGCTCGGACTCGGCTTCGGGTTCTGTTGCCGGCTTTGGCTCCGCCGTGGGCTTACCGAGGGGACGTATGGTGGGGCGGGGGGTGGATACGCTTATGCTGCTTGCTATCGCATCCGCAAGGTCGTTGTTCCTCGCGCAGCCGCAAAGAAGCAGCGCGCACAGCGCAAGCAGCACTACCCGCCTCATGCCCAGGGATCCTCTTCGGCGGGGACGCGAATGCCTGTGAGTATGCTGGAATACTCCCAGAGATACCAGTTATCCCCCTTCTGCCTGAGCTTGATGGGCCGGGCAGCGTCTGCGCCCGCCGTCTTTAAAAACAGCCTCATGTACCCCTCCTCACAGTCCTGGGGCCGCTGGTCGGGGTAGAAGTTTAAAACATACGGCTGGGTTGGCCCGTAGCCGTTCTCCGGGGTGGCCCCGTCGAAGTAGGCCAGAGGCAGGTATTTTTTATCTCTCAGCCTGTCCCGTATGAACTGTGAGTCTATGCCTGTCATGGGCCGGGGGCCCCGCAGCATGTCTATGGCCTTTTCTCCCGCCGCCTTGTCCTTTGTGTAAAGGTTCAGCGCCAGCAAAAACAGGGCGCAGGTATTCTCGGGCTTTGTAAGGTCATTGCACAGCGCGCTGAACTCCTCCAGCGTGTCGGGCAGTCTGTCAAAGGTTATCTGCATATCTTTTCCCTCCATGGTTATGGGGTCTTCCGCCGGCGGCTCGGCCTGCTCTGCCGCGGCAGCCCCGGTCTGATCCGGTTCCGGCTCGGCCTGATCGGTCACAACGGGCTGGTCCTGCCGGGTCTGAGCCTCCGGCATGGCTATCTCGTCCAGCCTTTTGCCGCTTTCCGGCAGGGCCTGTTCAACCGGGCTCTGGGTTTTTGACGGCATATCGAGCGCCTCCGGAGCCTTGGAGCAGCCTGCGGCGCTTAGCGTCAGCGCCGCAAGCAGCAGTGAAACTATTCTTTTCATTTATTTTTTATTGGGTATATAGGGTATTATCTGCCGCGCCAGCTTGCCTATGGTCATGGTCTGAAGGTGTACCTTGCCGGGGCCGGTTATTACGGTATCGAACAGGCTCTCGCCGCCGAATATCACGTTCTTCACGCCCTTGACCATCTGTACGTCCATGGAGCAGGTCTCGTCCATTACCGCCAGCACACCGGTGTCGCATACCAGCCTTTCGCCGGGGGCGAGATCGTAATCCTGGCAGTAGCCGTCCACCTCGAGGAACACGAGGCCGGGGCCCGTTACCTTCTGCATTATAAAGCCCTCGCCGCCCACAAGGCCCGCGCCCAGCTTCTTCTGGAAGAACATGGAAAGCTCAACGCCGTATGTGGCGCAGAGGAAGGCGTGCTTCTGGCAGATTATGCTCTGGCCGGGGCCAAGCTCCCGGGCTACTATCCTTCCGGGGAAGGAGGAGGAAAACGCTATTTCCGCCGGCTCCTGAGCGGTGTAGAGGTTCATAAAGAGGCTTTCGCCCATGAGCATCCGCCCGAGCGCCTTGCCCGCACCGCCGAGAGTGGTGACCGTGGAATCCACAGCGCCCCTCGACCACGTCCTGCCGCCCGCCTCGCTTATCATGGTCTCGCCGGGGTTGAGGTTGATTATTACGGCGGGTAAGCTGCCGCCTTCCAGTCTGTACTGCATATATTTTTCCTCCCTGTTTTTTTGATTTATTTGGTTTTACCTTTGCCTATTGCGCGTTAAGGTCCACCTTTAACAGCTTGGCTATCTCCTCGAGGCTCTTGCCCTTGTAGAATTCTACGCCGTCCTTGTCGATGTAGGGGTAGTCGTTTTCATAGTCCCACTTCGCGCCCGGCCTCCTGAGGCAGCCCAGCAGCTTGAGAACGTTGCCCTCGCCGTCGTCGGCTATGCCTATCACCCAGAGCCTGTCATACTCCGCCTCGTACTCCACAAGGCTGCCCTCCGCCAGGGGCTGATCCATGAACCTTCCGCCTATCTTGAAGTAGCGGTAGCTGTCGTCCCGATATTCCGTTGCGGAGGTTATCTTGAAGTTGTACTGGTTTGCCCCGTCAAAGGCCGCGCCCACGAAGGGCTTCAGCTCGCCCGCGTCCTCGTCATAGGTTATCCTCGCCAGTATCTCGCACTGGTTGCGGTTGTTCGCCTCGTATACGCCGGTGCAGTCATAGTATTCCGCCATGCCGTGCCAGTCCCCGAGGAAGTCGTTTATAAACTCCATGTCGGGCTGGCTGTCGGGGGCGGCTGCCTGCTCCTCGTCCTTTTTGCCGAAGGAGGCGAAATCGCCCTTGCTTTTGCCCTCCTCCTCAGCGGCCTCGCTCTCATATACCATTATCAGCGAATTGCCGGGGAAGGTGAGGGTTATCCTGCCGCCCTCCAGCGCGTAGTCCAGCTCCGCGCCGCCCTCTATCTTTACCTTGCCCGCCTTTTCGTCCACCTTTATGGCGTTGGTCTGGGAGCCGGTATAGTTTATCTCGCCCGTGCCGTCGGCGTTGATCTTCAGGAACATGCCCTCCGCCATGCCGCCCGCTTCAAGCTGGCTGCGTGTGAGGGTGGTCCCCGCCGTGGTCATGGAGTATACCTCGTACTCTCCGGCCGCCGCGCAGGAGGCGGGGGAGGCTTCCCCGCCGTCCTTGGGCTTGCCCTTGCCGCAGCCAGCCATGGGAAGCACCATGGCTGCCGCCAGCAGGAGCGCCGTAAACAGCTTTATCCTTTTCATAGGCCCGCGCTCCGTTTTGTTACTTGAAGGAGATGCTGTTGAGGACCGCGTCGCCCTCGCTGCCCGCTCCTATGTCCACCTTGGATATCCTTATGGAGAGCCAGCCGCCGCCCGGCACCTCGCCGTAGTACTCAGTCCACTGCATTCCCACGTTCTTGTAGGAGCGCGCCTTGAGCTCCACGCCGCCTATGGTGCGGGTGCCCTCGTCCTTGAGGTTCTCATAGTTCTTCTCGTAGTAATTGAGCTTGTCGCTGCTGGGGTAGATGTCAAACTGTATGCGGGGGTCGCCGGAGAACAGATGCTCCGGGTCGTCCACGTTGTAGAGGTACATGGTGGTGAGCTCATGGCTGAGCTTCCAGCCGCTCTCGGGGAGCGTCACGGAAACGTCAATCGATGCATCCTTGGAGTAGTCGCTTACGGTCTCCGTGATGGTGCCGCTGTCAAAGCCCTCGGCGGGGGCGGCGCTCTGCGCCGGAGTCTCGGTGGTATTTTCTACGGGGGCCTCTGCCGTGGCGCCCTGCGCCTCTGCGCCTAAGTAGCCTATCGGGGCCTCGCCCACGGGCGGCATTTCGCCCTCGGCTATGAGGTCGTTATAATTGTCCATGGCGGGGGGCAGGAGGTTGTAGCCGTCAGCTATCTCCTTATCCCAGCTCGCGCCCCAGGGCTTCATGAATACCATGAACTCCATGTAGTATTCGTCCTGCTCGAAGGTGTCGCCCATGCAGTACTGGTCGGTGTAATCCTGCCGGGGCAGAAGCATCCAGTTGTATACGCTGTCCAGATCCTGGCCGAGCATCTCGACGGAGGTGGCGGTGAGGCTCGTCTCCGTCGCCTCGCACTCGCCCGCCGCCGCAGGCGCATCGTAGTCGTTGAATACATAGAGGTCGAAGGTGCCCTTGTTGTCGGTGCCCAGGTCTATGACCATCAGCGCGTCGTATACCGCGCCGTCGGAGAGGTAATCGAAGTTCTTCTGCTCCACCACCTGGAAGCTGCCGTACCATGCGCCGTTCCACTTCCTCTGGGCCGCGGTGTATCCGTCCTCGCCTATCTCGCCGTCGCTGCTGGTCATGCCGTCGCCGTCCAGCATATTATCGCTGAAGCCGCCCTCCTTCTGGAAGGTGAGGTTGACGCCCATGCCCATCACGTCCTCAAGCACCAGGGTGCCCTGATTAAGAGTGCCGTCGCAGTCGAGGCCCTTGCCCTTGACGTTTATATCGGTGCCGTCCAGCGTCCACTTTATATTATACTTATCGCCGTCTATGTTGAAAACGCACTTATCCTTGGCCTTCAGCTCTATGGATACGCCGCCCTCCCATACGTCCGTAACGTCCATCTCTATGCCGTACATCTCGGCGGTTGTGGCGTTGTATACGCCCAGGTTGGGATCTAAGGCATCCTTTACAGCTCCCGTGCAGCCCTTGACCAGGAGCACTATGAGCAGTATGAACACCAGCACCGCGCCGCCGATTATAAAGGGAGTCTTGCTCCTGCCGGACTTTGCCTTGGGCGCCCTTGGGGCCTTGGGGGCCTTATTGGCCTTTGCGCCGGGGGTATAGGCGGTGTTGGCGGTGTTGGCGTTATAGCTGTATCCGCCGCCCTGCTGTGCTTTGGGGGTATAGCCGCCCTGTGTGGGGGGAGTATAGCTGCCCTGTGCAGGCGGGGTGTAGCTCTGCTGTGTGGGCCGGTCGGGTGCGGTGTATTCCATGGGCGCATCCACCGAGTCGGGGTGTATCGCGGGCTCCGCCGGCGCTTCGGGGGTGTACTTCTTTTCCGGCTCCGCCGGCGTTGCCGGCGCGCTCGCCGCAATAGCCGCTCCGCACTCTGTGCAGAATCTGGAACCGTCGGGCAGCTTGGCGCCGCAGTTGGTGCAAAATGCCATTTAATTTTCCCTCCTTGAATAGATTGTCGAAAAATGTCCTGAGCCTTACTTCACACAAAAAATGGGACATTGATTTGTATCTGTATATTGTCGCACAGCCGCGCAAAAAAAGCCCCGTACAAAAGTACGGGGTTCAGACCCTGTTCATAATTATTTTATTATTTTTCGTTCAGCTCCACCACCAGCTTGGCCTCGCTTGCGGTTATGGCGAGCTGGAGCTTGTTCTCCAGATTGGTCTTTTGCAGCATGTTGGAGACATGGTACTTCACCGTCGTCACCTCTATACCCAGCGCCCCGGCGATAGCCCCATACGACATACCTCTCACCAGGCAGCGCAGCACCTTCATCTCGGCGTTGGTAAATTCCGTGCTCCTGGCCGTGCCCACCTCCACCACCGGCGGCGCGTCCGGGAATATATGCTCCCCCGCCATGGTGCGGCGCACCGCCTCCATCAAAAGCTCCTCGTCGGTATCCTTGTACCATAGGCTGTCCGCCCCGGCCTCGCGGGCGCGCCTCAACACCTCGCAGTCCACAAGGGATGTCACCACCACTATTTTTATCTCCGGGTGGCTGGCCTTTATCTTCTCCACGGCGGCGAGACCGTTTTCCCGCCGCTCGGTCTGCACGTCCATGAGTATCAAATCAATCCTGCAGGCGTCGCATATGTCCGCCGCCCTGTCCGCCCCGGGTATGGAGGACAGCAGCTCATAGCCCTCCTCTTTTTTAATGTAGCTTTCCAGAATGCTGCGCACCAGCTTCTGATCCTCCACTATCATTACGTTTACCATTTGTTTTCCTCCCCGTATGGCAGCAACGCGCTCAGCGCGAAGTTGGGTATGCTCTTTATCCTCATGATGCCCCCGGCGTTCTCTATGCGCCGTCTGAGGGCCGACAGCCCGCCGCCCTCGGTTATTTCGTCATCCGGTACCTTGCCGTCGTTGGTTATGTGTATCGCCCAGCCTCCCCTGTACGGCGCGAAGCGGGCGAATATCCGCTTACCCCCGGCGTGGCGTATGCAGTTTGAGGTACATTCCCGCATGGCAAGGGCAAATATGTGCCGCATTTATGCATCCTTTGGCGCGCTTCCCTCCACTATGACCTCCGCCCCAAGCTCCGCCGCCCGGGCCTTGGCGTACTCTATTGCGTCCTCCGGTTCCCCCATGCTGTTGGCTCGGCAGAGCAGCTCTATGGTGCTTTCCCATGCCTCCGCGCTCTCACGTATGGCCTCCATGCTCTCCCCCTGCCTCAATGCCCGGCGGGCCGAAAGTATGGTATGGCCTATGTCGTCGTGTACCCGCAGCTTCATGGCGAGGGTCTCTTCCTCCCGCACTATCTCCGGCATCCTGTCGTACAGCCGCTTTAATCTCAGGTTGGCGTCCTCAAGGCGGGCGTTTTCTTTTCTAAGCTCCTGCTGGAGGGTTACAAGCCTCGTCACGTCCGAGGCGGTGACCTCCGTATAGCTGCCGCCGCTTTTGTCGGTTATCTGCCGCTCAACGAAGCGCAGCACCGTACCGTTTGGAAATTTATATACCCCCATCTCTGCATCCAGCCGCTCTATGGACTCCGGCGGGGTATCAAGGGCCCGGTGCAGCTCTTCCAAGGTCTGCACACCGCTGCCCAACAGCTCCGCGCCCACGCTCAACATGCGCCGGTTCATGAGCCGCACAACGCCCCTCTTATCGAAAAAGCACACCGCCACGGGCAGGTTGTCAAAGCTCTCCTTTATGGAATTCATTCCCCGCCCTCCTTTGGTATGCTGAGAGTAAGGTATTGTATGCCGTCCTCGTCTTTTTCTATTATAACATTCGGGAATTCACAACAGAGCGCCCCCATGTCCTCATCGCAGCAGAGAGCCGCCTTGGCGGTGACAATGCCCTCTCTTTCCCCTGCGTAGAACAGCAGGGAGGAGAGGGAGGTGAGGCTCATTTCCACCGCCGCCTCGAAAAAATCGTATATCATGTTGCCACATTCAGCCGGGAGCAGCCCCTCCATGTCCGCCCTTACGGTGCATTTTATATTGCATAAGCCCAGCCCCGCAGCGGACTCGTTCAGGCACAGGCTCAGCTCCGCCGCCTCCAGGGTGCCTGTCTGCCGCTCCACGAACATGAGGTTGCTGCGCCGCTTTACATATGTGCCTATCACCACAATGTGGCCCAGCAGCCGCCGTGCCTCCTCGGTATCCTCCGTGGCACGGAGCCGGGAGAGAAGCTTCCGAAGCAGCGCGACCTGCCTTTGAGTCTTCCGCTCCACCATGTCGTATAGCCGGTTTTCCTCGGTGATCTTAAGCCAGTAGGAGCGCTGCTCCGCCTCGGCCTTTAGTACGTCCCCGGTGTCCCGCAATTCGTCCTGCACCGTCTGAAATTGGTCCAGCACGCCCTGCAATTCCGATATGTCCTCCTGCCAGAAAACATAGCCGGAGCTTATTTCCTGCCCCTTGAGCAGGGTATTTTTATCCAGCTGCACCGGGCCCTCCAACGCCTGCTCCATTTTTTCGAGGCTTATGGGCAATGCGGAGCAGGAGGCGGATTTTACCCGGAACCCGTGGTCGGTTATCTGAGCACCTATGGTGGTGGCGCCGAAGAGCTCATCATAGCCGGTGTTGGACTGTATCAGCCCGCAGCGAATGCAGCCTTCCAACGCTGCCATAATAGCCAGACACTGGAACACAGTCATATCCCCGGCTATAAGGCGAAGCCATTTCACATCGCTTACATAAAGGGCGGTGTATACAAACGACAGCGCCACAGGCAGTATGGGCAGCCACTGGATACGGCTTTTTGGCCTGCGGCATTTTTCAATCATCACAATAATAGTCCCTGCGGCGCAGACCGCCGTCCAGGCCACTACGGCAAAGTACCCGATAGAGTGCGCCGCATTGCCGCCAGTCCATATCTCGGCGTCGGCCGGAAACGCAAAAACCAGCTGGTGCCGGTCGTTGGTCAGCACCATCGCCATAAACGCGAATGTGGGTATATACAGAAGCCGCGTCCAGCCCGGCAGCTTGTAGTTTTCCGGCCTGCCAAGCGACATTGCTGTGAACACCGTTATCAGGGGTATCAGCAGTATGGGTATATAATAGCTGTACCACAGCCTCCGCGCCGAGGCGGCGGATAAGTTAAATTCATATTTGATAGCCCGCTCCGTAAGCCATAGCAGCATCAGCAGGGCGATAGCTATAAGGTACCGCCGGGTCTGGGCCTGAATTATGCGCCTCTGCACCGACACGCCCCATGCCGCCGTCAGCCCCATGTATATACCGTTCCTTATCATGGAGCCCAGGCCCGGGGCCCCCTCGGGGCTGCCCAGGATGCGGGCGGCCATGGCGCAGAGTATCAGCAGCGCCGCTATGCAGCATATGAGGATATCCCTTTTTTTCGCCGCAGATAAGCTCATTGGAACAGCTCCCCGTTATATATTATTAAGTTAAGTATATTTGCTGTTTTGCTCATGGGAATATCATACTATGGGACTTGAAAGGTTGCAAGCGGGTGAAGAGGGAGGGGACTCAGGCTGCGCTGCTCTGTGACGTGGTGCATACATTTTCCATACCATCAGTTGACAAGGACACACAAGGTTTTAGGAGCCAAACAGCACGCATAGCTGTGTCGTCCTCATTTGAAATACAACCAGTATTTCTGCACTCGTCCTCCTTGTT
>ERZ1106976.479-NODE-479-length-44871-cov-10.548554_pt1 | contig 44871 bp, 45 predicted proteins | sample MGYA00403687_ERZ1106976 | MGnify/ENA primary metagenome ERZ1106976 (study PRJEB35170, sample SAMEA104062446) | human gut metagenome | biome: human gut; feature: human-associated habitat; material: faeces | place: Denmark | collected 2013-02-22 ... | reverse complement strand
TCGCCCCCGTTGGGGCAGAAGGTATCGACTTGCGGTGCGTCACAAATCCGACGGCACCGTGGCGGTCTTGGCATGGGCACATCCTCCTTTGTTTCCGGTATATACCGATTATACAACGCGATTTGAGAATTGTCAATAAGAGGTGAGCGTTTTACCGCCCTGGAATTTGAAGGTCATCCGTCCGTCAGCGTGGATACGGAGAAGCTGAAAACCGTCACCCCGAATTCCGTCATCCACTATCATGCGGTGATTTACCAGGCCTTGAAGTATGCGATGAAAACCGACATGGTGCCGCAGAATGTTGCCATGAAGGTGGATAGGCCGAGGAAGAACTCGTTTCAGCCGACCTTTCTTGACGCAGAGCAAATGCAGAAGTTGTTCGAGATTGTCAAGGGAACGCGGTTGGAGCTACCGGTTTTGGTTGCTGCGTTTTATGGACTGCGCCGTGGCGAGGTGCTCGGGCTAAAGTGGGATGCGATCGATTTCAATCGCGGAACGCTGACCATCAAACGAACAGTCACTGAGGCAACGATTGACGGCACCATGAAAATTATCGAGCAGGATTCTGCTAAGACCAAATCAAGCCTGAGAACGCTTCCCTTGGTGGGGAGCTTCCGCGACTACTTTCAAAAGGTAAAAGAGGCCCAGGAGCTAAACAAGAAGGTTTGCGGCAATTGCTATAACTACGAGTACGACGGTTATGTCTTTGTGAACGAGCTGGGAGAGCGCATGCGCCCGAACTATTTGACGGAGTACTTTCCTAAGTACATAGCAAAACACGGGATGCCGAAGATGCGGTTTCATGATCTTCGCCACCCGTATGTCAAGCACACGACAAAAAATAAATCTCTGCAAAAGCAGAAATCCCAAACTACCAACGATAATTTGATAGTCTGGGACTTCTGCTTTTTTGATTTGTGTAGAGCAGTTGTTTTGAAAATACTATCCGCCGGTTGGCATTTTTACTAACTGTAGAGAGAAGGGGGGTAGTAGGTAAGGGAATCAGGAAACATTGGGTTGATACGTATTATTCAATTCAATAGATAGTGTTCGCTGAATTGCTCGGAAAACCATAAAGTTTTTCTAAATGGCTTTAACCCTCAAATGTAAATTCATCTATTGAATAATTTCGTACTCGATACCTCTTCCGGTCATCTCTGCAAAAGTGTGGAGGGATTCGTGTAGCTTATCAACTACCTTTGAACTTTATTTCGTACTGTTTGCCGTTCCTCGCGTACCAGTGTATATCGTACTGGAAGTTTTCTGTTTTTGAAATGCCGCCAAGTTTTACCCACTCCGACGGCTCGCCATCATACATTTTTGCCAGACGTTCGGCATCTCGAAGCACTACGCCATTTGCGCCCGCGATCTGGCGAATATCGGACATGCTCACTCCCTGAGGAATTATACCTCCGCCTAATTCCGGTGGGACTTTAACAGTACTTTGTGTAGTTATGGGCTTATTATAACCTTTAACTCTTGCCCGGTCAAGTTTCACGCTCAGACCGACGTGCTCGCTGAATTCGCGGTATTCCAGCCCCAGCTCACGCGCGCGGCGACGTTCTCTCGCGGCGTTGGCCTTATCCCCCACCGCTTCAAAAGCGTTTGCGCGATCTTTGGCGCGGCGTATGGCGGTTTCATATTTCCGCTGCTGCTGAGTGCACTCATAACCGTTGAATGTCTTACCCTTGTATTCGTACTGCTTGCCGGCATTTGCTTTGAATTCCGCAAGTTGCTCGCTTGTGTATGTTGGCTTACTTACGTTCTTAAAGTCAGAGAATAAATCTTAAAATGTACTGTTGCTTTTTCAGGCACGTGAGAAAGGCTCTTCCATAAAGCAACCGGAAGAGCCTTAACTATTTGCATTGATTCTGTTTTGCCCGAGATCTGACCCTATTGATATGCAGGCGGACAATTCTACTGCGTTTTTCAATATGCTTTTGTGCAGCCGCCGTTAAACTTCTATATACCGCCGAACTCCTTTTCAAGCGCCTCAAAAGCCAGCTTGCCCGCAACAGCACCGCCATCCACAAGTCCCAGGCCTTTTTCTCCATAATATGCCGCCCTTCCATGTACAGGCAGCATATCTTTCGTGCTCTCGGCACCGGCCGCAGCCGCGGCTGCCGATTCCTGCAGTGAGCCGCCGTTTGCCAGCGTTTCGGCCGCAGGGATCAGTGCATCCAGTATCGTTTTTTCTCCCGGCGCCGAACCCGTCCGTTCCATAACCTTCTCAAGGCCCGCTGTCATTGCCTCGCCAAGCTGGCTGAGCGACACCTCATCCATACCGGCAAGCTGGCCTGCCATGGTCATAAGTATGATGGTAGTTATGGTGCCAAGACTCGACGGAGCTGCTTCATTCAGAGAGAAAGCCGCTTGTTTGAGAAGTCGTCCTATATTCCCTTCCGAAGAGGCCGCTGCTGCATACGCCGCTCTGAAGCCTTCACTCATTGATATACCCAGATCTCCGTCGCCGTTTCTGCTGTCAAGCTCTATCAGCATTTCACGGTTATCGTCCATACACCTGCTGATGGCTTCCAAGCCTCTGATCACAGAATCTCTGTTCATATCGTCCTCCGTCAAATGTTGTGATTTGTATAAAACGGTGTATCTCCCGGATAACGCAGCAGCGCTTTGGTATCCTCATCGAGTCTGAACACGGTCAATGACAGCCCCGCCATTTCCATGGATGTGGCGTACTCACCGATATGAGGCATTATTATTTTCACTCCCATGCCGCTAAGCACGTTGTGAACGCGGCGGTAGAAAATAAGCTGTTCCTCAAGCGGAGTGGCGCCAAGGCCATTTATCATCACAGACACTTCTTCGCCGGCCGCAAGAGGCATATCCTCCAACAATCCGGAAAGAACCGTATCGGCTGTTTCATCAGCGCTTAGCATTTTACATACCTGAATGCCAGGTTCACCGTGAATACCCATACCGAGCTCCATTTCATCTTCGTTGATGGAGAATGTCGGCTTTCCAACCTGCGGAACTATGCATGGCGACAGAGCCACTCCAAACGTGCGGATATTTTCCAGAGCTCTGGCAGTTACCGCCTTCACCTCATCAAGACTCCGCATCTGAGCAGCGGCAGCGCCGGCAATTTTGAACGCGTACACCATGCCTGCCACTCCTCTTCGCTTTTCAGCACTTTCGGGTGGGCTGCTTGCCACATCATCGCATACCAGGACGGTTTCTGTTCTTATCCCTTCGAGTTCTGCCGCCTCTCGGGCTATACTGAGGTTCATTTTGTCTCCGCCATAATTTCCAAACACGCACAGCACTCCCGCGCCGTTATCGCAGGCCTCGATCATTTCGGACATACTTCTCGCCGACGGTGAGGCAAACACATTGCCGACTGCACAGCCGTCAAGCATGTTCTCTCCTACATAACCAAGGAACACAGGCAAGTGTCCAAAGCCTCCGGCAGTGACGATACCTACCTTACCTTTTTTTGCCGTCGTTGCTCTGAGTATCACACGTTTGTTCGTTTCAGCAAAGCGAAGTCTGTCGCCATAGGCAAGCACGAGCCCTTCAAGGGTTTCATCAACATAGTTTTCAGGACTGTTTATAAGTTTTTTCAAGCTCATACCCTCCATATGTTCCATCAGCCTTCAGCTGTGTCTCGTGACCAGCCGTATACTTTTTCCGCTCTTACAGGGGAAATATAACCGTTTTCCACGTCACTTCGTATGCTGTCCGGATCTCTTTCCCTCGGGTCTCCATAGCCGCCGCCGCCACCGGTGAGCAGCCGGACCACCGTTCCGCGCTTGATATGAAGATCGGCGGCTTTCATTACGCGCATTTCTTCGTCCGTGTCGGGATTTATTATGACCACGGGTGGCTGTGCATCCTGCCCGCCGAGCAAGCCCCACGCCGGAGTTACCGAGCGCTCAAACCATGTTCCGATAGCACAGTCGTCGGTGTTCACCTTATACTGTCTGACGACTCCACATCCTCCCCTGAAGCGGCCTGCCCCTTCCGAATCCTGCCGGATCTTGTAGCACTGGACCTCAAGCGGGTACTTATGCTCAACAAATTCCACGGGCAGGTTTTTGAAGTCTCCGTTTACCATATTGATAAGAGCGTTTTCTCCGTCTCCGCCTTTGAATCCGCCCCAGCCGCCTACGGTCGCTTCACATGAGGTGAAAAACTCATTACCGCGTTTAGGATTGGTGCCGTAGAAGAAGACTACCATTGAATCACCGTAATGCGCTCCGGAGGCCTTGTCAGGAACTACCTCCGCAAGGGCTTTAACAAGCATGTCTATAAGCAGACCGAGAGAAGAAAAATACCACTGGCAGGGCGCCGGCTCTTCAGCAGCGAATATTGATTTCGGAGGGACAATAACATTCAGATTGCGGAAATTGCCGCCGCAGATCGGTCCTTCCGGATAGGACAGTTCCTTGAATGCGACTCGTGCGGCTGCGATCGTCTGGGCAAAACCGCAGTTGACCGCGCCCCTGGTCGCGGGATTGGATCCGGTAAGATCCACCGTCATCTCGTCGCCCTGCACAATAACCTTAGCGCACACCTTCACATGATGTTCAAGATCACAATTGTCGTTGTCGAGATATCCCTCCGCATAGTATTCTCCGTCCGGGATGCTCTCAACGAACTTTCTGTCCAATGCCTCTGCCTGACGGAATATCTCTTTTGTCGCTTCCTTGACCACATCCGGTCCGAAACGATCCAGTATTTCACAAAACCGTTTTTCTCCTGTGCGGCTTGCTGCTATCTGGGCTCCGATATCGCCTTTCATAGCGGCATGGAAGCGGCTGTTAAGCGCTATGAAATCAAGCACGTCTTCCCTCAGCACGCCGCCGTCATACAGCTTGACGGGAGGGATGCGGATACCTTCCTGATATATATCGGTTGAGTCTATTACGCCGCCCGGAGCCTTTGCACCCACATCCAGCATAGCGGCGCGGGTCGCCGTGAAGCCGACCAGTTGACCGTTATAGAATATGGGAGAGACCGAGGTGAAGTCACCGACATGGGTTCCCTGCATATATGAGTCGTTCATTATATACAGGTCGCCCTCCTTGTAATTTTCAAGCCCTACTTTCTCATTCAGGATCTTTATGCAGATATCCAGATTGCCAAGAAAGATGGGCAGGCCCGCAGACTGGCCAAGCATTTCTCCATCTGTATCAAATATGCCGACCGAACAGTCCTTCATTTCGTATATAAGCGGGCTGAAAGCACTTCTTGCAAGGCAGTTATTCATTTCGTGCGCGGCCGAATTGAGTGCATTTCGAATAATCTCAACCACGATAGGGCTGACTGTTTTGTTCATAACAAATGCTCCTTTATGTCAATTTTACTGTTGCCTGGTCTTGCGGATGTTCTCCGGGGAAAGGAGCGATACCGCATAATCAAGCTCATCTTCAGTGTTCCAGCAGTGTACGCAGAACCTCACAACGCCTTTAACCCCGAACAGCTTAAGAACGCCGGGACTGAAAAAGCTGTGTGCCATAACTCCGACATTATTATCATTAAGATGACAGCCCACGGCGGGAAATGGGACATCTTTGATGTTAAATCCGACCATGCCGCCGTAATCCTCCGCTCTCAGCGAGCCAAGGATCTGCACCCCGGGTACTCGGTTCATTTTCTCTATCAAATACCGCAGAAGCTGCTCAGTTCTCTGCCTGATCTTTTCAACGCCGCCGCATTCTTCGACATATTCGACAGCTCGTCCCAGGCCGAAGATCGCCGGAAAATCATATTCGCCCATATTCATGCGAGCCGCACCGGGCGCGGGTATAAAGAGGTTCTTGTCCCAGTCCCATTTGTCTTCCCGCCAATCCCATGTCCCGCTGTTCCACGTAGGGACAAGCGGCTCAAGCATCTCGGCCGCATTACTGTTAACATACAGAAAGCCAGAGCCCGATGGACCGCGAAGATACTTGCGCCCGGATGCCGCCATAAAGTCGCAGCCTATGTCCGATACATTCAGAGTTTGCATACCAATGGTATTTGCCGCATCGAGCATATATGGTACAGAGTGCTTTTTGGCAATATGCCCTATCTCATGCACAGGCTGCAGCATTCCCAGATTGTTTGGCATATGGCATATTGATATAAGGCGTGTGCTCCTGTCTATCATTGCCTCCAGGCCTTTCAGGTCGGTAATCCCCGGCATCGTTACCGGTGCGAACCTAACCTCTATGCCCTTGGTCTTTTTCAGCCACAGGAACGGGGCGGCGTTTGCTATAAAGCTCAGACCGTCAACTATAACGTTGTCTCCGGCCTTCAGTTCAAGGCCTTGCGCCACAAGGCTGATAGCCTGTGAGCCGTTGGCAGTAAAGCATATTTCTTCCGGTGCAGACCCTATCATCTGTGCACAAGCTGCCCTGGCAGATGCAACTCTGTCCAGCGTAAGGCTCTGTCCTCTCGCGCTTGTAGAGCCAAAAGTTGTGGAAATACAATAGTATTCGCTGACCGCCTCCACCACCTGCCTTGGCGGCACGGAGGTGGAGACATGGTTCAAATAAACATTTCTACAGGGGGTATCTTCTCTGAGCCTTTTTATATCCATGGCATTATATGTCGTTGAAGCATACACTGGCCTTACTTCCTTCCGCCCAGTATGGTATGTCCCTTGACAGAAACTATAAAGCTCACAAGGGTAATAGCGCAGCCTGCGAGAGTGATCGCATCACACATAGGAGACGGCATCAGGAACGGGCTGATAAAGCTTACAAATATACCGCCCATGCAGCCAAAGATAAATACCTTCTGCTGCTTTGTAAATGTGAATTTCCCCTCTGCCCATTTTTCGGGAGTATATTTGCCCGGCTTGATCTTCGCCTGTATCATCATGCCCGCAAGGTAGAGCGCAGCCGCCAGGAACATCGCGGTGAAGCAGGAATATCCTACGGAAACAACGGTTGCAGCCACACAGGCTATGGCCATCGAAGCAAGGGCAATCCAGTTGACACCGGAATTGTTGTTCCACTTTCTATCTCTGATAATATAGTGATCCAACGCGATTATGATGCCGACCGGAGCATACAGTATTGCAAGAGACTGCAGGAAGGTATCCAACCATCCGATTATTCCGGCAAGCGAGAACACGGTGCCGCAAGTAGCAGCGACGATAGTGGAGACCATCTGTCCACGCTGTGTTTTTATGTTGAACATATTCGCCATGGCAAGTCCGCAGGAGTATGCAGCCACCACCATTGTGGTCATCTGCGCTATCAGCACGCAGAGCATCGCCAGCGTACCCATGCCAAGCTCATTGCTCATAATGGCCACTATGTCGTATGTTCCGGATGTGGTGGAAAGGATGATGCCTATTCCGTAGATTATCGAACAGACGATTATATTGCCTACAAACGGCGCGCTTATGCTGTCAGGCAGTATCCGCGGATTGTATCTCGAATAGTCAGAGAACATCAACCACTGACAGGCTGAGCAGCCAAACACCATCACAAGGGCATTTGTTATGGATATCGGGGTAGTCGGCTCGGATTCGATCAGCGCCTTAAGGCCGGCAGAGAAGCCTCCCAGATTCTGAAATACTCTGTAGATCGCATACGCAAAAACAACACACACCAGCGGTACGAGGATTTTGCTTATCTTAGCCATCAGTGCCTGTCCCTTGAGAGCGGGTATGACAAACAACAGTCCTATCACTACTGTCACGACAGCAAATATCCAATAGTTTCCGGCGGCCGAGTAATCGACTCCAAAGGCTGCCAGACCTGCATTGGCGGCAACCTGCACATGAGAGCCGTACCAGCCCATGTTCATATACAACAGGAGAAAGGATATCAGCGTTCTGGATGTGGCAGAGCCGAACGAGCATCGCGCCAGCTGAGCTCCGGGACGGCCTACGTCCGCTCCGACTGCTGCGTTTATTGAAGAGTATACCTGCGCGGCAGTAACGCCGAGTATCATTATCAGAAATGCCCATCCGAATTTAAGACCCTGTGCAAGATATGCACCGACAAAGATTATAGGTATATTCAGGTCGCAGCCCGCAAAGACAGCCGCGGCGGCCGTCCAGGAGGTTCGCTTTTCTGCGGGAACAAAATCAAGCTCCAAAGCAGATGCTTCTGATGAAGTTGCTTTTTTGTTGTCGTTCATTGTGTTACCTCCGTTTAATTTTTAATCGTATATTACTTTACTAATTCTTAACCATGACCATGCTGCCGTTCTCATCCATCCGCAGACTCCATTCCGGAGGAACTACAGTGGTCGCAGTCAGCTCCACGATAACTGCCGGACCGTTTATTACGGCTCCGTACCCAATGTCGGATCGGCTGTAGACCCTGACCGTATAGGTCTTGAACCCAAAAACTCCTGGGAACTCACTAAGAGCCCTGATATCTCCGCAAGCTTTTGAAACAGGGGCCGTCTTGCTGCGTCTTGAGCGGCAGACCACGCTCATACGAACATTTACCAGTTCTACCGGATCGCCGACCGCACTGTGGCCGTAAAGACGGTCGTGCAGCTTGTGGAATTCGGTTTTTGCGTACTCCTTGTCAAATACGCCGTTTTTACATGCATTGTCTACCGGCAGATTGATGGTGAATTCCTGGCCTGCATAACGCATATCCATTGTTCTGTGGAAAGCGGCGGAATCCACGCTTGCGCCTTCCCTTACGAGCGTATCCTTCAGTTCGGCGTACAAGACATCAAAGATCGCATCGATCTCACTTGCCTCAAGCTCATCCACATTGGCCATCCGCGTGCGTACCGCATCATGTCTGATATCCGCCTGCAGCATGCCCCATGCCGAGAAGCCGCCAGGCACAGCGGGTATGATAACCTCCTTCATACCAAGCTCTTCTGCTATGAGTGCTGCATGCATCGGGCCTGCGCCGCCGAAAGCGAGCATTGTGAAGTCTCTCGGGTCTATGCCTCTTCTCACAGTGATTTCACGTATTGCATCCGCCATTTTATGGTTCGCTATTGCACATATACCTTCAGCCGCCGTGGACACATCAAGTCCGAATTTCGCGCCGAAGTCTCCGACGGCTTTCTTTGCCGCTTCAAAATCGAGCGTCATGCGGCCGTCAAGAAAATGCTCCGGATCTATACGGCCCAAGACCAGATTTGCATCCGTGATAGTAGGTTGGGTGCCTCCCTGTCCGTAGCATGCGGGGCCGGGCTTCGCACCTGCGCTTTGCGGGCCGACGCGCATACCGCCGCCCTCTTCCCAGCCAATACTGCCACCGCCCGCGCCAACACTGAAGATATTGACTGTCGGCACAAGCGCAGGAAATCCCTCAACATTAGATTCCACCTGAAGCTCGCATTGACCGTTGATAATAAGGCTGACATCAAAGCTAGTGCCGCCCATATCGACTCCTATAATATTATCCCTTCCGCAGACTGTACCGCCAATGGCTCCGCCAACCGGGCCGGACATGAGTATCTGCACTGCCTTATTCACCGCCAGCTCATCCTTCATGACGCCGCCGTTGGACTGCATGATGAATAAATTGCCTTTGAAGCCCCTGCTTATCAGCTCCTGCTTCAGGGCTATAAGATGTGCTTTTGTGATCGGTGAAACATAGGCGTTGAGCACCGTTGTGCTGGTGCGTTCATATTCACGCCACTCCCGTGCCGTCTCTGCGGATGTGATCACCATTACGGACTCGTCCAGCTCTTCTCTGAGCACGGCGGCGGCTCGCTCCTCATTTTCAGAATTCAGGTAGCTGTTGATGAAGCATACGGCAATGGAATCATATTTTCCGGTCAGAGACTTCGCGAGACGGCGTATCTCTTCCGTGTCAACCGGCACCGATACCCTGCCGTCAGCGTCCGTACGTTCTTTTATCTCATAGATACTCTTTCTTGCAACAAGCGGTTTCGGCCTTCTGTACCTGTTATTGTACATATCAGGACGGTTGCCGCGCCCGATCTCAAGTACATCTCCGAAGCCAAACGTAGTCACGACAGCGCAGTTTGCACCCTTTCGCTCGATAACGGCATTCAAGCCTGACGTCGTACCATGAACTATACTCTCCACCTGATCCCACTTGTCACCTATGAGCTCGTCGAAGCCCGCCATTATTCCGTCGGTAAGTTTATGCGGAGTCGTCAGGACCTTAGTGGTAGTGTACTCACCGGTCGCATCGTTTACACAGACAACGTCGGTAAATGTACCTCCGATATCTGCTGCTAAGCGGTAAGACATTTGTTTTCCTCCTTTTTGATAATTATTGAAAAATTATTAAAGTATATTTATGTGATTGAATAATAGCGCCGATTAATAGCGCCGATTACCTACTTTGTCAATGGGTTTTTTGGGTTTTAAATAAAGAATTATTCAGGGCGGTGCTTGTCCCTACAAGCTGTGATTTATTGTAATGTCTACTGCTTTTAAGTTAACCTTGCAAATGCTGATCAGGTATGGTAATATCTTATCTGATAATATCAGTGGTATTACCAGATAAAATAAAACGGAGGTACAGATATGATAACCGAAAGGACAACACGGCTCGCCGAAAGAATACGGGCGGTAGAGATCGATTACCTTATACTATCCAGGCCATCCCATGTTTTATATCTCACCGGTCTTAAGGTATGCCCGGGAGACAGGCTTTTTGTCGCAGTTTTAGATGCTGAGGGCAGACTGTCGTTTGTGTGCAACCGCATGCTCCCAATGCCTGAGTCCGTCTATGACAGTATCGTATGGTACCACGACTGTGACAATGGCGTGTTCGCGGTATCTTCGCTTATCGGAGTTGGCTCAATCGTCGGTATCGACAGCGAGTGGACATACGGCTATGCTTCTTCTCTTGCGTCCATCCGTACTGACCTGAGCTTTACAAACGGCTCAGCGCTTATTGAGCAGATGCGCATGATAAAGGACGACGCTGAGCTGGAGCTGCTACGCATATCCTCACGCATAAACGATAAGTGCATGAGCTATCTCGTAAGTGAAATCTCCGGGGACCTGAGCGAAAAAGAACTTTCCGAAAAACTGTTTGACTATCATGCTTCCCTCGGTCAAGGGGAAGCAGGCGGAGGCGCCATCATATCCTACGGAGTCAATGCGGTAGATCCTCACCATTTCCCCGATGGCAGCAGACTGCGCCCGGGAGACAGCGTCGTGATGGATTTTGGATTTTCCTACAAAGGCTATCTGTCGGATATGACCAGAACTGTGTTCTTCAGAGAAGTGCCTGCCGAGCTTGAAAAAATATACCGGATCGTGCTTCAGGCACAGGAGGCAGCGATCGCGCTTATAAGGCCCGGCCGCAGCGCCGGAGAGATCGATGAAGCCGCAAGAGCCCTCATCCGCGCATACGGTTATGAAGCGTATTTCCCGCATCGAACCGGTCACGGTATCGGTCTTGACGTACACGAACCGCCGTTTATCAGCAGCACATCGGACTTGATACTCTTGCCTGGAATGGTGTTCTCTGTGGAACCGGGCATATATGTGCCCGGGCTTGGCGGTGTTCGCATAGAGGATCTTGTGATAGTTACCGGCAACGGAGCTGAAAACCTGAATTCCTTTACAAAAGAATTGACGACCGTGTCTTGAACGGCTTTCATTTACCGGATGTGCCCCGCGCATCCGGTAAATCAATTTTTAAGCATTATCTCAAGAACCTTTCTGTCTGTAGCTCGCATACCCTCTTTTGCCATTGTGCCTATGTTTTCAATCGTCTGCTCCACGCTGCTCCCGACAAGACCGTCGCCGGGGCTGCATATATTGGAGTTCCGACTTAGTCGATACGCATCGAAAGCGGCATTAAGTGCGGCTGATATTTTCAGTGCGCAGGATGGCTTAGCGCCGTCGCATACCATTCCTCCTATAGCTGCGGCTGTATTCACGATGATACCGCCTATTGTTCGGAGCCCTGCGCCGTCCAGATACGCTATGCCGCAAACGGCACTTCCCGCCGCACTGGTAGCTCCGCAGTATGCCGACAGGCTTCCGATAAACCTCTTTTGATGTATGGATATCAGGTTTGCCGCCACCAGCGCACGAATGGTCTTATCCTCACTGGCTCCTGTCTCCCGTGCGTATTCGATGACAGGAAGGCTCACCGTAATGCCCTGATTCCCGCTTCCGGAATTGATAACCACCGGCATGGAGCACCCGCTCATTCGCGCGTCTGACCCAGCGGCCGCCATTGCTCTTGCTCTGATATATATATCGCTATCATCACGTTCACTGAGCAGCGTTCTTCCGACTTTAAGTCCGTACGGCCTGAGCATGCCCTCAGCAGCGATGGCAGAGTTACAGCGTATCTGCTCCCGTATCAGTTCCTTTACGTCATCAAGCCTTACGCTATCTGCAAATGAGATTATGTCCTTTATATTCAGCAGTGCCGTATCGTCCGTATGACCGTTGTCCTGAGCACATTCTTTTCCGCTCACTATGCTGACTCCGTTTTTTATTATGCTGCAGATGTTATCGTGTTTATCCTGAATGGTAACAGACGCATAGTCCTTGTCTTTTCCGAAAACGGTCACGGTAACAAAAAGATTCCGGGTACTGTTTGCCAGAGATACTTCGCACATATTTTCCGCCAAAAGCTCCGCCGCACGCTCTCGCTGGCAGTCTGTGACTCCAAGCAAAACATTCAGTCTCTCTGCAGCGTTGCCTCCCACCGCTCCCAAGATCGCGGCAGCGGCGATACCCTTCATGCCTCCCGACCGGGGGACAGTTACGGACTTTACGTTTTTTATCATATTGCCGCTGCACTCAGCTTTTATCCGTACAGGAAAAAATCCCAGGACCTGAACCGCCTTCGCGGAGGCATACGCTATTGCTATGGGCTCCGTACATCCAGTTGCCGGTATAAGTTCCCTATGCAGCACTCTGACATATGCCGAATATTTTTCTTCGCACAATGCACTAAGATTGTTTTTCATTTCATCTGCTCATTTTTATCCGGCACGTCGCGCAGCCTTTCGCAATAGTATCGCCAAGCTCAAATTTCATATCATTCTTATCTGCAATGCCTCTGTCGCCTTCCATCGCTATGTCGCACAGCAGGGCGATACGCTCATCTGAAAAGCCGGCCTTCTTCCATGCGCTGACAAGAGGGCAGTAGTGGAATGTGACGTTCAGCTCCTTCTCCGTCTGAACTGTCTCCATCTCAAAAGTCTTAAGCCCGAGCTCGGTGAGAAACACTTCCTTAAATACCCGGCAGTCCTCCGAGCCCCCGCAGTTGGCCTTATGCAGCTCGCCGTGAAATCTGCCGCAGCGCCTGACAGCTCTGCGACATATACTTTCGGCGTCAGCACCGGCCTTTTCCATTTCATCGAACAGGAATCCCAACCAAAGCGCCCGATGCTCAATGGCCGCTCTGTTTATACTCACTTTTTCTTCATTGATCTTCGCATCATTAACTATTGACATAGTGTTCCTCCGTAAATAATAAATTGTCGTTGATGACACTATTAATCATATCACAAATCTTATCAAGGTCAATATTTTTTTGCTCCTCTGTGTTTATTTCGTTATTATGCTTCATCAGGCCAGCCGTTTTTCGTGTATAATAACAAAAAAATGAGGCTGTGAGCCTCATTTTTATGCTATTTCGATTATATCCCTGTCAAGGCAGAGCACCGCACCTTCAATATCGTTCTCCCTTATCAGTCTTATGAGTTCCCTGTGCTCGATATTTTCATTGACTGTCGAATCCGGTATAAGTCCGCTCCACTTATCCCAGTACATTTGAGCAAACGCGCGCGTCAGCACGTTAAGCGTTCTGGCAAGCTCATCATACATGTATTTATTCCCGTAGTATGACATCAATGTAAGATGAAAGTGATTATTATTTTCCCAAAGAGATGTCATATCATCATAATTCGGGCTTTTTGGCTTGAAGCTGGCAATGCTCTCCAGTTCATCAAGACGAGCCGGCGTAAAGCAGTTCCAATGCTTACGCAGGCATCCGCACTCAATCAGCTGGCGGAACTCTCTGAGATTCTTCACATCTGTCGATGTGATGGGAATAATCTCATATCCGTATCTTGGGATACTACGAAGCACATTCTCATTGCACAGCTCTATCAGCGCTTCCCTGACCGGAGCCTTGCTGACGCCGAATTTTTCCGTGAGCAGGACCTCGCTTATAATATCCCCGGGCTTGTACATACCCTGAATAATATCCTTGAATACCTCATCATGGACAATCTGCTTTAATGTTTTCTTCCTATGTTCCATATTTTCCTGTTCCTGTTGTTCATATCAATGATATATTTATAACCGTAGTTTGCTGTGTGCTGATATTTTATCATGAAATCTGCGTTTTTCAATCTTTTTTTCAATTATTATAGTAAGTGGCCGAAAAAGGCCTCACGGAATATTAAACCGTCCCGTTTTATACGGACAGCACAAAAAAAGACATTCCTGCGTAGGAAAATAAAATTTTAAGCAACATACTGGCGCCGAAATTCCATCGGCGTCAGTTTTGTTTTCGTCTGAATGCGTTGGTGGTTGTAGAAGTAGATATAGTCATCAATGATCCGTCTTGCTTCAGCAAAAGTCTTTATCTTAACCCTGTGAATGCACTCAGTCTTTAGGATAGAGAAAAAATTTTCAGCCAAAGCATTATCATACGGGTTACCGCGTCTTGACATGGACGGTATTATACCGTATTGTTGAGTTAGCTTAAAGTACGCCTGTGAAGTATACTGAAAGCCCTGGTCACTATGGAGGTGCAGCTCTGTAGTGACCTTTTCCTTTCTCTTGGCGGCCTTGATCGTATTCAGCACCAGATTGATGTTCTGCTCCGAGCCGGTCTTGTAAGCTACAATACTGTTGTCATAGAGATCACGGATGACCGAGAGATAGAGGAAGCCTTGTCCTGTGCGGATGTAAGAGATATCCGTTACCCACTTTTGGTTTGGCCTTTCGGCGATAAAGTTTCTGTTCAGCAGGTTGGGATAACGGTGCAGAGCTTCTCCGTACTTTACATATCGCTTTCTGCGAATAACAGACAGCAGATTATATTTATTCATTACTCTAAGAACTGTTTTGGGGTTGCAGTGCGTACCATTGCGTTCTAACCAGATATGCACTCTGCGGTAGCCGTAGGTGCTACGGCATTCAATCTGGCACGTTCGAATTTGCTCAGCCAGAGGCAGATCCTTTGCCGGTATGTCCATGCGATTGACATAGTCATAGTATCCGCTTCGGGATACACCAAAGAAGCGTCACATTTCACTGATACTGTACTTCTCCTTATGACGGTAGATAACTTTATATTTGACGCTGGCTTTCACTTCCTTTCGGTAAGCGAGAGAAAATCCCGCAACAACTCCACTTCCATTTTTAAGCGTTTGTTTTCATATTTGTACTCTTGAAGAGTTTTTGCCGTTTTACGGCTTCGCTGCCTCGGGACACCTTGAACATCCTTCTTCTTTTCTTTCCAGAGAAGATTTCTTACAACTTTTGCATTATTTAAGCCCAATTTATCTGCAATTTGTTGCTGTGTGTCGCCCGCTTCCGCCAGTTGCCTTACAACTGGTAACATTTCCTGCACTTTTTCGTATTTCCTTGCCATAACAATACCCTCTATGTAGTACTTCTATTTTCCTACATAGGGGGTCTTTTGTCTATTGTCCGTTTTTACTGGTTCGGTTCAATATCCGCGAAGCCTTTTTACAGCTTGTCTTCGTTAAATTATGACAGACAGGATCAAAGGGCAAGCTTAAAAATATTTACTATGTCGTCCGCAGAAAGGTGCTTCAGTCCGCCCACGGTCTGATCCTCCGGATTTGTTATTCGCACGCGTCTTGCCATTCGCCACATTGCTTCTTCCGTGACAGGCTCCTTAATTTCAGGCATTTCGCTCAGCCGCACAGGAAGGCCCATGCCGGTAAAGAATTCCTCCAGCCTTGATATCGCAGTGCAGACCGTTTCTTCGTCATCCCTGCCGTTCGGATCGACTCCCATCACCCTTGTCGCCCAGTTGATGAATAAGCCGGGATTCACCCTCCATACATATTTCATCCATGCCGGCGTTATCGCCGCCAGCCCAGCACCGTGGGTAACGTCATATTCTCCCGACAGTTCATGCTCTATAAAATGAGAGCTCCAGTCACCACTGCGCCCCATTCCCGTCAGTCCGTTGTGCGACAATGATGACGCAAGCATCACATTGGCTCTGGCATCGTAATCGTCGGGTGAGGCCATGAGCACATCAGCACAGCGCATACATGTTATGAATACGGCTTCACAAAGGCGGTCGGTCAGTTCATTGCCGCCCTTCTCTGCGGTGAAATACCGTTCAAACGAGTGTGACATAATGTCCGTAATGCTGCATGCTGTCTGAAATTTGGGAAGCGACATCGTCAGTTCAGGGTTCTCAATGGCAAATCTGGGACGATTGATATCATTATCGCAGAAACGTTTGAGCTTCTCGTCCGACTTGGTTATAACACAGCTGTTTGACGCCTCGCTGCCGGTGGCGGCAATCGTCAGAACGACACCTATCGGCAGGCTTTTTTTCGGTACGTCTTTTACTTCCCCTTTATTTTCGGAAAAGAAATTCCAGACATCTCCGTCGTAAGGCACACCCATGGCGATGGCCTTTGCCGAGTCAATAACACTTCCGCCTCCTACGGCAAGGATGAAGTCAATCTTCTCCCTGCGGCACAGGTCTATCCCCTTATGCACAAGGTCAAGTCTTGGGTTTGGAACGACCCCGTCCAGTTCGATACAGTAAAGGCCGGCATTATGTATTGCCTTGAGCACCCTGTCTATTAGCCCGCTGCGAACGGCGTGCCCTCCGCTGTGATGCACCAATACCCTTCCTCCACCGCAGTTTTTTATAAGCTGTCCTGCCTTTGCCTCTGCTCCGCGACCCAGAACAATCTTCGTTGGTGAGCAGAATTCAAAATCAAGCATTGTATTTTCCTTTCAGTCTTTATAAATTTATTCTCATCAAATAATAATCGAAAACAGTGTAAACAGCCAGTTTGACGAAATCCCCGCGCAGATTCCACCTATCGTGTGACTTATTATGGCCTTACCGGTGAGCTCGCTGCAGCCCAGCCCGTCCATCATGGCAACATGTGTGCTCAGATATCCGCTCCAACACATACACATTGAAGTAAATACCGCTACATCATGGGCACTGGCAGCGCCGCTCTCCAGAAGGCCGGGAACAAGGCCCATGGCGGCGCCCGCGGAGCCGAGCGCCGTGATGGGTACAGCAATGCCCTCGGCCCCTGAAAATCCGAACATCGGTTTAAGTAAGAATCCGAGCTTTTCTCCTATCATGGGCAGCAGGCCAACCCCCTCGTAAGCGGCGCCTGTGTACCCGTTTTCAGGGCAGCCGTTTGTAAGCATTAACACAAGCGTGCAGATAATGAGCACGCCCGGAACTATCTGCAGCCCGAGCTGGACGCCGTTTTTTCCCCCGTCCAGCATAGCCTGCAGAGTTCTTATTCCCGCTCCTCCGGAGCGGACTTTACGTTCTTTTACTGTATTGACAACGGTGCTCGCGGACTCGCCGTTCTTGACATCGTAGTATCTCATCGAATATCTGAGCATTAGCCGCGTGCTTACTATACTGCCCACCACCGCGCCTATATTTCCTACCAAAACCGCCAGACCGAGCTTCGCCCCGTCTGTTTGTATGCTGAGCATATAGGTTGATACTATAGCGCCCATACCGAAGGCTGTACCTATATTGGTCAACGCCGGTATCTGATGCTTTTTAAAGTATTTGATGTATTCCTGATCATTCGCCAAAGCTATTATTGCAGGATTATCCGACAAATATGTTGTTACTATGCCAAGCGAAGCGGCTCCCGGCAGCTTGTATAATGGCAACATCAGCGGCGACAGAATCCGATTTATAAGCTCAACGACGCCGAATTCTGTCATAAGCGAGCCTATCGCACCCGCTATAACAGCTATGGCCATAATGTAAAAGCAAGTGTCCATAAGAAGTGCAAATGCTGTGTTCATCGTTGTCTTAAGCATATTCACAGCTCCCATCATGTGCCCAAGTCCTACAAACACAACAAGTATAGCCGCCAGGCAAATAAAGGTTTCCGGGCCGACAGCTTTTTTGTAAACATTAGTACTATTCATTCGCATCACCCTTTATCCCGACCTCCAAGCTTGATATTGCTTTTAGTATCATTATTAATATGATTAATATACAGCACATATACCTGTTTGTCAACAAAAACAGTTGAACCTCACGCAGCCTCGTACCTTCGCATGCGGAAGCAGTTTGCCGTTTCTTTGCGCCAATGTCAAAGACATTAAAATTGTAAGGAAACTGATACCTTACCCATTTGTCAAACTCGGCATATTCTTCTTGAAGTTTTGCGGCGCTGTAATATACTTAAAACAACAATGCTTTTAAGGAGATTGCTATGGCAGAGGAAAAGTTTAAATTCATAAGAGATTTCCTTGACAACTTCGGCGACGCGACCATAAACGGCTCCGTAAACGAGCACGGCAGCGGCAAGACCACATGGTTATTCGGCCGAAGCGAGGACTGCGATTTTGTATATTCCGCTCCCAAAGCCTCCCGCAGGCATTTTCAGATCGAGCTGTGCGACGGCCACTACTACATTCAGGATCTCGGCTCTACCAACGGCACCTACGTCAACGGCCGGAGGATAGATTGCAAGGAGCGCATTTTCTCCGGCGACGTCATCACCATGGGCGGGGTCGATATCGTCTTTTCAAAGGATATGCTGTTTTAAAAAGGGTCAATTATGATATATCGTGATTTTCAGGGCGAAAAGCTCTCCATGCTGGGCTTCGGCACCATGCGCCTGCCCCTCCTCCCCGGCGGCGGAGAGGCCGACATCGATCAGGCCCAGGTCGATAAAATGACCGACTACGCCATCGAGCACGGCGTAAACTACTTTGACACCGCTTACCCCTACCACGGCAGCTGCTCCGAGATCGCCATCGGCAGGGCTCTGGCGCGGCATCCGCGGGATAAATTCAATCTCGCCGACAAATACCCCGGTCACCAGATCTACGATAAGTCCAAGACTCCTGACCCCGCGGCGGTCTTTGCCGACCAGCTCAAAAAATGCGGCGTTGAGTACTTCGACTTCTACCTTATGCACAACGTTAACGAACCCTCCATCAAATACTATCTCGACGGGGAGCTCGGCATTGTTGATTTCTTCGTTCGGCAGAAGGAACTGGGCAAGATACGCCACCTCGGCTTTTCCAGCCACGGCAGCGTTGAAAACACAAAGCAGTTTCTCGACGCCTGCGGCGAGCATATGGAATTCTGCCAGATACAGCTCAACTACCTCGACTGGTCGCTGCAGGACGCCGAGGGCAAGTACAAGCTTCTGACGGAGCGGGGCATCCCCGTTTGGGTAATGGAGCCCGTCCGCGGCGGGAAGCTCGCGAAGCTCGACGAGCGCGATGAGGCGCTTCTTCGCTCAATGCATCCGGACTACAGCACCGCGGCATGGGGCTTCCGCTGGCTGCAGGGGCTTTCCAATGTCACAATGGTGCTCAGCGGTATGTCAAGCTTTGAGCAGATGGTTGACAACGTTAAGAACTTCGACGAGCTCAGGCCTCTCAGCGCCGAGGAGTGCAATGTGCTTTACGGCATTGCCGACAAGCTCAAGAACACCGTGCCCTGCACCGGCTGCCGCTATTGCTGCAAGGGCTGTCCGCAGGGGCTGGACATACCCATGCTCCTTAATCTTTATAACGATCTAAAGCTCGCCAGCAGCGTGAACGTTATCATGCGCGCCGACGCTCTGCCCGAGGCAAAGCGTCCCGAGGCCTGTATCGGCTGCGGCCAGTGCGCCGCTGCCTGCCCCCAGCACATAGACGTCCCCGCCGCTCTGGGCGATTTCGCCGCCCGCCTCGCGGAACTGCCCACATGGGCTCAGATCTGCCGCAAGCGCGAAGAGGCCGCGAACTCCGCCAAGTGACACGTCATGCAGAAACACCATGCGCTTATTCAATGCGCATGGTGTTTTTTCGGTCACTTATTCTTTTTCACATATTCCGCGAGCTGCTCAAAGCTGCCGTGGGGATACACGGAGATGTCCTTGTTTTCCCTGTTTATCATGCAGTCGGTGATGAGAAAAACGCTCATGCCGGCTTCCTGCGCGGCCATGTCCTCGGTCTGCTCCTGATGCCGCCTCATTTCTTCAAGGCGCCCGGCAGCGGCCTTTTCCTCCGCTTCGGCCTGCCTGAAGCGTTCATAAAGCTCAAGATATTCCGCTTCGCAGGTTTTTATATCGTCTTCGTTTTCCGCCTTGTATTTTGAAAGTATCCGTCTTCGCTGCTTTCCCGCCTCGTAGGCCGTGGCCTTTGCCCTGCCCTGCCTTACAAACAGGAGCACGGCGATAATGCACAGCAGCGCCGCGGCAGCGTAGGCGTAGGGGCTCAGGAATATGCCGGCTGCGGCGGCTATGAGCGCGAGGATAAGGCAAATTATCGCCGGTGCGGCGCTTATTTTTTTCTCTGCCTCGGCCTTGAGCGTAAGGGAGTTTTCTATATCCGCCGCGACCTCGGGGCGCACATCCTCGGGGCTGCATTTGCCGTCGCCGAAGCTTACGATGCTGACGTATTTTTCGCCCGTCTCGTCAAAGCCGCGTCCCTCGGGACAGCCGGGCCACGAATAATAGCAGCTCCCCGCCTTTTTCAGACCGCTTCCTGCGTGGATATGCCCGAAGGCGATGTAGTCCATTCCGGAGGCCGCAATCTCGTCCTCAGTAACGGGGTTATACGCCGAGGCCGCATTGACCTCGCCGTGGATGCACATAATATCGAGGACGCCGGCTGTTTTCTCCGCGCTGAAGCCGCGCAGCATACCGCCGCTGTACTTATCCGTGAATGCCGCGCCCCATACCCTGACGCCAAGCCCGGGAAGCTCGACGCACTCGATCCTCGGACTTTTGAAAATATGTACGTTATCGGGTAGCTTCAGCCGCGCATAGGGCGAGCGCGCGGAATAAAAATCGTGATTCCCCGGGGAAATGAACACCGGCGCTTCGATGCCGCCGAGAGCCTTCACGAGCTCCTCGCCGGTCTCGGCATAGGCGCTGTCGGAGTCCAGCAGATCGCCGGCCAGCAGCACGAGGTGCACCTTCTCATTGTGCGCGAGCTGCGCTATCCTGTAAAGCAGCTGCCTCTGTTCCGTCCTGCGCACGGCCGCCTTGCTCTCGCCCAGGCCCTCGAAGGGAGAGTCCAGATGCAGGTCGGCCGCGTGCAGCAGCTTTATCATACATTCGCGACGCTGGCGCTGGAGAACGGCATGGATGTGAAAACGCTCTCCGCCATGCTGGGTCATGTGTCGGCGGCCACCACGCTGGACATCTACACCCACATCACCGACGATATGCAGCGGGCAGCCGCCGCCAACATCGACCGAAGCATCGGCAAGGCAGAACCGCAGGAAGAAGCTTCAGAGCCGGGGTGGGAAACTGTCCCGGCCCAGGCGGAAAAGCCGAGAATGACCGACTTCAAGCCCTATGTGGGCCGCAAGCGCAGGTCCGGTACCGGCTGTGTCAGCGAGATCAACGACCATCTCTTCGAGGGCCGCTATTCTCCCAAATGGCCCGACGGCAAAAAGCACGCCCGCAATGTCTACGCACACACCCGCGAGGAGTGCGAGGAAAAACTCAAGGTGATGATTGAGGAGACGAAAGCCGAGCTGGCAGAACTGAAACGGCAGAAAGCGGGGGGACGGCACCGAGGGAACACTACCGCCGCAGGAGCCGGAGAAGGGTAAGAAGAAAGGCGGGAAGAAAACTAAGAAAACAAAAAAGAGTAAGTAAAAAATACCCTCGATGTATGCAGTTGATGCACACATTGAGAGTATTTTAGACGCACGAAAGTAATTGAGTCATAAATCAATTCTAATAGTGCATAATATAGAGTGGAATATGGTATCATCAGCGTGGCCAGATGACATGCTTAAATGTGGATTAAGTTAGGTCGTCATCTTAATCTCACAAAACGACCAACCGGGGCAGGACCGGTATGATATCATATTCCTCTTTCCTTTTGGGACTTTTGACGATCCATAAGAATCTTTGTCTGCGCGCGAGGAGAAAAGTACTTGCTTGATATTCTTCGCCTCTCTCGATCTATGATTTTGTCTGAGTGAACTAACATATGTCTGAGGATAGCCAAAGCCATATTTTTGACCATACCATCATCATGAGTTTCACAAAGATCCTCAGCTTCTTTAATTACAGCTTGATAATCATCAACTTTTTCCCAGAACATCAACCTTTCTATTCTGTAATTTAAAGAAGAGGTAATGTAGTCTTGTTGCGCCAAATAATCAACGGTATTATCGTTTGCACCATGTGAAGATGCCACGTTATACAGGTTTAGCAACATATTAAAAGAAACTTCCTGGAAGAAACGCAAAATATCTTCTCGAGAGAGCTTTTTCCCTTCGAAACCTGGAGATTCTTGCCAAGCGATAATCTCTTCTACTAAATGGTCAATGCTATTATCTATAGACTCAGACCATTGATGAAAGATTTTATTAGGAAGCTGATACATTGCAGATACATAGTCTTTTTTTGCAGGGCCAGGAAGAATGCTTATAAATGCAGAAAAATTTCTTGCAATAATCTTCAGCTGTAGAAAAGCTCTGATTAATTGGTTGTTTAACTCATCAATTTGAGTTTCGTCATAATCATATATGTCTAACGTTTCAATAAGCGTATCATTTTCTTCTTCCTCAATCGACTGGTTATGGATTTCACGCTCTTTTTCGTCATCTTTGGGAGGAGTAAGGCTTTTCGTAGGCATAGCTTGCAAATATTTTATGCCAATGTCTGATAGATCAAACTCCGTCCATTCAGAAACATAAGAAACTGCTTGTTCGAGGAGAAGACGGGGAATATTAACATTATCAGAAATATAGGTCATGAATAACAAAATATCGCCATTGATACTAAAGCAAGAGCGTCTAACGATAGATTCCAAGTCTGTTGTGTCTCCTGTATCGTGAAACTTTCTGTTAAGTGCTTTTGCCACAAAATATGCAAGATGATTTTTGCTTGCAAAACGATATTCATATCCATTTGATGTTCTTAATAGAAGCCCGCTATTTACTGTAATTTCGACAAATCTTTCTGCTGTTAGGTAGCGATTATCATAGTATTTGCAATATGCCGCAATGACCGCACCGATGTGCACTGCGCTAATTGGGTACTCTTTGTTGAAATGTATATAGTGGGCAACTTCACTTAAGGCAACGATAATATCGTTGGAGTTCTCTCTCCGCCCTATAAGATTAGGTGTAATTGCTCGTTCTATAGATGCCTCGAAAACCTTGCTGAAAACCGTTGCATCAGATTTATCTAATTCACCAAGGTGTAGGCAGTAGTAGTCTACAAATTGGACAACAAAGTCGATATCTGCGCGGAACGCTAATTTATATGAATTTAAACATTGCTCAAGGGTTCTGGCAATACCAGTGGCTTTCAATTCATCGTTGTCCGTTTTAATTAAAACGATTTTTTCGATTAGTTCCAACCGCTTCTCTGCATACAAGCGAGAAATAGATGCTTTTTTAAATTCCTTGCTTCCTTTGATATTATCTTTTACCATCTGTACGATATCAAACTGAGATGTTTCTTCAGAAGCAACGATTATTGTGCCGAAAATATCTTCTATTCCCCGCAGAAATTTATTGAGGTGCCTGGGAGAAATCCTGTGCAGGTCATCGATAATTATGACTTTCTTCTCTGCCGGAATAGCTTGGAATAGTGAATAAGCGTCTGCACCGTAAGTGTCTGTAACAAGTTCTTTTAGAATATTATCTTGACTTCTTCCGGTAATGTCATCAGTTCCACAATACAAAACAACATATTGCATTTGCAGTTCTTTAAAAACCATTTTTAGCAAGGTTGTTTTTCCTGAATTGCTTCCTCCCATAACAGCAACATATCTATTTTCTTGGATGAAAGAAATAAAATCTTTCATCTTACTAACCGTTTTTCCTCTGGAGTATTCTTTCGATGCATTGAACCGAAGCGTTGGAAAAACAAAATAATCGCTAATACTTGATGAAATTGTATTTTTTGTGTCAGCCATTATGGCTGACACATAATTTTCTTTGTAACTCAAGCCGGTGCCACTTAAAGATTTTCTCATCAGAATGTGCTCTTGTTTCATCGAAGCAATAAAAGTAGAACGGTCTGTATTCCAGCTAAATTTACTCAAAGTATATTTTCTGCTTTCAGTATCAAATAGTGCAGCGTAGTATTCAGAAACAGTGGGAACCGAGCTTTGCCACCATGCTCCACCAGCTTGTTTTACAATGCGATTTCCGTTATCATAGAGAATATTTTGTGTACCCGGAAAATGTTCGTGACCGAAAAAGGCAAGAGAGCATCTCTTTGCAAGAATACCCTCTAATTCTTTTTTCTGAGAAAACTCAAACCAATCCGGAGAATGATGCATTACAACAAGGGAAAAATCTGCTTTAGACTCTGCATTCAAGGAATGTATTGCGTCTTCCGGTAGATAATGAAGCCCATCATCAGAACTACAGGAAAATGGTGCGGTATTGAGTAGGTTTGCTTCAATGCGATAACCGTTATCAAAATGCAAAATTTTTCTGGTAACTAACTGTCCAAATGGAACATTCATCCAGCAAGGAAAGAAGCAACCGTTTCTGTCTGAAAAGGAGAAAAAGCTTTTCATACACTTTAACTCCTGCTGAAAATGTAAATCTCTTTCGTCCTCGTTGAAAGAACGGATTTTTGAAGAATCCAGCCGTGATTTTCCTCCCCAATCAATATCGTGATTGCCGGGGACCATCAATATCTTAATGTTCTTCTGGTTGAGGGAGTATTTTATCTTCAATTGAGGAACTAACCGTTTTAAAAGTGTGGCAGCAATTTTATATTGGTTTGTTTGGCCCGTAGCTGCAATGTCACCAGAAAGGACGATGACAATCCCTTCAAAAGGAGCATACACACCAAGCGAATCCACTATAGCTTGAATTTTGGCTGGATGAATACCTTTGCTATCATTCAAATGGAAATCACTCAAATGTAAAAAAGAAATTCTCATGTCTTGCCCTCACATTGAAAAATAATAAAACCGCATAAGAATTCTCTTACACGGCTGCCTTAGTGGCTCAAAGGCTCACCGTCAATTAATTATACTGCAATTCGGCAAAAATTACAATATTAAGTCTGCGTTTGTCGAAAAGATATGTTGAGAATGACAACCTCGGTATTTGCGCCGCAATAAACAAAGAATAAGAAAATCCCTCTGAAATCGTTGATTTCAGAGGGATTTTGGTCCGAGTAGAGCGATTCGAACGCTCGGCCTCTTGAACCCAAATCAAGCGCGCTACCAACTGCGCTATACCCGGATATTTGATTTTGAACCATTATAGCACAAAATTTGTGCGATTGAAAGATTTTTCCGTCTGTGGTCATTTATGTGGTCAAAGCCGCTTTTGTGCCGTTTTCGGCAACCGGGGAAAAAACCGCTATTGCCCGTGTTGCAAGGCTTTGTGGCGTTTCGTCTTGCCCTGCCCCGGATACCGCCACGGCACTCCCAAACCAGGTGCGATACCAACTTCGCTATACCCGGATACAACGCATTATTATAGCAGGTCAAAATGCGCCTGTCCAGTCCTGTATATAGCTTTTTGCATTTTATGGAATCCCGCGTTCTAATACACCATTGATTGCTTCTCACACAGATTAAATCTTCTATGTTAGGGTCAGGGTTGTTTCGACCTTTTGTAATTGCTCTGGAGTATACTCCGTACAAAGTGATGCCTCTATTGTATTTCCATCTTCATCAAAGAATTCAACGGTAAATGCTTTGCCATTACCCAGAATATCTACGATGGTACCTTCAGTTCCGGCTTTGATCCCGGTTTTGGGATCATCAGTTTTCAAGATGACAATATCGAGCAGTTCTAGCATTTTTTCTCTCGGCCAGATCGTGTTTGAGATTTGCTTCTGAATTCGATTTCGCATGAGCTGCCGAAACGTAATGAGCGCCACGACTTCAAGGACTGGCCCAAAGGACAATACGCGAATCAGTAACTCCGTTTCATCATTCTGGTCATATTGGGGTGTGATTCGATATAGCCGCTCGTCCAGCTTCTGCGTTTCCTTTTCAAAATGAGAGAAATGCAACAGGACGCGCTCCAAGCCATTGCGCTCGTCATGGAGGAGCAGAGTGAGCTCCTTGAGGCGTTCTTTCGGCACGGTCACAGAGCTTGAGCCATATTCTTCCAGCAGCACGCAGGATCGGATACGGGCCATGTTGACTGTATTCATCCGCCGCATCCCCGTCACTAAGATCCGGAATTTATCGTCCTTCTCGGAATACTCCAAGCGGTACGGATTGCAGACAAAAGAATGGCGGACTCCAGTATGTCCGTGGAATCGGATTCGCATCTTTCGATTCTCGTGAATTGCCCGCAATACCATGCGAAAACAATGAACATAATTGGGATCGGAATAGGGATCTCCATCTGCGTACTGGTCAAACCGGACGAAGGTATCATAAATCCTCTTATTGCTTTGGAGTCTCATCCATCAGGCCCAGCGCCTCGACAATCTCGGCCTGTCGCTGCATCCGGCGAATCATTTCCTTCTCCGCAGAAAGGGAAATCTGATGCGGCAGCGCATAGTCCTGAAACATGAAGCGGATCTTGTCGATCTCCTTGTCCGTATGATAGTGGCCGCAGTACCAGCGCTCGTAGTGCAGCCTTGACTCGATCGTATCAAGCCATTGCTCAGTGCTCTTAACACAGCAGTTCTAATTTAGTTGAAGCGCACTCAAGAGTGTATTAGAACGCAGGAATCACAGAATACAAACTGCTATATTTTCGCAAGCAGATGACGGCGCCGCCATAATGCAGCAATTTCCAGAATGCTTCCCTCAGAAGAAGTGAACTCTCGCATTAGTTCTTTAAGCGTGAGCGTGGCATACCCCTCAGAGGAGTATGCCACGCCCTTTTTGAACTATATCTCCTGCAAGAACGCAGGAATTTCCATCATTTTCTCAATAACTGTGCACCCCATGTCCAGTTTCTGGTTCCCGGATGTTGGATTGCGATAACCCAAGCACGGGATTCCGGCACTGACTGCAGCTCTCATTCCCGTATCGGTATCTTCTACCGCAAGCGCGTTCCGCCCTTCAACTCCACACTCTCGCAATACCGCCTGATAAATGTCCGGATACGGTTTCCTGCGCTTCACGTTACTCCCTGTCTTCACGCAGCAGAACATCTGCCGTATTCCATAATACGAGAGCATTTCTTCCACCATATCGCTTGAGGTAGACGAGGCAACCGCCGCTTGTATTCCGTTGGCCTGCAATAAGCTCAACACTTCTTTCAGTCCTTCGTGCAACGGCACAGCATCCGCCCGCATCAATTGCATGGTCAGCGCATTCTGTTGGCGCTCAAGCTCTGGTTGGGAAATCTTCAATTGGTAGCGCTCAATCAGAGGTGTCCAAATATCCGCATGCGATTTGCCTGCCTGCTCTCCGAGTTCCTCGTGAATTCCGCAGCGGCTAAGCATCATTTTCTCTGCGCGAGCATGGTACGGTTCACTGTCAAAAAGAACACCGTCCATATCGAAGATAATCAGCTTTATCCTTCTTTCCTCGTCAGCAGGAAAATATGTTGTATCACGCCTATACATTTCTTACCGCATCAACAGACTCACGCGCCGCTCGGCAAAGAGCGGTAATATGATCGAAGTCACCATTTGCGATATCCTTCTTGCTGCAAATCCAACTTCCACCCACTGCGCGAATATATGGGGCTTTCAGGTATTCCTTGAGATTGTCCCCATTGACCCCGCCGGTCGGCACAAAGGAAACTCTGGGAAACGGGCCGTTCAGCGCCTTCATTGCGGAAAGGCCGCCATAGATATTAGCAGGAAAGAACTTGACTGTATTGATTCCGCAGGCCACAGCCTTAATAATCTCTGTAGGCGTAACACAGCCCGGAATAACATCAACTCCATGCTCTACGCAGAACTTGACCACTTCCTCACAGAATCCCGGAGAAACGATAAACTGCGCGCCAGCACGAACAGCTTCCCGACATTGCTCGATGGTCGTTACAGAACCTGCACCGACAACAATATCAGGATCTGCAAGCGCCGCAATCTGCCGAATTGCTCCAAGAGCCACAGGGGTACGTAGGGTAACCTCTGCAACAGGAATTCCCCCATCCTTCATCGCTTTGATAAGCGGAGTGGCATCACCTTCATTTTCGATTACAACAACAGGTATCACACCAACCTGTTCAAGGATGTCCATTACTTTACTCATAGTAACTCCTTCTACTCATTCACAATATATTGGCATTCCTTCCCCCGAAGTACGTCAATCACATTCTGCGCAGCGAGCAATCCCATTTTAAGGCTTGCCTCTCTAGTCGCTGCACCCGCATGAGGAGTGAGAATGCAATTATCAAGTAGCGCAAGCGGGCTGCCGCAGGCAGGCTCGATTTCCGTCGCATCCAGGGCCGCGCCATAAATCCGATGTTCCTTCAATGCCATGTAGAGAGCCGCTTCATCTACAATACCGCCGCGAGCAGCATTGATTAAAACCGCTGTTGGCTTCATCATAGAAAGCACTCTCTCATTGATCATGTTATTTGTCGTGTCGGTCAAAGGAGCATGAATGGTGATAAAATCCGCTTCACGGTAAATTCTGTCAAGATCAACGTACTGACCGCCGAATCGTTCCAGAAATGCATGATCCGGATAAGCATCGTTTGCAAGAATGTTCATATTGAACCCGGCTGCGCGTTGAACGACCCCTTTTCCAATGCGGCCAGTCCCAATCACGCCGATTGTTTTCCCCCATACCTCAAGCCCGGAAACAGGTTTCTCCTGCTTTCCGGCGCGCACCGCTGTATCCATGTGGCAAATGTTTCGTGCCATATTCAGCATTAAAGCAAAGGTAAAGTCCGCAACAGAATCACTGTTCGCCCCCGGCGTGTTGGATACGAGAATTCCGAGTTGTCTCGCCGCAGGCAAATCAACCTTATCATATCCAACCCCGTATCTTGAGATCAGCTTCAGTTTTTTCCCTTTTAACAGGGTCTCTTTATCATAAGTCTCAAGTCCTGCGATTATCGCGTCTGCCTCCGGCAAAAACACCGCCAGATCTTCCTCCAATGTGTGACCGTTGGTCGGAAGGCGGATCACTTCACAATCATTTTCCTCCAATAGTTGAACTGGCGCAGGGTCCGTAGCTGCAAAGGATCTCGGAGTTGCTAATACCTTATATTTTTTCATTGCTTTTCTCCGCAAGATTTCATCTTTTCATTTTAACTTCCAAAAACTTCTTTTGGGTTTTTGTGCATAATGCGTTCAAGCACCGCTTCTGATATTCCACTGTTATGCATAGCTGGGAGAAATGTTTGCAGCAGATAGTTCAGGCCAATATCTCCCCCATATGAAAGCATTCTCCGATTTGTCGTATCGAGAGAAAGCAGCAATCGCTTTACCCAACCGGCATCAAGGATCTCTTCGATGCGCCGGATTTCTTCCTTGTCACTGTGGTATTTGAAACGTCCTATTGTGTCATATTCCAAATAGGCTCCCTCAGCGCACAGTGTTTTTGCAACATTGCCATTTGGCATTGTCCTGTCCAGATGGCAGAAGATCATCTGCTCCGGTGGTAAATCGCAAGAGAGGAGATAATCCATGAGTTCCAGAGGATTTGAATCCCGATCTGTATGGATCATCAGCGGTACGTTGCAGCAGCGAGCGGCAAATGCTGCCGCAGCGAAAAGCTTTCGTTCCGTCTTACCAAGTCCTCTTTCCTCTAAAGCCGCTTTAACAATTCCGGCTCGATGCTTTGTAGCCTCTCCCGAAAAGGCCAGATCGCAATTCTCATACATACCATCTGTTATTTCGCGGCAAAACAGCTTTTCCAAGTCGGTTTCTGTCATATCAAACAACCAATGTTCAGAAGGATAAAACCGCCGCACATGAAAGCCTGTGCTCGCAATTACTGTAATACCGGAACGGCGAGAAGCCTCGGCAAGCTCTGCCGCCATACGTCCGCAGCCGATCGGCTGTGCATCTACCACTGTGCAGCCGCCCGCAGCGCGGAGCAGCGAGAGCTCCTGTGTGCTTTTTTCGATATCATCTGCCATCAGAGCAGGATCCAATAACGCAGGAACTCCCTTTCGGAGCATGATATGCTCATGCATTTGGCAAAAGCCGAGCGCCTCCGGGCTTATTCCCCCCAGTACAGTGGTAACCTTTTCAGCAGGCATGTCAGTTCCACCGGGGGTTAGGAACGATCTGATCTTCCCCGTCGTTCCCTTTCAAAATGAGATGACGATAGCCACGCGTTTCGATTGTGCCATAATCGTGTCCTGCGTCTGCATCAAACGCGAAGAAAACAATCAGCGGATCATCACCGGAATTGATCGTGCGGTGTGCGTAGCCTCGAGGTACATAAACAGCTTGTCCCGCAGCGAGAGGAAGTGCGCGCCAGTCGCCTTCCTTGTTTTCAAGCATCATATACCCCGTCCCGCTCAAGGTATAGTAGATTTCGGCTGTCATCAAGTCCGTGTGGAAATGGCCCTTGGTCATAAAGTACTCATCACCCACCGTTCCCGGGTAAAGAATCGTCGTACCAAATGCAATATCGCCGGCTCGTTCAGGGCAGCCAAGCTCATAAAACTCATAGACCAGTGGATCCCCCTGCATAATGCGTTCCTGATACGCTTTCTCATCATGAAACATACCTCGCATTTGAGAAAGGTGCCGCTTTGTGATTTTTGCATTCTCAGAGAATCCTGTCTTCAGGTCGAAATCAAGGACAAACCCCGTGTCCCAGTTAAACTTATCTGTCATATCTTCCTCCATTACAGCGGACGTTTCGCAGCGTCGCTCAGGCGCTGAAGCAGTTCGCCCTCAATCGGCATATGGAACACCTCGGAAATCACCTGTGTCCACCCGTGGATAAAGTAGTTCCAGCCATCTTCGACGTGCAGGTGTCTGCTTTCCGCCTGTTGGTCCGCCTGCTTTTTGAAAAGGAGATCTCCTCTGTAATTGATCTCCCAAACAAGGGAGTCCTCGGGAAAAACAGCCTGATCGGTCAAGGGACTGCCGGGAGCATCCTTGCCAAGGCCCGTTGCATTAACAATGAGAGAGTGCTTTTTCAGCGTAGAAAGCAGTGCATTGTTATCCGCAGGAGTAGGAGAAAGCACAAAGTCCAGTTTTACTGCCGGATTGATACTCTTCAAGACCTCTCGCGCAGAGTCCAGACGAGGCTGGCTACGATTGGCGATGATGATATGCTTCGGTACATTATCGCCGAATTTTTCCTGACTGAGATACACCGTCATAGCCAGGCTGCTTCCGCCAGCGCCGAGGAGCAGCACATCTCCATCGTACTCGCTCCAGTAATTCCGGGGGACAAAATGCTCCAACGCAAGGCCACTGGAGATGGGATCTTTTGCGTGAGCGCAAAACTTTCCATCTTTCTTTGAAAGAGAACTGACTTCGCCAAGCATCGTTGCGAAGGGATCAATTTCGTCAAATTGATCCTTGCAAGCCCGATAAAGATCCAGCTTGTGTGTTGTGACCAGTGCACCAAGCGACAGAGGATCATTTTTCAGAAACTCAACCGCTTCTCTATATTGTTCCGCAGGGGAGTGCGGCTGAAAATCGATACCCTTGATCTGTGCGTCCAGACCAAGCAACTCAGCCCATTTGGGAAACACTCTCATAATCGAAGACTGCCCCGTCGTAACACCAATAAAGTAAAATGTAGGCTTTTCAGCCTTATGGTAGACGTTCATAACGAGTACCCCTTCCTCAAATAAAATTCGGAGGCAGGTGAATCACCTGCCTCCGTGCAAAAATCAGTCTTTGTAGTCGCAAACGATCTTGCCAAACGGAAGATACAGGTCTCCCTTGCCATAGTAGCCGCCAATAATCTTTTTCGGCTCAAGCAAATAAGTCGGATCGATCTCACTGCGTTCAAAGGTTACCGAGGCAGGACCGCCAAAGAACTTCCCCTCCTGCGCTGTAAACTCTCCGGGGGTAAGAACAAGCTGACGCAGCGGCTCGCCGTTTTCCTCGGCGCTGGGAATGTACTTGAGGGAAAACACACCATCGCGGCTCCAGGGAATCTCATTCATATCAGCAATATAGCGCGGAACGACCAGTGCCTTTACGATCTGATGACCGAGGCGATTCGTCTGCGCACGCACTGCTTCCATCTCGGGGACAATCTCAATCTCTGCCATTTTCTTCTGATAACCCCAAATCTCTCGGCCTGCCGTCAGCGGAAGGTGGCTATCAACATAGAGGAACGGTTCATAGTCGGCCTCGTAGTCTTTGTATTTCACCTGAACATAAATCGCCGTTTCACTGAACGCGCCCTGCGTAGTACCCAAGTCAAAATGAGACTGCCAAACAAACACCTTATTTGTTCTGGCTTCAAGCGGCTCAGGAATTACTTTCTCAATGTTCTCAATGTCTGTTTCATACACGACCAAATGGATATCCATGTCCTTCCAAACCAGAGGCGGCTTGCCATAAAGGTCAGATACTACAGGGTTGGTAAATCCCCATTCTTCTTGTTTCAGCATTTCAACATCCTCCTTATGCCTTTTAGAATGTATTATCATTCTTGCGTTTTACTATAACATAATCATGTATTTCTGTCAACACGTTTTGTTTACTCAATATTATAAAGGTTCTTCCAGTTTCTTTCATTATTTCTCAAATTTTGCTTTACAAACATGATAATGTTTGATATGCTTAATAAAGGAAATTCTAGGAGGCGATAATAATGTACTTTATCTCTTACGACCTCGGTACCGGCGGCGTAAAAGCTTCACTCTACGACCGTGACTTTACATCGCTTGCCAAGTGCTTTATCGAGTACCCGACCTACTATCCTGCAGACGGGTGGCATGAGCAACGTCCCGAGGACTGGTGGCGCAGCGTTTGCCGGAGTACTCATATGCTGCTCTCACAAACCGGTGTAGATAACCGAGAAATCGCTTGCGTAGCGCTTTCCGGGCACAGTCTTGTAACTGTTCCCATTGATGAGGGAAAACAGGTTTTGCTTGATCAAGTCCCCATCTGGTCTGACAGCAGAGCGTCCTCGCAGGCAGACAAGTTCTTTCAGATAATTAACGAAGCTGATTGGTATATGCGAACCGGAAATGGTTTTCCTCCCTCCTGCTACTCTCTCTTTAAGTTGATGTGGCTCAAGGAAAACCAGCCCGAACTCTTTTCGCACATAAGCAAAATTCTCGGTTCTAAGGACTATATCAACTTCCGGCTGACCAACAATGTATTCACCGACCACTCATATGCCTCCGGTTTTGGTGCATATGACCTGAGCCAGCACAAGATCATTCCCTCTTTCCTCGATGCCGCCGGGATTCCTCTCTCCATTTTCCCTGACATCGTTCCGTCTCATCAGATCATCGGCAGCGTAACAGCGGAGGCTTCTTTGCGATGTGGTTTGGCGGCAGGCACCCCCGTTGCTTGCGGCGGTGTCGACAACGCATGCATGGCACTCGGCGCCGTCGGTACGGTCCCCGGAAAAGTGTATGTTTCCCTCGGATCTTCAAGTTGGATTCCTGTCAACTCAACTCAGCCCGTTTTGGATGTCAAGCGCCGCCCATATGTCTTTGCACACATCCAAGAGAACATGTACACCTCTGCCTATTCCATTTTTGCCGGCGGTTCTTCCTTGCGCTGGATACGTGAAACTATTTGCAGCGAGCTTGGCAAGGATGCTTACTCCGCGATGGATCAAATGGCTGATTGCATTCCTGTTGGCGCAAACGGCGTCTTCTTTAATCCGAGTCTCGCCGGAGGAACGCGACAGGATAAAAGCCCAAACATTCGCGGCGCATTTATCGGAATGCACCTTGGCACAACACGTGCAGATCTAATTCGCTCCGGTCTGGAGGGCATCGCCCTGAATCTGAAGCTGTCGCTTGAAGCATTATCAGAGCATGTCACAATTGACCCGGAACTGTTGTTCTGCGGCGGCGGCAGCAAAAGCAAAGTTTGGATGCAAATGTTTGCAGATGTCTTCAACAGTAACATCATCAAAACCAACGTCGATCAGGACGCAGCGTCTCTCGGTGCAGCGGCCATATGCGCGCGTGCATGTGGTCTGTGGAGCAGCTATGACTCCATTCCATCGTTACATAAAATTGAAAACGTCTATCGCCCTATTGCGCAAAATGTTACTGCTTATTCGGAGCTCCTTCCCAAGTTCCAATACATCTGCAATATGCTCTCTGATTTAGGTGATTACCTCGCTCAAACATAAAAAGAAGAGAGCCTTTTCCGGCTCTCTTCCTCTAATCCGAATACTCTTTATTTTCTTCCTTCAAGATATACACTATATTCGTACTTATCCGCAACGATTTTAATTGACGCATATTCGATCGGTCCCTGCTCTGTACAGGATATACGCCGCACAAGGAGCAACGGGCTGTTGAGTGGAATACGCAGAATTTGTGATTCCGTAAAATCTGCACTTATTGCCGAAATATGCTCAGTGGCGTTGGTTAAGATGATATTATAATCCTTCTCCAGCATGTTGTATAAGCCAACAAGACTTCCCGCCTTTGCCTGAAGCCCTGGCAATTCATTGGTTTTCAGGTAGTTTTTAATGATAGCGATCGGTACCCCATCCGCATATTGTACACGCTGAACAAGATAGACCTCTGTCCCAATCGGCACCTCCAGTGCTGAAGCGACCGCCGGACGGGCGTCTACGATCTCAATGCTCGTGCCTTCCGTTGTCACCTTATACCCTCGCCTGATCAGCGTTTCCGTAATTGAGGTAATGCTGTTAAGCCGTTGAGTCGTCGAGGTATCGAGCACCATCGTGCCGCGCCCCTGCTTAACGTCAAGGAACCCCTCCGCCGCCAGAATACTAATTGCCTTTCGGATCGTTGTCCGGCTGACAGCGTACATATTTTCAAGATCCGCTTCGCAAGGCAGTAAGTCTCCCGGCTTATAACTTCCTTCTTGGATAGCGCGTTTGATAGAAAAATAAACTGTGCGGTAGGCAGGAATTCTTCCCATGCTACGCTCCTCCTATAATATCATTATTTCCTGTCATTTAGTAATGTTTCGTTTTTTATACTATATCGAATATTTCGTTTTTTGTCAAGAATCATTGAGTAAATTGCATATATACAAGTGTTAAAACATAATTCTATTTTTTATCATATGGGAGGTTTTTATGTTTCGCGATATTACCTGCCCGCAGTGCGGGCTGTGCATCAAAGAATGCATTCTGCAAAACGATGCAATCAAGCCAACTTCCACCGGCGTGCAAATCGATCTCAGTCTGTGCATCTCTTGCGGGCACTGTACCGCCGTTTGTCCCACAGATTGTATGGACAATCCCCTGGCTCCGAAGGAAGATTTGATTGATTCCATTCTCTCGCCGGAGGCCGCTGAGCGCTTTCTCCGGACGCCACGTTCAGTACGGTACTATGAAGATCGTCCCGTGGACAAAGCCACCCTTCTTCAGCTTCTTAACATTGGGCGCTATCCGCAAACCGGAGAAAACTCCCAGGGCATCGGTTATATTGTTGTCAGCGGCCGTGACAAGCTGAAGAAGATCAACGATCTGTATTGTGAGATTTTCCGCGAACTGCCGAAAGACGATCCCGCCTACCCTTACGTAGAGCACACGGTGTGGCTGCAAGAACACTACGGGCATGATGCTCTTTTTTATAATGCACAGCATCTTATTCTTGCTGTCAGTGACAAGGATTTCTCGCGCGGGTCAAAGAACGCCCAATTCTCTCTGACATTTATCTCGCTGCTTGCTCCTTCGCTCGGACTTGGCACCTGCTGGATCGGCCTGTTGGAATTCTTGATCTGCCATGAGGCTTATCGCGACCGTTTTGCATCACTTATCGACATTCCTGCTGACAAAAAAGTATGTGGCTGTATGATCACAGGCTATCCGGCCGTTCACTTCCGTCGCCTAGTTGAACGCGCACCTTTGCAGGTCGAATGGAGGTAGCGCAATACTATCAATAATCGTAGCGTTCTCTTTTGAAGTATAGAAACCCCTTCTTATACTATCGCGCAATCGCTCATAAGGCGGCAGAAAAAAGTGAGCATTCGGTGCAAACCGGATGCTCACTTTTAATTATCACGAAAGGTGTCCTTGTGAGTTGAATCCGGGCAAAATGCGAAGAAACGGCGCAACCGAAGTCACGCCGTTTTCGCAGGAACGCAATAGTTTTCCTTCATTCCGAGCCCGTCACGACCTGCGTTTCCCTTCTGTGCCGCAGCTATTAGAAGTCAAAATGATCCGGATTCCCGCCTGTACGAAGATCTCGGTTCAGTTCGTCGATTTCCGCCATCTCATCTTCCGTCAGAGAGAAGTCAAAGACCTCAAAATTAGAGACAATGCGCTCTTTGTGGTTGGACTTAGGTAGAACAACGCTGCCTCGCTGCAGGTGCCAGCGCAACACAATCTGTGCAGCCGTCTTGCCATGCTTCTCTGCAATTTCATTGATCTTCTGATCCGACAGCACCGGGCCATTTTGTCCGCCGAGAGGGCTGTACGATTCATATACCATCCCATATCGTTTGCACAATTCAATCAACGGTTTCTGAGATAAATACGGGTGGCATTCAAACTGGTTGACCATAGGCATAATCTTTGCTTCGCTCTCCAGTTCAGCAATGTGCTGGCTATGATAATTACTAACGCCGATGGCTCGAACTGCGCCAGTCTGATACAGTTCCTCCAGCACGTGCCAGGCCTTCACATGGCCATCCGCAGGCCAATGAATCAAGTAAAGGTCCAGATAGTCCGTTCCAAGCCGTTCAAGCGATTCTTTAAACGCATCCAGCGCTCTACCCTTTCGGATATCGTCATTCCACAGCTTAGATGTAAGAAACAGCTGATCTCTGGGGATCCCGCAAGTTTTAATGCCTTCACCCACACTGCACTCATTTCCATACACGGCTGCCGCGTCAATATGACGATATCCCGCTTCCACTGCCCAGCGCACCGAATCTGCCGTAGCCTGACCCTCAGGAGACAGATATACGCCGAGACCAATTGCCGGAATCTCAACGCCGTTTGATAATACACGTTTCTCCATAATCATTTCATTTCCTTTCCTTTAGCACTTCTATAATCACAAATCGGATCTGACTTCGTAATATTACACCCTGTCACACCTGTGAGGATTATAAAACAGCCTACATAATCATACCATTTAAGCGGTTCTTGCAACAGAATCGCCCCACTGACAACTGCAACAATTGTTGAAATTGTGATCAGCACCGATGATTGTGTCATCGCCAAATTGGCAATTGCAACATTGTTCAACCAAAAGCCAAGCAAGGAGCACCCGATTGAAAGAAAGATGAGGTATCCATATACGCGCGGCTCACGAATGAAATCAACATACTCGTTCATGCTCCCCTCCAAAAGATGGCGTCCAAAGGCAATCCCCGAAAAGGCAACAGCAGCGCTCCACATCATGATTGCAGTAATCTCTGTTACCGTTTTGTAGGAGGAAAGCTTCCGTGACAAAATCCTATTCAGCGAGGACGCCAAAACACAACCGAGCATAAGCAAGCGGCCAATATTAGAGCTATCATGAACGTCAAAATCAAATACATTTGTGAAGATCACACCGCTTACCGCAAGGACCATAAACGCCGCTTCTGCCTTTCCGACCGGCTCTTTCAGGATAAGATAACCCATAAGAGATGCCACAACCGTAGATAACGAACATAGCATCCCGATTTCCGCAGTAGAGATGTAGCTTATTGCCGTATACTCCAAAATGTTATAGAGCACAGGCATAAGAAGGCTAAGTCCCAAAAGAGGAACAATGTCCTTCTTTTCAAAATGCAATCGGATTTTCCCAAACACCCACAGCAGCAGAAGGACTCCTCCGCTAATCAAGTATCTGGTTGCAAGCACATCGATAATGAAGGCACCGCTAATTTGACTGATGCGCTTTGTCGCATACCACGACAGCCCCATAATCACCGCCGAGCCTGTACCCGCCAGAAATCCGACCGTCGCTTTTTTCACCTCGCACCTCCTCTGTCCTTATCCGCAAGCAATGGGCAAAGAGCTGGCAGTAGGATCATCTGACAGCTCTTTGCACACCTTTCGGCAAGGAATCGAAAGATATTAGAAATTGATTTCAGAAGGGTCTCTGAACTTTCGCTCTTCCTCTCGAAGCGCACGCGCCTGTCGAGTGAATTCTGCATCCATTGCAGCTCCGCCCTGCGTCTTTGCAATCTCCCACAGTGCTTCATTCTCCGCCGTTCCAGGGAGCTGCATAGAGACATTGAAGATTTCCTTACTGAACGGGATAATCTGCTGGATCCCGCGCATGTCATACGCCATCTTGTACATTTCCTTATGCATCGTGAGCGTATAGGGCGAAAGCTTGAGCATACGTTCCGCAAAATCCATCGTTGTCTCCTCCAGTTTATCGACCGGGACACAACGGTTGCAGAGGCCGAAGCGATATCCTTCGGGTGCGGTAATGGTATAGCCTGTAAACGCCTTTTCTTTAGCGATATTCATAGGCAGCTTCCACGCATCCCAGGGCAGATACAGGGTATAGGACATATTCATGGCATATTCGGTGTTGTCAAACACTGCGTTGTCTGCAGAACAGATGCAATCACAGGACATCGCAATCAGCCAGCCGCCGCCAAGAACCGTTCCTTGCGTCATGCAGATCGTAGGCTTGCGCATATTGTAAATTTTAAGCCACGTGTCAACCTCTTCCCAGGTGTTTTCGCGGCGGTCCGCAAAGGACACTACGCCATCCTCGTTTGCGTTAAGCGACACGGACGGATCTCCCGTATCAAAGCCACAGCAGAAATCGTCACCCACGCCGCCGAAAATAACCACGCGAGCCTCCCTGTCCGCGGAGGCCATGTCTACCGCTTCCATAAAGTCGTGCCACATCTCGCCATCGATCCGATTTCCGTGATCAGGGCGATTCAGCAGAATCTTGACAATACGTCCCTTTGGAGTATCGATTTTCTGGTAAATAACCGGTCCATTTTCTCTCATTGGTAATCTCCTTTATATAAAATTAAGAAATAAGTAGAGTTTTACTCTCGTATGGCATACGGTTCAGTGCATCAACGATTTCGATTGCAGAAGCGACGTTGATTCCCACTCGTTCTACGCCCATCTCAGCAAGCGCAATAAAATCTTCTCGCGTCCGAACACCGCCGGCAACCTTGAGTTTAATTACGTTACCGCAGTGCTCCTTGATTTGCTGTACCTGCGCAAGATCCAGCGTTCCGGGAATCCACCCTGTCCCCGTTTTGACAAAATCGGCTCCGCTTTCCATTACAAGGTCGCAAGCACGCAACACCTCATCGTCCGACAGAGCGCGAGTCTCGATAATCACCTTTGTTTTGACTTTTTTATCTGTCATACCGATGATTTCCCGCAGCTCATTAAGTACATACTGCCTTTCTCCAGACTTAAACTTACCGATGTTCATCACAATGTCCATTTCCTCCACGCCATCGCGAAGCAGCTGCTCTGCTTCCACAATCTTCGTCAGCGTGGTTGCTGCTCCTGCTGGAAAGCCAACCGGCGAACCAACATAGACGCCGTCTACGCCCTTGAGCATTTCCGCCGTCTCTTTTACCCAGCAGGGAAGTACATGCACATTGATAAACCGGTACTTTTTTGCAAGTGCCACAACCTCTTCAATGTCGCTGTATCCGTGATGAGTCCGCACAGCGCTGATATCAATCATCGCCGCAGCCTCTCTTCCGGTTAGAATCATTCTAAGAACCTCATTTCCATTTAAATCGCTGTAAAGCCTCCATCCACCGGCAACGCAATTCCGGTAATAAACCTTGCTCGATCCGAAGCGAGAAACACCGCTGCATATGCTACATCTTCCGGGTGACACATGCCCAGAGGCTGCACCTCAAGATAGTGGTTCTGTTTTCTTGATGCTTCTTCTGGTGAAAGCGTTGCAAGATAGTTCTTCCACATTTCCGTCTCACAGGTTCCGGGGCATATCGCATTTGCGCGAACACGGTAGGGCGCATAATCATAGGCAATGGACCTGGTCAATCCCAGCACGCCGTGTTTCGCCGCGCAATACGGCGGATCATTGCGAGATGCTGTCAGTGCCGCTGCAGAGGCAATGTTCACAATGCACCCCTCGCTTTGACGCAAATATGGCAAAGCGAATTTACTGCATAAAAACGGTGCTGTCAGGTCAATGCGAATCAAACGTTCCCATTCATTCTCGTCAATGTTCTCAGCCAACGCATCTTCGCACAATACTCCGGCGTTATTTACCAGAATATCAATTCTTCCGCAGATCAATACTGCCTGCTTGATCATATTGCAAATGTCTTCTGAATCGCCAAGGTCTGCGTAAACAAAATGAGCGCAATAACCGTGCTGCCGCAGATCCTGCTCAGTCCTGTCGCCGTCCTCCCTGCTGATATCGCAAAAGACGACCTCTGCGCCTTCCTTGCAGAATTCCTCCACAATTGCTCTTCCGATGCCTCTTGCTCCACCCGTTACAATCGCTTTTTTGCTTTCAAGCTGCATTTTTTCCTCCCTTTTATCGGTCTCATGTCTTTCGGACATGAGACCGATAAAGCATAGTTCCAATCAGCTAATCCCCGAGTAGTTTAGGCGGAGGCAATCTCCGGATTGCCCTTCTTGTCATCCTTGTCGAGCAGGCTGACAATGATATATGCAACAGCAGCAGGCAGGAAGGAGAAAATGCTCAGCAGCGTGGTGCTCGGAACGATGCCAGCCATGTTCAGAGCAATATAGATAAAGCCAACGATCGTAGATGCAATCGCGCCCTTGGCCGTGCCCTTCTTCCAGAACAGGCCGCCGATAAACGGCGCAAAGCAACAAGCTGCGCAGAAATTATACATCGCCCAGAGCAGATCAAGAATGCTGGAAAACTGGAGTGCAATAACGGCAGCCCCAACCGTAAGGAACAGATGGCAGGCAAAGTCGCCCTTCTTCAGCGTTCCTTCCGATGCGTTGGGATTGATCATCCCACGATAAATGTTGTGCATGATAATCGTGGAGAACGCAACGAACATCGTATCGATCGTAGACATAATCGCCGCAACAACAGCCGCAATCAGAAGCGCGGCAAAGAAACTGGGCAGCACATCGAGCGCCACTTTAAAGAAGACGCTATTCGTGGTGTCGCCAAAGAGCACATAACCATACATGCCGATAAATGCAGGCATCAGCGCGCAAGGGATCATAATAATGACAGAGAGGATCAACGCACGGAACGATGTCTTCTCGGACTTTGCAGAAGTAATGCGCTGTACCGTGCACTGCTCGCAAAGCGCTGCAAGCGAAATCGGGACAATCGTGATCAGGATAGCAGCGAAACCGTCGGCACCCATATCAAAATAGCTTGCAGGGGCAAGTCCGTTTGCGACGGCCTCAGTGACAAGGCCAAGTGCGCCTCTGCCCAGAACGATAAAGAACGTGGCAAGAAGGCTGACGATGATAATAGCGACCTGCACAACAGATGTCGCGCACGCCCCCCAAAGGCCGGAGATACAAGAGTACGCCATGACGACAACAGCGATCACCCATACGCCCAGCGTACCATTGAAGCCAAGCGCCTCAAACAGCGCTTTGCCCGCCATCAGCTGAGCGGCGATATTTGCAATGTAGGAAAGTGCCGTCGTTACGCTGAAGATAACAGAGGTCATCTTCTCACCATAACGCGCATTCAGAATTTCAGGAAGTGAAATATAGCCGCACTTATAAACACGGTGATTCAAAACCAGTGCAACTGCCAAATAGCTGAGAGCGCAGCCAATGCCGTACCACGCGCCGCTCAGGCCGACCGCTGCGCCGCTTGCCGCGCCGCCGACGACATAACCGTTACCAATGTGTGAACCGACAGCGGAGCCAATGATCATCAGCGTTGTACAATTTCTGCCGGCGCTGATAAAATCGTCAAAATTCTTGCCGTATTCTCTTCCCATCCAGCTAATCGCAATCATGCCAACAAAATAAAGCGCCATAACAATTACGATCAGGGTCATTGTCGAGGAATTAACCATTTTCTTTTCTCCTTTGATTTTTATAATCTGGGTATTCGATTGCGGTTAATTTTTATCTGAACAGACGCTTTTACCGCCCGAGGAACTCACACATAGGCCCGTTCTCGTTCTCGGTCAAGGAGGTCAGTCCACGCTTGCAGTCTTCCGTCTGATAAATCATTTCTGCCACTGCTTCTTCTTCCTTGCGCAGTTCTTCATAATTGGGAAGGGTGGCACGGCGAACACACTCTTTAAATGCGCGAGCTGCAATCGGCGCAGCCTTGGACATTTTCTTTGCGAACTTCAGGCCAACCTCATCCACGGTCTCATCGGAGACCACTTTGCTGACCATGCCCATATCAAAAAGCTGCCGCCCGGTAAAGTTCTCGTTCAGGAACATGTAGTCCATCATACGGTTGCGGCCAATCCAAACCGGCAGGCGAAGGCTCGCCATGCCCCACGAACCAACAGTGCCGTAGTAGATGTCTCCATCATGCATTTGGAAGCTTTCACCGGCAATTCGAATATCAAATGCGCTGAACACCGCTGCACTTCCACCGAAGCAAACGCCGCGAGCTGCCACCAGCGTGGGTTTGGGATAGAAATCAACACGCGCGACGAGTTTCCCGCCGAGTTCGGAGAACGTTTCCTTAATCTCACCTTCGCCGCTCCATTCCTCATCGATGTCGTCGAAATCGGCACCCATCGAAAAATTCGGTCCTTCGCTATTCAGCATGACGCATCGAACAATGTCGTTCTTTTCAAACTCATCGAGTGCATCGAGGACTTCCACCAGCATACGCTTTGTAAAGCTGTTTCGGGGTGGATTGTGGCTTAACGTGATAACGCCTACTCGTTCATCAACATTAACCTTGATCTGGGTATAGTCCATTTGATCTCCTCCTAACATTTTTCGTCAAATTGTTGCCATTTGTAAAGATAATTATCTTAGATGTATTGATAATACTATAATTATCTTTTCATGTCAATTCATTTTGGTTTTCTCCGCATAGAAAAACATGCCGTTATTTTGTGTAATTTGCTTATTTTTTCGCTATATATCAATATATTTCTCGACTCAATTCATTTTTATTTCATTCCGCCATACTTCCAAATCAATTATCGCAGTAGTGTTCCGCTTGTCCGCATAGTAATATATTCGCTTTTTAAGATATTCATAGTTATCTTTATTGACAACATCACAGGCATGTGTTATTCTTCTACATGCCACCTCTCATTTCATTTATAAGGAGATTATTATGAACATTTCTAATTACGCAGTCGGCACAACTCATCTCGGTCTTCCCACAGCCTGCTACGATGAAACCGTTTCCTTTTATCAGGGACTCGGGTTCACCGAAGCATTTTCGATGACCTTTGATGACGGCGAACGCCTTATCTTCCTGCGTCTCAAAGGTCTGCTTCTTGAGATCTACGAGAGCTCTCAGTGTGCCGGCGTCCCCGGTGCAGTCGATCACATCGCAATCGATGTAACGGATATCGAGTCCGTTTTTGATGCCATCAAGGCCGAAGGCTATGTCCTGCTGGACGATCATGTCTGTTCTATGCCGTTCTGGGCAAACGGAGAGAAGTATTTTACCATTCAAGGACCTAATAAGGAGAAAATTGAATTCGTGCAAATTCTGTAACAGATCCTTCTCTGAGGTACCAACTTTTTAGGCCGCAGGCGTCTTCCCGTCAGCAGAAAGTATCACCTCTAACACAGCAGCTCCAATTCAGGTGAAGCGCACGCAATGGTATATTCGAACGCACAATTCCATAAAATGCCAAAAGCTGCACACAGGACTGGGCAGGCTCATTCTAACCTGCTATAATGATAGACTATATTCGGGTATAGCGAAGTTGGTATCGTGCCCGGTTTGGGAGCAAGGTCAGGCTGGTTTGACTCCAGTCACTCAGATCAGCAAAACAGTCTGTTCTATCGCAGAATAGACTGTTTTTGCAATTTTTTCTTTCACTTTTTCTTTTTGCAGTACAGATTTTATCGTCACTTTTTATTGTCACTTTTTTCTTTGATGTGAAAACAAGGGAAACGGTGGTATACTATCCACAAGTTAATGAGCAAGCCGAGGCATTCGCCTCGGCTTGCTTTTCTAAAATCGTCGATAGCTTTCCATGCTAATGCGGACTATAATATTAAACCAATGTCCTAATGGCGGCGAATGTGCAAAGCGGAAAGCGGATGATCCTTTTCATAAAACCTCCTGTTTTCGAAACTTTATGAGATTTCTTTGTCAGCGCGGGAACAGCCGCAGGCCATTCGATGCGATGGCCTGCGGCTGTCGGTAATCTTTGATTATGGCATCCCACGCCGTGGGGTGACCCTTCCACGTGGAAGGGGACGCTGATCTGCATCAATTCTAAATCTGTCATTTCCGCCGACACACCCCGAAGAGGCTTCTCTTGACCCTGTGGGGCAATTCGTTTTCTGTGCGGTGGAAGCGAAACTTCTCTCGCAGGTCAGCCCGACCCTTTTCGCAAGAAATTGAGGATCGGTCTGCGGGCATCCTGACTCGAAAAAGTAGCGAAGTCATTTTTTCGGCAGCCGAAGACCACCAGTTTACTGATGGTTACGATTCTTGCGGCAGGAAGAAGCAAGCTGCTGCCGCAGGCATCAGGTTAGGGGAGAAAAACCGTAGCTATTGGACAGCGCGTCAATTTTCTGTCCTGCCTTGCACATGGGACAATCTTTGACAAGGCTGGTCACATATTCGGGGATATCCTCCGGTGAAAACAAGCTGATCACGGGGATGTCGCCCACCTGCTTCAAGGCGCTGAAGACAGCTGCAACCCCCTGTGTGGTGCCTCCGTAATACTCGATGCACTCGAGCGCGCGAGCCGCGGTCTTTCCCG
>ERZ1106976.477-NODE-477-length-44961-cov-46.055895_pt1 | contig 44961 bp, 46 predicted proteins | sample MGYA00403687_ERZ1106976 | MGnify/ENA primary metagenome ERZ1106976 (study PRJEB35170, sample SAMEA104062446) | human gut metagenome | biome: human gut; feature: human-associated habitat; material: faeces | place: Denmark | collected 2013-02-22 ... | reverse complement strand
CGTATTTCGAGAAGAAAAAGCAAATTGGTTTTGAGAGGACTATAAATTCCAGTTTGTAGGAATGACATGAAAAATGAAGTTTAAGGAACAGAGCCTTACCCTGTTTGCCTATACAAATTATAGGACAATTCAAGGTTGTCACAGTCTCGAACCACTAGATTTTAAGGGAAAAGGTGCTTTCCACCATTCCCTTGTACAATAGGGCTTGAGTATGTTTTTCGTTGAACAACCGTGCCACATCGAGACCGTAGTCTTGATGTCAAGGAAATAAGCGAACGGCTTAAAAAACGGCTTGTTTGATGACTTTTGCAGCAGTTTAAATTATACGCACAACTGCTGCAAATGCTTGGCTGTATCTTGCGGAAACATATCCGCTAATGTTAGGTATCTAAACAGCACAAAGCAATTCGAATTAGATGCAGTGGCTCTGTTTTTATCGAGGAACCCCTATTTATTGACATTGAGCCTAATTTTCATATATTTCGTTTTTTCGGGTTACCCCAACTATTGACATTGAGCCTGCTTAGTTAGCATTATGTTAGACAACTGTTAGACAAACAGATTTTCAGAGGGGTTTTATTCTGCTGAACGCAAAAGAAAAACGCCCTAAACTTTAGCGTTTAAGGCGTTTTTTAAGCTTGTCAGGGTTGAGCATAAAAGATGTTTTCGCAGATTTTTATGGTAGTTTCGAACCAAAGAAAAAATCATCAACAAAATGTGTTCATATCTAAAGCTAACTCTACAGTCTTCATATTTTTGTTTAGTTGTATTTTCCAGGCACCAGTTACATTCATAGGGATATATTATTATACTACACCATCTATAATGACCTTTGATTAAGGCACAAACATGCTCTCTATCAAATTATCAATGAGGCTCTATGCATAAACGTAACATTTAGCGAATAAATAAAAAATATAAATGAAGTTCAGTTTTATAAATCTTGATTTATATTTAACAATCAAGATTTATGTTCAATTATTCGTTCACGAATTTTTGTAGACGAAACATCACTGGTTCTTTCAAAATAGATTGTATCTACTCCGAGTTCCTTTAACTTTTTTGTTGCTTCAATATATATGGGTTCATCTATATGATCCATTCCAGAAAACATAACATCAAAATGATATTGTTTAAATGCAGCTATTTTATCAAGATTTTCTTCTGGAACAACTAAATCTACATATTTGATTGATTTCACTATTTTAGTTCTTTGTTCATAACTTAATGTAGGTTCTCTATTCTTGCGTTTTATCATAAATTCATCGGTGCCAACTGATACAATAAGATAATCACACAGTTCTTTTGCTTTCTTAAGAATATCAATATGTCCATCGTGTAAAATGTCAAAAAAGCCACAAATAAAACCGCATTTATATTTTTTATTCATAATAATCATCCTCATAATCATCCTCGTTAGTTTTTCCAACAACATGACAATTTTTAAACATATCAAATCTTTTTTTTACTTCATTTTTAACATATTTATTACTCTTGTTTTTAATATCAACACCTTTCACTAATCTACAGAAACTAAGTTCCCCATCTGTTCTCATAGTAATACTCATAACACCTGTTGCACAAGGTTTGATATTACTATCGGAGTCGGGAAAATAAAACCTACATGTCGGGCACTCGGAGCAGAATACACGCCTAGGAGTAATAGATTCTTCGTTGTTTTGATGATCAACAATCGTGATAGTGCATCCATCTTGATCTTTAAAACGTTTCATTTCGATACCTTTGTTATCATTCAAAAACAAATTTAAATCATAACTGAATTTATTATTTTGTTTCAAATAATGAATTAACTCTGATAATTTGTTGCTTACAGAATTTTCTATTTTAACTTTACCGCCAAAATCGTTAACTGTAAGTACTTTTACACCAACGAGATGTAACTTTGAAGCATAATTATATATACTCATAATTTCATCAATATTCATATCTGTTGCAACCATATTCAATTCTATTTTAAAACCTTGATCACTAGCAAATTTTATACTATCTTTAACTTTACTTAATAAATTTTTTGTTCTAGTGATTTGATCAAAAATATTATCTTTTAGAGAATCAAGACTAATTTTTAGAAGTAGTGTGTTTTTGACATTGTCAAAATCATTTTTATTGTTTACATATGCTTCACGAAAATATATACCATTTGTGCATAAAACAATCTTATTGTAACTATTATTTTTAGCTTCAACTAAAATATTAGAAGTCGTTTTTTGAACTTCGGGTAATAATGGTTCGCCGCCTGTAATTCTAATCACTCTTTTCTTAGCATCTTCAATATTGCTGGCAAATATTTTAATCAAATTTTTTATATGATCTGCTGAGCAAGGAGTTAAGTTTTTGCATAAATTTTCTCCCCCTTCAGGACAATAAAAACAATGCATATTACATTTATCAGTAACATTAATTACTAATGACGGAATCACTGAAAAATTATTGAGCAAATGGGGTGCTTTATCCGGCAATAATTCTTGAGGTCTGTTTTTTGCATTACTCCATGCTAAATCAAACTGTTTAAGAACTGCTATATATAATTCTGAAGATTTATCAAATCTATATATTTTTGATTTGCTACTATCCTTATTCTCATAAATACCAATATAGAAACTAAATGAAGTAATTATAATACGAAACATTAATTGAATTTTATGATACTTGACTGTTACATTGTTAACTCTGCTGTATTCTTCTGCCAATGCTTTTATTTTACTAACAATCGCTCGCCATTTTTGATCATACTCTGTAGGATGACTATATTGCGGAATCTGTCTTATTCTATCCCTAACTTTGTATGAATAGGGATCAGAAACTAAAAAACGCACAGATAAATTTTCTTTTCCTTTGATTACATCCATAAAAGACTCTTGCAAAAATGTACTGCCCTGTAATCCAAAAAAATAAAGAATTTTTCCTTTTGCAACATCATTTAATATATCTTTTTGGGATAAATCTAAATTTTCATATGTTATAGCAGAATTATATATGTGCCATGCCTTATCATAGACATATTGCGTAGTGTATATTTTAGAATTTGATCCTTTATGCATTATATTATATGAGAATCCTGGCATATTATAGTTATCCTTAAAAAGACCAGATGATATGTTTTTTTCATCAACATATTCACTTTTATGCGTGTGTCCACACAGGTATTTACCATTAGTTTTGCTTAAAAAAGTTTGAAGCTTATGTTGTGCATTTTCTTGAAAATAATCAATTGGATGATGCCCTATAACAATTGTTGGTTTGTCAAGATCAATTTCATTTATTTTCGGCAAAGAACTATCATTAATCCATAACTTTCCATTATCATAAACGCAAACATCTCCATTTTTGGTTATTTTATATTCCCCATTCTCTTTTAGAATAGGCTGACCAGCAAAAATACTGGTATTTAAAACAATGACAGAAATATCATTGTTTTCATTATATATATAGGTATCTTCCGTAATTGGATATTTTTCTCCCATAATTGATTTTACAAACATAACATATTCTTGAAAATTTGTTTTAAGGATATTTTTCCAAGAATCATCATCTTTGTTTTTAGATATAGACCAATTTTTCAGTGTAGCAAAACGTGCTTCATTACGCTGATAATCATGATTACCTATTGCAAAAACAATATGGTTATGTACTATATTAATTAATGAGTTAAGGAAACTTTTTGTTTGGTTGACTAGATCTATATTATTATATTTTCCTTGATCAATAATGTCACCAGTGATTAATATAAAATCGATCCTTCCAACATCATTTTCGAGATAGTATATAAAATCTTTTTGTAAAGTATCATCTAACCACTTGTTTCCGTTATTTCCAATGTGTAGATCCGAAATATGTATCCAACGAATATCTTTATTTGCCATTGTAACACCACCATTTTTTTAGAAATCTTGCCCAATTTAATCTTTATATGTTAAATTATATCACCTATATGAAGATATTTCAATACTTATTATTTAGTAAACTTCTCTAACACAATATTGTAATATATTTGCAATTCTTTTTTCAGACTATGTTTTCTGATTATGATTTTCTCAATCTTTGATACTAAACTCCTGCATTTTACATATTGATAGTTATTCGATTAAACAAATCAGTATATTTCTGATCCGACCTTGCAATCTCTAGCAGTAGCGATGCTTTTTTTCCGTATTTAAGATTGCTTATACACCGCCACACAACTTTCTTTTCTGCCGTCTTTTATTGGCTATTTACACTTGCAATAGGAAGTATGGCACTCGCCACATATGAGAAGTTCTGATAATGTGTATTTACCAAGCACAGTCTTTGTACCTACCTGTTTAACCTTTTTTCTTACTGCTTAGTATTGCTATTTCTTCCTATACACGATTAAACTTTTCAGAAGTATGGATTTTACAGTTCCGTAATACCACTCTTTCTTCACAGTTGGAGCGCTGATTCACTTCTATGTCAGATAATCTGCAATTTTCGAATACTGTAACTCTCAAAGTATTTGTCATAAATCATTCTTATAACTTTCGTTTCTTCACCGTTCTAATAATAATTAAAACGATTGCAAAAAAGAGCCAACTCTATATTTCTATAAAATTGGCTCTGACAAGACTTTATTAAATTGTATTGGAGAGTGGATCAAAAATGACTTCGGGTTTCACATCCTGAATGTCAGTCAAAATCCGCTTTGACATCAATTTTAAATTCAAGAAATCACTTTAAATCACTTTATAAAACGCAAACTTATATGGTAGTTTCGAACCAACGGAAACTATTATTTATAAGTACCGTTTGATTGCTCACTTAATGTTTAAAAATTGTTTTGTTTAAATGAATGGTTCTATCCATAATATCAAAGTTCAAGTTATAGTCCAGTTTTCTTCAAATGCAGCTTTGAGTTTATTAAAGTTCCCATAAATATCATCTAATGTTTCATATGCTCTCAAAAATGTGAATAAGTGCACCATCCACGGTGTTTGAGCATAATCTCTTGCGAAAGCTTCTTTGTTAAAGTCATCTGGAAATAAGTCACACCAAACAGAATATCGTCCTAACAACTGCATGGTAATGTACATATAATTATTTCCATTTGTGTTTTCATGATATTCTCGAAAATGATTTTCCCTATGGAAAGGCCACTCAGTTTGTAAAATGTATTCAACTTGAATCTCCCTAGTGTCAAGTCTATTGTGGTTCTCAAAAAACAAACGCAAGAAATAATATCCTCGCTTTCTTGCATGGTATTCTGACCAAAGTTGAAACATATAAAAATTTGATGTACCTTCAATAATATCTAACTATTTAATCCTTCTCTTTTTGCAAATTGATTATAATCAATTGCGTGCGTCAATTCGTGAGCAAGTATCCCTACCCAAGTCATTGAACCATCCTCTGTATATTTTTCTATCATTTTAGTATATAGTAAAATATATGTAGGTTCATCGTTTGTACGAGGCGTTACCATTCTTCCGTTCTGAATATTAAATGTTTCAATATTGTGTGCAATTAATTCTTCTTTACGATCCGGGCGCAATTCATAATGTGTCTTAGCCAAGTTATCAGTTAGTATAATATTAATAGGGACTTCCTCAGCATCTGAAAAGACTTCAAAATACTGTTTATAACATCATTAATATTCAATTTTCTTCGCCCCTTTTCTCATATTTTTTCCAAATTTTTATGGTTTTCAAAATTGAAATCAAACACGGTGTGCTTTCTAAGAATTTTTTCAGCCAATTCATGAAATTCATTAAAATGCTCCATAACAATTTCTAAACTAAAAGAATCCTTTTCGCAGGAAAGTAGTTTTTCCTTACACTCATCTATCTTTATCTGCTTTGCGTTATATAGCAATCTCTCGTATTCGTAAAGCCTATCAAGATATGTAAAAATTAATTTGTTATTTGTATATGCGCCGTTCATAAGTGCTGTATATGTATCAATTATGCAATCGCAAAAATCAATCAATTCTAAAACATAGTCACCACAAAATGGCGATTCGGCAATAAAATTCTGCAATTTATTTTTATATGCATTTAGATTACCCAATATGTCTTTATACTTTCCGAAATACTTATTTACATCAAGATACTCAATATCAGAGACCAAAATCTTATCAGTTAATCTTTTATCTAGTCCATCATCCCGCAACTCTTTCACTGGCATAGCAATATTAACCGCACCCATCCCATTGACAAGACCGGTGTCAAGAGCCGACTTATATCTTATACCATCTATGTCATCGCTTTCACGAACCCAGTGCATAAGTAATTGTGGAAAAATGTATTCTTCTACAAATTTACAGCTTCTATCTTGTACTTTAACTGAACAAGCTGCTGCGATAGGATAAGTGATAATATAATCAATCAATAATTTATAATAATCACTCGCATCTTTATTTTGCCTTTGCTTATTTAGTATCCCACAGGATATACTTGACAAAAATTCTACTGGTCTATTAGAAAGATCAATTAATTTTAACCCATCATTATCATTCTCATCAATTGTCATTTGGCAATAACTGAATTGCTTAGGCATGCCAGATTCAAACCATGTCAATTCACGATCTGTCGCAAGATATAAACAGGGATACCCAGCCACACTGTAACGATATGCGCCAATTTTACTTCGTTTGTCCATTTTAATATGAAACAATTCTGCTTTTTGCTTTTTCCTATCATCTTGTTCTTTAATTCTAAAATCACCTTGCCGTATTCTATAAAAAACGCCACCATTTTCGTTCCATAATAACCGTGTTATAAAATAATGTTTAATTCTATCAAAAAGCTCGGCACTTCTGTTATACGAACTCCGAATATGACCATTGCAATATTCTTTAATGATTATTATAATTTGATCACAAACTAAAGAAAGTGTATCAAATTCTTCTTCAAGCATAAAGAAGAATTTATCACCTAAAAATTTATTCTCTCCATTTTTTGCTTGAATAATATCACTACAATATTGCTTAAGGTGGTTTTCTAAATAATCTGATATACACATATTTCCCTTAAACAAGGAAAAGTTATGTTTCAACAACACTTGGTATAGCGAATCATCCTTAATCATACTTTCATTCCTTCCCATATTTATTATTTGAACTGTTTTAACTATGAAAATAAATCAGCCTAAATTATTATTTCACATTTTCCAATAGTCAATAGCCAAAATATATTCAGTAACCGCATAATGCATACCTTCATTTCATAACAGAAAGATATTCTTTTCATATTCATGTTCAACTGGACTGACCCAATAAGATTGTATTACTAACAGCCAATAATCTTAAAAAACGAGGTTAGAATTTTGATGTCATTTTCAGCTAAATTCGATTTCTTCATTAACTTTCTCATGGATATCAATTCTATTTTCAATATCAATCTTATTAACCAGCCAACCGTTCAAATTGCAATTTCTGATAAATTCATCAATCCTGTTAACGCCATACATTTCTTTCAGCGTCACTACAACTCCAAAACGAAGTCCCACACCATCTTTTGGATCTAACCTATTATTTGTTTTTATTTCCATTCCCCACTTTTTATTTTTGTACGATTTTTTGGGGATTTTTCTACTCTTTGGCTTCTCTGATATATACTTTACATTATCCCATTTTCTAAATCGTTCTCTTGCTTCGCCTTCAAGAATAAAACTTTTTGCTGTTCCCAACGAATCCTCTTGATTTTGCTTATCGTCATTTATTTCGATCAGCTTTCCATTATCTTTTATTCTGCCAAAGTGCAGATTAAGCTCAGTGTTTGTATAATCGACTCCTTGAGACCTGTCGCATATTGGAAAATAACACATAGTCGCTCTGGCAAAATAAGGGTAACTGTCATCTTTAAGTGGAACAGGAAAATGATAATTATAAGTATTCCATTTCTCACTTATATCTGTTACCACAAATTTGATTTCATCGTCTTTTGTCTGAACGATATCATCAATTTTGATTGGAACAACACCGTGCCCATAAATAGCTACTTCTTCCGGAGTCGGTGCTTCATTCCAACCTCTCGCTGAATCTATAATCATTGCTTTAGCTACTTCTCTGTTCAAACCTAATACATCAATCAAATAGGATAATTTTCTTGCAATCCAAGGAGCAGCAAAAGAAGTTCCTGCTACAAATGCTGCGCCCAATGGTTCGCAAACTTGAATATACTCTTCCTCACTTCCTCCATAATAGCTAACATCAGGCTTGGCAAAAAAGGAAAGCGCAAGACCTTTTCGGGTGTATTTAGTTGATAATCCGCTTTTGGTTACTGCGTTTACTACTAAACTGTTTATTGAGTCTGCCGGAGATCCAATTTTTTCAATGTTTTCATTTGGCTTATTAGTTCCCGCAACAACAAAGATTACATCATTTTCGGCTTGGATTTGATCCAATACTGCAGCTTCGGCTGAAATGAAATTATCATTTACTTCCTTATTACTTCCTAAAGAAATATTCCAAACTTTAATATCTTTATTTTCCGCAATAATACATTTTATTTGCTTAATAATTGTGAATGATGAAAATTGGGCTCCAGCTGCAACACCAAAATGTCTTACTCTAAATCTTCCGCATCCATCATTAAGCCAAGGATTCAACTTAGGTCCATCTACAATAATAGAGGATACCGCTGTTCCGTGACGATAGTCACTGGAATTTTTTGGAATGTTTTTATCAACCATGTCGTGATATTCTACCCATTCACTGAAATATACCCGAGTATCAAATAATGTATCAATTACACCAATAGTAGGCTCAATGCTTGGTGATGGAATATGAACAATATCTTGTTGATAATCTTCAATAAAATCTTCAGGGGACAGGTCAGATAAATTTTCTGTTGCCATAGAAACAAGATAAGGAGCCTTTTCAAACAATACTTTAGATTGATTCTCATCTAAGAAAACCGTACGATTATCGAGAATCCTGCTTGATAAAATATCAATGCCGATTTCGTGAAATAGTTTTTTTGTATCCATTCCTGTATCATACAAAGTAATGATACTTTCCTTAAATTGTTGAGTTGCTTTTTCTACTTCAAAATCGTCAATATATGAAACATCAGCCACTATCTGTTTGAATAAACTTTTTGTTAATCCGTATTTTTTAAAATTGATTTTATCGGTCACATAATTGTCAAAAATTGCTTTAGTAATGCCATCTTTAAATACAGAAGATATTACTTCATCTGATTTATATAACATATCTATACTGTTATATAAATCATCAATTGATAAAAAATAGGTAATTATATGCTTTGTTTTTTCTGCATTAAATTTTGCCCCTACGATAGCATAATTAGATTGATCTCCTTTAAACAGACCGGCAATACGGTTGCTTTTAGCTACTATTTTATTATAATGCACACTAATTAAAATGCCGTTAAATGGTCTATTTTCGTGTGTCCAAAAATCTTTAATTTGAAAAAGCTTAGATGTTAGTTTATTCAATTTCTGACTTGTAACAACTACTTTACTATTCATCGCAGGACCGCCACCGCTGACACTCTTTGGTGCTTGAACAAAACGGTTTCCTTTTAGTTCCAAAACATTATTCATTTGTTTCATCCTCCTTATTCAGTTTTCTTGATACGGTACTTTTTGACTCTCCTTTGAGTTTTTCAATTTCCCTTACAGTAAAGCCCTTTTCATATAATTGATTAATATCGGTTTTATCAAGATTACCAATTAAACTGTTATATAGCCTTCTTAAATAATCATATCCGGAATTAAGATCACTGAAAGCCAAAGATGTTTTGATAATATTCTTCAATTCTCCGGGATAAGGTAATTCATCAGACGCATTTAAGATTTTTTTAAATAATCTTGTATCTTTAGAAATTCCTTTGAAATTTTTGATAAAAGCCGAGAAATAATATTCAGCAACTTCAATTAGATCATTCTTGCTATAACGATTGAAATTAATAACAGCATCAAAACGTCTAATTAAAGCTTTGTCAAAGTTAGAAAATAAATTGGTCGTTGCGATAATCACGATTTCTTTATTTAAATCAGTCAAACGATCAAGTTCTCGCAAAATAGTTGAAGTAACTCGTCCCATTTCACGCACATCATTTGAATTTATTCGATCTAATGCGATTACATCTATTTCATCAAATAACACAACCACTCTATTTGCATTTGGAAGCATATTAATTTCATTAAATACACTTGCAATATTTTTGTTAGTCTGACCTAATTTGCTATCGATTAAGTTGTCAAAATCCACGCAAAATAATGTTCTATCCAGCAAACGAGCTATGTGTTTGGCTGCCTCGGTTTTTCCACTTCCCGGAAAACCCTCAAATAAAAATTTATTAATGCCGATATTGTGATTTACAGCATTAATAATTCCTTTTATATCTTCTGAAATTTCAGTTGGTAGATTTAATGGTTCCATTGCACTAGTATTAATTTGTTTTAAAAATTCACTTTCAAAATCACTGCTTTGAGGTGTATACAAATTAGATTCAGCAATCAAACTCATAATATATTCTGCCAACTGTTCATCTCCAATACTGTCAAAATATCTTGCTATATTTATTGCTTCGTTTCTAAAAGCATTTTCGTTTCTTTCAACATGATATTTTATCAGATTGATAACATTTTGCTTTTTCAAAACACATCACCTCTCATATACTTAACTATAGCACATACTGGGACATAAATCAATATATTGGGACAAATCTTTTAAAATTTATTATAGTATCTGTTTAAGATCTCGCTAAATATATGCTTATTTTTCTGATATAAAGCGAAATTCACCATCAATCAGAACGCAGCCTTTGCTCCACCTCGTATCCGCCGACAAACACCACCTTGATTTTCTTCTTTGATTCAACAATCACGCAATCAATAATTTGTCTGATTATTACATCATTAAATTCCATGGGATGATTTTTGAGACCTTCGATAATTTGGAAGATTTCGTCAAGTCTTGAATTTGTGTTTATTTGCTTATTGTTTGAATTTTCGAATATTTGCAATTCTTTTTGCAGGCTGTGTTTTTTGATTACGATTTTCTCAAGCTGTGATTCCAAGGTTTCTGCATTTTCCATATCGGAGGTTATACGATTAAGCAAATCGACATATTCTTTGTCAAGCCTTGCAATTTCTATTTGAATGTCTATTGTTTTGTCCTCGGTTTGTTCGCCTGAAAGTCCTATTCGTATGTGTTGCTTGAGCTTTTCAAGCACTTCCGAGCATTTACCTATGTTATTCTGAACAGCTTGGACAATAGCACTTTGCAGGACGCTTTCTTCAAGTGAAGGGGAGTGGTGGCAATACTTTTTTCCGTAGTCAAGCCTGTTTATACACCGCCACACAATTTTCTTTTTGCCGTAGGTTGTTGTCCATGTACATCTGCGATAGGGAGTATGGCACTCACCGCAGATTAGGAGTTCCGATAAAGCGTATTTGCTTGAATACTTACCAAGCTCGGTTTTTGTGCCAACTTGTTTAACCTTTTTCTTACTGCTTCTCCTTGCCATTTCTTCCTGCACACGATTAAATTTTTCAGGTGAGATAATAGCCGGATGATTATTTTCAACATAGTATTGAGCTCTTTCTCCGTCGTTTCTTTTAACCTTTTTCGAGATACAGTCAATTACATATGTCTTGTTTATCAGGGCATCACCTTTATACTTTTCATTTGAAAGTATGGATTTTACTGTCCCGTAATACCAAACTTTCTTTCCCGTGGGAGTTTTAATCTGAGTATCGTTCAGGTAATCCGCAATTTTGCGGATACTGTCACCCTCAAGGTATTTATCATAAATCTCTCTGATGATTTTTGCTTCACCTTCAACTATTTCAGGCTTTCCGTCTGCACCTTTTTTATATCCCAGAAACGAGTTGAAGGAGAATGCTACTTTGCCTTCTTTGGCACTTTGCTGCTTGCCCCACCTGACATTGGCGCTGATATTTTCTGCTTCACTCTGCGCTATACTGCCGTAGATTGTAATATAGAACTCTGCACCTGCATCCTTACTGTGAAGCCCCTGCTCTTCAAAATACACATCAACATTTAGCTCTTTCAGAATTCTTATATATTTCAAACAGTCAAGTGTATTTCGTGAGAACCTTGATATAGATTTCGTTATAATCATATCAATTTTATGCCGCTTGCAGGCTCGAATCATTTTCATAAATTCATCACGCTTTTTTGCACTTGTTCCCGATATACCTTTGTCTGCATAGATTCCTGCAAAAGACCATTTCGGTTCACTGTTGATTTTGTCGGTATAATGCTTTACCTGAACCTCATAGCTGTTGAGCTGTTCCTCCATTTGAGTGGATACACGGCAGTATGCGGCTACTCGAATCTGTCTGTAAGCTGTTTCAGACTCCGTTTCTGTATTGAGCGTGGGAGCTATGTAATTGACTTTTCTTTGCAGCACTTTTTGCTCCATATTGCACCTCCGATTTTTTGATTATTTTTAAGAGTTATTTCTATATAGTCTTTGTCAAGCCTTATTGCAGTAACTGTTCGAGAGAACAGCGATAATGAAAAAGCTGAAAGCGGACTTGTGTTAAAGTCTGCTCTCAGCTTTTCCGTTATATGATTCATATTTTTGATATTAGCATACTTCAGGGAAGCGTTTCTGAATATCATCTCCGTAATACCGTCTTTGTTGTTTTTGTCGTGTTCAAGAGCTTTTCTTATCTCGTTTTCAAGCTTTACTGTTTCCTTGCTGATTACACCGCAGTCATCATTATCCTTTATCAAGTCGGGATTTTTAATTATGCGGTTGAGCAAGTCTGTTATTTGCTCAATCAGCGTATCATCGTTAAGGTGTATTATATTATGACATTCACTGTTTTTGCAAACCCATCTAGTTCCCTGAACACATCTCATTTCGTGATTGCGCTTTAACGGTGAACCGCAGTCGGCACATAATATCGGAACATTGAGATTATATATATCAGACGACCTGTCAATACCCTTTTGAGTGTCCCTTGCAGATTTTACTTTGTTTGCTTTTTCAAATGTATCTTTACTGATTACCGGAGGGTAAGTATCTGTTCCTGTGTAAATATCATCATCAATTATTCGCTTAATTTTTCCTTTGTTCCACGATACTTCACCGACCATATATTCAATATTTTCCGCAATCAGAAGCTGTACTATTTTTATCAATGACAAGCCGTTAATATACAGGTCAAATATTCTTTTCACTGTTGTTGACTCTGTCGGATTTACCGTGATAACACCGTTTTGATAGGCATATCCGTATTTAACCCTTCTGTTTTTCATCGTTCATATCCTTTCATTTAATAATCTCCGTTAATTCAAGTCCACCCGATAGTATGAATACAAGCTTATTGTCATAGCCTGCTTTGATCTGCTCTACCGTGTCGCTGAATATTTCTTCATTGAAACCGTCACGGTAATCAAAGTTATCTATTATTTCGCTGAGATGTTTCAGATTGCTTATTGTTTCCTCTGAGGAATCATCGTTTAACAGAAGCTTTCGCTTACTGCGCAACTTTGATATTTTCGAGTTTATTTCAAGCGCCTGCTTTGAAAACTCACTTTCACTTAATATGGATTTTGTGCGAAGCCTTGCTATCATAAGGTTCTGCGTGCTTAAATCTGCTATCTGTTTATCTACAGCCGATATTGATGCCTGATTCGGATTTGTTGTTTCCTCTATGTATTCAAGCTGATTAATCATATTGTCGAGTATTTCTGATTTGTATCTTTTGAGCTTGCTCATCATTGCAGTATAAGCACTGTATATATCGTTTTCAAGCAGTGTTTGTGTTGCGCAATCTGTTTTCAGCGATGCTTTATATGAACAACCCCAATACACTTTGTTATTGATTACTATTCGTCTGTAATTGTGACCGCATTCACAACACTTTATGATTCTGCTCAATGGATATGAAACATTTGAATGCTGTACGCTTTTTCTTCTTTGCAATTCCTTTGCGGCGTTGAAGGTTTCTCTTGATATAATTGCGACATTACTGTTCTCTATATAGTATTTAGCACATTCGCCTTTGTTTTTCTTCCTGACAAAGGGGAATGATTCTGTGGTATACGTTTTTTGCAGCAATGCATCTCCCATATATCTCTCGTTATTAAGAATATAGTCCACCGAGAAGCAATGCCATTTTCCTTTTCGGGACGGTATATTATTTGCATTGAGTGTATTTGCTATGGCTTGTTTTCCCATACCCTGCAAATACAGTGCAAATATTGTCCTTACTGTTTTAGCTTCATCTTCATTGACTATAAGCTCGTTGTCTGATATCCGATACCCAAATGCAGGATATGTAGTGTTAAAATCGCCTGATTCCATTCGTTTGCGGTAACTCCACCGCATATTATCGGAAATATTTATTGATTCCTGCTGTGCCGCAAGACCGGGCAGCGTTACAAATAGTTCGGCATTCATTTTGTCCGAATCAAGTGCCTGTTCTTCAAAATACACTCGGACACCTAATGTTTTAAGCATTCTCAGTACGGTCAGCAAATCACTTGTATTTCTTGCAAACCTTGAAATTGATTTCGTAATAACGCAATCAATCTTACCGTTTTCACAGTCCTTTATGAGCCGTTTGAATTCGTCACGCTTTTTCAGGGATGTTCCCGATATGCCTTCATCGGCATATATATCAACCAACTCATATTCGGTGTGAACTTTTGAATAATCGGTATAATATTTTATCTGAGCCGCAAATGAATTCATCTGATCCAAAGAATCACTTGATACTCTGCAATAAGCTGCTAACCTGATTTTTTCATCATTCTTTTTTGTCGGCTGTATCTCGGTAACTACCATTTTTTCTTCCTTTCCTGTAATTCTTTTTTTCAAGACAACAATATCACAAGAGTTTGAAACTATCCAGCGAATATTACATCTTTTTTGAATTATTTTTTATGCGGTCAGAAATACGCTTTCAGATTCTTCCAAGACGATTTCAAGTATGCTTTTGTACTCTTCCTCTGTCAGCAGATTCATCTTCAAAAGAAGATTTAACATATTTAACTCATAGTAACATTCTGAATTTTTTATTGCTTTACTCTTATTCATCATCTTTAGTTTCCTCTGATGTTTTATGATTTCCAATATTCTTGTCAGCGTTTGAAGCTGCGTTGCAAAGGCACATAACGCCCACGCCGATAAACGCGCCGAGGAATAAGCCTACAATAAAACCTAACATATAAATCTCTCCAATTCTATAAATATATTTTGTTACGGCAGGCAACAGCTATGCAAAACATAACCGCTGCCTGCTGTCATATATCAATCGTTTTGCAAGGCGGGTTACATATACAACACCGCTATCGGCACATTGGGTTGAATATCTGCAAGACATACAATGTGCCGTTACTTAGGCATTGGGATTTCTCTGAATATGAAACTGCCTTGCTTTGGTTGGTATTTATCCTCGATACCCCCCAATCGGGAACACATCAAACGGCTTTGCATATAGCTCCATTGGAATTTCACCACCGTGAGGATCTCCCACGGCCGCCATCTTTGGTTGCGACGGTTTTATCACGCTCGACTTTTGACTTGACGGAAGTATCATTGTCCCTTCTGCCTGTCATCGCCGTCATTGAATTTGCCTTTCAATGTCTGAATCCTGAAGACCTGTAAAGGTGTTCGCTTATGTGGCTTGTCCGTTCCGAACAGCAGAAGGAATGTATCTGATGTGCTGATATTAAATTTTCAAGGTGTGAATAATGCCATTAATATGGCGAGGAATTTTATCCCCTCACTATGGTATCTACAACCTTGAAGACAAAAAACGAAAGGCTAATTTAAAAAAATCAACAAAAAGTTTTCAAATTGCCTCTTATATGAGCGAGCAGTCTGCAAAGAAACCTTGTATTTATTCGCTATTTCACGAGTGCACGTTGTTTTTCTTCCAGAAATATATGCGTTATAAATATCCAAAGCCCACGGCTGCCATTCTGACAGAGCTTTGATTAACTCTTTATTATTGATATTAGCGATTGCCTCGTTTTCTACATCAGCTTTGTCGGTTAAGCTATCTTTGTTAAGCAAATCTTTATTTTTAAATAAGATTTCTTCAAAAGATACTATGGTGAATTTCTTTTTGTACTCTCGATTTTTCAATAAAATGGTATTTTTGACATTCCATTTCTTGTATTCTTCATAAGAAACCTCGATGTACATACGATCAATGCCGTCAGATTCTTCAATACAGTCTGAAATAAAATATCTTTTCTGTTCTTTCGGAAGTGATTTGTTCCTTTTAACTATTTCTATCCATTGTGTTCCCGAAACCTCTTCAAGAACAAACATACCATTATCGTTTTCTTTTTTTACTAAATATGTATTTTTCAAAATACATCCTCCGTTCAATTTGAAATTTTGGTTTTCAAATTAATCGGAGGACTTCTTATCCTAATAAACATTTTGCCCTTTCTGCTTTCAATGCAAAAAGGGCAAAAAAAAATGCCGACAAAATATAGCATTAAAAGCTATAGCTTGTCGGCATATCATTAAATTATATCAATAATCTTCCGTAACTAAAAAAACAATGATATACTTTATATGCAGTTATAAATCTATTCTTATTATTTTTTTAACCGGAGCTCTGGATACGACCAGATCATAACTTTCCTCGATAGGATAATCGTTATGCATTAACTCGTAATCATTATTTGTTTCAAAAGGAATACTTAATCTCTTTACGGAATTTGGTTTTAAAGTAAAGTTGAAACTTCCTGCGGTTTGCTCAAACTCCATATTCCATAATTCCATACACGGAATCCATTCGTCATTTTTACTTTGTAATCCCCAGCTTCTAAAAAAAATATATCCGTCAGAATTACCTTCGTTTTTTATACTGACATCTAATTCAATAATTTTACTCTCTGATGTGAGTTCATATGCACTTGGCTCGGTATTTCCTTTGTATTTTTTAGCAAACTCTCCAAATGTTGTAAGCTTGCCAGAATGAACAGTTATTGAATATCCCGTGGTGTTTTCATCTACAATATTAATAAAGCATCCGTCGAGTTTAACTTCTTCATCCTTTTCATAATATTCTATTTGCTGCTGAATTGCAGCAGTATTTACAAAAAAAATTCTAATAACAATTAAACCTATCAAAGCAAAGGATAGTACCGAAAATACTATTTTTTTCCATAATTTATTCATTGTTATCGTCCTTATCCTTAATTTTAACTACCTTTCCTTCAGATAAAAAAATAATTTTATCAGATAATTCTGTTATTATACTTTCATCATGACACGACACTACTACTAAAGCACCTCGGTCACACTCACGCTGAATTAAATTCTTGACAAGTTCTACTCCATTATCGTCCAAAGCATTTGTCGGCTCATCAAGTAAAATCATTTCAGGTTTTTCCATTATTGCCGCTGCAATTCCAAGTCGTTGTTTCATACCCAACGAATATGCCCTATATTTTTTTGATAAATTCGGGTCAAGTCCCACATCAGACAGTGATTTTTTTATATCGTTATCATTAATTTTATTCTTTATAGAAGCTAAAGTTTTTAAATTCTTAAATCCTGTCATTCCGTCTAAAAATGCCGGATTTTCAATAAGAATACCTATACTGTCAGGAAAGCTAATATCTTTCCACAACTCCTTACCGTCAATAATTATCCTGCCCTTGTCAGGCTTTATCAACCCTGCTATCAATCGCATAAGCATAGTCTTACCGGAACCGTTTATCCCCTTAAAACCCCAAATTTTACTTGATTCCAATTTGAGTGAAATATTATCTATTACACAACGCCTGCCAATATTTTTGCTTACGCCTTCTATTTCAATCAGCATTTCAATCCTCCTTAGTCAAAATATCCATTCTATTAACCTTGATTAAACCTATTACAAATATTACTATACATAAGCTTAAGCACAGTACGAATCCCAAACCAATACTTATGGGCTCATCTGTCGTTATATTTTCCGTTCGCAACGGCATTGCTAAATTACCGATAAGGAAAGGTGATGAAAAGAACAATGAAAACACAAGTATTGCTGACGTAATAAAAAAGCTCATCAACGGTCTTATAAAAAAAGATAAAAGCATTTGCAACATACAAAGCACATACACCGTAAAAATATGAAGCAACAAAGGAACAACTATATTCCATGGCATCGGTACAAGTTCACGAAAATTAAGCATAAGCAAGCGAAGCAAAAACTCGTTTATATTAAGATTGCATTCAGCTCCCACAAATAAAGCAAAGCTCGCCGCTGATAACAACATAATAAAATAATATATACAAATGTTAATCATCAGCCATACACATTTGGAAATCCACCATGCTCTGCGACTGCCCGATAAAATAATTATATGTCTTCCATAACCAGAAAGGTTATCAACAGGATAGCGCAAGCTTGTAAAAGCAATAATTAAAATAACAAGCATCCATTGTACAGGAAAGGGAAAAGCAACGGTTTCTTCTATAACAAAATGCTTAGCTCCACCCAATGCATATAACAACATATCGCCTATTGTAAGCTTTTGTTCAATTAATTCGGGAGTATCAACACCCATATTCATTCTCTGCATAAAAAGAACAAAATCAACAAGCCAGAAGAATAGAAACAAAATAGCATACAGCCATATTCGCTTGATTATGCCGTTCTTTATATCAAATTTTAATATTTTAATAAACATTGTCTGTTTTTCCTCTTATATATGTTATCGCAACAGATACAAGTGCGATAATCATTATACTTGAAAAAATAACTAACCCGCTTATCGTATTTGAAGTTTCGTATCCTTTTAAAAAATTAAACGGCGATAATTCAATATAAAAACGAAAAGCAGACACAAGCATACAAATGAATTGATGTAGCAATAACAGTATATATGGTAATATAATAATTGCCGCCTTATTTTTAATAAAAAAGCCAAGTGATAGACAAAGCGATGCCCAAAATCCTGCAAAAATCATATCAATTAATATTATAATTAAATCGTATAACAACGGTAAAGTATAAAAAAGCTTTGAGCAGAAGCTCGACATAAAGATTGCGTACCATATACTTTCGCCCGGATCAGGCATTCTTGCCGGTATAAAACACGCAACAATTATATAATTAATTATAAGCGGAATTGCTACAACCAAAGCACCCGATATAAATGCCGCTATATATTTTGGAAAATAATATCTTTCTCTGCCACATCTTACTATGGCTTGTTTGCGATAACCACTTTTTATCTCATCCGCAAGTGACCACGAGAACGGAATAGCTGCAAGCAATGGCAGGAAATAATAAAAAGCCATAGAAAACGGAGAATAATCGCCGCCTATCCAGCACCTGTACAAAGTAGATACAGCTATCTGAGGGTTTTTATTCATACTTCCATCGGAATTTATCCAATATTTATCCCAAATATCCCACCTGAAAAATTCAGTGGAAATTGCCGATACAGCAGCGGCGATCGCTATAGCAATGCCAATTACCAAAGCAAACTTAAAACTTTTTCCTGTCAGTGCTCTTTTTATTTCAGTCCTAATCATTAGTATTCTCCTTAAAGTCGAGCACAATTCCGTATTTATTATGATTGCTTGTTCCTATCTTCAATATAATATTATTACTTTCAGCAGTCTTTTCATCTATATAAAAGCCCAACTTAAATCGATAGCTTTCTCCTACGGCTAAATTCTCATATTTTGTTGAAAAATAGTTTTTATAATTTTCCTTCGCAAGTTCAGACAAAGGCTGGTGATTGTCAAAATACAAACATTCACTCAAATAATATTCAAAGTTTACATTACTTTTATAAAACGCTTCTCTCGTCATAGGATAAAAGAAATTTACAAGCATATATTCATCTTTATCAAATACCGCATTAACATTTTCTAAAGTAATATCAACAAGCATAAAGTCGAGCTCACCAAACATTTTCTTATCTGCCTTCGTGAAAAAATGGGTGCTTTCTATATATTTTTTATCCTCATCTGACATACTTTCAACTTCATTTAAGTTGTCAAATATTTCACAGGAATTTACTTTTAGCTTTAATTCTCCACTTTTCCATGGAAAGCCCGCTGTAAATCCGAAAAAGCCGGAGGTTTTTTCATCATTTTCAATCGATAATGTAATACTCTCTGTTTGATTTATTACAGTAGGTTTCACAAAAAAATGATTACATATAATAATTATGGAAACAATTATTATCAAGGCTATTATTGATGCAACTATTATTTTAGTTCGCCTCATTATTTTTCTCCCTCGCAAATAAATTTATCACTTACTAATCTTCCAACAGAACTTTTAGTACTATTTTACATTCGATTAGTGAGTGATTTGTTTACGGATTTAAAACTGGATAGCTTCCGACACTATCAGGACTCCAATAGCCTTTAGCTCTTTGAGAAGCCATAAAACAATAACCACCAAGCCTTGCATATCTTTCGCCGTTTTCATATACAAGCTGATTAATCAAAAACTCACCGGTACGAGTTACTTTTGGTTGCCCGATAGTTCTATCAGTCCATGAGCCGGTACTTGAAGTAGCTCCGTCAACATAAACCTGAAATCCGCCATTAGGCAACTGGTTACACTTTATATATGTACTGCTTGCATTTTGCTTTGCTCTACCGCTCGTGTTTGCTTGTCCAATCCAGTTAAAATTAAACGTGTAGCTGGTGTCACTTGTATTGGCAGCACTAGCAGGCAAAGAAAAAGCAGATACTGCAATCATGGATATGCCCAGAATTGCTAATAACCTTTTTGTCTTTTTCATATATATCACCTCCTCCTATAATATTTTATTTATGAATAACATATAATTAAATTTTTGCCAATAATTTGGTGACAGAAAACGAAAAAGTGGTGACAAAATACATTTATTCGCAAAAAGCCGGATTATTCAGTGCTTCCTTAATAATCCGGCTTTGGTATTATACAGCTTACTATAAACATTCCGTTTTCTTCACATATATTGATAGCTCCATTATAAAAAAGTATTTTTTGCCTGACACCTTCAATCCCAAAACCATGACTTTGACTATCTTCCTTTGTTGTTTGCAAAGATGGATTTTTACTTAAAATTGAATCTTCAATTTTATTTTCTATTTTTATTACTACATTCCCTTGGATTTCAAATACATTGATCACCACAATTTTTTCCGTACTCTCATTACAATAATAATCATAAATATTATCAAGTAGATTGCCGAAAATTACACAAATATCTCTACTGTCAATAAAATCCAAATCTGTCATAATTTCAAGCTTGACATCTACACCCAAAACATTTAGTTTTGAGAGCTTCGTATTCAGCAACAAGTTCAATGCATGATTTTTTGAGTAGAGCACATTGCTCTTCATAATATTTGTTTCATTGTCAAGCAGTAACTCCTTTGCTTTATTGTAATCACCATTCTCAATAAGAGCAACAATAGCTGTATTTGAATTTTTCAAATTGTGCCGCAGACTACAGTCCTTGTTGTAAATTGTTTCTACCTCATTAAGGCTTTGCTCAATTAACTTTTCCTTTTGCTTCAATAAGACTTCTTTTATTCTGATTTCCTCTTCACATTTAAGTTTATATATCAAAACATAAGATAGTACGGTAAGCAACAATAATGAAATTATCAACACAAAAACACACCATTGAGTTAATGATTCAACAGGGGTACATAAAAGCAACAGCATTAAAGCAATTATTGAGAGGAATGCAATAGTAGGCACAGTTAATACTAAGCTAAAATTCTTAATTTTTATTTTTTCGGTAACTTTGAGCATTATCAGCATAATAATAAAAAGGCACAGCAAATGAGCACACAGATGTGAAAAATTGAATAAATTTGTAGACGATCCAAAGGTATCGTACGGAAGTAAATAATCGTTGTAAAACACATTAACTATGGTATCAAAAAAGGTATTAACTATAAAACGCAAGACAAAAAAAGCAACAAGTACAGCCGATAAAAAAATATTGCGCACAACCACCCCTTTATATAGTATATTTGTATATAAAACAAATATAAGAATAAGGAGTATTGGAATCAAAAAATACTTTGAAGACAATGAGAATAAAATGATAAGTGATTCCGCCACTGCAGTCAAAACAATGATAATATGGGATGCTTTGCTTTTAACTTTCAGCTCACAAGACTTATATATAAAAAAATTCATAAGGCAAGATTGAGACAAGCATACAAGTACCGTAGAAATCAATATTAAAAGAGATGAAGCTATCATCAAAATCCTCCTCTCAAATAATTTATATAAGCTTGTTTTACTTCATTAATTCTATCTCTGCTTACTGACAAATGTTCTCCGCTTTTTAATGTCAATCCTGCCGTTGTAATCACTCCATACACTTCTGCTAAGTTAACAATAAAGCTTCTACTAATCCGAACAAACTGTATAGGAGGTAATTCACTCTCAATATCTGATATTCTCTTTTTTTTACTGTAAACTTCTTTCCCTACATAAAACAGAATATTATTTCCTTTAGATTCAATGTATCTAATATTACAAAGAGGTATTCTTATGAAGTTATTATGCTTTTTTATTATGTAAAATTTCTGCTTAAGCATATATGCTGACAATAAATCATCTACCATGGGTTCAAGTTCAGAATCAAGCTTGGATTTTCTTATAAATCCAAACGGGTGCTTTTTTATTGCCTCAAACACAAGAAAGTCATGGCTGGTAACAAACACTAAAAAGCATTGAGGAGATATTTTACTGATTCTGTCCGCAACAGAAAAACCATTTTCAGTAGGCATATCTATATCAAGAAATACGATTTGATAATCTTTTTTTGCAGCTTCATCAATAAACTTTTTACTGATAGTATATGTATCTATAATGATTATTTCAGCACAGTTGGTATGAAATTTTGTCAACAACTTGTTTTTTAGCAACTCGCAAAAACCGCTGTCATCATCACAAATCGCAACATTCATACTTTAATTTCACCTACACTTTGCTACTTAATAAGGTCATAAATAATAATCATTATATCACAATTAAATTATTGTTATCAATACATTTATTAAAAATAAGATTCTTACATTCTTATTTTAAACAGCAATGAGCTTTTACCACCCTTTTCTCTATATCGTTGTTCTGTTTTTATTAACCCGGCTTTTTTCAAATCTCTAATAGCTCTTCTTACTGTGGCAGGCGACAATTTTATGTCTCCTGCTATTGTTTTTACCGAAGGCCAGCATTCACCGTTTTTGTTCGCTCGGTCGTGGAGGTAGGTATATACGGCTACGGCTCTGTGGGGTAAGTCCATTTGATAGAGAAAAGTTAATTTACTCATTGTCCAGCACCTCCTGAGGTGGTCTTTCGGTTCTTATAACTACTTTTCTTTGCTTGTCTGCGTTCTGTTCAACCATTGAATTTCCGGGTTCTTCTGTTGGCTCATATTTCTGTTCAGAATCGATAGTATTTCCACTGTCGGCTTGTTCCGCATTTGTTGAGGTCTTAAGATTTTCATTTTTCTTCTTTTTCTCACTGCTTGCCTCATCAAAATCCGAATCAGTAACAGTCTGTTCAAGATAGTGAGGGCAGTATGTTTGGATTATGTTGTTGAACAACTCCGAACGGTTGGCATAGTGAACCTCACGGTTGCCGTTTTCCATGACCTCATACTTTTCTTCAAATTTAATACCCCATTTAAAAAACATCTTTAGTTTTACTTTCATAGGATAAAAACCTGTTTTCATAACAACAAATGTGCCTTTTGGAAGTGACTTCAGCTCATCGGGAGTCATCAATGGCCTTTCTATCATCTGCAATGATTGGGACGGATCATTTTTGCTTCTGCTTACAGAGCCTGACATAACAGTTCTTGAACCGAGTGCTTTTGATAGGACTTCCGCACTTGTGCTGTTTGGAGCAAAGCCGCCGAAAATAGTCAGCTGTGTGTTATCTATGATAACATCAGCACCCTCTTTGCCGTAATTTTTCTCAAGTTGTGCGAAGGATTGAATTATTGGCACTATCTGTAACCGCCTTGAACGAGAGGCAGAGAACATCATCTCTGCCGAATCAATCTTCGGCAAGGTTCCGAACTCATCGCAGAAGAACACACAACGGTTTTTCAGTACACCGCCGTTTTCATCTGCAACTGAAAGTATTTCACGGTAGAGCTGTTGGATTATAAGCGAAACCATAAAGAAAGTGTTGGGATTTTCCTCCGGCATTACAATGAAGATTGCACACTTTTCATTGCAGAATTTTTCAGCGTCTATCTCTGTATCAAAACACAAAAGCTGTTCAAGCTCGGAGTCGAGAAAAGCATTCAACCTTGAAAGTGCCGTACTCATAACGCTTGACATACTCTGTTCGGCTGTGTTTAGTGCCGCCCCTGCAAACCATTTTGCTTTGTGGTCGTCTGGAAGATAGTCCATTAAAAGTTGAAACTGATTTTTGCCTTTCTTGTTGGTCGGAGCAAGTAACTCCTGAATGATTTTGAATACCGAAACAATATGCCGTTCTTCGTGTTCGCAGAATTCCGAAACAAGCAGAATAGTTGCTGTTAAAAGTCCCTCTGCCGCATCATAAAAGTAAGCGTTTTGTCCGAACGAAGCCGAGTCCATACCGGAAAGAATAATTGTTTTTGAAATAATTTTTGCATACTTTTCTGCTCTTGCCTTGTAAACAAGCTGTTCGGGTTCAGCTTTGTATAAGTCCATATACTTATTCACAAGATCCAGGAGATTGTTGCCGTGTGAGCGTGTTGGATTACGCAAATCTATAACAGAAATTTCGTAATCATAATACTTTTCTGCGATTGTTCCGTAATGCCGAACAACATCGCCCTTAGTGTCGGTTACCATGAATGACATACCCGTAGCACAGGCATATTCAATACACGGATAGAGCCAATATGCAGTCTTGCCGACACCGGCCGCACCAATCATCAGAGCGTGGACATCGCCTGTGTCAACCATTGCGGTTGTTCCTTTCCTGCTGTTCTTACAGCCAACAACTATTCCTTGTTCAGTTGGTCTGCTTTCAGGATTATTTCTCCACTCGTTAGGCTGAAAATCAATTTGCACATATGTTCTCTTGATTTCCTTTTTTGTCGCCCAACGAGCCGTTCCGTGTTGACCTTGTCCGACTGTTTTATTCTTTATTCGGTTAAGTGAATAGTAATTGCCGACCGTAGAAATGATTATGAACAAAGCAAACATTGAGCCTGTCACGATTATCAAAGTTACAATGCCTGATGGCATATTCGTTCATCTCCTTTTTCTGAAAAAGTTAAATCCTCGTTCCAGTCTTTGAGGTTGGGAACGAGGATTTCATTTTGAATATTCATCTTGTTTAGTTTGTTGGCTATGCGTTTGTTGGCGGTCTGTCCTGCCTCGTCATTATCAAAGCAGAGAAAAACATTTTTGATGTTGGGATTGTCTTTCAAACATTGAAAAAGCACCCTGTCCGAAACGGAGCAGGATGCCGCATAGCTGTGTTCTTTCCAATTTTCCTTGTGCATTGAAATGTAGGAAAGCATATCAATCGGTGCTTCAAATAAAAATATCTTTTTGCTTGTGCCGTTAAAGTGGAAGCTGAACTCCGGCTGACTGCCTGCAACATTTCCTTTATACGGATTACTCGTCACCGTTCCTCTCTTATGTGCGTGACGAGGCTTACCGTTTGAATCATAGCCGACAAATACTGCGTTGTGAAAATCGGCAGATTCATAAATCATTTTCTTCCGCACAAACTCAAAAAGCACATCTTTATCAATTCCACGAGTCAACAGCAGATAAGAAAAAACTCGGCTCATTCTGTCATTTCTCGGCGGCAGTTCAAAGGGTTTGTGGCTTTTTTCTATGGGCGGTGAGGTTATGATTTGAACGCCACAGTTATTCAAAAGCATTTCAACCGCTTCGGCATAGTCCTTGTTGTAAAATCTGCGGACGAAGTCAACCGCATCACCACCTTTCTGCTCGTACTGATGATACCAGAGATGACCTCTGATTGTGACCTTTTGCGAACCGTCAAGCCATTCATATTCCGAACCTGATTTCTTGACTTTCTCGCCTTGACCGATTAAAAAATTAGCAAGGTCTGTTCGCCTTGCCTGCTCTCGCTGTTCTTTTGTAAAATGAATGTAAGTTGATATTTTAATCACTTCCTGTTCTTAATATATTTTTTCCTTTCTGCTGTAATATCTTATAGTGGGTAGTTCTTCTCTTATCACTGTGACAGGTGGCACCTATCAGTGATTTGGGGCAGTTATTCCTTGGCGGAAAATTTTTATTGACATTCAAATAACTATTGATTATAATAATATTAGGATATATTTATCCTATTTGCACATAATAATTCTGGAGGTGTTTTTATGAATGTAAACACAAAATCTCTTGTTTCAATCACAGAAGCAAATCAAAATTTTTCTAAGGTTGCAAGATTAGTTGATGAAAATGGTTCGGCAGTTATTCTGAAAAATAATGTTCCTCGTTACCTTATTGTTGAATTCAGTCAGGCAGAAAACGAACAGATTGCTGTTGATGAAGATGTTATGGATATTTCAAAAAGGCTGATTGCAAAAAATAAAAAAGCCTATGAGGTTCTTGCAAAATGATAGTTTTATCTAAACCACAAATTCTTATGATGCACAAATCCTTGATTGAGGAAACAGGCGGACTTGACGGTATCAGAGATGAGAACTTGCTTGATTCTGCGATAAATGCACCTTTTCAAAAATTTGACTGTCAAGATTTATTTCCAACTGTACAACAAAAAGCTGCACGGCTTGGGTATGGAATCATAAAAAATCACGCTTTTGTTGACGGGAATAAACGCATTGGCACGCACACTATGCTTGTTTTTCTTGCACTCAACGGAATTGAACTTGACTACACACAAGAAGAACTTTACACAACAATACTGGATATAGCTGATGGCAAACTTGAACTTGCTGATTTAACGAAATGGATAATTAAACATCAGGTTTAGTGCAATCCCAAACCTTGTTTTTTATCATCTATCTTCTGCTGTAATATCTTATAGTGGGTAGTTCTTCTCTTATCACTGTGACAGGTGGCACCTGTCAGCATTTAGCGCAGTTATTCCTTGGCGGTGTGATTATTTTTTGATAGACAATTTTATTTGTCTATGGTATGATAATTGAAAAATAACAGATTGATAAATCTGAAGTTGCGAAGGTGGTTTTGTGATAAGTAAGTTGAGATACGGCAATACAAATACATTCTTTATTCAAGGAGAACGTGGTAGTTTGCTTATTGATACTGACTTTGCAGGAACATTGCCTGCATTTTATAAAGCAATTAAAGAACACAGCATTAAAATTAGTGATATTTCTTATGTTTTAGCAACACATTACCATCCTGACCATATTGGTTTAATAAGTGTTCTAATGAAGCAAGGAGTAAAACTACTTCTAATTGATACACAAAATTCGCATATTCATTTTGCAGACGAGATTTTCAGAAAAGATAAACGATTAGATTATGAGCCTATCAATACTGATAATTCAATAATTATCAGTAGCAAAGATAGCCGAGAGTTTCTTGAAAATTTGGGCATTGAAGGGGAAATTATATCTACCCCAAGTCATAGTGAGGACAGCATAGCGTTGATTTTGGATAATGGGATTTGTTTTGTGGGAGATTTAGAACCTATCGAATATATTGATGCTTATGACGACAATGTTAAATTAAAAAATGATTGGAAACTTGTAATGAGTTACAATCCTAAAATTATTTACTACGCTCATGCAAATGAAAAAATATTGTGATAGACAAATTCCGGTTTATCAAACTTACATTTTCAACCCCTGTGCCTGTTTCTTATCATTAATCTTCTGCTGTAATTTTTTATCTGTCCTTTGTACTCTCTGCTTTTCTTCAAATCTTAATTGATTTTGAATCATATTGCAGAGATAGCGTAGGAGATAAAGGGAAGAAACTGCAACGCTGTTTCGGTTGGTTTTAATTGAATAACGAGGATACAGAACACCTCTGTCTGAATCAAAGACTGATTCGGCAGAGATGTTTTCTTCGTATTCAAAGGTTTTTATAACAGATTCTTCGTCTGTATTTTCGTTTTCCTCAATCTCATCTTCAGTGAGATTTAGTTTCAACGCTTCCTTGATTACCGCATTCTTGATTGACTTGAATTCCTTGTTTCGAGCAAGCGGAATCCTATCGGGCATTTCATCCGTGTAGGTGCGGATTGTGTTTTCCTTTTGCTCATACCATAAATCATACAGTTTTTTAATCCTGTCATCATTTGAAAGCTCATCAACAATGGAATCCACAATCGCCTTTACATCAGGCTTGAGATAGCCGTAAACCTTTTTACCTTTCGTTTTTGAAAGCCTGTCGGCAAGTTCCAACAGCTTATTCTGAATTGACGCGCTGATATATATTTCAGAGTTGATTTTTGAAACTAAATCCTCTACAATGTCACGAGCCTCGGCACGGAGCTTATCCCTATGCTCGGTTTGCTTCTGATAAATACTTATCAAGTCCTGACGGAAGATAACCTTTGCAAGATTTGACTTTATATTTTCAATGCCCTTTTCCGTTAGATACGCTTCGTTCGGTTTTGTAGAATAGGCAATCATATGAATGTGCGGATGGTGTCCTTCATTATGAAATGCGGCATACCATCTGAATTTTTCGGGAGTGATTTTCATATTCTCCGCTATCATATTTCGCTGTGAACGAATTAGATTCATCCAAGCTTTTGCATTGTTGTAGCCCAGCCGTTCTGCATCTTCTCGCTTGAGAGAAATAATATGCGTCCACACATTACTCTTGCTTTCTGCAACTCCTTTTTGCACATCGGATAAAACTATAGGCACACCGTCATCGGTAAATAAGCCGTGTGAAGATACTTTTTCTACTCTCGGTCGCTGTGCAATGTAGCTTATATATTTTTCTCGGTCGCCGAATAGTTCAGCGTGAGCTTCGGCAATCCGCAAAATCAATTCATCTGCATTACCTCTGTTCGGCTTATCAAGATAATCCTGATACTCATACAAGTCCTTTGAGTCAGGATAATCAGAAAGCAATTTCTTAATGATCTGCTTTTGTCTTTCGGTTGCTTCCATAAACTTTTGTGTGCTGTCAACCTTTTCAACTCCGTCACGAGTCGCAATATATGAAACATAATTCCCGATATGGGTTTTAGAATTTGGTTTGATATACGGTGATTTCATAATAATTCTCGGCATAACTTACCCTTTCTGAAACCTGACTGCATCATCAAACTTGTATTTACCGCTGTTTCGTTTGACCTCATCAACACATATTTTTCTTAAATTCCTAAGCTGTCCTTCGGTAATTTCATTTGTCGCCGCAATAACATGCATCAGCATTGCAAGCTCTACACCCTGTTTGAACAGAACTCTTGCAATCCTGTCCTCTGTATCAAGTATTTTTGAACTGATGACAGATTCAAGTGCAGGAGTAAGCACTTTACTAACACTCTTTGAGTTTAGCCAAGCAATGTAAAATTCAATAGCGTTTGAAATAAACTCACTTCGTGATGTTGCATTGGTTCTTGAGATTGCATTGTCGCAGGCTTTGAGTAAATCCTTACCTATATACAGTCCTATTCTCTTTGAGTCGTTGTCCATTTTTCACCTTTCCTTTCGGTAACACTTCGAGTATTATGAAAAAATCTCATCAAAACGGCAAAATCGGGCAGTTAGGAATACAAGCGGTAACACAATCCGAAAAAAGAGTATGGAAATTTTATCCACCCTCTGAATTAGTGCGTATGCCATTGAAGATATTTTCAACTTTTTAAAATTTCATTCTTACTAAAACTTAATCTATCAAAAAAATAGGGACTGTTGCAAATTTTACTCATTTGCGACAGCCCCTTAAATATTTAAAGCCTTTGACCATTTCCTGGTTTGGGAAATGGTCAAAATTTACATTAAGATAGAAAGAAGAAGCAATTACGGAGAGTGGCTTTTATTATAGCTACGACGAAATAAGGAAAATGTTTATATTTCAAGACTGCCATATTAATTCAATTACTGTTCCTATGTCAGATTCAACAATATCAATAGCATATTCTTGATTTTCAGATCCTTTTGAAGCTTCTAAAAAATGCTTTCCTTCTATAGGTTTCCAAGCTACTGCGCCATTTTTGTCAGACGTTCCAACAACTTCTGCAATATCTGTATGTGCGCTGCCTTCATTGGCATGCGGTTGAATAACCACATCAATCCCTTCTATAACATTCCCGGAATTATCCTTAAAGATAAAAGTGACTTTATCTTTTGAATAAGTGGCATTCTGTTTTGATGATTCACTTCCGCTTGTATTTTCCGATGATTGAGTTTTTTCTTCGTTAGAAGTTTTAGATTTGGTAGTACTCTCCGGTTTCGTAGTTTCTGCAGTAGATGAATCAGGTTGTGTTGTACTTTCCTGACTTGCTGTTGTTTCATTAGTAACTTTTTCAGAAGCAGTAATTTTAATATTATCTTCTGTTTCTGTCAAATTCGCATTTCCGGAGCAAGCTGTACTTATTAAACAAGCACAAATTAAAACACAACTGAATACGATTATTTTTGTAAATTTTTGCACACGTACAACCATAGACTTCTGTCCTCCCCTATGAATTAATCCCTAAATGATGTAAAGAAATCAAATAAAGATTGTGTTATCCTTGTTCCTGAATTATTTGAAGAACCTCCATAGGCATGAATTGCTATTCCCTGATATCCATATGTAGAATTGTACCAGTATACCGGAGAACCGCTTTGTCCTCCTTCAGTATCAATACTATAATACACTTTATTAGCATTACAGCTTGCAACTTTACCATTCATTTTCCAAAGTTGTCTTATTTTGATCGAACTTCCCGGATATCCCGCTACGGTAATGCTTTTTCCATTTAGTGAGCTTGATGTCCAATGCATTCCAAAATATCCTGTAGAAGTTCCTATGTTTTTGTTTAATTCAAGCAATCCATAATCATAATTAGCATTGGAGGAATTAGTCCATGCAGTGCTGGTATGCATAACTTTAGCATATGCAGAACCATATGGTGTCGTACTGCCGTTTCTACCGGGCCATATAGTTACACTTTTTGCCCAACCGCCTCTGTCTGATGAATATACGCAATGACCCGCTGTTATAGCTATGTCTTTCCAATACATCCATGCTGTTCCTATGGTAGTAGTGCCGTCTTTCCATTTAGTTTCTAAATAACAAATAGCGCTATAAGGGAAACTTGTAGTATTTGTTACCCTCGAACGTCCATCAGAACCGATAATATTTGTAGGTTCAATGCCATAACCATCGTCTGAAATATTGCCAAAAGAACAATCATCCGGTATATATCCAGAAGAAGAACCTTCCGTTACATTGCTTAATGAATATGCATTATTGTTATTTACATTATAATATTTTTCTTCATCTGTTGCTAAATTTTTGCTAATGTAATTAGCATTATTGCCCTCAAAAGTATAAGAATAATCATATTGATTGCTGTTTTGAGCGGCATATGCACCTACGCAGGAAAAAATTAATAAAGCCGATATTAACAAACTAGTAACAGATAATTTAACTTTCTTTTTTGTCATGTGATTTTTCTCCTTTACTTTAATTTGCTGCAAATAATTATGCATTATTTTGTGATTTATTGATTCAAATTAGTTCCCATTGGATTCATCTCCTTTTATGATAATCTAAAATACACCTAAGGTAAAAGATATTAACCTTACATACAAATGCACGCTGTACTTATAACCATAGACGAGCATATTAACCTATGCCATATTTACACATTACTTTGAACACCTTAAATCATCGGGATAATTTTTAAATATGAGAGAATTTCATCAAAGACTATTATTTACAAATTCATTGTAATATAAAGAATTTATTTTGTCAACAAATATTTTTTACGCCGTAATATTGATTTAAGATAAAGATGTTGTATAATGTAATTGAAAAGGAGGTTTTTATGGCTTCTAAAAATTATTTTATTAACGGTATTACGGAATTGCTCATTCTCTCAATTCTGAATTGTCATGACAGCTATGTTTATGAAATAGTAAAGTCCATTGAGAATTTTTCGGAAGGCTTACTGACAATATCTCAAAACACTATATATACCGCCACCTACAAGCTGGAAAATGAAGGTAAAATAACCGAGTATTCAAAGCAGGTAGGCAAAAAGAGAACTCGCATATATTACAGAATTGAGCAAAGCGGAAGAGAATTTCTGAAAGAGATCTCGCAAAATTACAAAAACACAACGGACGGTATTCAAAAAATTATGAATGTACTGTCGCAAGAGCAAGGGGGATGCAAAACGGATGAATAAAATATGCAAACAATATATTTCTGAGGTTAAATCATTTTTCCCGATTATGGGTAAAAGTGAGAAAAGATATGTCACCAAATTAAAAGCGAATATTGAAAGCTACTGCGAAGATGAGGAAATCACAACAAAAGAAGAACTGTACGAAAAATACGGCTTGCCGAATAACGTGGTGAACGATTATTTTTCAGCGGCTGACACGGAATACATAGTCAAAAAAATCAAAACTTCAAAATATATTAAAGCTTTTATCTCAGTAATTTTAATTATTCTGATAATTTTAACATCGGTGTTTTGTGCTTTTTGGTATCAAAATCATCAGATGCTGTTACGGGAAGAAGCATTATTTTCAAATGAAGTAATTGAAGAATAAATTTTAAAAAGGAGATTATCATTATGAATACTGTTAAAAAAATAACACTAATATCATTAATCACAGCATTTATGTGTTGTACAATTTTTTGTGTTCCCACAAGTGCACTATTGCTCAATGATGAAGTAACAAGTATTGAGTATTTAGATAATGGTGATAGAATTGAAACTGTGATCAGCTACAAAGCACCAGATAAATCTTCTGTTACAGTAAACTCAAGCACTAAAACCGCAACAAAAACCAAGTATTACAAAAACAGTAATGGTGCTGTGTTGTGGTCAGTATCAATCAAGGGCACATTTTCTTATAACGGAAGTAGTTCAAAATGCACAAGTTGTTCTCATAGTACAACCGCACCATCATATGCTTGGTCTATAAAAAGTGCCTCGCACAGTAAATCAGGTAATACTGCTACCGCAAAGGCTACCGCTACCCAAAAAACATCTACCGGAACAAAGGACTTTTCAATGTCGGTTACGATTAAATGTAGCTCTAACGGTACTATTTCTTAAAATTTAATTATTCATAAAGTTACCAAATCGCATTATGTTGATGATAATAAAAAACTGTTTCTTTTCATATACAGCTGTACAAATTATTAAAATATTTTAAAGAACAAGGAAATTGTAATATTATGCAATTTCCTTGTTCTGCTGTATTATTAGTTCTAAGATATTGTATGGACACATGATTTTATTTAAAAATTTAAACAAACGAATTTCAGTACGCAGAAAATATATGTGCCTTTCCAAAGAAGACTTAGTCGAATTGATGGAAATATTACCACATCTTACGTCGACAGCTGTAACTGAAAAAGTTCTCTCCGTCCGGAAAATTTATTATAATAAGCGCCTATGGTTAAACAGGCAATTGTCCTTTGAACATTGGTGTTTATTTTATTTAACATTTTATGCACTATTATATGAAATAATGTCTTTAGATTTTTACATCAATAAAGTGCGTATATTATTCATTTTCTTGCTAAAAATCAGGACTGCGGCATTGCCTACAGTCCCATATTCATCCTATTCGATTTGTTTCCGATAAGGCGCACTGCAATGGAGCAACGCCTCTTTGTTCTTCCTCAGATTTGCCATAAGAGTGACAACATCCTGTAAGTTACCCTGTGCTTCAATCGTTTCGTTTACATCATTACCGCTTGATTTGAGCTTATTTTTGCGTGTTGCGTTCTGTATGATTTTACGCTGTTCCATACTTTCAACAAGCCTGTGGTAAATGCGAAGCGTTACTCCGTTTCTATCTGCAAGCTGTGAAAAAATCGCCTGTTCTTCAGTTGACGGCGGATATTCACGAACCGCCCATACACTGCGGTATGAGTCGCCGACAATGTAGTGATCTGTCAAGAATTTTATTGTTGACGGCAGAATCATATCAAAGAAATCTTTGGTGTAGATTTCCTCTGCCTGTTCAGGTGTGAGCACCTTTGGTTTTCTTTTTAATAGTCCCATAATTTTTACCCCCTTTAATTTCGGACTGCCAACACAAGTATGCGGTTATCCTGATTGTATCCGTAACAGGTCGAAAGCGTTAAAATCTGCTGACCGTAAACAGGTGTGATTTCTGTGTTGTATATAGATTTCTCTTTTGCATATTCAATTCTTGAGTTATAGCTTTTTTCCGTTCCAACTGTTGTGAATCTGTACCAATCATCATCGGATTTTACTTTCATAACAGAAAAGACAGAGCAAGCAAATGCCCCGTCTTTAGTTTCAAGCACAACTGTCGGATGCTCTGTAAAGTATGAATAATCGGTATAGTTGCAGAGGTCTGCAAACATTGTGCCGTTATTCATATGGTGTCCGTAGATTATGAGATTGGTGCTGTCGGCTGAACACCTTGCATCAAGAAACGGTGTACCGCTATAACTGTACTCGCCGTAAAAGTTTTTGTTCAGATACTTCTGCGGATTACTGGGTGTATGCATAACAGGATAATTGATATTTGTTCCTGATATGCTTATCCAGCCGAAACATTCGGAATTCATTGAAATGAGTTCTGATATTGAATGAGGTTCGTAATAGGTTGTGCAATACACAGGCTGTTCAGTTTGCAATTCATCATCCGAATCACTGACTTTCAACAGATTTGGCTTTCTTATCGTTTCTGTTTCAGTATCTGTATTCGTTGTTTCCTCAGTAACGATTTCTGCAAGCTTTTCAAACTCTGCTTTTTCGTTATACTCGGTGATTTTCTGTGACACAATCGAAATAAGGCATACCAGTATGATGATTGAGAACACGGAAATCACAGCGATGGTACTAATTTTCTTTTTCATTTTCTACCTCCGAAATATACTGTTCGCCGTCATAGTCGGGCATCAAATCGCCGTTCATACTCGCCTCAAAGTAAATTGCAAGAAACCGCTTGATATCTGCTTTCTTCATTCTTGTAACCTCGAAACCCTGATCGGATATAATCTTCTCAACCCTGTTTGCTTTCTGCAAAACATTTTCGGATTTTGAAGATTTACACCTTGCTATGAACAGAAACTGCCTTGCGGTTGAGGTTTCGGTCTGAATGCTGTCGAGAAAGTCAAGGTCTTTAGCAAGAATTTTTCTGACCTTTTCGTTCTGTTCAGCTTCAATTCTGCCTTTGATATAGCTTTTGTTTGTATCGAAACACTCGCAGGAATCGGTACAGGTGATCTCAATATCCGGCACAGCAGAAAGCACCATCATCAGGTGGCGCACCTTGATTTCGATATTCGTGTGGGAAAGCACAGAAATATTTGTAGGCTGAACCATATAGAAAATAAATTCTTCCTTGCCGACCTTTAAACCATTTTTCGTAAAGGTTTTTATGCCCAGCAAGTCCTGAACTGATTTGCCTTTTTGTTTTGTTTTTTTCTGCTTGTTCTTCATTTATTTGCCCCTTTCTGCCCAGAAATATATCTGTTGAGTTGATATAAAATACTTTACGGCATAGCGTATGAAATCAAGAATTGTTGTATCTTCCAGTCTTATTGATAAAAAGCCGAAACAGAGAGTTACCGCAAGAGGTACTATTATTCTCGTCTGTGCAAGTATCAGTATTGATAACAAAAGCGCTATGCTCATAATTGCAAAATCCCGTAAGCTCCACAGCCATAGATTGGCTGTGGCTTTTAGGTTTTGCGGATATAAATAAGTGGTCATAATCTTTAAATTCCTTTCGTCTTAAATCGGAGCAAAGTTCTAACAAGCTTGTTTGATTAGAACTTTGCGATAGATTGCAACTTGTGCCAAGGAGCATTGCTCCTCTGCTTTTTAGCGGAAATTTTACGCTAAAAAGCAGTAATGTTCTACGCAACATAAGTGGAGTAGAACATTGGCACTAAGTTATTTAGCCGCCCTTGCAACACTTCTCGTCAGATTAACAGCAGTTGTTGTTGCGTGAACAATGCTTGTCATATTCACTTTAACTGATGAATCCAGTCCGAACTGCTGTGCAATTCTAGGAACTTCGTTTGATGCAAGCATTATTCCAAGTCCTAAAAGCATATTGCCGGGGAAGGTTAGCAACCCGAGGAACAGCAGAGTTGTCTGCATAAATGCCGTAAGGCACAGTGCCGCTATCTGTTTCATCCACTGATTAAAGCCGTCCTGATATCCTCTCGGAACGCTGAACATATACAACGCACCTACCGCCATTTGTATGAGCAGAATTCCTCCACGCTTGATGTTCGCAAAAAAGATTTTTATTACGCAGTAGGCAAAGGCTATCATGCATAACAGATTCAATAATCCGAATGTTGTCTGGTTTGCAACTGCAAAACTGCCCTCTAAAACACTTGTGCTTTGTCCTGCTAAATCAATGCTTTGCTGTCCTGCCATTATGGAGGACAAATCCTTTGAGAATATGTTTTGCAGGCTGATGCAAAATTTATACAGTTCCACAGGCACAACGCCGAACAGCGAACAGGCAAAGAAACCTTTTAAGACATTAATTGCAGTTGTCTTTATGTTCGCTCTGCCGTTCTGATATTCTATTGCAACATCAAACACGGCGACGACCGTGCCTGCGACGAACAATGCCCAGCCAAACAGCGTAAACAGGTTTATTGTCGCCTGCACCCAAGTGAGGTCGAACACATCTGCTCCCATATTTCCCATCATTGTGAAGAAGTCGGCAACAGCGTTGTAAATCGTTTCATAAAGCCACTGAATCATTGTGTTCCATATAGCATTTGAGATTTGCTCACCGAGGTAATCGAACACACCTCCTATGGCACTTCCGATACCACCGATAAAATCTCCTAACCAGTCAAAAATATAAATCACCCCCTGTCAAATGGAAAGTTGAAAATTGAAAGTTGAAAATTAAGGTGTGCGGCAGCAATTTTAAATAAATTCGGGCAACAAGGCTTTTTATCATTACAACCCATCTGCTCGTCCGAAATTTTCCATTTTACATTTTCCATTTTCAATTTTAAAGTATCGTCCAGATGTATAGCGGTGCAGTCAGAGAGAACACAAGACAGCCGAAAAGAATTGCCGGCGCGGTGAATTCAAACTGTCCGTGCTTGCGGTAATCGAGATAAGCAGTAGCAAGTTTAACAAAGAAAAGTATGGCAAGAATCATATCTACCGCAGGAAAGACAACATTGTTTACAACATTTTTAATCTGTGTTTGAGCCGATGTCCATGTGCTTTCGATTGCTGATGATACATCTCCTGCGGCAAATACTGTTACTGCCGATATTCCGAGCATTAACAGTATTACTGATACGCCTGATAACCATTTAATTAACTTAGTTCTTCTTGATTTTATCATTTTTTACCTCCGATTTTTTTAAATCATTCTCCGATATATATCTGACTTCGATGTTCAGTTTTTCTGCAAAGCGAATTTCTGTTTTCATACTCTCAGTTATTTCATCTCCGAAAACCCAAACCGCATCACAAACCCAAAGCATAGAAAGTCCTGCGTTCATACCGAGATTCCTTTCTTCTTTGTTGCTGTCATCTAAAATCAGCACATAAAAATGCGGTATGAACGGAGCCATACCGCACTCTAACGCATAACGGGCATATCGTTTTGCGTTTTCAATGTTTACAGATACATTACCGCCCAAAGGCGAACAGATATACACCCTGTGCATTATTCATCGTCCTCATCTTTCTTTTTGAATTTGATGATGAGAAATGCAATTAAACCTCCGACAGCAACAGAACCTAAGCCAATATAAAAGCCGAGATTTGAGTTATCACCAGTCTGCGGTTTTTCGGGTTCAGGCTGTGGATGAATTGTTACATTCTGACCCTCATCTTCAATGTCAGCGTGTACTGCAATTTCTGTTCCCTCACGGTAGAGAGCTTCAAAAACTACAATCTCTGTTTCTTTGGTAATTACAGAACCGTCAAAGGTAAAGGAGACTGTCACTTCGCCGTCTGCTGTTTCGGGTGTGAATGTTACTTCGGAACAAACTTCTTTGCCGTCAACAAGGAATTGCTTACCCGTGGATTTATCCATAAGGACGCCTTTGATTGTGTATTCTTTTCCTGCTGTGAGATGTTTGTAGGAAACAACATCGTCAATGGTAATATCACCGTTAACTGTGAATTCCTTTTTGCCGTCTATACTTGCCTTTGTGCCGATTTTCGGAATTTTGACGGTTACGTTTTGACCAACGTCCTCAAGGTCAGCGTGAACTGCAAGCTCTTTATCCTCACTGTAAAGACTTTCAAAAACGACAATGTTCGTTTCTTCATTGATATATCTTGCATCAAATTCAAAGGAAACAATAACCTCGCCTGTTGGTTCATCAGGTATGAATGTAGCTTCAGAGGTGATTTTCTTGCCGTCAATCAACAACTCTTTTCCTGTTGCCTTATCCATAAGAACGCCCTTAACCGTGTACTCCTTGCCGGGTACAAGATGCTTGTACTCTACCACATCTTCAAGGGTGAACACTTCTGTTGCACCGACTTCCTTTTTGCCGTCAATGGTTGCAGTTGTTCCGAGTTCAGGTATTTTATCGTTTTCAATTGTGATTTCGATAATTTCCTCATTCTCTGAAATTGTTGCCTGATAGCTTTCTTCATTAGGGAGATAACCATCTGCAGGCTTTAACTCACGGACAATGTATTCGCCGTAAGGAACATTTTCAAAAGTTAAGATTCCTTCCTCATTTGATTCGGATGTCAGAATTGCAGTTTCTTCTGTAAATTTGGTTTCAGTAATACTGAACAATCCGAATAATGCGCCTGTGATATTTTCGCCTGTTTCACGGTCAATCTTTAAGCCTTTTATTGTGCCGTAGATGATTTCATTTCCAAGCGGTTCACCGTCATTTACCGAAATATGAACAGTTGCTGTATCCTGTCCTGCATACTCAAACACAACAGGATATTTTTTATCGGAGAGGATATAGTGGTTATCTGTGCTAATTTCCTTAACATAGTAACTGCCGATTGGAATATCAGTTGTAAACTGTGATTTGCCTTTTTCATCACAGGTGATGATTTCAATAAGTCCGTTCTTTGGAATAACTGTGCCGTTGGAAGCCTTCAAATCTTCATCAGCGTAAAGTCCGAATGAAACATTCAGAATTTCGTCATTGTTTCCGATATTGAATTTTTCGTCCTGTTCAAGAATTTTTGTAAGGTCAATTACAAGGTTTTGCCTGTCGTTAGTAAATGATGTTGAGGTGTTGGTTACCTTTTCGTTCTGTCCTGAGTAGGTAAGTTCAACCGTATGAGGTTCGGGATTGATAACTGTTCCATACGGTGCAACGGTTTCAACAACACGATATTTACCGAGGTAAAGCTGTTTGCTTGTTGCTGTGCCTTTATTGTTTGTTTTCAGAGTTGCGACAAGCTCGTCTTTCTTTGCTCTTACTGTTCCGTCAGGGGTTTTAATGTCCGCATCTGCATAAATTTCAAACACTGAACCCGATAAACCGTTTACAGAATATTCAGGCTGATAGAGCAAAACTTCTTCTCCTGATGAAGTTACATTTGAAAAAATCTCGCCTGTTTTTTCAACGGTAATTGTACCTTTCTGAGGTGTGTTTTTCTTCTCTGTTTTTACGATTGTAACGCCGTTTTCTTCACTTGTGTTTTCTGCCGTAATGTCAAAATATACAGGTGTGCTGTCGAGAAGATATCCGTAAGGAGCCTGCACTTCAACGACTGAATAACCTTTGCCGTAGGGCAGAGTTTCAGGTGTGATGAGATAACCATCGCTGTTCGTGTAGAATGTGTCAATCTCTGTAACATTCGGATAGGTGTATTTCATTGTTACCTTGTTTCCGTTGGAATCATAAATCTGAAACCCTGCGCCTGCATACGGGATCTGCTTTCCGGTTTCGCTGTCAACCTTTACTATCTTTACATAGCTTTCAAGACTTGCGTTATTGATGAGGTACTTGTAAGTCTTATTATTTTCAGAAATAAACACATCAAAATCAGCAATGAACTCCGTACCGTTCCAGCCTTTTGTTTGGTGAACTGTGTATATGCCATATGGCAAATCCTTTGTTTCTGCAAAGCCGTATTCATCGCAAGTTAAAATATCACGCTCTGTTTCTTTTGCCTTGCTGTAGCCTCCTGCCGATTTTAGATACACCTGAAATTCTGCACCAACTTCGGGAGTTTCAATTTTTGTACTGCCGTCATCGGTGTGCTTAATTATTGAGATTTTGCCCTTTAAAATATCCTCGGTTACACTCATTGAAATGCTGTTATTTTCAATGGTGTATTTCTTTGCTTCTACACCGATATGATATTCGGTTTCGTCAAGCAGATAACCCTCACTCGGCTCAATTTCTTTCAGAGTCCAGTTGTCACCGCATAAATAATAGGATGTTGTAAAACTGCCGTTCTTGTCTGTGGTGTATTTGTCAACCAACTTGCCGTTATTGTAGATACCGTAAACTGCTCCTGCGAGTGTTGCGTCACCCTGTGCAGACTTTGTTTCAGCGTCTGTTTTGGTAACAGTAAGATTCCACTTTTTCAAAACATTGTCAAATGACCTCTGTGTTACCTTGTTCCACTCAATAGGTGCAGTCTGCTTTTTGGGAACAACATATCTGTCAGCAGTATCAACTTCTTCAAGCGTATATAGCTTGTCACCACTAACGAGAACATTTGTAAAAGTGGCAACACCGTCAGCGTTGGTTGTTGCATACAAGTCCACATTCGCACCACTGAGTGAAGTTCCGTAAAGGTGGAATTTTACACCCTCGTTGAAATTATCCTCACTGGTTTTTACTACTTCAAGACTTCCTTTCTTGAGGACATTTTCAAAAGTCACCTTTGCAGTTTTGCCGCTTTCGACCTTAACGGTCTGCGATTTCTGTGTTTCGTACTTACTGTCTGTAATTTCGGTAACGGTGTAACTTCCGGGAACAAGGTCAGTTAATTCAAATTCACCTTTTGAGTTTGTCTTAACTGTCTTACTGTAACCATCGTCTTTGACAGTAAACTCAATATTTGCAACATTGCCGTCCTCGGAGGTTTTGACAAGCTTTAGGTTGCCCGAGCTTGTCTTGACCTTGAAATATGCCCTTATCGGGTCAGCGTCGTTTTCAACACCTGTGATTACATCCTGCAAAGTTGCATCTCCATATGGGATAAGGGTTGTATTTCCTACGCTTGGCATTAACTTTGCAGAGTTGAATGTTACTGCATTATTGACTGGCGAAGTTGAAGTTAATGTCAGCTTATTACCGGATTTTAAAACGGAAATTCCGCTTGTGGTTTTGAAGCTGAAATCCGAAAGAATACTGTTGCTGTCTGTTAAGGTTAAAGTATATTTTCCGTCTGAATATTTCATCTCATAGGTTTCAGCCTTTGAAGCGATTGCACTTGCAAAACTCGGAGCGGTTGAATAATTTGCAAGGCTTTTTGAGATAGCATTGTAAACTGACTTAACTCCGGGATTTGCTCCGCCTGCACAGATACCGTCAATGAACTTTGTATTTGTGCATTTATAGCCTTCGCTTGTAGAACGACAACCTGAAACAAACTCCCATACAATCAGCTGTGTTGCTACCCATTTCTGATCCTCTGTTCCGCTTAAGCATTTCCCTGAACCGGGTTTGCCGTAAAGCAGAGCAAGGTTGATTGCTTTCTGCTTCGCAGAGCCTAAATTCTTCCAGACGGTCGAGCCGTCCTCGGTCAGCGTATTGCCTGAGTAGAGTGTATGACCGGGTTCAATGCAGTAGGCTTCTTTGCCATCTGCAAAAATCTTGCACAACTCTTCTCCGGGAGTTCCGACCGTGTAGCCGTTGCTGACTGTTGTCTGCTGAAATTTGATTGTGTTTCCTGTACTGTCATAACAGTAGTCAAAGGTAATTGTAACTTTATCACCGCTTGCTGCACTTACAGGGAGCGAGAACATTGTTCCGAATATTACGGCAACCACGAGTAAAAGTGCAGTTATTCTTGTGAATTTCTTATTTCTGATTAACTTAGTCATTTTAAAAATCCTTTCATAAAAAATATGGGGCAAGATTTTACCCTTGCCCCGATTGACGTCTTATTCTGTTTAAATACAATCATAATTTCATCGCCTGCCCTTCATTGAAATCTTCATCTATATCATCGGACTGCTCACTGCCATCCGTAATATTTACATATTCGCCGATAATGTTCAGCGCTTCGCAGTAACTTTCCGAACTCGTAACACGACTGCACATTTCTTTTGCCTCGTCAGCCATACCGTTTTGTTTGAGAGTGTGACTTGCAATTCCTAACAGATTGAATATATTGCCATCCTGACCTATCAACGCACAGTCAGGTTTGACCTTTTCTGCTTTGCTTTGCTCATCGGTAATAAATCCACCGAGCTTGTTTTCCACATAGTCGGAAAGCCAAGTTCCGGCAAATGCTGTGTATGACTGTAATCTCCACATTGCAAGCTTGCCGATATCAAGGTGGACTTCTTCAAATGGATAAAGAATACAGGTAACGCCATCATTTTGAAACACAGAAACATTCTCAAACTTTGTATTGTCAAGAAGTATTCCTTTGTCCGTAAGCATTTTATTGATGCCGTCCATTCATTCTTTAATTTCACCTCCACAGCCCTGCAAGATGAGTCCTTCCTTACCGTTCATACGGCGGAGGTCTGAGAGTGTTATACTATTGATTTTCATTGTCATCTTCCTTTCAAAAAAATAAGCACCCACAATGAAGTGAGTGCCTTGCTTAATCGTCTGTTCAACAATAGACTACATATATTTTGTTGTTTTCTGTGATTACATTGAATGATAAGTTGCTCGGAGCTATGCCACTGCTTTGGTAGTAGTAAGCTACATACTCAACATCACTTTTAAGGTTTGAAGTCAGTTCTGAAGTGCTGTCATAGTATGATGTGTTTGTGGGCGAGAACCAGCTTGCGTTGCCTGTGTTCAGTGAGGAATCGTATTTCATTCCAAGCTGCTGACCGTAGGCTATGCAGGCACTCACCGCATACTGAACATCAACCGTTTTTGCTTTGGTAGGCGGTTGCGTAGGCTTTTGCGCAGGTTTCTGTGTTGGCTTTTCCGTAGGCTTCTGCACAGGCTTTTGCGTTGGCTTTTCAGCAGGCTTTTGAGTAGAATTTTCAGTTTCTTTTTTAGCAGTCAATTCCGATTTTTGCTTATTGCTATTTACTGTATTCCTGCTGTTGTTCTGAACTTCTGTTTGTGTTTTTTGAATCGGATTCGTTGCCGAAACAACCGCCGAATGTTGCCCACTGTCGGCTTTTTCTTCTGTTTTGGTATTCTGTCCCGAAGGCTCTGTTTCTTTTGAAACTGTGGCTTTTTCGGGGATTGTTATTTCAGTCGTTGCCGTTGCAGAAGTTTCCGTAGATTCAGAAACATCCGCAGCCTTTGAAACTACGGATGTCTGAATATCGTTATTTAATTTTTCTTCTGCTATACAAGCCGTAAATGTTCCTGCTGCTAAAATCAATGTCAGCATTATTGCGATTTTCTTTTTCATACTATCGCCGTCCTTTCAAGCAACAAGTATATCCAAAGAATTTGAAATGTCCAGAGATTTTTAAAAAAAGAACTACGATATATACTTCCTTATAATTTGATAATCATTCCATAAGCGTGTATCTTGCTTTATATTGTAATTATCATACATTCTGATATCTGCAAGTTGTTTATAAAATGGGTTTTCCTTTCCAACATATACTCCTTCATCACATTTTGAAAGGGATTTAAATTGATCGGCAGTGATGTCAATAATCATCTGTTCATTCATTACAAGCCAAGCGTGATTTGTGGTGTTATAGGGATTTTTATCTCTATACACACCATTCACTTGTTTTGTGTGAATATAATATGTTTCATATAAATAATACGCTAAAAGATCGCATGAATCATCACAACAACCATTAGGGAATTTAATCATCCTGTCTTGAAAGCTAAACTCCCTATTAGCTTTTGCCTCAATTATTGCTTTACGAAAATTCACCGCAATATTATAAACATCTTGATTTTTCATATTTATCTCAAACTCCTGTTTTTAGTACAGATATTATACACTACTCAAAAGCTACGGTCAACCGATTTTACATACTCTGTGAAAAGCTTTGCGTTTCATCTTCCGACATCTTTTCGGCTTCATCCTCACTCTGCTGTTCATCAAGTGCCTGATGATATGCTTCCATAACCTTGCTGTTTAGCATATCTCTTGACTCCTTTGAAATCGGGTGAGCAATCTCGCTGAACTTCGTTTCGCCGTTTTCATCAACATAGTTACTTGCAGGCATTGCAACAAATAAGCCTTTTCTTGAGTTCATCACTCTGATTCCGTGAATTGCAACCGCACCTCCGACAGTAACGCTTGCAAATGCCTTTGTGTTGCAATTATCAATATCAACGAGCTTATCAATTCTTACCTTGATATACGGCAGTTTCTTTTTCTGATTATTGTTTTTGGTTCCTTTGTAATTTGTATTCTGTGCCATTATAAATTTACCTCCGATTTAGTGTTTCTGCTTTTCTGCCCACAGCAGAGAAAGATGTAAAAGTGCATCTCTCTGTTCTTCCTCGGACAGGCTGTCAAGGAAATCTTCAAGGGTGAAATTTTCCTCGAATTCTTCTGCAAGTTCGTTACAGTTATCGCAGATTTTTTCTCTCCTGACAACTACCGAGCCGTCATCCTGCTGGGTGAATGATAAAACATCGTTGTATCTGAATCCGATTCGCTGACGGATTACAAAAGGGATTGTAATTCTTCCTTTTTTACCGAGAACTCTGTATATTTTAAGCACTACTCGTCCTCGCTTTCCGCAAGCTCTGCTCTGCACTCATCGCAGATACAGTTGCTACAATTACACTTGTCATCAAAATTTTCGCAATCATCATCGCACCTCTCAATTAGAATTGCTCCTTC
>ERZ1106976.468-NODE-468-length-45544-cov-24.400844_pt1 | contig 45544 bp, 33 predicted proteins | sample MGYA00403687_ERZ1106976 | MGnify/ENA primary metagenome ERZ1106976 (study PRJEB35170, sample SAMEA104062446) | human gut metagenome | biome: human gut; feature: human-associated habitat; material: faeces | place: Denmark | collected 2013-02-22 ... | reverse complement strand
CTCCGCATGGTCTAAGCCATACGGAGGATTAACTGTTTTACGGACACCCGTCTATCCCGGCGGGGCGTTTTTTCTTGTCAGCCGTATTGCTCGGTCATGTACAGGCTGGCGCGGGACTGGATGCGGCGGGCGGCGTCCTCTGCCGTGCCCTCGCCGCGCAGCAGCTTCTTGGAAAAATCTTTCTGAAATTTCCTTGGATAAACACAGGGAACCCCCGCCGGAAGATCCGGCGGGGGTGTTTGCGTTATTCCCAGCGGAAGAAGCGGAGGGAGAGGAGGGTGCAGAGGGCGGTCAGGGCGAGCATGACGCAGATCGGGGGCAGAACGCTGCCCAGGCCGATGCCGAGGAACGCCGGAAGCGAGCCGCGCAGCCGCATGCCCCACAACAGCGCCGCCGCGGCCAGCGTCGCCAGCGACACGAGGCAGTAGACGATGTACATGGACAGCTCGACGCCCAGCATGAACACCGGGCTGACCGGCGTCACGCGGAAGCGCTTGAGGATCTTCAGCTCCCGCAGGCCGGATATGGCCTGCGGCTGTCAATGGCGCGTAAGCGTTTATCTCGACCGTTGACGGGTGCAGCCTGTTTTGCTATCTTTCGTCATGAATGAACTTATGGGAGACAATGCTCATAAGGGCAATTCGCACCGTTCCCCTTTACCATTTTCAAAGTGCCTCTCACAGCCGCCCGTTCATGGAAAATTTACAAATAGATTGCTGCCGCCATATTGAAAAAGATGGTCATTATATGGTAGACATATTATGCGGATAGAATACCTATCTGACAAACTATGATTGGAGGTAACGCCATGTATCGTCCCAATGATGCCCGGTTCGGCTTCGCGCGTTGGTGGTATTGGTGCGGCTCCCGATTATGGAGAGGTCGTATCAAAATCGTTTCTGTTGGCGCATAGGCCAGACTGGTGATTAGTCGGCTTATGCGCTTTTTCGTTAAGAGAAACATTCTTACTGAGTAGCACAAGGAGGTAAAAAATGGATTCGTATATGCTTTTCGATTCTATTCAGTTTATGGACTGGGAAGTTGTCGGTGAAGAAACGACTCATGAGTTAACAAACGTAAAAGCGGAAAACGAAGATGAGTAACAGTGCATTGGTTAAGCACACCAATATTTCACCAAACAAAACAAGCCCAAGAAACAATTCTATTCAGAAAATTACAATTCATCATATGGCTGGAAATCTGTCAGTTGAAAGTTGTGGACAAGTTTTTCAAAATTCGAGTGCAGGGGCCAGTAGCAACTACGGGGTTGGAACAGATGGTCGTGTTGGAATGTATGTTGAATATTTCACAACTTTGCCTTGACCAAATCCAAACGGGAGGTAAAATTAATTGAACAAATGTGTGTATGCGTTTTTTCTGCTGATAATCGTAATGTTGGTTTCTTTGACAGGTTGTGTGGGTTCCGTAGGGTTACCACCTGATAGCAACATGGCGTCAGTGCCTTCTTCATCTAATACTGAGAAACATTCAGAGCCAACAAGCACCGGGACGGAATCATCGACAGATGATATTCTGTCTGTCAGTATTGAAGCTGTGGAAGATCAGGTTGCGAAAGCCGGTTCTTATTGTCAGTACATAAATGATGAAAATGGAATTTTTTTGGTAATTTCTCCTAATGCAGTTATCCGTTCTTTTAGGCTTGTAACCGTTCAGGTTGATGATACAGAATTAGGGCTGATTTACTCTATTTCTGATGAACTATACTCAATTGACGAGCTAACTCAAGACAAACCCTTTTTGGTTAAGATGCAGTTCGTTGGTCTACTTCCTACGTATGGCATTGTTTTTGAGGATCAAAAAAACAATGAGAGATTCTACACGATTAATATGCGCGGAATTGATCATACAGAAGGTCAGCCATATTATTTGAACGAAGTAATACCCTCAAAGAGTCCATAGCCTTGGTTATTAATATTTAAACGCAGGCAAGAGTTTGAACCATTACTTAGGTCAAACTCTTGTTTGATTTTGCCTTACGGAGTTGCGGGGCGACTGTTCATATTATTTTGCAGCTTGCTTCTCTATGTAACATGAGCATTGGCCGCGGGGTTGTCCTGGCCGTAGCCTTCCAGAAGGTTGATGCCGCCCCACACGCAAAGGCCGCCGCTCAGGTCGCTGACCGCCTGCGCCATCCAGTCATACCCCGGGTACGCCAGCGGCGCAAGCACGACCGCCGCCGCGTAGGAAAGGAAGCTGAGCACGCCGAGCAGCCCCAGCTTCTGTGTCAAAGTCCGTTTCATGTTTCCCTGTTTCCTCCTTTTTCAGGCGTCAAAAAACGCAGCGCTGACCACGACCTTCGGTGGTCAGCACTGCGTCTTTGCGTCTGGCTGATAAACGGTTTCGATCTGAAAATTTCTTGCGCTGATCACGCTCTCGCGCCTGCATTTGGGGCAGTAGAGCGGAAACTCCCGCAATACCGTCCGCTGCAGCAGCCGCAGGCGCGTCTTCGCGCCGCAGGCCGGGCAGAGAAGCCACTGCTCCTCACGGCTCATCGTCCTCGCTCCTTTCGTTCCTGTCTGCCTGAAAGGTCCGGTAGAACAGGCGGACGTGCGCCTCGAGCTTCTGCAGGCACGCAGCCTCGCGCTCGGGCTGGCGGTCACAGATGCCGATGAGGGTGATGACCGGGGCCACATAGCAAAGGGCCATCGCCCCGGCGTCCTCGTCCCGGAGCTCCCCGGCCGCGATGAGGCTGCGGAAGATCCCCGCGTGATACTCCGTCACGCGCTCCACATAGCGCCGGGAATAGAGCGCCGCGAGCTCCGGCGAGCGGAACTGCTCGAGCGTCATCATCCGGCGGAAGCGGCTGATGGTCTCGTTGTGGAGCGAGTAGAAAAAGATCTGCCGGACCTTTTCCAGCAGCCCATCCTCCGTGATGCGGGTAAAGACGGGGATATCCTGACGCGCGTTCTGCACGTGGATGTCGATCCTGTCGGTGTCCGCCTCATACTGCGCGGCCGTCGCCTCCACGATCGCGTCAAAGATGGCGCGCTTGCTGGGAAAATGGTTGTAGAGCGAAGGGGCCTTGATCCCCACGGCCGCCGCGATCTGGCCGACGCTGACCGCGTCGTAGCCATGGACAGAGAACAGCTCCAGCGCCTTGGCGAGAATTTTCTGCCGGGTATCCTCCTGCTTCATCCCTGCATCACGGCTCCTCTACAACTAACTAACGTTCGTTAGTCAGCATTCTACCACCACTCCCCTCCCCTGTCAAGCCCATCCGCCGAAAAACCTCGTAGAGTTTGCGCCCGCAGGCGGCGCAAACCCCTTGGCAAAAAAGCCGCAGCTTTTTTGCCAAACGCGACAGCGGCCCGCGGGTCTCCCCGCGGGCCGCTGCCAACACAAATGAAAAGAGGAATCACGAAACGAGCATTTCGAACGTGCGCGGATCGCACAAAGGGGACATTCAGCGGACGCTGAACAGCAGATCGCCGTAGGACGGATACGGCCAGCAGGCGCGGGAGGTGAGCGTCTCCATCTCGTCGACGGCCAGCCGAAGCTCGGTCATATCCTTGAAGACCTCGGCCTGGTAGAAGCTTGCGGCCTCCTGCGCGGTCGGCAGGTCGCCGGCCTGCAGGAGCGCGTCGTCGAGTTTCGCGGCATCCTCGCTGGCGATCTCCGTCAGCGAGGACAACCGCGCGGCGGTTTTCTGCTCATAGCCTCCGGCAGCGCTGCCCAACAGCGCTTTCTTGTCTTCGGCCGTCCGCACGAGCTTTGCCGTGTAGTCAGAAACAGCGGGCAGGATATCGGTATTCACCATTTCCAGCATCGTGAGCGCTTCGATGCGCAGGACCTTGCTGTAATTCTCCAGCATGATCTCATAGCGCGCATGCAGCTCGGTCTCGCTGTAGATCTTATGCGTGGTAAACAGGCGGACATTCTTTTCCTTCAGCAGATACGGCACGCAGTCGGGCGTGGTCTTGAGGTTGAGCAGGCCGCGCTTTTCGGCCTCCTCCAGCCAGCTCGCGTCGTAGCCGTTGCCGTTGAAGATGATGCGCTTGTGCGCCTGGATGGTATTGCGGATGAGGTCGTGCAGGGCGGTCTCAAAGTCCTCCGCCTGCTCAAGCACGTCCGCGTACTGCCGCAGAGACTCGGCCACGGCGGTGTTCAGCACGACGTTCGCGTCGGAGATGGACGCGGCGGAGCCGAGCATCCGGAATTCAAACTTGTTGCCGGTGAAGGCGAAGGGCGAGGTGCGGTTGCGGTCGGTCGTGTCCTTCGGGAATTTGGGCAGGACGTGGACGCCGATCTTCAGAAGCTCCTTCTCCTTCGCGTCATAGGCCGTGTCGGACTCGATGGCGTCCAGGATCTCCGTCAGCTCTGTGCCGAGGAACATGGACACGACGGCGGGCGGCGCTTCGTTGGCGCCCAGCCGGTGGTCATTGCCGGCGGAGGCGACGGAGATGCGCAGCAGATCCTGATAGTCGTCGACTGCCTGGATCACGGCGCAGAGGAACAGCAGGAACTGCGCGTTCTCACCCGGCGTCTCGCCGGGCTCGAGCAGGTTGACGCCCGCGTCGGTCGAGATGGACCAGTTGTTGTGCTTGCCGGAGCCGTTGACGCCCGCGAAGGGCTTTTCGTGCAGCAGGCAGACCATGCCGTGCTTGCGGGCGATCTTCTGCATGAGCTCCATGGTGAGCTGGTTGTGGTCGGCGGCGATGTTGGTGGTGGTGAAGACGGGCGCGAGCTCATGCTGCGCGGGCGCGACCTCGTTGTGCTCCGTCTTGGCGAGCACGCCGAGCTCCCACAGCTCCTTGTCCAGATCGTGCATGAACGCGGCGACGCGCGGCTTGATGGTGCCGAAGTAATGATCCTCCAGCTCCTGCCCCTTGGGCGGCTTCGCGCCGAACAGGGTCCGGCCGGTATAGATGAGGTCCTTGCGCTTGCTGTAAAGCGCCTCGTCGATGAGGAAGTACTCCTGCTCCGGGCCGACCGTCGTGCGGACGGCCTTGACCTCGTCATGCCCGAACAGCTTCAGGATGCGTAGGCCCTGCTTGTTGATGGCCTGCATGGAGCGCAGCAGCGGCGTCTTTTTGTCGAGTGCCTCGCCGCCGTAGGAACAGAACGCGGTCGGGATATACAGGACCTGATCCTTGATGAACGCGAAGGACGTCGGGTCCCACGCGGTATAGCCTCTGGCCTCAAACGTGGCGCGCAGACCGCCGGAGGGGAAGCTGGACGCGTCCGGCTCACCCTGGATGAGCTCCTTGCCGGAAAACTCCATGATCACGCCGCCGTCGGCGGTGGGAGAGATGAACGAGTCGTGCTTTTCGGCCGTGATGCCGGTCATGGGCTGGAACCAGTGGGTGAAGTGCGTCGCGCCGAGCTCGATAGCCCAGTCCTTCATGGAATTGGCGACGACGTTGGCCGCGGCCAGATCGAGGCGCTTGCCCTCGTGGATGGCGGCGTAGACATCTTTAAAAACAGCCTTCGGAAGCTTCTGCTTCATCACGGCTTCGCTGAACACATGGCAGCCAAAGAAATCCGATACAGTCTGCATAAGAAACTCCTCACTTTCTAAAAAAGCGGCAAAGGCACGCACAGAATCGATGCTGTACGACGCCTTTGCCGTTTTTACGTTTCCATGTGAACCGGATCCGGCGGGACCCAAGCCGTTTGTTTGAGCGCATTATACGCGCCGCGGCGGAAAATGTCAAGCGTCTGCCGCAAAAAAATGGTATTCGTTTTACTTATTGCTGCGTTCAGCAGAATCAATAAAAATGATAGTGGCTTTTTGTTGACATCAACGAAGCAGCTCGCTAAAATAGAACCAAAAATTCTTTGCCATGCAGACAAGTGTATGTTTGGAAGAAACACAAAGGAGGCGGGACGATGCAGGAACCACGAAAAAGCACGCTGCTTTTCGTGCAGGACGCCGCGGCGGAACCAGCGGCGCTCGGCGCGTTCGCCGCAGAGCAGCCGGCGCTGGCGCTCGTCACGGCGGACGGGCTGGACGAGGCGGAGCGGAAGCTCGCGCAGCTCGATCCGGCGCTCGTCGTCTGGCAGTGCGACGCGCCGGGGCTGCCGGCGCTGCGGCAGTGCGGCCGGCTTGCCGAAAGCAGTGAGGCGGTCTTTTTATTGTTGGTCCGCCCGGGCACGTATGAGGCGGTCTGGCAGTTCGTGCAGGCGGCCGGGATCTGCGTGATGAGCTGGCCGGCGCCGCAGGAGGTCTTCCGGCAGACGCTGCGGAACCTGCTGCTGCTAAAGAAGAGCCTGCGGGCCATGCAGGAGAAGACCGACCAGCTGCAGTCGCAGCTGCAGGACATGAAGCGCATCCAAAAGGCCAAGAGCCTGCTCATGAACCAGCTCGGCATGTCGGAGGCCGACGCGCACCGCTGGATCGAAAAAGCCGCCATGGACCGCTGCGTCAAAAAACGCGAGATCGCAGAGACCATCATCCGGATGTACGCATTATAATCATAAAGAAAGGGGCCAAAGCCATGAAACAGCCGCACCAGTACCGGCCTTTGGAGCAGCAGCCGCAGCATGACGCCTGCGGCATCGGCGCTGTTGTCAATATCAGCGGACAAAGAACACATGAAACGCTTGACGGCGCGCTGAAGATCGTCGAAAAGCTCGCGCACCGCACCGGCAAGGACGCCGACGGCACCACCGGCGACGGTGTCGGCGTTATGACGCAGCTGCCGCACGCGCTGTTTCAGAAGGCGGCGCAGCAGGCGGGGCAGACGCTCCCGGACGCGGGCGATTACGGCGCGGCCATGATCTTCTTCCCGCAGGACCCGCTCAAACGCATGCGCAGCCGGAAGCTGCTGGAGATGATCCTCTCGCGCGAGGGGCTGGAGCTGCTGTTCTGGCGGGACGTGCCGGTCTGTCCGGAGATCCTGAGCGAAAAGGCCCGGAGCAGCATGCCCTACATCGCGCAGTGCTTCATCCGCCGCCCGGACACGGCAGCGCGCGGGCTGGATTTTGACCGCAGGCTGTATCTGGCCCGGCGCGAGTATGAGCACTCCGTCTCCGGCACCTACGTCGTGTCCATGTCCAGCCGGACAATCGTCTATAAGGGCCTGTTTCTGGTCTGGCAGCTGCGGCAGTTCTATCCGGATCTGCAGGACGCGGACTATACCTCCGCCCTCGCGCTCGTCCACTCCCGCTTCTCCACCAACACCACGCCCTCGTGGAAGCGCGCGCACCCGAACCGCATCATCCTCCACAACGGCGAGATCAACACCATCCGCGGCAACATCAACCGGATGCTCGCCCGCGAGGAGACGATGGCGTCCTCCATCCTCGGCGACACGATCGCCCGCGCCTACCCCGTCGTGGAGACCGACGGCTCCGACTCCTCCATGCTCGACAACACGCTGGAATTTCTCATGTACAGCGGCATCGAGCTGCCGAAGGCCGTGATGCTCTGCATCCCCGAGCCCTGGGGAAAAGATAAAAACATGTCCCGGGAAAAGCGCGACATGTTCCACTACTACGCCACCATGATGGAGCCCTGGGACGGCCCGGCCGCCATCCTCTTCTCCGACGGCGAGCAGGTCGGCGCCGTGCTCGACCGCAACGGGCTGCGCCCGGCGCGGTATCTGGTCACGAATGACGGGTATCTGATCCTCGCCTCCGAGGTCGGCGCGCTGTCGGTCGCGCCGGAGAAGATCGTGCGCAAATCCCGCCTGCAGCCGGGCAAGATGCTGCTCGTCGACACCAGGACCGGGACGGTCCTCGAGGACCAGGCGATCAAGCACCGCTACGCCGCGCAGAATCCCTACGGCGAATGGCTCGATCAGGAGCTGCTGCAGCTGGCCGATATCCCCATCCCCAACCGGAAGGTCCCGGAATACACGGCGCAGGAGCGCAGCCGCCTGTACAAGATCTTCGGCTACACCTACGACGAGATCCACTCGGCCATTTTGCCCATGGCGAAAAACGGCGCGGAGCCGACGGCCTCCATGGGCGCGGATATCCCGCTGGCCGTGCTGTCGGAAAAGCACCAGCCGCTGTTCTACTACTTCAAGCAGATGTTCGCGCAGGTCACGAACCCGCCCATCGACGCGCTGCGCGAGGCGATCGTCACCGATACGACCGTCTACGCAGGCTCCGACGGCAATCTGCTGGCCGACTGCGCGGAAAACTGCCGCGTCCTGCAGATCAACAACCCCGTCCTTTCCAGCCGCGATCTCATGAAGATCGAGGGGCTCCATATGCCGGGCCTGCAGGCGAAAAAGGTCTCGCTGCTGTACTACAAGAATTCCTCGCTCGCGCTTGCGCTCGACCGGCTTTTCGTCGCCTGCGACAAGGCGTATTACGCGGGCGCGAACATCCTCATCCTCTCCGACCGCGGCGTGGATGAGAACCATATCGCCATCCCGTCGCTGCTGGCGGTCTCCGCCGTGCAGCAGTATCTGGTGCGCACAAAGAAGCGCACCGCGATCTCCATCATCCTCGAAAGCGCAGAGCCGCGCGATGTGCACCACTTCGCCACCCTCTTCGGCTACGGCGCGAGCGCCGTCAACCCCTATCTGGCGCAGGACTGCATCGGCGAGCTCATCGCAGGCGGGGCGCTCAACAAGGACTATTACGCCGCCGTCGACGCGTACAACAAGGCGATTTTGGACGGCGTGATGCGCATCGCCTCCAAGATGGGCATTTCCAGCATGCAGTCGTACGAGGGCGCGCAGATCTTTGAGGCCGTCGGCATCTGCAAGGACGTGGTGGACCGCTATTTTACCAACACCGTCAGCCGCGTCGGCGGCATCGGTCTGCAGGAGATCAACGAGGCCGTCCTCTGGCGGCATGACCGGGCGTACGATCCCATGGATCTGACCGCCGACCTGACCGTCGATTCCTCCGGCTTCCATAAGCTCCGCTCCGGCAGCGACATGGAAGACCATATGTATAACCCCCTGACCATCCTCACGCTGCAGCAGGCGGTCCGCACCGGCGATTTTGACTGCTTCCGCCGCTACTCCGCCATGGTCGACGACGAGCAGCTGCCGCATACGCTGCGCGGTCTGCTCGGCTTCCGCTTCGATGAGACGAAAGCCATCCCGCTCAGCGAGGTCGAGCCCGTCTCGAGCATCGTCCGGCGCTTTAAGACCGGAGCCATGTCCTACGGCTCCATCTCCGAGGAGGCGCACCGCTGCCTGGCCATTGCCATGAACCGCCTGGGCGGAAAGTCCAACTCCGGCGAGGGCGGCGAGGAGCCCGCGCGGCTCGGCACCGAGGAAAACTCCGCCATCAAGCAGGTCGCCTCCGGCCGCTTCGGCGTGACGAGCGAATATCTTGTGAGCGCGAAGGAGATCCAGATCAAGCTGGCGCAGGGCGCCAAGCCCGGCGAGGGCGGCCATCTGCCCGGCAGCAAGGTCTGGCCGTGGATCGCGCGGACGCGGCATTCCACGCCCGGCGTGGCCCTCATCTCCCCGCCACCGCACCACGATATCTACTCGATCGAGGATCTGGCGCAGCTGATCTACGATCTTAAATGCGCCAATGAAAACGCGGAGATCTCCGTCAAGCTCGTCTCCGAGGCGGGCGTCGGCACCATCGCCGCGGGCGTCGCCAAGGCGGGCGCGCAGACGGTCCTCATCTCCGGCTACGACGGCGGGACCGGCGCCGCGCCCCGAAGCTCCATCTATAACGCGGGCCTGCCCTGGGAGCTCGGTCTGGCCGAGGCGCACCAGAGCCTTATCGCCAACGGCCTGCGCGGCCGCGTGCGCCTCGAGACCGACGGCAAGCTCATGACCGGCCGCGACGTGGCCATCGCCTGCATGCTGGGCGCGGAGGAATTCGGCTTCGCCACCGCGCCGCTGGTATGCCTCGGCTGCGTCATGATGCGCGTGTGCAATCTCGACACCTGCCCGATGGGCATTGCCACCCAGCGGCCGGAGCTGCGGAAAAACTTCTGCGGCAAGCCCGAATACGTGGTGAATTTCATGGAATTCGTCGCGCAGGAGCTGCGGCTGATCCTGGCGAAGCTCGGCGTGCGCACCGTGGACGAGCTGGTCGGCCATACGGAGTATCTGCAGATCCTGCCGCACCAGATCACCCAGCGCGCGGCCATGGTGGACGTATCCGGCATTCTCGCCCGCTGCGGCGGGGAAAACTGCCGCTATGACCCGGCGCAGCGGTTCGACTTCAAGCTCGATGCGACGCTTGACAAAAAGGTCCTTCTGCCGCTGCTGCCGAAGAAGGGCAAGCCGGCCGCTCCGAAGCAGTGCGCGCTCGACATTTCCTGCACCGACCGGGCCTTCGGCACGCTTTTCGGCGCGGAGATCACGCGCCGCTGGGGCGGCACGCTTCCGGACGATACCTACCAGATCCGCTGCCGCGGCGGCGCAGGGCAGTCGTTCGGCGCGTTCCTGCCGAAGGGCGTGACGCTCACGCTCGAGGGCGACAGCAACGATTACTTCGGCAAGGGCCTGTCCGGCGGCAAGCTGGCCGTCTATGCAGACCCCGCGAGCATCTTTGACCCGGCCGAGAACGTCATCATCGGCAACGTCGCGCTCTACGGTGCGACAAGCGGCAGCGCGTTCATCTCCGGCGTCGCGGGCGAGCGGTTCTGCGTGCGCAATTCCGGCGCGACCGCCGTCGTCGAGGGCGTCGGCGACCACGGCTGCGAGTACATGACGGGCGGCACCGTCGTCGTGCTCGGGCGCACGGGGCGGAACTTTGCCGCCGGCATGTCGGGCGGCGTCGCCTACGTGCTCGACCCCGAGCATAAGCTCTACCTGCGCGTCAACAAGGAGCTCGTCTCCGTCGAGACGGTCTCTCAGAAGCAGGATATCGCCCGCCTGAAGGAGCTCCTGCGCCGCCACGTGGAGGCGACCGGTTCCAAAAAGGCCCGCCAGATCCTGGAGCACTTCGACGAGCGGATCCCGGATTTCAAGAAGATCATTCCGTACGACTACAGCCACATGCTGCAGCTGATCGGCCGCTTCGAAGCCGCCGGGATGACGCGGGACGAGGCCGAGCTCGAAGCATTTTTGAAGCGGGAGGAATAAGCCATGGGAAAACCGACTGGATTTCTGGATTACGCGCGCATGGACTGCCCGGCGCGCAGCGCCGAGGCCCGCGTGGCGGACTGGGCCCCGCTCGATCTTCCGCTCTCGGAAAAAAACCGCCGCCGGCAGTCCGGCCGCTGCATGGACTGCGGCGTGCCCTTCTGCCAGGCCGGCGTGACGTTTGACGGCGCGCTGCTCGGCTGCCCGCTGCACAACCTCATCCCGGAGTGGAACGACCTGCTCTGGAACGGAAATTATGAGGGCGCGCTGCAGCGTCTGCTGAAGACCAGCCCCTTCCCGGAGTTTACCGCCCGCGTCTGCCCGGCGCTGTGCGAAAAGGCCTGCGTCTGCGGCCGGGTCTCGCAGCCGGTGACGGTGCGGGAAAATGAGCTTTCGATCATCGAATACGCCTTTGAAAACGACCTGATGCAGCCCATGCCGCCCGCCGCGCGGTCGGATAAGCGCATCGCGGTCGTCGGCTCCGGCCCGGCCGGGCTCTCCGCCGCCTATTATCTCAATCGCCGCGGCCATCACGTGACGGTCTTTGAACGCGATCCGCTGCCGGGCGGACTTCTGACCTACGGCATCCCGGAGATGAAGCTGCCGAAGCGGATCGTCGCCCGCCGCATCTCCCTTCTCGAGCAGGAGGGCGTCGTGTTCCGGACAAATTGCTGCGTCGGCCGGGATCTGAGCCCGGAGGCGCTGGCCGCGGAGTTTGACCTTGCGATCTTCTGCTGCGGCGCGCAGCAGCCGCGGCCGCTGCCGTTTGCAGAGGCGGGCGGGGTATTCTACGCGCTCGACTACCTGCGCGCCTCGGCGCAGTCGCTCCTGGCGCAGGCAGAACCGGCCGTCACGGCGGCCGGGAAGCACGTCGTGCTCGTCGGCGCGGGCGACAGCGCGTCGGACTGCATCTCCGTCGCCCTGCGGCAGGGCTGCCGCAGTCTCACGCAGCTCATCCGCAAGCCGCGCACCGCAAGCACGGAAAAGCGCGACCATGCGCATGAGGAGGCGGAGGCCGTCTTCGGCGCAGACATCCGGCGCTATGAGACGCAGATCGACAGCCTCAGCTGCGGCGCGGACGGCGCGGTCAGCGCCGTGACCCTGCGGGAAAGCGGCGAGCAGCTGCCCTGCGATCTGCTGCTGCTCGCCTCGGGCTTCTCCGGCTGCGAAGCCGCGTCGCTCGGCGCGTATGAGGCCGTCCGGCAGGCGGGCATTCCGGTCCTGACCGCGGGCGATATGGCCTCCGGCGCGTCCCTCGTCGTCCTCGCCATCGCCAGCGGCAAACAGGCCGCCGCCCGGGCCGACGCCAGTCTCATGGGCTACACGAATATCCTCTGACCCCACAGCCCACGCATACAAAACAGCCGGAGAGCAACTGCTCTCCGGCTGTTTTTTTCTTATATCACCCCGAGGCCCTTGATGAAGATGAGCAGGGCCATCAGAATGCAGAAGGTCCAGCCGATGTAGCGGCTGGCGATCTCCCAGTCGGAGGGCTCGGCCTGCTCCACGTCGCGGACCCGGAAAGACAGGTCCCAGCGGAACAGCTCGTCCGCAAACAGGATCGAAAACGCGGTCACGGCGCAGACGAACACACCGCCGAACCACGCAACCCAGACCCCCTTGTGCTGCAGCTCCGGCCCCTCCGTCAGCTCGAGGATCGTCCGGACCGACAGCTCCATCGGGTCGACCTCGTTCCCGTTTTCATCCAGCGTCACTCCGCTGCTCGTGATAGCAGTGATGGACAGATCCAGGTCTATGTTTCCATCCTCATGATACAGCAGGGTCTCGCCTCCGTTCTCCATCACGCCGCCGCGGAACAGGATCGTATCCCCGCAGCGGACCTCCACGCCGGTCAGATACCTGCTCAGTTCGCTGTCCGGGCGGGCGTCCGGATCCTCCGTCACGGTATAGGGGCCGTAGATCTTATCCCCGTACTGAAATTCCACTGACTTGCCCGCATGCACGGTAAAGTGCGCGGCCTCGCCCCGGAGCTTGCCGGAATAGACGGTCGTGTCCCCCTCCTGCGCGGGCGTCAGGATCGTGTCCTGATACAAAAACCCCACCCGCGCCGTCGTCACCGGATAGAGCACCGAAAACACCAGGATCATCACCGCACCGCACACCAAAAGCGCGATCTGATACCGCCCCAGCCCCCTGAGCCGTTCCATAAGCCGCCTCCCTTTCATCCCGATCACCGTTTCTCTCTGCTTCCATTATAAATGCAGCCGGACCGATGTCAAGCCCGCAAGTCAGTGCGCCGTCCTGCGGAGCAGGCGTTCGTGCATGAGGATCATAAGAGCCAGCAGGGCGATTGGGCATCAAGAATGGATCTAACGGCCCTGCGCTTTGCGCAGGGCCGTTTGGTGTTTCAGAAATTCGCGTTCTGGTATTCTGTGGGGCTCATGCCGGTGAGTTTTTTGAAGGTGCCGGAGAAGTAGGTGATGTCTTTATAGCCCACGGCTTCGGCGACCTCGTAGACGCGGAGCTTTCCCTTCTTGAGAAGCGCCATGGCCTTCTGCATCCGGCAGCGCGTGAGATAGCTCCCCACTGTACAGTCGGTCTCCTTTTTGAACAGGTGGCTCAGGTGTCCCTCACTCAGGCCCAGGCTTGCCGCCACCTGCCCTACGGACAGGCCGGGGTCCGCGCAGTTTCCTGCGATATAGTCCATCGCTTCCTGCACGTAGCGGCTCTTGGCTCCCGCGCGGATCGCGGGAAGCTGCGCTTCCGGCTCCTTTTTTCGGCTGCTCAGCTTTTTCTGCAGCGCGAGCACCGCGTTTTCCAGATCTCCGTCATGAAACGGCTTGAGCAGAAAATCCACCGCTCCCAGCCGAAGGGCCGTCTGCGCATAGGTGAAGCTGTCATAGGCTGTGAGGATGATGATATACGCGTCGCATCCCGCCTCGCGCAGCTTCGCGATCATCTCGAGCCCGTCCATTTTCGGCATTTTCAGGTCCGTGATGATGAGTGACGGCCTGCATTTTTCCGCCTGCGCAATGCCCTCCTCGCCGTTGGCCGCCTCGCCGACGACCACGCAGCCAAGGCTCTGCCAGTCCGTCGCCAGCACGATGCCCTTCCGGATCATTTCTTCGTCTTCCACGACCAGGACCCGCATCATTCCGCATCCCTCCTTCTGACCGGCAGTCTTGCCGTGATACAGGCGCCGGTCCCGTCCGTCCGGTTGTCCAGACGCAGACCATAGTGCTCGCCGTAGTGTTTTTTGAGGATCGTATCCACATTAAAAAGCCCCAGATGCCGTGTCTGCTTCTCAGGCGGCCGGTATGGGCCGAGAAGCGCCTCGGGCAGCCCCGCGCCGTTGTCGCAGACGCGGATCTCGAGCGTTTCATCTTCCAGTTCTCTCGCTTCCACCGTGAGCTTTCCGTCCGGCACGCCGGAAAGACCGTGCAGGATCGCGTTTTCCGCCAGCGGCTGGAGCATCATCTTGGGGACCATGCACGAAAGCAGCGCCTCCGGCACGGTCTGCTCGTAGGTAAAGCTGTCGGACAAGCGGATGCGCTGGATCTCCACATACCGCCCGAGGATCTGCAGCTCCTTTTCCAGCGGCACAAACTCGTCCGGCAAGATGCAGAAGCGCAGGATGTCGGCCAGGTTCGTCGACATCAGCGCGACCTGCGGCACCTGATTGATCTTGCTGATCCACTTCATCGTGTCCAGCGTGTTGCACAGAAAGTGCGGGTTCAGCTGCGCCTGCAGCATCCGGATCTGCGCGTCGTTGAGCGCCTGCTGATTTTCCAGCAGCGCCTGCTGGTTGCGGCGCAGGGAGAGCACCATGCGGTTGAACTGCTGGGCGAGCTCGCTGAGCTCGTCGCGCCGGTCTTCCTCAATGGCGACCTGCACCTGCAGATCGTTCTGCCCGACCTGCGAGATCGCGTCATGGAGCCTTCCGATGGGCCGGAACATCTGCCGGCTGAGCTGCAGACTCAGGAAAATGCTCACCGCCGCGCCGCCCAGCGCGCAGAGCGCGCTCACCGTATATAACAGGCGCAGCGTCCCGCGTGTAAACACCTGCGGCTGTTGCAGGACCAGATAGAGCCCCGTCACGCTGTCCTGCCGGGCGGTATAGAGAAAGTCGTCGGAAAATCCGGTCAGTGCCTTCCCGGCCAGAAGCTGCGACCGCAGCGCGCTGGCCAGCGTCTGGACCTGCGCCGGCTTGGTGCAGTAGATGCCGTGCCAGAAGCGGTCCATCACAAGCAGCTCGTTCTGCGCGCCCGCCATACCGTCGAGCGCCTCGCGCAGCTGCTGTTCGTACATGACCGCCACAAGAAAGCCGGCCGTTTTTCCGCTCACCGTCAGCCGCGCCGCGGCGCGCAGGACCGGCGCGTCCGGATCGGTCGGGTCTTCGCTCGCGCTGTAGACGAGCGTCCCGTTTTCGGCCTGCGCCGCTTCGTATAAGATCCCCCAGTCGGGGCTGAGCGCGTCTTCCCCGGGCGCAGCCTGCGTGGAGTATAGAAGCGTGCCGTCCGCGCTGTAGAGATCGAACCGTGCGGTGCTGCGCACCGCGGCCGTCGCGGTATAGAGACTGCTATAGACCTTGGCGCTGTCCTCCTGCGTGCCCGCGAGGGCCCGCGTGACGAGTCCGTCCCGCTGCAGACTTTCCGCCGCGGAGAGAATGCCGTCCTGCATCGTGTTCAGTGCGTGGCAGGCGCTGCTCAGCTGCTGCTGCGCGTTCTGCTGCTGGTCGGCGGTCATGCGGAACCGGAAGATCTGCAGCAAAAGCGCCGAGCACAGAAGCAGCGGCGCGAGCGACACGGCAAGAAACGCCGCGTTCAGCCGCTGCCGGAAGGAATGGAAATGAAGCCGCTTCATGCGCCCGCCTCCGTTCCCAGATAAAATTCCCAGCTCATCAGCAGCGCTTCGCGGCTGCGGCTGGCCCAGCCGACGTCATAGTCGACCTGCGGGATCTGGCTCAGAGCCGGGAGCGTCCCCGTGCTTTCCAGATCCCCGCGCACCGAGCGGCGGCAGAAGCGCTCCTGCAGGAGCTTCTGCACGCTGAGGCTGACTGTGAAATCCACGAACAGCTTTGCGTTTTCCTCGTGCGGCGCGCCCTTCAGGATCGCGCAGCCGTCCGGCACGCAGCTCGTCCCGTCTGCCGGATAGACCATTACAAGCTCGTCGCCCGCGGCGATGCTGCGGCTGACCGTCTCTTCGAGCGTCACGCCGACGACGGCCTGCCCGCCCGCGACGGCGGTCAGGACCGCGCCGGAGCTCTGCAGCTGCTTCCCATCAAGATTTTCGGCAAAGGCCTGCAGAATTTCATCCGTTTCGCCCGGAAGCGCGCAGAGCATCGTGACGAGCGCCGTATAGCTCGAGCCGGAGACCGACGGGTCGGCAAAGGCGATCTTTCCCGCAAGCTCCGGCCGGAGCAGATCGGCCCAGCCGGTGATCTCCTCCGCGCCGACAAGCTTGGGATTGTAGACAAAGACGAGCGGCAGCGACGAAAACGGCGTCCAGATATCGTCCTTCGCGCGGTACTGCGGCAGGATCGCGTCGGCATCCGCGCAGGTGTAGGGCGCAAACAGGTCCTGATACGATTCCAGGCTTTCCACGCCGCCGCCGAACATCACGTCCGCCTGCGGCGCGTCGGTCTTTGCCGCAAGCTGCTCGAGCAGCTCATTGGAGCCTCCCTCGACCACCGTGACCCATACGCCGGTCCGTGCCTCAAATTCCTTGACGATCGGCTGCCAGACCTCTTTTTTATGTGAGGTATATAGGATCAGCCGCTGCGATTCCTCCGGCGCATAGTCCGGCAGCGGCTCGGAGGCGGCGCAGCCGCACAGCAGTGCGAGCAGCAGCGCCAGAAGCAGCATCCGCCATTTTTTCATCGTTTCACCCTCCATCGGGGCAGTAATTTTAACTTAATTATAGCACACCGCTCCTGCTCTTTTCATCCATTTATCACAAGAATGTCAGAGGATTACAAGAAAACGCAGAATTGTCCCCTGTCCTTTTGTGCAAATAGCCGGTAAAATAGAGCTATCCAAACAGTGCCAGGCACTGCCCGGTGAAAAATTTTACAGGAGGAAACACACATGAAAAAGATTCTTGCATTTCTGCTTGCAGTTTCTATGATCCTGGCGATGGCCGCGTGCGCAGCCGCTCCGGCCCAGACCACCACGGAAACCGCGCAGACCGAACAGACGGAACAGACCCCCGCGGCAGAGCCCGCTGCAGAGGAGCCCGCTTCCGAGCCCGCAGCTCCGGCTGAGGAAGAAAACCTCACCGAGACCCAGAAGATCATCAAGGAAGCCGAAGGCATGAGCCTCGAGGATCTGGCCAAGAAGGCCATCGAGGAATCCAACGGCAAGATGTTCTACGGCGTCGGCAACTCCAGCCGCGGCAAGAGCGCCCTGCCGCTGTTCATCGAGTACCTGCAGTCCATCGACCCCAGCTACAGCATGGAGTTCGAGTGGCAGCAGCCCAAGAACAACAAGATCTTCGATCAGCTGACCGCTGACTCCCTGAAGGATACCGGCACGTTCGCCATGACCCTCATCCAGGACGGCAACCAGATCGAAAGCAAGATGGTCCAGACCGGCATCCTCGATACCTTCATCCCGAAGGATTGGGCAGACGCCAACGGCACCACGGCCGACGCTTACACCGGCTTCCTGCCGCTGCAGACCCTCAACAAGGTCTTTATGTACAACTGCACCGGCGACAAGACCTATGACAACTGCTGGGACTTCGTTGCCGAAGGCGAGCACGGCCTGTACATGGACATCGACTCTGAGATCGTCGGCAAGAACTTCCTGTACATGCTGACCCGTGACGACTACGCAGCTTGGATGAAGGAGTCCTTTGAGGCTCTGTCCGCTGACGAGCAGGCATACTTCCAGCCCACCATCACCGAGATGGAAGCGGACGCTGCCGACCTCGGCCTCGGCGCTGACGGCGCTTACGCGCTGGCCTGGATCAAGCTGTGGGTTGAAAGCTACAACGCCCAGACCGACGACGGCCCCATCTGCAACACCCTGGTCGATGCCTCCGCGAAGGATCAGTTCGGCCTTCTGGTCTACTCGAAGCTCCGCTCCGTCGAAGAGTCCAGCTCCGTCTCCGTCAACAACATCAAGGTCGCCGCTTATGAAGACGGCTATCAGGGCATCGGCGGCTACGGCTACTGCCACTACCTGTTTGTCACCGACAACTCCCCGCTGCCCTGGACGGCCTGCGCCTTCATCGCCTACATGACCTGCACCGCCGACGGCTTCTCTGCCTGGGGCAAGGACATGGGCGGCTACTCCTCCAACCCGACCGTTGCTGAGGAAACGGAAGCCAACTTCCATCACTCCATCGGCGGCATGGCCGAGGACGGCACCACCGTTGAGTTCGCAGCCAAGAACGACCGCGGCTACGAATGGTGGACCACCAACGGCAAGCTGGTCCTGGAAGATCCGGAATACTGCGCGGACGTGGCCTTCACCGTCGGCAGCTGGATCGAGATGCTGACCAAGTACTCCGCAGGCTAACCTGTCATTTCGCACCGTTTCCGGCGCCCCTGGATGCGCGCATCCAGGGGCGCCTTTCAAAAGCGCTGTTTCCTGGATCCTTTTTGTAGGGGCTGATGCCCGCATCGGCCCGTTCTGCCCCCATGCGGAGCCGTACGGATGGGCCGGTGCGGGCATCGGCCCCTACTGCAGGCAGCGTTTTCACGCCCCCTGATCTGTCCCTTCAAACCTGAGAAAAGAGGAGGAAGCCATGAGCAAACCAACCACCCTCCGCGCCAGCCGGACCACCATCGTCCTCAATAAGGTCAAGACCTTCTTTTCCAAGCCGCACAACGTCATTCTGCTTCTGCTTGGCATCGTTCTGACCTTTACCACCGTCGCGCCGATCGTCGCCATCGTGCAGGATACCTTCAAGATCCACGCCGGCACCATCGACGCCCACCTGACGGGGCAGGCCTCCGGCTATACCACGGTCAACTATATTGACCTCTTCACCAGCCGCATGGCGAAGACGAACCTCTGGACGCCGCTTCTCAATACCGTCCTGCTTGCCGTCGGCACCTGCGTCGTCTCCATTCTCTACGGCGGTCTGTTCGCATTCCTGATCACAAGAACTGATCTTGCCTGGAGAAAATATCTGAGTTCCATTTTCATTTTCCCGTACATCATGCCGCAGTGGACGCTCGCCGTCGTGTGGCAGAACCTGTTCAATTCCAACGCCGTTACCGGCACGTCCAACGGCCTGCTTGCCGCTCTGTTCGGCATCAACATGCCGATATGGTGGTGCAAGGGCCTGTTCCCGAGCCTGATGGTCCTTGGCCTGCACTACGCGCCGTTTGCCTATATCCTGATCGGCGGCATCTTCCGCAACATGGATGCGAACCTTGAGGAGGCTGCTACCATCCTCGATACCCCCAAGTGGAAGACCATGTTCCGCATCACGCTCCCGATGGTCAAGCCTGCGATCCTGTCGACCATCCTGCTTGTCTTCGGCAGCGCCATGGGCTCGTATCCGGTGCCGCATTATCTGGGCCTGAGCACGCTGTCGACCAAGTACGTCTCGATGAACTCCAAGTACACGGGCGAGGCGAGCATTCTTGCCATCATCATGATGGTCTTCGGCGTGGCGATCATGCTGCTCAACCAGCTGTCTCTCAGAAGCCGCAAAAACTACACCACCGTCACCGGCAAATCCGGCCAGATCTCCAAGATCACGCTCGGGAAATACGGCAAGTACATCATTGCCATCATCCTTGTCATCTTCACGTTCTTCACGAGCATTTTCCCCATCATCTCGTTCGCCTTTGAGACCTTCCTGCCGAACCCGGGCGACTATTCCTTCCTCTATACGGGCGACGCCTCGAACCTCACGACCAAGTGGTGGCTCACGAGCGAGAACGTCACCGAAAACGGCATGTACGGCCAGAAGGGCATCTTGTACAATGAGACCATCTGGCGGGCCTTCAAGGGCACGATCCTCGTCTCCGTCGCCTGCGCGCTGCTGGCCGGCACCATCGGCACGATGATCGGCTACGCCGTCTCCAAAAACCGCCGCAGCCGCTGGGCCAACTACGTCAACTCCGTCGCCTTCCTGCCCTACCTCATGCCGTCCATCGCCGTCGGCGTCGCGTTTTTCATCCTGTTCTCCACCGAGAAGCTCAACCTCTTCAACACCTACACGCTGCTGATCATCGTGGGCACGGTCAAATATATCCCGTTTGCCAGCAGAAGCTCGCTCAACTCCATGCTGCAGCTCTCCGGCGAGATCGAAGAGGCTGCCATCATCCAGGATATCCCCTGGATCCAGCGTATGACGCGGATCATCATCCCGATCCAGAAGTCCTCGATCATTTCGGGCTTCCTGCTTCCGTTCATGACCTGCCTGCGCGAGCTGTCTTTGTTCATGCTGCTGTGTGTGCAGGGCTTCATCCTCTCGACCACACTCGATTACTTCGATGAGATGGGCCTGTACGCCTTCTCCAGCGGCATCAACCTGATTCTGATCATCACGATCCTCATCTGCAACACTCTGGTGAACAAGATCACCGGAGCAAGCCTTGACAAGGGAATAGGAGGTTAAGCACATGCCTGAAATCAAACTCGAACACGTCACCAAGCGCTGGGCCAAGTTCTACGCTGTGGAAGACCTGAATCTTACCATTGAGAATAACGCGTTCGTCACGCTGCTCGGCCCCTCCGGCTGCGGCAAGACCACGACGCTCCGCATGATCGCGGGTCTGGAGACCCCGACGTCGGGCCGCATCACGATCGGCGACAAGGTCGTCTTTGACAGCGACCTCGGCATCAACGTCCCGGCCAACAAGCGCAAGGTCGGCTTCCTGTTCCAGAACTATGCGCTCTGGCCCAACATGACGGTCTACCAGAACATCTCCTTCGGCCTCTCCAACATCAAAGAGGAGCTCCCGAAGATCGACTTCGAGGCCAAAAATGCCGCGCGTCTGGCTCAGATCCTCCAGACTCCGTCCGATGTGACCGCGGTTCTGGACGAGTGCCGCGACAAGGACGGCAAGCTGGAAGAAAAGAAGGCCGTCCTCAAGCTCATCGACGCCTTTACGCTCTCGCAGTACACGGCGAAGAAGCTCTTCGGCTATCATCTGGAGAACGGGGCCGACTGCGCCGCCGCGATCGCCGCACTGCAGGCAAAGGTCGACGCAGCCCATAAGGCCGCAAAGGACGCCGGCTGCACGCTGGACGGCGAATTTCGCTTCTGCAAAGACGGCAGCGTCGTCAAGCAGACGAGAAAGCTCACGAAGGAGGAGATCGACCTCTCCGTCCGCCGCGTCAGCCGCATCGTCAAGATCGGCATGTTCATGGACCGGTATCCGGCCGAGCTCTCCGGCGGCCAGCAGCAGCGTGTCGCCATCGCAAGAACGCTCGCGCCGGAGCCCACGGTTTTGTTCATGGACGAACCGCTGTCGAACCTCGACGCGAAGCTGCGGCTCGAGATGCGCTATGAGCTGCAGCGTCTGCACGTGGAGACCGGCTCGACCTTCGTCTATGTCACGCACGACCAGATGGAGGCCATGACGCTCGCCACGCAGATCTGCCTCATCAATAACGGCGTTCTGCAGCAGTATGAAGCGCCGCTGGAGGTCTATCATCACCCAGCAAATCTCTTTGTCGCCGACTTCGTCGGCAACCCGTCCATCAACTTTGTCGAAGCCAAGGGCAAGCAGGCGGCCGACGGCTCGCTGACCCTCACGGTCCTCGGTGGGCTGACAGCCAGATTCCGCCCGGCAAAGGCGCTCGAGCTTTCCAAGTGGTTCGCAGACCGCGACGCAGCTGCCGCCAAGAAAGCCGCCGACCTCAAGGAGAAGGCCGCGCAGAAGGGCTACGTCGAAAAGGGCAACAAGGATGAGGTCTTCCGCTATCATATCGCAAAGGTCGACGAGGAAGACGACTCCCTTGCGGAGCTTCCCGAGATCACGAACGAAGATTTTGTCCTCGGCATCCGCCCGGAGTTCCTCGACATCGCGGACGAAGGGAACCTCCGCGGCGAGATCTACGGCGCCATGCCCACCGGCATGGAGTCGACGATCAAGGTCCGCGTAGGCGGCTTCCTGCTGACCGGCGTCGTCTTCGGCAGCTCGCTCTTTACCATCGGCACCGAGGTCCCGCTCTCCGTTACCGGTGACCAGATCATGCTCTTTGACCGCAAGTCCGGCCAGTGCATCACCTCTGGCACCCTGAATTTCTGATCCAACCGCAAACCGGCCGATGCACCTGCATCGGCCGGTTTTCTTGGAGCCCCGCCTGGACACTATGCACAATAGGGAGGCAATTCCATGGACCTTTCCCGCTCCCGTTTTTCCGAATGGCTGGCGCAGCCGCTGCTGGACACCGATCTGAAAGAAGAACTGCTGGAAATGGCCGACAGCCCGCAGAAGATCGAAGACGCCTTTGGCTGCGAGCTGCAGTTCGGCACCGGCGGCCTGCGCGGCATTCTCGGCGCGGGCACGAACCGCATGAACGTCCACGTCGTCCGCCGCGCCGCGCAGGCCACGGCGGACGTTCTGAACGCTGCCGGTCTTCCCCGGCGCGCCGCCATCGGCTATGACAGCCGCATCGGCAGCGCGCGCTTTGCCCGGGAGACCGCCTGCGTGCTGGCCGCGAACGGCATTGAGACGTATCTCTACCCGCGGCTCGAGCCCGTCCCGGCGCTGAGCTTTGCCGTGCGGACGCTTTCCTGCGGCGCCGGCATCTGCATCACCGCCAGCCACAATCCCGCGCAGTACAACGGCTTCAAGGTCTACGGCCCGGACGGCTGCCAGCTGACGCCCGACCGAGCCGCGCAGATCGCGAAAAACCTGCGGTCACGCTCGTACTTTGACGGGCACAAGACGGAAAGCTTTGCTTCGCTTCTCGCCGCAGGCCGGATCCGCTGGATCCCGGACGCCGTTCTGGACGCGTTCGTCGACGCGGTCCTCGCCCTGCGTATGGGCAGCGGCGCGCTTTCGGACCTCAGCGTCGTCTATACGCCGCTCCACGGCTCCGGCCTGGAGTGCGTGGAGAAGCTGCTCGGAAGACTTGGCGTCGGACGGCTGACGCTCGTCGAGGCGCAGAAGGACCCGGACGGTCATTTCCCGACCTGCCCCTATCCCAACCCCGAGATCCCCGAGGCCATGGCGCTCGGCCTTGCTTGCTGCGCGCGCGTGCATCCCGATCTTCTGATCGGCACGGACCCGGACTGTGACCGCTGCGGCGTAGCCGTCCCAGACAAAGCGGGCGGATACCGCCTGCTCACGGGCAACGAGATCGGCGTGCTCCTGCTCGACTATCTCTGCAAACGGCGGCTGCAGAACGGCGCCATGCCGGAAAACCCCGTCGCTGTCACCACCATCGTCTCGACCGATATGGCCGACGCCGTGGCGCGGAAATACGGCGTGGAACTGCGCCGCACGCTCACGGGCTTCAAGTTCATCGGCGAGCAGATCGGTCTTCTCGAGCGGGAGGGGCATCCGGAGCGCTTCGTGTTCGGCTTTGAAGAAAGCTACGGCTATCTCTCTGGCACGCATGTACGCGATAAGGACGGCGTGAACGCCGTCCTCCTCGTCTGTGAGGCGGCGGACTGGTATCGCAGGCGCGGCATGACGCTGTCGGACGCCATGGACGCGCTCTACCGCGAGTTCGGCTATTTTGCCTGCGCGCAGAAAAGCGTTTGCTTCTCAGGCGCGCACGCCATGCAGGAAATGGCGGCCCGGATGGCCCGCCTGCGGGAAGACCTGCCCGAGACCATCGCCGGCCTCCGCGTCGCCGGCGTCACGGACTACCTGACGCAGCAGACCGGCCTGCTGCGCGCCGACGTCCTCGAATTCCGCCTGGAGCCCCGTGCCAAGCTCATCCTCCGCCCCTCCGGCACTGAACCCAAACTCAAACTCTACCTCACCGCCCCCGCCCCCTCCGCCTCCGCCGCAAAGCCCCTCCTCTCCGCACTGGAGCAAGGCTGCTCCGCCCTGCTGAAAGGGCCGTCCGACGCATAGTGTGCAGCAGAAAAACCGCAAAAAGATTCCCGTCCGCAAAGAAAACCAGCACCGGCCCACGCACGAACCCCGTCGCGCCCAGGCCGGTGCTGGTTTTTATTCGGAATGGATAAAAGCAAAACTCCGCATCTTTCGACGCGGAGTTTGGTGGGGGAAGGTGGATTCGAAGTCTGGCAATCACGTTTTTAGAAATATTTTTCGTATAAATCTGTAATTTTACGTTCAGAATCCGTAGAATTTCGTATCATTCAGTCTATTGTTTTATTGCCTGTCTAAGCTGTAAAGGGTCATATTTGTGGTCAACCGAAAAACGTTCAAACGTCAAATCGGTCATACGTCTCATAGCAGTCCATGCACAGCTTTTTGTCACCGGACAGCCGAATCCAGTTTGCGCCAGTTGTCTCACCACAGCAATCACAGACATAGGAATCAAAAATTCTGGCCTGTTCCGGCAGCCGGATTTTTGTTTCCTTAACATCAAACATCTCATCATCTGCGCAGCTATGATAATAGTCGAACGTTTCTTCCCGCGTCATGTCGCGCGGCTTTGCTTTCAAGACAAGGCGGACAGACTTTCCGGTTTTCCGATTATAGAACGAAAATGCCTGTTTGCCGCGCATATGGAACAGTAAATTGCCCTTTCCGATGCTGCATCCAAGAATCGCTTGAATCGCATCAACGCCGCAGGCATCATTTTCTGCAATACACACGACCTGTTCATCGTCCGAAAATGTCAATCCCAACAGATCAATCGCATACAGCGCCGCACGGTAGCCAATCGTCAGGCCGGGGCATACATGGCCGTGAAAGGCTGCGGCCTTTTCCCAGAGCTTTTTTTCTGAATCTAATTTATGTGCCATATTGTTTCTCCCTTTTATGAACGTGTTGCGTCCTTTTCATCAACAAGGACAATACTCTGTTTTTGAACTGCTACGACCTCCGCGTCTACATGGTACACATCCCGCAGCGCATCTCTGTCCAAGACTTCTTTCCCACCGCAGGCGTAGACACCGCCCTGACGTAACAGAACGAATCGGTCACAAAACCGCAGCGCAAGGTTCAGGTCGTGAATCACGACAATCGCTGTCAAATGCTGTTCATGGCAAATATCCCGCACAATCTGCAAAACCTGATACTGATTTTGAATATCCAAGCTGCTCGTCGGCTCATCGAGCAGCAGGAGCTTCGGCTGCTGCGCCAGCGCACGCGCCAGCATCACCTTTTGCCGTTCACCGCCGGACAGTTCATTGAGAAAACGCCCACGCAGCGGTTCGACCTGAAGCTCAGCCATTGCATGATGAACGATCTGATGATCGTCTTCCGTAAATCCCCATTTCATATAGGGTCTACGTCCCAGCATAACCATGTCGTGAACCGTCATCTGCGTGCTTGGCACGTTCTGCGCAACAAATGCTACACGCTGCGCAACCTGTCGGGCATTCATTTGCAGGAGATTTTCATCATCCAGTATGATTTTTCCATCGTCTGGTGTAAGAATTTTATTAAAGCATTTCAGCATCGTGCTTTTTCCAACGCCGTTGTTACCCAGAATCGCCAGAAACTCTCCCGTGTTTACATTGAAGTTCACGTCTTTGAGAACCGCCGGTCTGCCTTTGTAGTGGTAGGCAAGATTTTCAACGCTCAGCATTTCCGATCTCCTCCTTTGAACAGGAGATAGAGGAACATCGGGCCGCCAAGGAACGAGGTAATTGCACCAATCGGCAGGATAATCGGGCTGATGACAACACGCGCAAACAGATCACCCAGCAACAGAATGAGTGCGCCTGCCATCGCAGAGCCGGGCAGCAGATAGACGTGGTTATTGCCAACGACCAAGCGAACTATGTGCGGTGCAATCAAGCCGATAAAGTTAATCAGACCGATATAGGACACAATCACCGAAGACAGCAGGCAGCAAAGTACCATGTTGGAAAGCGTAAGCCGCTTCACGTTAATTCCTAAACTGACGGCTGTTTCCTCACCGCTCAGCAGCGCGTTATAATCCCAGCGGCGCAGGAAGAAGCAGGCAGAGACGCAAATAAGCACGACCAGCATTTTTCCAACGTCGCCCCAGCTCGTGTTGCCAAGACTGCCAAACGTCCAGAAAACCAGCGTATTGAGCTGAATTTCATCTGCGAAATACTGCATCAGCGTCGTTGCACCGGAAAACATGGCGCTGATCGCCGTGCCTGCAAGGACAATTCCCTGTGTGGAAACCTGACGAAATCGGCTCAAGCCCAAAATAACCAGTGCAACGGCCATACTGCCAACGAACGCGCACAGCGGAATTGCAACGCTGCCGAGGTTTCCTACTGTGCCCATATTCAGTACAATAATCGCAAACGCCGCGCCAAAGCCAGCCCCCTGTGAAACACCCAACGTGGACGCAGATGCAAGCGGATTGCGGAGAATTGCCTGCATCACACACCCGGCAAGTCCCAGACCAGCACCCGCAATCAGTGCCGTGCAGATCCGGGGCAAACGATTGTTGCGAACGACAAGGTTGATTTTATCGTCGGCTGCTTTCCCAAAGATTCCTTTGACCAACTCCGCAATCGGCGTGTTGTAAGAGCCTGCCCGCAAGGACAGCACAAGCGCGATCAACAGACAGATAAACAATATTCCAAGAAAGCAGCAGCTTTTGACTTGATTTCGGCGATAGGCCGTGCCGGAATCGTTATTCGCCGATTGTGACAGGTCTGAATTCATAGCCAGCATCCTTTAGGTCCTGATAAGGGTTGCTGCCCAGCAGCATTTCAAAAATTTCTCCGGTTTTCGCTTCTACATCCACATCCGCAAACTGCTCCGGATAGAGAATGGTCGCACCATAATACGCATCGGCCAGTGCAGTTTCCAGATTCGATGCGCTGGAGCGGAACGAAATCTGCGAGTAAACATGTCCTTCTTTCACAGCCGTCAGGCTGTTATAGAAATCTGCGTTCGTTGCATAATCTTCCTTGATTAAATCCATACCGTTAAAGTCAACGAAGATCACGTCCGGGTCCCATGCAAGAACCTGTTCCGTGTCAATGTCAAATGCGCCGGTCTGTCCGGTCGTATTTGCAAGGTTATTCGCGTGAATCAGCTCAAACGGGCCATAGAACGCTTCTGTACCCTCGAAACCGTGCGCGCCCTTAAAGGATACGCCGCAAACGTAGACAGAGGGTTTTTCTTCCTCTGCAACCCCCTCCGTGCGGGCAGCAAGATCGTCTTCAATCCCATGCAGATAGGTTGTCAGGGCTTCGGCGCGATCTTCTTTGCCGTACAGCTCGCCAAGAATCCGCAGCGTTTCATATGCTTTATCATCAAGGGTCGTGTCACTGCCGGGAACCATAACAACCGGAATCCCGGTTTTGCTTTGCAGCTCGTCGGGGTCAACGTTTGCATACGAAGACATGACAATGACCTGCGGACCAACATGGATGATTTCCTCGACAAACGGTTCGCCGTTCGTGCCGGTTACCGGCAACGTGCCGAACTTATCAAAGTTCACATAGTTATAAAGGCGAGACATTCCGGCTTTGGTTTCGTAATCCTCAACGCCGACAACGAAATCCTGCGCCTGCATATAGCAGGAGTAGCGCAGCGCGCCGACGCCAACGCAAACAATACTTTCAACCGTCTGCGGAATTTCCACTTCGCGGCCATTTCCATCGGTGATCGTCCGGGTAACGGCTTCTGCATCCGTGGATTCAGCTTCGGTGCTGATTTCTTCCGTTTCTGTGGTTGAAGCTGCTTCATTTGTTGCAGCCGGTGGTTCCGTAGTTTCTGCTGGCGTTTGTTGTGCGCTGCAAGCGCACAGTCCAAGCAGCATCAGCGTGGCAAGCAGCGCCGCGAGGTAGCGAGTTGTCTTTTTCATCATCTTTCACCTTTCATTTGAACTTGCTCCCAATGGCTTGTGCTTCGTGTTCGAAGCTGCCGCAAAAAACGGCATCGCGCTACGTCTTCCCCAAGATAGCGCGATACCGTTTTTGCATTCGAGGATTGGGAGTGTATGAACTGTGCCTTTATCCTATCAAAGCATTTTTTGATTGTGAAGCTCCCCCGGGGGATGTTTTTTGAAAAATAGACAAAGTTTTTTCGTATATGAGAGCAGCCCGCCATCGGCGGGCTGCTCCTGCTTTGCGTCCTCTTGGCTGCCATCGTTCCGATGGGGGGTGCACTGTCAAGGTCGGCGCAGTTTGCAAAACTGCGCCGCTCGCGCTGGATTGCTCCAGCAATCCAGCGGCCTTGACCGTGTGCGCACAGCGGAATACAATCCCAACCTCTGAGGACGCAATGGGAACTACTCCTGTGCGCTCATCGAAACGCGTCTCTGACCATCATGTAAGCTTCATTTACACGAACGGCTGCTTCATGGATTTCCGCCTGTGAAGCATACCCCTTGCTGTTCGCCCAATGCGCAATCTGATTGACGTTATTCCCGATTGCAGACAATTCTTGAAGCATGTCTACATACTGTTCTGGTGGCTTTTCGCAAATCCGAATGCCTTGAACCAGATTGCGGATAAACGGGTCCATACCTAATCCGCTTCGCGCCGCCTGTTGTTTTAGATGTGTATATTCCTGCTCGGTCATCCACACACTGATGTGCTTGTTTCGTTTACGCATGAATCGCTCCTTTCTGATTTTATTACGTCTCACGAGGAGACGCAAACGCGCTGGGGTTTCAGGGTTCTCCCTGACAAGCGGGCATTTGTGCTACCAAATGCCATACTTGCTAATACAAATGGATACGTTTTTGCTCTGCTGAAATCTGCATAACACTGTGCTGCGCGTGACGACCGTGACGGCTGTGACGATGTTTTTCAGCGCACAATAAGCCGTCACGGTCGTCACGGCTGTCACCGGAGATAGGTCAAAATGATTTGTCTCCCGGCGTGTGTCCGGATTGCTTCGTAACGAATGTGGTAATCTTGCTCCAGCTTCGCCGCGCGGATATTCAGCCGCATGGAAAGCGCGTTTGGCTTCAGTTCCGTACCAAGCGCGGCGGCGAGCTCCGTTGAGCTACCACACCATTTTGTATTCTCCGGCGTGACCAACGATGCTACCGCCGACAAAACCGGGTCTGGCGGCGCGTTCCATAGCTCCGTCTCCTGACGCTCCAGATTCCATGCAAGTGTCTGCTCGTCACGCGACAGATACAGCCGTTGATCCTGTTGATCTCTGCCGGAAATGTCCAGTGTGGCAGTTTTCACGGTGCGAAATTCCTTTTGCAGAATCAGCGCCCCATCTGCGCAGCTGAGCAAACCGTTTGTTCCGGAGATCATATCGAACCGATCTTCCGCCTGCTGCTTGCGCGTATGGTGTACCAGAAGCAGACAGATTCGCAGCTTTTCGGCAAGCGATTTCAGTTTGCTGATAATCTCATAATCGCTGGCATAGCTGCATTTTTCGTTTCCGGATTCCCGAACCTTTTGCAGCGTGTCGATAATGACAAGGTTTGTATCCGGGTGTTCCCGGCGAAAGGTCTCGATCTGCTGGTCAAGTCCGCCGCCCAGCGGCTTTGCTGCGTTTAAAAAGTAGAACGCGGGCGCAACATCTGTACCGAACATACGATAAAGCCGCTGTTGCAGTCTCTCCTGATTGTCCTCCAAGGCCAGATAGAGAACCGTTCCCTGCTGCACCGCAAAATTCCAGAGTGGTTTTCCGCTGCTGACATGAAAGGCAAGCTGTGCCATGAGAAATGACTTGCCGATTTTCGGCGCACCGGCAAACAGATATGTACCCGGATAGAGTAGATTTTGGATGATCGGCGGTTTGCTGTGAAAGATACTGCCGTAGAGTTCCGGCATGGAATAGGTCGGAAGAAATCCAGGATCGTTGATACGCCGAAAGAAATCGTCTGAAAAATCTTCGTTGTCAGGCAGCGGAAAATCTGCTATACTGGCGTCAGGTTCTTTGAAAAGCGACTGTTCCCCATCTGTTGCAGCGGATGGATTCGGAACGGTCGTTTTTTCATCTGCTCTCTGCATGGTCACCTCCTGTGTTCCGGTCAATCCAGACGATCAAACGGTCTTTTGGCACCAGCATCCGTTTTCCGATACGATGATCTGTTGGAGTTCTATCTTTCGGGCGCAGAACTTGTGCTGCCGGAACAGTTTCATACCGAAGTCCTTTTGACGGAAACACTGGATGATCTGGCTGCGTTTTTGCTGGCGCGCTATGCGCGGGAAAATCTGCGCTATCGGAAGTGCAAATTCTGCGGACGCTATTTCGGCGTGGTGCGCAATTACAAATCCGAGTATTGCGACCGTTTGATTGACGGCTCTACAAAAACGTGCAAGGACAGCGGTGCGCTGCGGCTCTATGAAAAACGCAAGCTGGAAAATCCGGCAGTCAAGGAATACAAACGCTCCTACAAGGCGCACAACGCCCGTATTCGCTATGGCCTGATGACCCGTGAGGAATTTCAAGCATGGTCAAAAGAAGCGCGCCAGAATCGCGACAGGTGCGTTGCTGGGGAACTGTCCTTAGAAGAATTTGTCGCTTGGCTGGACAGCGACAGACAATAAAACAATAGACTGACTGAACGATTCTGCGAATTTTGAGGAAAGAGAGGTTATCTTGGCAAACAACACGAAACGAAACGCAAAGGGCGGCGGCACCATCCGCAAGCGCGCAGACGGAAGATGGGAAGCCAGATTCAGCATGGGTTTCGACCCCAAAACCGGAAAGCAGATTCAAAAATCCGTTTACGGCCAGACGCAAAAGGAGGTGCGGCAAAAGCTGTCTGCCGCCCTGACTGAGTTAGACAGCGGCACATACATTGCGCCGACTTCCATGAAGCTGGGCGCATGGCTCGATCAATGGCTGCAAGCCTATACCGGCAACGTCAAACCGGCTACCAAAGGCGCTTATGAGGAACACATCCGGGTGCATATCAAGCCATATCTCGGAGAAGTAAAGTTGGCAAAGCTGGCTGCACCGATGGTGCAGAATGTCTATAATACGCTCTTGGAGGAAAAAGGTCTGTCTCCGAAGTCCGTCAAGAATATTCATGGCGTTTTGCACCGAGCGCTGGAACAGGCGAAGAAGCTGAACTATCTGCGGGAGAATCCCTTGGATGCGGTCATTCTTCCGCGCACGGAAAAGCCGCAGCTTCAAACGATGGACGATGCGGACATGATTGCGTTTCTGCAAGCCATTGAGGGTGATGCTTATGAGATCGAGCTGTTCGTCGATGCGTTTACCGGACTGCGGCAAGGCGAGCTTTTGGGTCTGACGTGGGACTGCGTGGATTTTGAGCATCAAACGCTGCTCATCAACAAGCAGCACAACCGCGCAAAAGGCGAAAAGGAGTTCCATTTCAGCAGCTTGAAAACAGAAAAAGTCCGCAGCCTTACGGTTACAGACGAAGTGATGGAGGCACTGCGCAGACAACAGCGCAGACAAGCAGCATGGAAAGCCGCTGCCGGGGAACTGTGGTCAAATCCGGACAATCTGGTGTTTACAACAGAGTTTGGGCGCTACGTCAACAACAAGACGCTCTATATGAACTTCAAGTGTGTAATGCGGTCACTGGGGTTATCAGAGCTTCGGTTCCACGATCTCAGACACACATTCGCCGTGAACAGCCTGAAAGCCGGAGACGATATTAAAACCGTGCAGGAAAATCTGGGTCATGCAACTGCATCATTCACGCTCAGCACCTATGCACACGCCACGCCCGGCATGAAACGCGAAAGTGCAAACCGCATGGGGCAGTATCTTCGCCGCATCCGCGAAAGCACAGAAGCATCAAAATCCAGTGTGTGACATTCTGTATCAAGTGGTCAGATTGGACTGCCTGAAACTGCCGTATAAAGGGTCAAAATAAGGGTCAGACAGAATCAGCCGTTCGGATTCAACACTTTCCCATTTGAAATATACCGATTTTTCTGTGAATATACGAAAATCCCGAACACTTTCGTGTTCGGGATTGGTGGGGGAAGGTGGATTCGAACCACCGAAGTCATTGACAGCAGATTTACAGTCTGTCCCCTTTGGCCACTCGGGAATTCCCCCATATTCACTTTGCTGTACTCATTTTGAAACCCAGCGAAGCGGTTTCAAAATGAAGAGGAGAAAGGCGATTGCGGATATGGAGCTTTTCGCTTCTGCGGAAAGCGGAACGGAGCAAGCGTCTTTCGACGGTGGAGCTGGTAGACGGATTCGAACCCCCGACCTGCTGATTACAAATCAGCTGCTCTACCGGCTGAGCTATACCAGCAACTCAAACAGCAAGGCTGATTATAGACGAAGAGCGCCAAAAAGTCAAGAACTTTTTGAAAAAACGCGGAATATTTTTTCGGGCGGGGCGGCGCGCCGTATTTGCACTTCCGGCAGTTTGTGCTATACTGATAAAAAAGGAGGGATCCGCTATGAAGATCACATTTGTCGGCGCGGCGCACGAGGTCACCGGCAGCTGCACGCTGCTGGAACTGGGCGGCGAGAGCTACCTGATCGACCGCGGCATGGAGCAGGGCGTGGACGTCTATGAGAACATTCCCCTGCCCGTGGCTGCGAAGGACGTCGCCGCCGTCTTTCTGACGCACGCGCACATCGACCACGCGGGGCTGCTGCCGCAGCTGTACAAGGATGGCTTCCGGGGCAGGATCTACGCAACGCCCGCGACCTGCGCGCTGGCGGACGTCATGCTGCGCGACTCGGCCAACATCCAGGAATCTGAAGCCGCCTGGAAAACGCGCAAGGCCGAGCGCGCGGGCGAGCCGCCGGTCGTGCCGCTGTACACGGTGGACGATGCGAAGGGCGCGGCCTCGCTCTTCCGCCCCTGCCGGTACGGCCAGATCGTGCCGATCGCGGAGGGGATGCGTGTCCGGTTCTCCGACATCGGGCATCTGCTGGGCTCGGCCTGCATCGAGTTCTGGCTGCAGGAGGGCGGCATAGAGAAGAAGATCGTCTTCTCCGGCGACGTGGGCAACATCGACCAGCCGATCCTGAACGACCCGCAGCCGGTCGCGGAGACGGACTATCTCGTAGTGGAATCCACCTACGGCAACCGCCTGCACGACAAGCCCAAGGACGTGCGCGCCGAGCTGACCGACGTGCTGCAGCGGGCCTTTGACCGCGGCGGCAGCGTCATCATCCCGGCCTTCGCCGTTGGCCGGACACAGGAGCTTCTGTACCTGCTGCGCGAGATCAAGCAGAAGAAGCTCGTGCACGGCCACGACGGCTTCCCCGTCTACCTCGACAGCCCGCTGGCCGAGGAGGCCACGAGCGTCTTTCTGCAGTGCGATACCGACTGCTTTGACCCGGAGACGCAGAAGGTCCTGAAAAGCGGCCAGAACCCCATCTGGTGCCCGGGGCTGCAGCTTGCGCTCACGGCGGAGGATTCCAAGGCCATCAACAGCGATTCCCGGCCCAAGGTCATCCTATCCGCCAGCGGCATGTGCGACGCGGGCCGCATCCGGCACCATCTGAAGCACAATCTGTGGATGGCGGAGAACATCATCCTCATTGCGGGCTACCAGTCGAAGGGGACGCTCGGCCGGGCGCTGCTCGACGGGGTGAAGGAGGTCCGGCTGTTCGGCGAGGATATCGCCGTGAACGCCGAGATCGCCGTGCTGCACGGTACGAGCGGCCACGCCGACCAGAAGGGGCTGCTGAACTGGGTCGAGGCGTTCGAGCGCAAGCCCGAGGTCGTCTTCATCAACCACGGCGACACCGAGGCCTGCGAGGCCTTCCAGGCGCTGCTGCAGCAGAAGGGGTATGTTGCCATCGCGCCGTTCTCGGGCGCGCAGTTCGATCTGGTGGCCGGGAAGCTCACCGCCTTCCCTGCCGGCCGGCCCATCGCCAAAAAGGGCGCAGCGCGCAAGAAGAGCGTCTTTGACGCGCTCATCGCCGCGGCACAGCGGCTGCTGCTCGTCGCGCAGGGGTGCAAGGAGCGGCCGAACCGGGATCTTACCCGCTTCACCGCACAGATCCAGGCACTCATCGACCGTTGGGAAAAATAATCGCAAAACGCCCGGTATGCCTTGCATACCGGGCGTTTTCTGCGTTTTTTACAGCTTTTCCAGCGCTGCGGCGGGGACGCGGACGTCCTCCGCGGTCAGATCGCTGCGGAAGGTGAACTGGGCCGCAAGGGAGGCCTGGGTATCCACGGCCGCGACCTGCACGCTGCCGCCGAGCTCCACGCGCAGGGCCGTGACCTTGCCGTCCTGCACGTCGAGGCTGATCGTGCCGGGCTGATACTCCACGTTCAGCTTCTCCGCGTCCGGTGCGATGGCACAGGCGGCCTGGCGCGTCCGGTCGGCGCTGAGGGTGAGGGTGTAGGTATAGCCGTTTTCCGTCTGCGTGCTCGTCACGCCGCCCTCGAGGCAGGCGCGGTAGGCAATGTCGAGCAGATCGGCGCACTTGGTGAGCGCCTGTTCGCTGGCCGAGGCCGTCTTGCCGTCCTTCGTCAGGACCTTCTCCCCTGTGAACCAGAGCTCCACGCTGCCTGCGCGGATGCCGCTGACGCTGCGGCCATTCCCGGTGGTGCGGAAGTAGTCGAGCGAGGTATTGAAGATCACCGGGCCGCAGTTGGCGGTGAGGCCGACGCGGGCGGCCAGCGGGTCGCGCTTGCCGAGCTCCGACACGGCGGAGATCACGCGCAGCAGGTCCTCGGTCAGCTCGAGCTTGCCCTGATAGCCGCCGCCCGCCATGGCGTCTGTGACGGCCTGGGGGACGCTGTGCGGGGTCTGGACGCCGGACTGGATCGTGAGCTCCGCCCAGACGTTCATCGGCTGGGTCACGCCGCCCGCGTCCTGCGCCTCGCAGCTGCCGGAGGCTTCGATCGAGCGGATCTCGCCGTCCTGCACGTGCATGCAGAGGTCGATGCTGTCGACGGCGGAGAGCGAGTCCGCGATCGTCGGCGTCAGCAGCGAGAGCGCCTGCGCGGCGTCCTGGCCGTAGGCGGTCACGGAGTAGACCTCCTCACCGCTTTCGCGGGCGTAGGTCACGTCTGTAGCGTTATAGAGCTCGAGCAGATGCTCGCCGAGCGTGGAATAATCCGGGAACAGGCCGCTGGTGCGGTAGGCGCTGCCGTTTTCCAGATAGATCGAACCGTCGTAATAATACAGCCGTACGCCGTTTTCCTCGATGCAGAGGATCGTCTTGCCGTCCGCCTGGGTGCGGAACAGATGCGCGTCGGTCTGCAGCGTCTCGTCGCCGAGGTCCATCTGCACGGAGGCGTCCATGTCCAGCTCCTTGCGGGCCGAGAGATTTTTGAGCAGCAGCAGCGCGTCGACGCTGCTCTTGAGGTTTGCCCGGTAGATCAGTACGCCGGCCGTCAGCGCGGCGGCGAGCACCAGCAGCACGATCAGCCAGACGCGGCGCCTGCTTTTCCGCTTCTTTGCCTGTTCGGGCGTGAGCGGCGCAGGCTGCGCGTCGGGGTCGGGTACGCCGATGGCGGCGTCATTCGCGTTCTGCTCGTCCTGCATGGCTTTGCGCAGGGCCTGCATCTGGCGGCGGCGGGTCTTGCCGAGCTTATGGATCAGGTGGATGATGAGCAGCACCAGCAGCGCCGTGAGCCCGGCCAGCACGATCCACACCCACCAGACGGGGAAGGTGGAAAGCGCCGCCATCTGCACGGTCTGGCCGGAGGCCTCGAAGCTCAGATAGCTGCCGATCTTGGTCGTTTTCGCCTTCTGCCAGACGCCGTTGGCGTTCATGAGGTAGATATCCGGTGTGCCCTTCTGCCCGTCGGGGACGCGGAAGCGGATGGTGTGCGTGTCGGCCCCATCCTCCGGCAGCCGCAGCTGCCACTGCTCGATGACGGACTTCGCCACATGCGCCGCGGGCGCGTGGCCGTCCGAGATGTTCTGGAAATACTTCTGGATGGCCTCCGGGACGCTGGCGGAGATCTCACCGAAGGCGGTGGGGGTGATGGCCTGCGGCTGCGCCTGCAGCCGGTCGGTATCGGAGAAGGCGCCCTCGGCCAGGAAGACCGGGCGGCCGTCGTCCCGCTGCGCGTCGCTCGGCAGGGCGTCGACGCAGGTATGGTATTCCGCCGTGATGGTGGTGTCAAAGGTGATGGAGTTGAGCGTGGGGGGATCCCACACGCCGTACTGGCCGTCCACGGCCGGGATGTCGGGGTACGCGCTCTCGTCCAGCGACTCGCCGTAGTTCACTTCCACCGTCTTGAGGACATTTCCGTCCGCGACGAACTGCACGGTGAACGTCCGGAAGGCGTCGGGGAGGGTCTCGTCTTCCATGAGCGTCCGGTAGGCGATGGGCTCTGCCGCACCGGCGACGCTCCTGCCGTTCAGGCCCGCGAGCGCGTCGGAGACGAAGCGGTTCTGCGCGAACGCGCCCGCGTCGCTGCCCGCGATCGCACCGGCGTACTGCTCATACGCGCCGATGCGGACGAGCGCGGTGCAGCCCGAGACGGTGCTGCCGCCGCCCGTGACGCTGTCCGTCACGCCGCTGCCGACAATGCCGCCGAGGTATCGACCGCCCGAAAGCTCGCATTTTGCGTAGCAATTCTCAATGGCTGCGCTGCAGATGCCCGCCACGCCGCCGACATAGTCGCCGCTCTGGCTCTCCACGCTGCCGTAGGCCTCGCAGCCCTCTGCAAGGCCGAGGTCCATCCGGCCGCAGATGGCGGCCGCGCAGTCCTTCTTGGCCGTGACGGCACCGGTCGAGACGCAGCTTTGCAGCAGCGCGCGCAGCTCGTACTGCTTGCGCTCCGAAGAGGACAGGCTCTGGCTCACGTCGCTTTCCGGGTCGACGCTGTATTCCAGGCCCATCGCGCCTGCGATGCCGCCGACGTTGCGGTCGGCCTGCACCGTGCCGGTATTCTCGCACGCGCGCACCGCACCGAGGGTGATGCTGTCCGGGTCGGTCTGCGAGCCGTCGGTGACGAGGTCGCGGTTTTCCAGCTCGTCCATGGCGGCAAAGACGGTGTCGTTGATCTCACCGAGCTTATCGCTGATGGCCTGCACGTCGTTCTGCAGCGTCGTGGAGAGATTCGCCGCCTGCGAGCCGATGGCGCGCATCTGCGCGCCCATACCGCTCAGGGCGGAGGCCAGCTCCGGCATGGAGGCGTCGGCGTTCATCTGCAGCGAGGCGCTGAGCGCGCCGCTGCCGTCCGTGCCGCCGGAGAGAGAAAGATCCGAAGGGTCGACAAAGCCGCCCACGCCCGCGCCGATCCCGGCGGACGTGCTGCTGCCGATCTCCAGCGGGTGCATGTCGATGGTGAGGTCCGCGTCCTTTCCGGCGCCGATGGCGGCCCCGATACCAGCGGAGGCGTCGCCTACGGTGAGGTCGGCCCCGCCGGTCACGCTGCCGTCTGCCAGCGCACCGGCGTCGATCGTTGCGGTGGCGCGGAGGTTATTGGCCGCGTTGGCCGCGCCGTCGAGATACGTGCCCATCCCGGCCAGCTGCGAGCCGAGGCTGCTGGCTGCGCCTCCTGCGTCGGCGGTGGCCCGGTCGGTCAGGGTCTTGAGGTCCTGCAGCTGGGTCTGCAGCTGGTCCTTCGTGCTTTCGGACACGGTCACGGCCACGTACGGCTCGACCTGGCCGGCGATGCCGCCGACGTCCTTGCGGCCGAGGATGGCGCCCTCATTCGTATTGCTGCGCAGATACCCGCTCGTCGAGCCTGCGATGCCGCCGATGTTGTAGCCGACGTGCTCATAGCCGACCGTGCCGGTATTTTTGCAGCCCGCGATCAGGCCGGTGTTGGTCCCGGCGATGCCGCCGGTCTCGGTCGTGGTGAGGAAGGTCTGCGAGGTGGTGAGGTTGGCAAGATCGAGCGTCGTGTCGATCTGGATGTCGCTGAGGCTCAGCGACGCGTCGACGTTGTTGGTGTTGATGCTGCCGGTATTCGTGCAGTGGCGGATGATGCCCTCGTTGAGACCCGCGATGCCGCCCGTGGCGTTCGTTGCCTGCACCTTGCCGTCAAATGTGCTGCTGATGATCTGCCCGGAGACGCGGTTGACGCCCGCGATGCCGCCGATCTGCGCGCTGCCCTGCACCATGCCGGTGAAGCTGCAGCAGACGATGCGGCCGTAGTTTTCGCCCGCGATGCCGCCGGCGACGATCTTGTCGCCCGCCGCGGCCACGGAACCGGCCACGTTCAGATCCTCCACGCTGCCGCCGGACAGGATGACGGCGAACAGGCCCGCGGGGCTGTAGCTGCCGGTGAGGTTCAGGTCGGAGATGGTATGGCCGCCGCCGTCAAACGTGCCGCCGAAGGCGGCCACGGGCGTGTAGTCCATCCCTGTCAGAGAGATATCCGCCCGCAGGATGACCGTTTTTCCGGCCGACCAGGTGTCGAGCGCACAGCTTTTCGCAAAGCTCACAAAATCGCTGGCGGAATCGATGTAGATGGTATCCGGGCCGTCCGCCGCCGAGGCCGTCAGGCCGAGCGGCGCGAGCAGCGTCAGCGCCAGAAGCGCCGCGAGCAGCCGCAGCGCGGCTTTCTGCTTATTCTTCATGTGCTTCGGCCTCCTTTTCCTGCGGCTGTTCGTCCTGCGGAGCGGCTTCTTCACCGGGTTCCGGCTCCGGCTCCGCCTCGGGTTCCGGCGAAGGCGCCGGGTCGGTGTCCTCACCGGGGTCCGCCTCTGTCTGGCCGGAGAGCAGGCTGATGTTCACGTCACCGTCGACATAGGCGTGGACGATACCGTGGATCTGGCCGCGGATCTCGCCGCGGACCATGCCGTCGATGCGCACGCGGCCGGAGGACTGGTGCTGCGAGACCGGCGTGGGCACGTCGAAGGAGGTCTTATCGATGACCTTCTCACCAAGAAGCAGGATCTGCGGCAGGATGAACATGACGATGATGATCGTGATGATGGTGCCGCGCCCGAGGCTGTCGCCGATGCCGGCGATGGCGGCGTTGGAGGTCATCTGGCCGATGAGGATGCCGGCGATGACCATCATGAGGCCCGAGGTGATGATCGTCGGGAAGGCGAGGTTCATGGTCTCGATGATGGCGTCCTTTTTGGGCATTTTGTCCTTGAACTCCATGAAGCGGCTGGTCGTGACGATGGCGTAGTCGATGTTCGCGCCCATCTGGATGGACGAGACGACCAGATAGCTGAGGAAGAACAGGGGGCTGTTCGTGATGGTGGGGATGCCGTAGTTGATCCAGATACTGCCCTGGATGACCAGGATCAGCAGCACCGGGATCCCGGCCGATTTGAACGTGAACAGCAGAACGACCAGCACGATCAGGATGGACAGGACCGACACGACGACATTGTCGCGCGAGAACGAGGCCTTGAAGTCCTGCTCGGACGAGGAATCGCCCACGACGTACACGTCGCCGTCCGGATAATAGCTGCGCGCGACGGCGCGGATCTGGTCGAGGAAGTTGTAGGTCTCATCGCCGCCCACGGGGAGGTTCAGATAGACGAGCATGCGGCTGTAGTCATCGGACTGCAGCTGCTTTTTCGCGTTCGTGATCTGCGAATAGGCGTCCTCGAGCGTCTGGGTCATATCGGCGTCGAGCGAGACGTAGCCGTCCTGCATCTCGCCGTAGAGGAAGGTGAACATATCGATGAGCGGCACGGAATACTTGGGCAGACCGCCGATGATCTTGCCGTAGTTGCCGCCGTCGGCCGCATAGGCCGCGTATAATAGCTCCGCGACCTCATAGTCAAGATCCGTCAGCTCAGAAAACTGCCGCGGCGTGAGCGCGTCGGTCAGCATATAGCCGCCCATGGCCTCCACGTTGGAAAGGCCGAGGGTGGAGTCGACCTCGTCATAGGTCCCAAGCTCGTCCAGAAGCTTCTTTTCCGACGTGTAGTCCCCTGCCGGGACCACGACGGCGACCATATTGCTCGAGCCGAACGTGGTATCGATCATATTGTCCGCGATCTGCTGCGCGGACTGCTTGGTGGTCTTCAGATAGCTGAAGCCGTAGACATAAGGGCAGTTGTTGGCGAAGAGCATGGCCACGATGATGACCGCGAGGAAGATGGGCGGGACGATCTTCTTCGTCGCGTAGGCGAAGCGGCCGACGAAGGGGATCTTCGGGACAAAGTTTTTGTGGCGCGTGGCGTCGATCTTCTTGCCGAAGAGCATGAGAAGGCCGGGCATGAGGAAGAACACGGCAAAGAGCGAGAAGAAGATGGATTTAATCAGGCAGATGCCGAGGTCAAAGCCCAGGCGGAACTCCATAAAGAGCATGGCCACCAGACCGCCGATCGTCGTGAGGCTGCTGCCGCAGATCTCCGGCACGGCCTTGCTGAGCGCGACGATGACCGCCTCGCGGATGGGAAGCTTTTCATGCTCCTCCTTATAGCGGTTGCAGAGGATGATGGCGTAGTCGACCGACAGGGCCAGCTGCAGCACGATCGTGACGGAGTTGGACACGAACGAGATCGTCCCGAGCAAAAAGTTCGAGCCCATGTTCAGGACCGCCGCCGCAATGAACGTCAGCAGCAAGACCGGCACCTCGGCATACGTCTGCGACGTCAAAACCAGCACCGACACGACGACGATCGCCACGATGATGACGATGACGCCGATCTCCTGCGCGAGCGTCTTGGACGCGGTATCGCCGAAGGTCGCGGAGACGTACATGTCGTAGCCGTCAAGGGCGGACTCGATGTCGTTCATGACGGTCTCGCAGCGGTCGTCGTCCTCGGAATAGTCGAAGGTGATGTCGTAGAGGGCGGAGGCGTTGGTATAGTGATCCCTGGTGTCGTCAAAGCTCACGCTTTGCACGCCGTCAATATCCGCGATCTGCTCGGAGACGGCCTGCGCCTCGTCATACGAGACGTTCACCAGCATGAGCTTGGCCGTGCCGAAGGTGGTGAACTCGTCCTCCATCAGGTGCAGGCCCTTGTACGTCTCAGACTCCTTCGGCAGGTAGGCGGACAGCTGGTTTTCTACCTGCACCCAGCTGCGGGAGAAGACCGAGAAGACCAGCCCGATCGCAACGATCAGAAAAATCAGATTCCGTTTGTCGACGATGAAGCTGGCGAACTTGTACATAAAGCCCTCTTCCTTGTTTTTCGGTTCCTGACTCATAATTCACGCTCCTGTGCTATTTTTACCTCTTAAAATTTTTCATTTCAGTTTAGCACGCAACGCGCCGAAATGACAATATGCAAGCCGCACAAAATGCGTAAAAAATCCCCGCCCGGCAGACAGGCCGCCGGGCGGAGATTCTGATCATTCTTACGCCTCCAGGCGCGCGCGGATGGCGTGCAGGAAGTCTTCGCTGGTGACGGCCTTGGGCGCGGGGCCCTCGACGAGACCGGCAAGGTCCTTCGTCATGACGCCTGCGCGGATGGTGTCGAGGCTCGCGGCCTCGAGCTTATCGGCAAACGCCGCAAGGTCGGCAAGACCGTCGAGCTGGCCGCGTTTGCGCAGCGCGCCGGTCCAGGCGAAGATGGTCGCCATGGGGTTGGTCGAGGTCTTTTCGCCCTGCAGATACCTATAATAATGGCGCGTGACCGTGCCGTGCGCGGCCTCATACTCCGTCGTGCCGTCCGGCGCGACGAGCACGGAGGTCATCATGGCGAGCGAGCCGAAGGCCGTGGAGACCATGTCGCTCATCACGTCGCCGTCATAGTTCTTGCAGGCCCAGATAAAGCCGCCGCGGCTGCGGATGACGCGGGCGACCGCATCGTCGATCAGGGTATAGAAATACGTCAGTCCCAGCGCCTCAAACTGCGCTTTGTAGGTCTGCTCGTATTCCTCCTCAAAAATGCGCTTGAACGCGCCGTCGTAGACCTTGGCGATGGTGTCCTTGGTGGAGAACCAGAGGTCCTGCTTCGTGTCGATGGCATACTGGAAGCAGGCCTTGGCAAACGAGCGGATGCTCGATTCCTTGTTGTGCTCACCCTGGAAGACGGCCGGGCCGTCGACCTTCTGGACGAGGACGGTCTGCTCCTTGCCGGACACGCCGCGGAAGGTCATGGTGCACTCGCCGGGCTCGTCGGTGGCAAAACTCACGGATTTATAGACGTCGCCGTAGGCGTGGCGGGCGATGGTGATGGGCTTTTCCCAGTTGCGCACGACAGGCTTGATGGAATCGAGCAGGATCGGCGCGCGGAAGACCGTGCCGTCGAGAATGGAGCGGATGGTGCCGTTCGGGCTTTTCCACATCTCAGTCAGCTGCGGGTACTCGGCCATCCGCTGGGCATTCGGCGTGATCGTCGCGCATTTGACGGCCACACCGTATTTCCGCGTGGCCAGCGCCGCGTCGACGGTGACCTGATCCTTCGTCTCGTTGCGGTGCAGCAGGCCAAGGTCATAATACTCGGTCTTCAGCTCGACGAACGGGCAGATCAGCTCGTCCTTGATCATTTTCCAGAGGACTCTGGTCATTTCGTCGCCGTCCATCTCGACGAGCGGCGTTTTCATTTGGATCTTTTCCATGCGATTCTCCTTATCCGCGCTTGGCGTAGTAGTTCATCAGACAGCCGTCGAGCAGGATCTCCCGCTCGTCATCGGTCAGGCCCCGGACGTGCAGCACGAGGGGCGTTTTGCTCCCGTCGGCGCGCAGGACCATAGCCGGGAAATCCTCACTCCCCTGCCCGACCAGCTTCCGCACGTCCGGCACGAAGACACAGTCGCCCGGCTGATGATCAAACGGCGTATCCGCATCCAGCGTGAACGGCAGCATGCCCCAGTTGATGCAGTTGCTGCGGTAGCGCTTGGTGGCAAATTCGTAGCAGATATTCGCAAAGCCGCCCAGCACCTTCTGGCACGAGGCCGCCTGCTCTCTGGCAGAGCCGTCGCCGGGCTTGTTGGCAAACACGCAGGAGCCGAACTGGGTGGTCTTCATCAGCGCGTCGGCGTCGCCAAAGTGCGCCAGCACGGCGCGCAGCGCCTCGGGAGAAGAATCAGCTCTGCGTTCGGCTTCGAGCGCGGCGATCTTCTTTGCGCGCGGCACATAGTCCGGCACGCGGCGCGAGAGCGTGAACTCCGCCAGCCGCAGAGGGTTCGAGCGGTAGGACGAGGTCTCGCCGGACGGGATGAGCTCGTCCGTCGTGGTCACGGGGTCGTGGATGACGGCGGCCAGCTCCAGCAGGAGGTTTTCGCCGAGCTCGTACATCTTCGGCCAGTCGGTGATATTCGGGCCCATGATGAGCTTCGTCTCGGGCTGCGGATGGCCGAAGCCGTTGTAGACGCGGTGGGCGTAGACGGTCTTGTCAAAGACATACGGGTGGCGCTCCGGCTCGTAGTCCAGCGCGTCGGCCGGGGTGATGCGGCCGCCGTTCTTCGCCGTCGCGGCGATGGAGCGCGCGTCCATCAGGCACACGCCCGCGAACTGCCCCTCGCCGGGCTTCGAGCCCTCGCGGTTCGGGAAGTTGCGCGTCGTATGGCGGAGGGACAGGCCGTTGTTGGCGGGCACGTCGCCGGCGCCGAAGCACGGGCCGCAGAAACTGGGCTTGATGATCGCGCCGGTCTCCAGCAGCTGGGCCGTCACGCCCATGCGCGTCAGTGCAAGGCTCACGGGGACGGACGTGGGATAGACGTTCATGGAGAAATAGCTATCGCCGATCGAGCCGCCGCGCAGGATCTGCGCAGCCTCGTCGATGTTGTCGAACATGCCGCCCGCGCAGCCCGCGATGATGCCCTGGTCGGCCCAGACCGCGCCGTCGTGGATCTTGCCCAGCAGGTGCACGTCGGCCTTCGGCCAGCGTTTTTTCGCCTCGGCCTCGACCCCGGCGAGCAGGTCTTCTGCGTTTGCGAGGAACTCCCGGATGGGGTAGGCATTCGACGGGTGGAACGGCAGGGCGATCATCGGCTCGACGGCGGACAGGTCGATCTCGACCATGCGGTCATAATACGCGCCGTCGCCGGGGGCGAGCTCCTGATACGCCTCCGGGCGGCCGTGGATCTCAAAGAATTTCTTCGTCTCCTCATCGGTCTGCCAGATGGAGGACAGGCAGGTGGTCTCGGTCGTCATGACGTCGATGCCGTTGCGGAAGTCGATGGGCAGACCGGCGACGCCGGGGCCGGCGAATTCCAGCACGCGGTTTTTGACGAAGCCGGAGGCGAACGTCGCCTGCACCAGCGCAAGCGCCACATCATGCGGGCCGACGCCGCGGGGGGGCTTGCCCGTCAGATAGACCAGCACGACCTCGGGCAGGTCCGCGTCCCACGTGTGCCGGAGGAGCTGCTTGGCAAGCTCCGGCCCGCCCTCGCCCACGGCCATGGTGCCGAGCGCGCCGTAGCGCGTATGCGAATCCGAGCCCAGGATCATCGCGCCGCAGGCCGCCATCTGCTCGCGCGCGTAGGAATGGATAACGCTCTGGTTGGCGGGCACGTAGATGCCGCCGTATTTCTTGGCCGCGGACAGGCCGAAGACATGATCGTCCTCGTTGATCGTGCCGCCGACGGCGCAGAGGCTGTTATGGCAGTTGGTCAGCGCGTAGGGGATGGGAAATTCCCGCATGCCGCTGGCCCGGGCCTGCTGGATGATGCCGACATAGGTGATGTCGTGTGAGAGCATGGCGTCAAAGCGGATCCGGAGCTTTTTCTCGTCGCCGGACTGGTTGTGCGCCTGCAGGATGCGGTAGGCCATCGTCAGCCGCCGCCCGTCCTCCGGGCGGATGGAAGCGCTGCTCTGCGGCACGCCGCCGCAGAGGAAAACGCCGTGGTTCGTCAGTTTCATGGTTGGTCCTTCCTTCCGGTCGGTTTTTCTTTTGTTACACTTTATCACAGAAACGCGTTTTTGAAAAGTGTTCCTGCAAAAATTCATAAATTCTGCTTTTTTCACAATTCATCCAGCGATCGGCGGCCGTTTTTGCAGGATTTCGCATCGCTTCCGTCATTTCCTGTACGCCGTTCTTGCATTTTTCCGCCGCTTCCGGTATGATGGTCAAAAAAGCGGAAGGAGGGATCGGATGGCGCAGTATTACATGCTCAACAAGCCCCGCGGGCTTCTGACCGCCCGGCGGGACGCGCGGTGCGAGACCGTCATGCGCTGCTTCCCGGAGGCGCTGCAGCAGACGCTGCATCCGGTCGGCCGGCTCGACAAGGACACGGAGGGGCTGCTGCTGTTTACGGACGACGGGATGCTCGACGTGCGGCTGCTGCGGCCGGAGCGGCACGTGGAAAAGGAATACGAATACCGCGCCTTCGGCCATCTGGACGAGGCTGCCCTCCGGCAGCTCGAGACAGGCGTCGTGCTCGCGGAGGGCCAGCCGCTCTCGCGCCCGGCACGGGCCGCGCTGCTCGCGCACACCACCATCGGGGAGAGCGAAGCGTACCTGCCGGAGCGGTTCCGGGAGAAATATCTGAAAAATCCCGGCCGTCCGGTCACGGTCGGGAAGCTCTGGATCACGGAGGGGCGCAAGCATCAGGTCAAGCTGATGGTCAAGGCCGTGGGCGCGCACGTGTTCTATCTCAAGCGCTGGGCCATCGGCCCTGTCCGGCTCGACGCCGCCCTCGCCCCCGGCGCTTACCGCCCCCTGACCCCCGAAGAGCTGCACGCGCTCGGTCTGTAGGCTGCCAATAACCAAAGAACGCCCCGGGCGGCAATGCCGCCCGGGGCGTGGTGTGTCTGCAGATCAGTCGATGTCGACCCAGTCGTAGCCGAGGTAGGTCGTGAATGCTTCCTTGAGGATGTCCTTGTAGTGGCCCTCGCAGATGGCGGTGTGGTGCTTGAAGCCGCCCTTGGCGAGCGTGATGCACTTATCCTGCAGGTGCG
>ERZ1106976.466-NODE-466-length-45610-cov-4.605927_pt1 | contig 45610 bp, 44 predicted proteins | sample MGYA00403687_ERZ1106976 | MGnify/ENA primary metagenome ERZ1106976 (study PRJEB35170, sample SAMEA104062446) | human gut metagenome | biome: human gut; feature: human-associated habitat; material: faeces | place: Denmark | collected 2013-02-22 ... | reverse complement strand
AAAAAGCACCGAAAAGACTGGCTGTCCGACGTGTGTGCTCTTGTTAATCGACGCTACCATTGACCTTTTACTTCCGCGCGCCGGACGCGCCGAGCCTGCCGGAAAGCCACGAAAGGAGCGCCGCGGCGAGCGCTGCAATGCCGGCGGTCTGCCACGGGAGCGAGAGCGCCGCGCCGCCGAACGAGCCGAGCAGCGCGCAAAGCGCCCACGCAGCGCCCGCTCCGAGCACGCCGCCGAAAAGACCGAGCAGCAGGCTTTCCGCGCCGACGATGCCCTGCGGCGACGAAAGGCCCAGCATGCGGAGCTGCCAAAGCTCGCGGCGGCGCGCCGAGGCGGCCAGTGCCGAGACAAGCACGATCAACGCGCCGGCGAGCACGCCCGCGAGGACCATACCGAGCCGGTCGGTCTTTTCCGCGCTTTCCATGAGCGCCATCCCCGGCTGCACAAGGCCGGAGGCGCCGTCGGCATAGGTCACGGTCTCGGCATAGCCGCGCAGCACCGCGCCGAGCGTTTCGCGCGCGGAGAAGCTGTCGGCATAGAGCCGCAGCTGCGTCACGGTCTGCGCCGCCTCTGCGCCGAACGCGCGGAGATTTCCTTCCAGCGAGCCGGAGGAAACGCCGGAGGCGATATACCGGGCGAAGGCATTTTCCAGCGCCTCGCCGGAAAGCGAGGCAATGGTCTGCAAAAGGGCGTCCTGCGCCCGCTCGGTCTCCGTCGCCGTTCCGGTGAGATCGAGCACCATGGCCGCCTGCTGCGCCGGGGTCTGTCCGACGGCAAAGCCGCGCAGCGCGGCGCGCTGTCCGGTCTCGTCCTGCGCATACACACCCTCGGTGTCGAACGGCAGGCCGGTCAGAACATCCGTATCGGGCGAGGCCGTCTGCGCTTTTACGATGTCACTGCCGAGCACCGTCTCCACGGTCCACGTCATGAGCTCCGGCAGGTAAGCCGCGCCGCCGGTCAGACTCTCGCCGGGAGTCTCCCCCGCCGGGCACAGGATGCCGACGATGTTCAGCCGCTGCGAAGAAGCGATCTTCGCGGTGAGATACGCCGTGTCTCCGCCCATATAGCCCCAGGTGCCGTCCACATTTTGGACGTACTCGTCCGTCGGCAGCAGCACACGGAACGAAAGACGCAGAAGCTCGGTATAGCTGATGTTGGCGTTTGCTTCCGGGTCAAGACCGAGCGAGCGGAGGCAGCTCTCGTCCACCTTGCCGCGCGCGTCGAGCAGCACCGCCGCCTCATCGTACCGCTCCGGCCAGCGGCCGGCAGCGAGCGTATAGCGCATCTGCCGCAGGTCCTCCCCTTCCGGGAGCTGCGTCCAGAGCGTGTTGTTCTCCTCGCTGTTGAGCGCTTCCGTCCCGGCGGAGGAGGTATCGCCGCTGTAAATGCGCGGTGTGATGGCGTAACGGCGCTGCACGGAGATCGTTTTTTCGTCCGTGTGACCATCCAGCCAGTCGCCGAGCGCTCCGAGATCGCCGGAGGGAACGCTTTCTGTGTCGAGCATGACCGGATAGGCGGAGAGCACCGCCGTTTCCGCGTCCTTCGCGCTCTGCTCTCCGCCGGAAAAGGCAGCGAACAGCAAAAGGCAGAGCAGCACCGCGACCATCGGCGCGAGCAGGCGCGGCAGCGTATGGCTCTTTTTCTTTGAGAAATTGGAGAACACCATGCGGAGGCGTTCCCCGCCGGAGGCCCCGGCGACGCTCTGGTGCGCCGTGGCCGCGCTCTCCGCGTCCTCATCCGTGTCGGAGGCGATCTGCCCGTCCTCCAGCGTCAGGACGCGCGCGTCCTCGCCGAACGGCTCGGCATTCCGCGCCGCGACGATGACGAGCTGATCTGCCGCCGCTTCGCCGAGAAGCGAGAGCACGGTCTCCGCGCTCTCCGCGCTGAGACCGTCCGCCGGCTCGTCCAGAAGCAGCACGCGGCCTTTGCGGGCGAGCGCACAGGCGAGCGCCCCGAGACGCCGCTGCTCTCCGGAGAGGCGGTCCGGGTATACGCCCGCTGCGCCCTCGAGCCCAAGCAGAGCGAGCGCTTCGCGCGCATTTTCCCGCGCGTCCCGGCCGGAGAAGCCCGCGAGCACCGCGGCGCGCTCCGCGTTTTCCGAAAGCGTGAGATCGGCAAAGAGAAGCGCTTCGTCCGCGGCGGCGCATTCCCGCAGCCAGGCGCTGCGCCGCGCTTCGCTCCAGCGCGCCGTATTCTCGCCGCCGATGAGAATTTCGCCGCGGGAGGGGGTCTCACGCAGGGCGAGCAGACGCAGCAGCGCCGTTTTCCCGCTGCCGGACACGCCGGTGAGCACCACGAGACCGGTCTCCGGCAGCGTGACGTTCAGGCAGCGCAGCGCATGCACGCTCTTTTTTCCGGCGGAGGATTCCAGCGCGGCGTTTTTCAGTTGGATCATAGAAAGGCCCATCCTTTCCCTTTTATACAGAGCAATTATACCTTTTGCATAAAGCGCGGTCAAGTCTCCGGCGCAATTCGTCAAAGTTGCGCTTGCAATTCCCTTTTTCGTGCGGTATGATGTGCGTACAGAACAGGGGTGCTGGGTTTTCCCGGCTGAGACGGTGTGAATCGAAGCGCCGGTACCCTTTTACCTGATCCGGGTAATGCCGGCGGAGGGAGTGCCTATACGGTATTTGTTCTTCAGCCACGTCCGGGATCGGGTGGCTGATTTTTTTATTGGAGGGCTTTTTTATGAAAAGCAAACAGACCACCCGCACACTTTGCGAAGGAGCGATCATGGTCGCCATGGCGGTCGTGCTCAACTTCTTCAAGTTCGATCTGTTCGCGCAGGGCGGGTCGATGAACCTGCTCTTCATTCCTCTGATGGTGTTCGCGCTGCGGCGCGGCCCGATCTGGGGCATGGGCGCGGGTCTCGTTTTCGGCGTTCTCAAGGCCATCATCGGCGGCGGCATCGCCTACGGCTGGCAGTCGCTCCTGCTCGACTACGCTCTGGCCTACGCGCTCACCGGTCTTGCCGGTCTCACGCCGAAAAAGCCGGTGCTCGGCACCGTCATCGGCGCGCTCGGCGCGCTTCTCTCCTTCGTCCTCAGCGGCGTGTTCGTTTGGGGCGAGTACATGCCGGACGTGTTCCTCGGCATGGCGATGAAGAACGTGTGGATCTACTCGTTCATCTACAACTTCATCTACACCGCCTTCAACTGGCTCATCGCGGCGATCGTCATCTACTTCCTTTCCAAAAAGACGAAGCTCCTGCAGCCCGAAAAGTAAAAACGTTTTTACTCATCCTCTCTTTTTTCTGCGCGCCGCCTCTCCGGGAGAACCGGAGGGGCGGTTTTTTTCAAACGAACCCCGCTTCATCGCGGAGTTCGTTTGAGAAGGGCGCGGCTCGCCGCAGCGCACTCGCTTTGCTCGCACGTTTGCGAGCCGAGAAGAATTTTTGCCGACGCGCATGTCGCCGGCAAAAATGTTTTTAACCTAACCTTATTTGCTCCTGCGGGAGCAGACTCTGCGAGACAACAGACCGGCGGCTTTCCGAAAAGGAGAGCCGCCGGTCTGTATAATTTATAATATCCAGAAGAGCGCCGCGCCGAGGAACGTGCCGACGGCGTAGCCGAGCGCGCCGCAGATGAGACCCGGCGCAGTGAGCGCGTCGCAGCGCAGCTGCTTTGTGACCGCCGGGATAAACGCCGGGCCGTATAGGCCTGCCGTCATCGTGACGATGGCACAGTCCGCGCCGATGCGGAAAATGCGGCAGAGCAGAAGATGCAGCAGCGCGGAGCATACGGTGATGGAGGCGAGCAGCGCGACCGTGTGCAGCAGATTCCCGCCGAGCGTCCCGAGATCGAGCGAGCTGGCAAGCGCGAACGAAAAAACGAGAATGAGATAATGTCCCGCGGCGGAATTTTCCTTCACATTCCGCACCTTCGGCACGAACGAGAGCGCAAGCCCGAGCGTCGTTCCCGCGATCATCACCGCCGGGACGAGCGGATCGGTGAGTGCGCCGCCCTTGACCTTCCATATCGCAAAGCCGATGACCGCGCCGACAAGCACGCATGCGAGCGAGAGGGCAAGATTTCGCACGATGCCGCGGTGGAAGCCGTTCCATTTGAGCGCGTCCACATTTTCCGCGCCGCCGTTCTCACGCATGTAAGCGCCCTGCTTTGCGTGCCGGTCGAGAACTTTGGCGCAGAGAGGCTTCGCAAGCGTAAGGATGAATATGTAAAAGACCGTGCCGACGATCATATCGGAGAGATTGCCGATGGCGATCGTGTCGCCCGGCACGCCGAGAATGACGCCGATGGCGTTGAAGTTCGGCGAACCGCCGGTATACATGCCCGCGGCCATCGCGGCAAGCTGCTGTCCCCACGGGAAGCCGGCCCCGAGCGTCCGTCCCAAAACCACAACAACGGCGCTCACGGCAAGCAGCAGAAGCGCAAACGAGATGAGCACCGGCTTTGCGAGCCGCCGCACATCGGCGAGATTTGTGCCGAACATCAATAGCGGAATGGCGAGCCCGATGCATACATAGCTGCCGATCTGCCCGACATCGGCGTTCAGCCGGACGTCCAGCCCGGCCTTCCGGCAGAGAAACGCCGCCACCGCGACGACAATGCCCCAGAAATACGCCATGGCGATCGTGCCGAATGTGCGCACGAGCCCCTTTTCCCGCTGCCGCAGGATAAGTACCGGCACACCGAACACCGCGATAAGCTGCAAAACCGTAACGATCATGTTTATTCCTCCCCATATCACTCATAAGCATACCGGATTTTCGGCGGAATGAAAAGAGAAAAGAGAGATTTTTCACATACCCTTTTCAAAATCGAATTAAAGTGATAAACTGCGGAGGAAGAAAAGGAGGGAAGTACATATGGATATTTTATCTCAGCTCAACAGTCCGGTCATGTATCTCATCTGCGGCGGCATTATTTTCTTTGTTGCGCTGGTGTGCGTGTTCTTCATGGTACGCGCCTACCGCGCCGGCGTCGCCATCGGCATGGACAAAACGAAAATGAAGCGCACCATCACCGCGAGCGCCACGTTTGCCGCGCTCCCGAGCGTCGGCATCCTGCTCGGCGTCATCGCGCTCTCGGGCAGTCTCGGCACGCCGTGGTCATGGCTGCGCCTTTCGGTCATCGGCGCGCTGCACTATGAAACGCAGGTCGCGGAGGCCGCGGCGGAGGCGGTCGGTCTGCCGGGCCTTTCGGCCTCGGCAATGACGCCGCAGGCTTTTACCACGATCGCCCTTCTGATGGGCGTCTGCATCATGTGGGGCATGGTGTTTTCGATCTTCTTTAATAAGAAATACCTCTCGCGTCTCAAAGCGCCGAAGAAAAACGGCGCGGCGGGCGGCGGCTTCGGCGACACGGCCATGACCGCCATGTTCATCGGTCTTGTCAGCGCGTACATCGGCAGCTACATCGGCGCTCTCGTCTCCGGCGCGGGACGGTTTACGTTTGCGGGAAGCTGGATGCCGCTTGCGGTCGTTGCGGTGTCGGCGGCGGTGATGGCGGTGTTTGTATGGCTCGCCGAAAAGAAGAACGCCGCGTGGGTCGATAACTTTTCCATTGCGGGCAGCATGCTCGCGGGAATGGCGGCAGCGGTGCTGCTGCGCGGCGTGTAAGGAGGAAATGCAATGAACGAACAGGAAAAGACCGTCCGGTTTGAGGCCTACAACCGCCGGACGCACACCTATGGCCGCATCGCCTGCGGCGTGACGCTCGTGCTGCTGCTCGGCGCGCCGTTTCTGATGGGCTACATTTTCGGCGCAATGCCCGATATGCGCGCGTTCGGCAAGGGATTTCTTGCCATCGGTATCGTGTGGATCGTGAGCTGCGTGGCGGAATATCTCGTCTATACGCCGATGCTCGGCGCGGGCGGCGGGTATCTCGCATTCATCACAGGCAACCTCATCAACATGAAGATCCCGTGCGCGGTCAACGCGCGCGATATCGTAGGGGCCAAGACCGGCACGCCGGAAAACGAGATCATCTCCACGCTCTCGATCGCCACGGCGTCGCTCGTGACGATCGTCATTCTTGCGCTCGGCGTACTGCTGCTTATCCCGCTGCAGCCCGTGCTGCAAAGCCCGGCGCTCCAGCCGGCATTTGACAATGTCGTTCCCGCGCTCTTCGGCGCGATGGCGTATAAGTACTACCGGAAGAACATGAAGATCGCGCTCTGGCCGCTTGTCCTTATGAGCGTGCTCTTCATCCTCGTGCCGGGGCTGCTCGGCTCAACGAGCTTTATGATATTGCCCTCCGGCGCGATCGCCATCGGCGTGGCGTACTTCCGGTACCGCCGCTCGCGGAAGGAGACGGCGGCATGAGGGTCGTAGGCTATGTTTTGCTCGCCGCGCTCGGCGTGCTCGTGCTGCTTCTGCTTGCGGCAGTGATCCGCACACTGTGCATGAAGAAAAAAACCTCGGATTATACGCCGCACCCGGACGCCGCACGCGAGCGGGAGTATGCGGAAAAGCTCTCGCGCATGGTAGCGTATGAGACCGTGTCGCACCCGGACGATCCGGAGCTCGAAAAGTTCCGCGGCTTTCATAAGCTGCTCGCGGAGCTGTATCCGACAGTACACGAAAAGCTGGAAAAAACGGAGATCGACGGGAATCTCCTGTTCTTCTGGGAGGGCAAAAACCACGACAGGCCGCTCGTGCTCATGTCGCATCAGGACGTTGTCCCGGCGGAGGGAACGTGGGAGCACGCGCCGTTCTCCGGCGACATCGCCGACGGCAAGGTCTGGGGCCGCGGCGCTTCAGACACAAAGTGCAGCGTCATGGGCTTTTTCCAGGCGTGCGAGGAGCTGCTGCGGGAAGGGTACGTCCCCGAGCAGGACGTGTACCTCTCGTCCTCCTGTACGGAGGAGTTCGCCGGGCCCGGCGGCGGCAAGCTCGTGGACGAGCTGCGTCGTCGGGGTGTGAAGCCGTTCCTCGTCTGCGACGAGGGCGGCGGCATTATCTCCGAGCCCATCGGCGGCATTCATGGGAATTTCGCCATGCTCGGCGTGTTTGAAAAGGGAAAAGCGGATGTGCGTTTCACGGCGCGCTCCAACGGCGGCCATGCGAGCGCGCCGCCGAAAAACTCGCCCGTGGCGCGGCTTGCGGCGTTTGTGGACAGCATGGAAAAGCACCCGCCCTTCCGGAAAAAATTCGAGCCGGAGGTGAGCGCGATGTTTGCCCGGCTCGCGGCGTACGCGCCCTTTGCACTGCGGCTTCTCTTCGGCAATCTCTGGCTTTTCGCGCCGCTTATGAAGCTCGTCATGCCCGCGCTCTCGCCGCAGGCGGGCGCCATGCTGCGCACAACGGCGGCCTTCACGATGCTCTCCGGTTCGGACGCCTGCAACGTGCTGCCGCAGGAGGCAAGCGTGTGGGCCAATCTCCGGTTCATCCCGCATCAGGGAATGGACGAGAGCCTCGTGCTTATCAAAAAGCGCGCGGAAAAGTACGGTATCGAGACAGAAGTTCTCTCCGCGAGCGATTATTCTGCCCCCGCGGATATCCACGGCGAGGCGTGGCGGCGCGTGACCGATACGATCGCCGAGGTGTTTCCCGGCCTTGCCTGGAGCCCGTATGTCATGACCGGTGCGACGGACGCGAAGAACTATCAGGCGATCTGCGATAACTGCATCCGCTTTGCCCCGGTGATCTACGGCCCCGAGCAGATGCGCGGCATGCATGGCGTCAACGAAAACATCGAAACGGCGTGTTTGCCGGGCGCGGTGGATTTCTATAAGGCGCTCATTGGCAAAAATCGCTGAAATTGCAATTTGGAAACGATTTTTTGGGTCAAATCTATTGCAAAATCGAATCAATCGGGCTATATTACAACCAAAGAAAAAACCATTCGGAAAGGGTGAAGTAATTTATGGCAGGAGCACACAGAATCGGCATCCTGACGAGCGGCGGCGACGCCCCCGGCATGAACCCCGCGATCCGCGCCATCGTCCGCACGGCCGGCGCTGAGGGAATCACCTGCATCGGCATCCGCCGAGGTTACGCCGGACTCATCAACGGCGATGTTTTTGAGTTGACCGGCAACGACGTAGACGGCATTGCCCGCCGCGGCGGTACCATTCTCTATACCGCCCGCAGCGAGGAATTCCGCACGGAAGCCGGTGTTGACAAAGCCGCAAAAGTCTGCAAATATCTTGGCATCGACGGTCTCATCACCATCGGCGGCGACGGCACTTACCGCGGCGCGCTGGAGCTGGCCCGCCGGGGTGTCCGCGTCGTGGGTATCCCCGCGACGATCGATAACGACATGGGCTGCACCGAGTATACCATCGGCTTTGATACCGCCTGCAACACCGCGATCGAGGCCATCGACAAGCTGCGCGACACCGGGCAGAGCCACGAGCGCGTGTCGGTCGTAGAGGTCATGGGCCGCAACGCCGGCCATCTCGCGCTCTACACCGCCTTGGCTGCCGGCGCTTCCGCCGTGCTGCTTCCCGAAAAGGAAGTCGATCTTGAGCATGATGTGATCGATGTGATCCGCCGCGGCTGCATCCACGGCCGCCGCCACCACATCGTCGTCGTCGCCGAGGGCGTGGGCCATGTCCACGAGTACGCGCAGACGATCGAAGAGGAGACCGGACTCGAGACCCGCGTGACGGTCCTCGGCTACATCCAGCGCGGCGGCGCGCCGAGCGGACGTGACCGTGTGTCCGCCGCGATGATGGGCGTGCGCGCGATCGACGTGCTCAAGTCGGATGCCTCGAGCCGCGTCATCGTCGAGCGGAACGGCCGTTTCGAGGATATGGACATCGAGGAAGCGCTCCAGATGAAGCGCGAGCTCGACGAGGAGATGTTCGTTGCCTGCAACCGCATCGACACCTCTTACCAGTACCACCACAAGAAAACCACCTGAGCCGGAGGGCGTCCTCCGGGCGATGAACAAATGAAAAAATGCGGTGTCTCGCAAAGAGACACCGCACTTTTTGCCGGAGGATCTATGAAGAAATTTATCGGAAACAAAGACTTTTACAAGCTGGTCGCGGCGCTCGCGCTGCCGCTGCTGCTGCAGAACGCCGTATCGACGTTTGTGAACCTGCTCGATAACCTTATGGTCGGGCGGATCGGCACGGAATCGATGTCGGGCGTGTCCATCGTCAACCAGCTTCTGTTCGTATATAACCTCTGCCTCTTCGGCGGCACGGGCGGCGCGGGCATTTTCGGCGCGCAGTTTTTCGGCCGCGGAGATTATAACGGCGTCCGGCATACGCTGCGCTTCAATATCCTGCTCTGCGCCGGGTTTACAGTGATCGCCACGGTGCTGCTCGCGCTCATCCCGGATACGCTCATCGGTGCGTTCCTGCACGAGGCAGGCACCGGCGGCGATCTCGCGCTCACGCTCTCGGAAGGCAAGGACTACCTTCGCATCATGCTCTTCGGTCTGCCGACGTTCTGCCTTACGACGGCGTATGTGAGCATACTGCGCGTCACCGGCGACAACCGCCTGCCGATGAAGGCGAGCATCGCGGCGATCTTCGTCAATCTCGTTTTCAACTATCTGCTCATCTATGGCAAGCTCGGCTTCCCGATGCTCGGTGTCCGCGGCGCAGCCATTGCCACGGTGCTCTCGCGCTATGTGGAGTTCGGCCTGATCCTGCTCGGCACCCACGGAAAGAAAACGCCGCCGCGCTTTATCCGCGGGCTGTACCGCGGCTTTGCGATCCCCGGCCATCTCGCCGGGCAGATCGTCCGCAAGGGCATGCCGCTGCTCGTGAACGAGATGTTCTGGTCGCTCGGCATGACGATGCTCACGCAGTGCTACTCCTACCGCGGGCTGGACGCCATTGCCGCGCTGAACATCAACTCCACGGTGCTCAATCTCTTCAATACCGTTATCTTCACGATGGGCAACACCGTCGGCATCATCATCGGCAATCTGCTCGGCGCGGAGGAGTATGACCGCGCGCGGAATTACTGCCCGAAGCTCGCCGCGCTCAGCTGCGCGGCCAGCGCGGCGGTCGGCGTTGTGATGTTCCTCGTCGCGCCGTATGCCCCGCGGCTTTACAACACCTCCCACGAGATCATGACGCTCGCCGCGTCGCTCATGCGCATCTGCGCTCTCATGCTGCCGGTCCACGCCGTGGTAAACGCCGCGTACTGGACCATCCGCGCCGGAGGCCGGACGTACATCACCATGCTTTCGGACAGCGTGTTCACCTGGGTTGTGTCGGTACCGATCGCGTGGGTGCTCATCCATAAAACGGGCCTGCCGCTCGTGGAGGCGTACCTCTTTGTGAATCTCGCCGACCTTATCAAAATGGTCATCGGCATCGTGCTTCTCCGCCGCGGCATCTGGGTGCGCAACATCGTCACCGGCGAGGAGATCGCGGCCGGGAATGCTGCGGGCTGATTTCCGGTTGTATTCTTCACCGTTTCGGTGTAAAATCGTTTCAATGAGGTGAGAACAATGCATCGAATCGGTGTTTTTGACAGCGGCATCGGCGGCCTTACGGTGCTGCGCCAGCTCCGGCGGGCATTCCCGCAGCTGGATATGGTATATCTCGGCGACACCGCCCGCGTACCCTACGGCGGGCGCTCCGTCGAGACGATCACGCACTATGCCGAGGACGACGTGCACTTCCTGCTCCGCAAGGACGTGGAGGCGATCGTCATCGCCTGCGGCACGGTGAGCTCCAACTCGCTCGACGCGCTGCGCGAAAAGTTTGACCTGCCGATCTACGGCGTGATCGAAAGCGCGGCGCGGCTTGCTGCGAGCATGACGAAAACGCGCTCCGTCGGCGTCATCGGCACGCAGGCGACGGTCAAGAGCGGTGCATACGAAACGCACATCCGCGCCATAGACCCCGGGGTACACGTCGTCTCCCGCGCCTGCCCGCTTTTTGTGCCGCTCGTGGAAAACGGCATCGCGCCGGACGATATCGTCGCGGAGACGGTCTGCTCGCGGTATATGGAGGCCTTTGACGGCAAGAATATCGACGCGCTCATCATGGGCTGCACGCATTACCCCGTGTACCGCCCGGCGCTCGAAAAGCGGCTGCCCGGCGTGCGGATGATCGATGTCGGCGAAGCGCTCGCCGAAGCGCTGCGGCCCCTTTTCGCCGAAAGCCGCGGCACCGGCGCGGTCGAATACTACGTTACGGAGCGCAGCGCCGCCTTTGACGAGATCGTCCGCGTCATGGATCCTTCGCTTGACCCTGCCGCCATCCGCGTGGAGAACGCCTTTATACAGTAAAATATAGAAAAATGAGCCGTTTTCGTTACCGAAAACGGCTCATTTTGTGTAGAAACCAGCCGGGAAACATACTTGACGAACACGCCGATGTGTAATATAATTTTGCTATCGATATAGTGCAAAACTCAACAAAAGAGATATAAAATGTGGAGGAGTCAGCATGGATAAGCAGACCAAGTCCGGAATGCCTGTGGATGAAAGCAAATATTCCTTTACGATCCCCCGCACGGACGAGCCGAGAGAGAAGATCCTCAAGCTCGGCGCGATGATCACCGACCGCATCGGCAAGGTCACGGGCAACGATCCCGAGTATTGGGGACTCGCGGGCGTTGTTACGGACGAAATGGCGGATGTCGCGCTCAAGATGAAGGTGCGCAAGCCGAAAACGACAGCGCAGATCGCCGCGCTCACCGGCAAAAGCGAGGAAGAGCTCGAAAAGCTGCTCACCGAGATGGCGTACATCGGCCTTGTCGAGTACAACTGGGAAAATCTGGACGGGAAAAACCCGAACCACGAGAAGCGCTGGACGCTGCCGCAGTTCGTTCCGGGCAGCGCGGAGTTCGTCAACATGCGTCAGTCGCAGATCGACGAGCACCCGGAGATCGCGGCGTTCTTTGAGCGCATGACGTTCCTCCCGCTGGAGAAGGTCACGCCGATGGTGCCTCCCGGAGGCGCCGGCATCGGCATGCATGTTATCCCCGTGGAAAAGGCGATCGAGACCGAGAACAAGTCCGTCTCCATCGAGCACATCTCCCACTGGCTGAAAAAGTACGACGGCGTTTACGCCGCTTCGCCCTGCTCCTGCCGTATGTCCCGCGCCAAGCTCGGCGAGGGCTGCGGCGACGATCCGCAGGACTGGTGCATCGCCGTGGGCGATATGGCGCGCTACGTCGTCGAGACCGACCGCGGCCATTACATCACCTATGACGAGGTGCTCGAGATCCTGCACAAGGCCGAGGAGAACGGCTTTGTCCATGAGATCACGAACATCGACGGCGAAGAGAAGATCATCGCCATCTGCAACTGCAACGTGAACGTCTGCAACGCGCTGCGCACGAGCCAGCTTTTCAACACGCCGAACCTCTCCCGCAGCGCCTACGTTGCGAAGGTCGAGAGCGAAAACTGCGTTGCGTGCGGCCGCTGTGTTGAGACGTGTCCCGCGGGCGCGGTGAAGCTCGGCCAGAAGCTCTGCACGAAGGACGGCCCCATCGAGTACCCGCGCCACGAGCTGCCGGACGAGACCGCCTGGGGTCCGGATAAGTGGGACGTTAACTACCGCGACAACAACCGCATCAACTGCTACGATACCGGTACGTCCCCGTGCAAGACGGCGTGCCCGGCGCACATCGCCGTACAGGGCTATCTGAAGCTCGCCGCGCAGGGCAAGTACCGCGAGGCGCTCCAGCTCATCAAGCGCGAAAACCCGTTCCCCGCCGTCTGCGGCCGCATCTGCAACCGCCGCTGCGAGGACGCCTGCACCCGCGGCACCGTCGATCAGGCTGTCGCCATCGACGAGGTCAAGCGCTTCATTGCCCAGCAGGATCTCGAAGCCGCCACGCGCTTCATCCCCGAAAAGGTCATCCCGAAGGTCGAAGGCGGATTCGATGAGAAGATCGCCATCATCGGCGCGGGGCCGGCGGGCATGTCCTGCGCGTACTTTCTCGCCGAGAAGGGCTACCGTCCGACCGTATTCGACAAGGCTCCCCGTCCTGGCGGTATGCTGATGAACGCCATTCCGAACTTCCGTCTCGAAAAGGACGTTGTGGAGGCCGAGATCGACATTCTGCGCGAGATGGGCGTGGAATTCCGCTGCGGTGTGGATGTCGGCAGGGACGTCACCATCCCCGAGCTGCGCGCGCAGGGCTACAAAGGGTTCTATGTTGCCGTCGGTCTGCAGGACGGCGGACGTCTCCGCGTTCCCGGCGACGACGCCGAGGGCGTCATGTCCGGCGTGGACTTTACAAAGAAGGTCAATCTTGCGCCCGAAACGAAGCTCACCGGCAAGGTCGTTGTGATCGGCGGCGGCAACATCGCCTCCGATGTCGCCCGCACCGCCGTTCGCTGCGGCGCGGAGAGCGTGACGCTCTATTGCCTGGAGGGGTACGACGAAATGCCCATGGGCGAAGAGGACCGCACCGAGTGCGAGCGCGACGGCATCTCCATCCATGCCGGCTGGGGCCAGACTGCGATCGACACCGAAAACGGCCGTGCCAAAGCCATCCATTTCCGCAAGTGCCTGTCCGTCCGGAACGCCGAGGGCCGCTTCGCTCCCACGTTCGACGACGCCCAGACTGAGACCGCCGAGGCGGACACGATCCTTTACTGCATCGGCCAGCACGCCGACTGGGGCGAGCTGCTCGCCGGAACAAAGGTGGAGTTCAACCCCAACGGCACCGTCAAGGCCGATCCGCTGACCTACCAGACCGCCGAGCCCGACATCTTCGTCGGCGGCGACGCCTGCACCGGCCAGAAGTTCGCCATCGACGCCATCGCCGCCGGCAAGGAGGGCGCCGTGTCCCTGCACCGCTTTGTGCAGCCGAACACGAGCCTCACCATCGGCCGCAACCGCCGGCAGTTCATCGAGCTCGATAAGAAAAACGTTCTTCTCGATATCAACAGCTTTGACAACACGCCGCGCCAGCGCCCCGGCTACAACGAGGAGCTGCGCCGCACGATGCAGGACGGCCGCGCATGCTTCACCGAGGAGCAGGTCAGGGCCGAGACCGCCCGCTGTCTCGGCTGCGGCGCGAGCGTCGTCGATCCGAACAAGTGCATCGGCTGCGGCATCTGCACGACGCGCTGCGCCTTTGACGCCATCCATCTCCACCGCGAGCGTCCCGAGTGCAGCACCATGGTGCGCAGCGAGGACAAGATGAAGGCCATCCTGCCGTATATGCTCAAGCGCGCCGTGAAGATCAAGCTCAAGGGCAAAAAGGGCTGAGCATGCACGAGCTTGGGATCGTATTCCACATGATAAAAACCGTCGAGCGCATCGCGGAGGAAAACGTTCTTGCGAGCGTTTCTTCCGTCACGCTCGAGCTTGGCGAGGTGTCCGGCGTTGTGCCGCACGAGCTCACATCCTGCTGGAACTGGGCCGTTGCGCAGACGGAGGTTTTGAAGGGCGCGGAGCTTAGGATCGAGACCATTCCCGCCGTGACGCTTTGCGAGAGCTGCAATCGAACATATCCGACCGTCCCGCAGGGGCGCGTCTGCCCGCTGTGCGGCAGCGAGGAGACCGTGCTCGTACGCGGCAATGAGATCAATCTCAAAGAAATCGAGGCTTGTTGAAATGGACAGTGTACGCATCATAGAGATCAAGGAGAGCGTTTTTGCCGACAACGACCGCGAGGCCGACCGCGTCCGCGCAAAACTCAAGGAGGAGAAAACATTCCTTCTCAATCTCATGTCCTCGCCCGGCTCGGGCAAGACAACGACGCTTCTGCGCACGATCGAGCGCTTGAAGGACGATCTTCGCATCGGCGTTATGGAAGCGGACATCGATTCCTCCGTAGACGCCGAGACCATCGCCCGCACGGGCGTGAAGAGCATCCAGCTCCACACCGGCGGCATGTGCCATCTCGATGCCGGAATGACCGAGCAGGGGCTTACCGAGCTCGGCACGGCGGACGTCGATCTCGCGGTGCTTGAAAACGTCGGCAATCTCGTCTGCCCGGCGGAGTTCGATACGGGCGCGGTGAAAAACGCAATGATCCTCTCCGTGCCGGAGGGACACGATAAGCCGCTCAAATACCCGCTCATCTTCACCGTGTGCGACGCGCTCATCATCAACAAGATCGATGTGCTGCCGTATTTCGATTTTGACATGGACAAGGTGCGCGAGTACGCGCTGCGGCGCAACCCCCGTCTGGAGATCTTCCCGATCTCCGCCAAAACCGGCGAGGGCGTCGAGGCCTGGGCAAACTGGCTCAAAAAGCAGGTCCGGGACTGGACGGAGGAATGAAAGCAAAAAAAACGGAGCAGTCATTTTCTGACTGCTCCGTTTTTCTATGGAGAGCGGCGAGTTATTTCACTTCTGCGGTCGTCTGCGCCATGACGGTCAGAGCCTCGAGCACATCGGCCTTCTGGCCCTCCTCGTAATACGTGCCGGTGTAAATGTAGAGGTAAGCGCCGGTCACGGCGTAGAGCGTGATCTGATCCGTGGGCGGGATGGAGAGGATCGCATCGCGGCCTCCGGCGGCGTCAACGTCGTCCTGCGTGATGACGCCCTGCTCGAGAAGACGGTCGAGCATCTCGTCGTTGAAGCGTGTGACCGTTTCGGTGTAGATCACGCTCTTGCCGTTGATCGAGCGAAGCTCGGCATTGAGGATCTCAATGTTGGGGAACGATTCGGTAATGCTTTCCGTGAGCTTGTTCATGTACTTTTCCGTGAACTTGCCGCTGTAGGTGCCGGACTGCTGCGCGTTGATGTTGACGGCCTGTCCGGTTCCCTGCGTATCGTTATAATAGATGATGAGCGGGGAAGTGCCGTCGCTGCCGGTCCACTTATCGGCGGGATACTGCGTCGAAAACGTGCTGTTGCTGACCGTTCCGAGTGTCATGGAGGAGAGATCAACCTTCTCCAGCGGGGGATAATCCTCCTCGCTCACGGTGCCGCATCCGGCGAGGATCAGGCAGAGCACGAGACAAACGGCGGCGAGCGCCGCAAAAGCTTTTCTTTTCATAGCTACCACTCCTTTGCTGAGTGACAATGATTTTACCATATCGCTGAGGAAAAGACAACCTTTATCCCACCGTCTCGCCGAGCTTCCCGGCGAGCTTTGCGAGCGGCTTTACCTTCCAGCGCAGCACCATGCCGAGCGCCGCGCCGACGAGCGCCTGCAGGATCTGGTAGGGGAGCTTTGCGATCGCCGCGGCGGGCGTCGCGTAGATGAACGCGCGGCCGAGCGAGTAGCCGACGACCATGATGACCGCGCCGAGCAGCACGCCGATGAGGGACGCGATCACGGGCTTCTCCTTCATCATCCGGTGGGCGCAGAGCGAAATGGCGACCGCCTGCAATCCGTGCGTGACGAGCGAGACGAACATCGGCGTCGGATAAAAGAAGAAATCGCCTAGGAACGCGCCGACACCGCCGACGCAGAACGCCCCCAGCGGGTCAAGGATCAGCGCGGCAAAGCAGATGATCACGTCGTTCAGATAGAGATGTCCGCCCGGAACGGGAACGCTGAACACGCTCATGCTCATAATGATGTTCATCGCCATCAGCAGCGCCGTCGTGCAGAGCCAGCGCGTGCCGTGTTTCGTTTTCGTTGTCATGGATATATCTCCCCTTGTTTTTTTCTTACCCATAGCTTACAATGTTCTGGATATATTAAAATATCCAGAAAAGGAGAAAATAATAATATCAGATGAAACAGGACAACGAACACCGCCCGGCGTATCTGCGCCTGTATGAGCGCCTGCGCGGCGAGATCGTCCGCGGCGATTATCCCTTCGGCGCGCGGATGCCGTCCAAGCGGCAGCTGGCCGAGGAGGAGGGGCTGAGCGTCGTCACGGTAGAGCACGCTTACGCGCTGCTGACGGACGAAGGGTATCTCGAAGCGCGCCGCCGCAGCGGGCACTATGTGCAGTTCCACGATACGGACGGCTTTGTGCCGAGCGCGCCGGTAAGACCGGCGGCTGTTCCGGCGGGGGAGAGGGCGGATTTTCCGTTTTCGGTGCTCTCGCGGGTGATGCGCCGCGTCATCAGCGAGTACGGCGAGCAGCTTCTGGAAAAAAGCCCGAACAACGGCTGCGATGCGCTGCGGCAGGCGATCTCGCGCTATCTCGCGCGCAGCCGCGGCATCCGCGTGAAGCCGGAGCAGATATTCGTCGGCTCCGGCGCGGAATATCTCTACGGACTGATCGTGCAGCTTCTCGGCGCGGCGCGCATCTACGCGGCAGAGGATCCGTCGTATGAAAAGATTGCGCTCGTTTACCGCGCGCACGGCGCTTCGCTCGAGCTTCTGCCGCTCGGCGCGGACGGCATCCGCAGCGACGCGCTCGCCGCCACGCGCGCCTCCGTGCTGCATATTACGCCCTACCGCAGCTATCCGAGCAATGTCACCGCGTCTGCAGCCAAGCGGCGCGAGTATATCCGCTGGGCTTCCGAGCCGGGGCGGTATATCGTTGAGGACGATTTCTCTTCGGAATTTACGGTCGCGTCCAAGCCGGAGGAAACGGTGTTCTCGCTCGCCGAGAGCGGAAATGTGATCTACCTGAACACGTTCTCGCAGACGGTCGCGCCGTCGCTGCGCATGGGCTATATGGTGCTCTCGGAAAAGCTCGCGGCGCAGTACGCCGAGCGGATCGGGTTTTATTCGTGCACCGTGCCGCTCTTTGAGCAGCTTGTGCTTGCCGAGCTGTTGGAGAGCGGCGACTATGAGCGCCACATCCGCCGCACACGCCGCGCCCTGCGAAAAAGAACAGAAAAATAAAATGCCCCCGGAAAGGAGACATTGAACAGGCGGGGCAGAGCCCCGCCCGCAGGTGAGAGCGGCAGGTTAAAGCAGATACTTTTCCATGGCCCAGGCAGCGCCGTCCTCGTCACAGGCGGGCGCGATGACGTCCGCCGCGGCTTTCACGTTCTCGGGCGCGTTCGCCATGGCGATGCCGAGCCCCGCCCAGCGGAGCATGGAAATGTCGTTTTCCCCGTCGCCGATGGCGATGGTCTCCTCGCGCGGTATGCCGAGGATCTCCGCCACGCGCGCGAGCCCCGCGGCCTTGTTGACGCCCGTCGGCACGATCTCCAGCGCTTCCGGGCTGGACGCAAAGCAGTCCACCGGCTGCGGCGGCGCGCTGTGCAGCTTTTTCGCCGCGCGCCGGACCGTCAGCGGCAGACCGAGCAGCAGGATCTTGTATATCCCCTCGTGTGCGACCTCTTCAGGGGAGGGCAGCGGCAGCGGCGTGCTCGAGGAGCGCTGCGCGTACATCTCCGAAGCGGCGTTCACGCGGTCGGTATAAATGCCGCTGCGGCCGTAAACGATGGCGGCGCTCGCCCTCCGGCGGCACCAGCGGAGCATCGTGAGCGCGGTCGGTTCGTCCATCATGGTCTCGGAAAGCGTTTCGCCCGTCGTGCAGCTCTGCACCAGTCCGCCGTTTCCGAGAATGAGCGGCACATCGCCGGGGAAGAGCTCACGCGCGACCTCGGCGCTGCCGCCGAGCCGTCCGGAGGCGAGCGTTACGAAATTTCCCGCGGCATATACGGCGCGGATCGTTTCGCGCGTGTGCGCCGAAACCTTCCGGTCGGAGCCGGTGAGCGTGAGATCGTAATCGGCGGCCATCAATCGGTATGCCATAACATCGACTTCCTTTCCCGCGAAAGTATAACGGACGGCGCGCCGGAATGTCAAGAGCGCGGCGATTTACGAACGGCGAAGCATGTGGTATAATAGCCGGGAAATATCCCACAGGAGGAAAAACAATGATAAAGCTCGAAATGGAACTTTCCGATATCGATTACGAGGTCCTGGTAAAGGAGATTCTTCCCAAAGTCGCCGACCGGCTCAAGCAGAACGGCAGCCCGCTCGCGCCGCTCCTCTCCGGCGGCATGGCGGCAAATGTTCTGCTGCGCGCCTCCGACAGCGTGCGCGACCGCATGGCCGCGGAGATCCTCAACGCCGCCGCGCCGCGCCTGACCGGAACGCTCGAAAAGCTCGCCGCCGACAACGGCATTCCCTGCAAGGTGCAGGGCCTGCGCGCGTCCGCCGCACAAAAATAAAAGAAAGTGCAGCCCCCGAAAGCCTTGACTTTCGGGGGCTGCGCCGTTTCCGAGAGAACAAAAATCCCCGAAGACCGAAGTCTTCGGGGAAAAATGCCGTATCCGGATCATCGTCCCGCCACTTTTGAGGGGCGTCAGACGAAGGCGAGGATAAGCGGGGGTAAGCTGTTACACGATGCGGCGGGCCGCGACGAGACGCATGCCGGCGGTGCTGCTGAGAGACTGAATGCTCACGACGGCGCCGGAGTAAGGCGCGTGGATGAAGTTGCCGCCGCCGATGTAGAGCGCGGCGTGCCAGATGTTGTACACGCTGCTGCCGAAGAGCAGGATGTCGCCGGCCTGCAGGTCGTTGAGATCCACGTCCACGCCGTTGTAGTACATGCTCTGCGCCACGCGGTTGAGCGAGTAGCCGTGCTGACCGTAGGAGTAGTACACGAGACCGGAGCAGTCAAAGCCGACATCGGGAGAGGTGCCGCCCCAGACGTAAGGCACGCCGAGATACTGCATCGCGGTATCGACGATCGCCTGCGCGGCGGAAGCGTTGTGCGAGAAGCTGGGCGCGGCGGGCGTTTCCGGCTCGGCCGGAGTCTCAGCCGGGGTTTCGGGCTCCTGCGCGGGAGGCTCGATCGGCGTCACCTCGGTGGTGGTGTTTTCGGTAGTGTCCGGGGTCTGCGGCTCGGAGTAGATCGTGCCGTCATTGCCGGACACGGTCGCGGCGGAGATGGTGTAGGTCTTGGAGGTGCCGTTGAGCACGACATAGTCGCCGTAGATGTAGCCGGTGCTGCCGTTATATACGCATTCATACCAGGAGCCGCACACGCCGTTCACGCGGATGGGCGTGCCGGTCTCAAGCGTTTCGATCACGCTGCTGTAGGTGCTCGGGCCGCTGCGGAAGCAGATGCCGGAGCCGAGAACGGTGGCGTTGCTGTCGCCGGTCGCGGGAGGCGCAACATAGGTCTGCGAAGGAACTTCCTGCGCGGGCTGCTGCACGGTCTCCTGCGTGGTCTCCTGCACCGGAGCCTTGTCCGGAACGGAATCCACGTTCTCCGCGGACGGGATCTCGTTGAAGAGCAGGTAGTAGGAAGCCATGTAGCCGGTCTTGCCGTTGTAGCTCACCTTGTACCAGCCGTAGCCGGCGTCGCCGAGAACGTAAACGGTCGCGCCCTGCGGGGCGGCGTCGATAACGTTGCTGTTGAAGCTGCCGCTGTCACGCAGGTTGACTTCGCCCGGCGTTGCGATGAACGCTTCGCCCGAAATGGCAAACGCGCTGCTCGTGAGCAGAGACGCCGCCAGAAGAAGCGTAACGATAACGGAAAGCAGTTTCTTGCAGTTTTTCATGATCCCCATACCTCATTTCCTGGAGCTGGTGCGCTGTTTCGGAGCTTAGTCCTTCGTCAGCGCTCGTTCGAGCCACACGCTCGCCACGTCCATGGCGGCGTACAGGCTGCCTTTTTCGGATTTCTTCACGATGCGGTCGCGGCTCTTGACCGTCGGGTCGGTGAGCTGCAGCTGGACGCTCACGCGGGTGGCGACCTTCAGCTCACCGGCGCTTTCCGCACCGGCAACCGGCTTGACCGGTTTCGTGTCCATGATCTGCATCATGATGATGTACTTGTCGGACATGCTGCCGTAGTAGAGGATGTTGTCCTTGCGGCGGAGCGGGTGTCCCTTGTACACCAGCGCATTCTTAGCGGATGCCAATTCAAATCACCTCGAATTTGTAACCAAAATGTAACACATTGTATCCCACCTGTCAACAGAAACGGAGCTTTTTGTGAATTACGCACAGTTATTACCAGTACAAAACCGTTTAAATTAGCCGTTATAACGTAAAATCCGGCAACAAAAGTTACAAAACGGCGAGCAGAGGGGATCGTTCTGCGTTGGCCGCCGCCGGAAAAACGGTAACAAAACCGGAAAAACTGGCTGTTGGCGGGGAAAACCGCAGCGCCGGATGGCCGGCGCTGCGGCGGTGTTCGCGGGGGAAGGGGGATGCTCAGTCGTCCTTTACGGATTCGACGACGCCCTTTGCAAGACCGGCGATGCCCTGGATCTCGGAGGGGATGATGATCTTGGTGGCCTTGCCGTCGGCGGCGGCGGTGAAAGCCTCCAGCGCGCGCAGACGCAGCACCGGATCGGTGGGGGCGGCGTCATTGAGCAGACGGATGCCGTCGGCGGTAGCCTTCTGCACGGCGAGGATCGCGGCGGCGCGGCCCTCGGCCTCAAGGATCTGCTGCTGCTTCTTCGCGTCGGCGCGGAGAATGGCGGATTCCTTTTCGCCCTCGGCCTCGAGAATGGCGGCGCGCTTTTCACCCTCGGCGCGGAGAATGGCCTCGCGGCGTTCGCGCTCGGCCTTCATCTGCTTTTCCATCGCGCTTTGGATCTCGCGCGGCGGGAGAATGTTCTTGAGCTCCACGCGGTTGACCTTGATGCCCCAGGGGTCGGTAGCCTCGTCAAGAATGACGCGCATCTTGCTGTTGATGATGTCGCGGCTCGTGAGGCACTGGTCAAGTTCCAGATCGCCGATGATGTTGCGGAGCGTCGTGGCGGAGAGCGTTTCGATGGCGACCATCGGCTGCTCGATGCCGTAGGTATAGAGCTTCGGGTCGGTGATCTGGAAGTAGACAACGGTGTCGATCTGCATGGTGACGTTGTCCTTCGTGATCACGGGCTGGGGCGGGAAGTCTGCGACCTGCTCCTTGAGCGAGACGCGGCGCGCCACGCGCTCGATGAACGGCAGCTTCACATGGAGACCCTTGCCCCACGTGGTGCTGTACGCGCCGAGACGCTCGATGACGTAGGCCTGCGCCTGCTGTACGACGCACAGGTTCGTGATGATGAGTACGAGCACCAGCACGAGAATGATGGCTAATACGATCATGGGATTTCCTCCTTATTAAAATACAATGCAGATTCAGCGCGCGGTGCGCTCTACGATGAGTTTTACGCCCTCAATGGCGCGGACGGTGACGCGCTCGCCGGCCTCGATGGCGACGGCATCGTCGGTGCTGCGCGCGGTCCACACAACGCCGTCAAGCTTTACGGCGCCGGTGGCGGCGAGATTGTCGATGCGCTCGGTGACAACGGCGGCGCGGCCGATGCTGCGGTCGGCGTTGGTAGCGACGCTCCGGCTGTCCACATACCGCTTCACGAGCGGACGCGTGAGCACGAGCGTGGCGACGGAAACGATGACGAACCAGAAGATCTGGAGCCACACCGCCGCGCCGAGCGCCGCGCAGATGAGCGCCACGAGCGAGCCAAAAACGAACCAGATGGATACAAGTCCCGCGGTCACGGCTTCAACGATGAGAAACACGACGAGCGCCGCGACCCAGAATGCGATCGTTCCGGAAGGTGGGATCACGGAAAAAACCTCCCTTATTTTAATTTATATCTATCATACCGTATTTTCCGCCGCTCGGCAATAACATTCTCACCAAAAATCACTCTTTAAATCGTGTAAAGCTCCATCTTGCCTTTTTTGTCGCCGCGCGTTACAATACAGTTATTAGCTAACAAGCTAAAATGAAAAAGGGTACAGGTAAAACGCTGTATGAACAAACACTTGAAAAAACCGCGCAACGAGGAAATGTATAAGGCGATCCTTACGCTCAATACCGTGGAAGAGCTGATGAAGTTCTTTGACGACCTCTGCACGGTATCCGAGCTGCAGGCGATGGAGCAGCGCTATCAGGTGGCGGTGCTTCTCAGCGAGGGCATGATCTATAACGACATACTGGAAAAGACCGGCGCTTCGAGCGCAACGATCAGCCGCGTGAACCGCTCGCTGCAGTACGGCGAGGACGGCTACAGCGTAGCCTTCCGCCGTCTGAAGGAACAGCAAGCGGAAGAAGAGAAGGAAGCGGAAGAAAAATGAGCCAGTGCTATGGACCTCTCGCCGCGCGCTATGACGCGCTGACCGGAGACGTGCCGTACGAAGCGCTGGAGACATGGTATGAAACGGCCTTTGCCCACAGCGGCAGGGCCGTTCATACGGTTTTGGATCTCTGCTGCGGCACGGGTACGCTCTCGCTGCTGTTGGCCGAACACGGGTATGAGATGATCTGCGTGGACGCCTCGGAGGAAATGCTCTCGGTGTTCCAGCAGAAGCTCTGCGAGCTGCCGGAGGGCGTCGTTGCGCCGATGCTTCTCTGCCAGCGGGCGGAGAAACTCGATCTTTACGATACCGTGGACGCCGCGGTATGCTCGCTCGACGGCGTGAACTACATGCGGCCCGAAACGCTTCCGGAGGTGTTCCGGCGGCTGCATCTGTTTCTCTCGCCGGGCGGTACGCTCTGCTTTGACTTCCTCTCGCCGGGGCATATGCGCTCGCTCGACGGGCAGTGCTTCGTGGACGAGGAGGACGATACGCTCTGCCTCTGGCGCTCGGAGGTCGTGGAAAACGAGCTGCGCTACGGCATGGACATTTTCCGCCGCATCAAGGGGCAGACCTACCGCCGTGAGCAGGAAGAGCATACGGAGTATATCTATACGCCGGAAACGCTGGAAAAGCACCTCGTCGATGCGGGCTTCGGCAGCATCCGCCTTTTTACGGACGGCCCGCAGCACAACCAGGGACGGCTCTTCTTTACCGCCGAGTGCGTGAAGGAGTAAAAAGAAACCAATGCCTCCCTTGTGCAAAGGGAGGGGGAAAAACCGCAGGTTTTGACGGAGGGATTGCAGACTGTCGCGTGCTTCGTCAAACGACGATCCCTCAGTCAGCCTTACGGCTGACAGCCCCACCCCCCTCTCTGTCGCCTACGGCGACATCTCTCCCCGCCGGGGAGAGTCTGCCCTTTACACAAGGGAGCCTTTCCCACAGAGCCATTTGCAAGTCAATTTCTAAGGAGAAAAAACCATGGGCAAAATTCTTCGCGCCGTCACGAACGACGGAACGGCAAAAATATCCGTCATCACCGCGCCCGACATGGTCGAGCGTGCGAGAGAGATCCACCATCTGCATCCCGTCGGCACGGCGGCGCTCGGCCGCACGCTCTGCGGCGCGTCGCTCCTCGGCGAAATGCTCAAGGAGGACAACGCCGCGCTCACGCTGCGCATCCAGGGCGGCGGGCCGATTGGCACGATCCTCGCGGTATCGGACAATGCCGGCAATGTGCGCGGCTACGTCTCCCACCCCGAGGTCGATCTTCCCATCCGCGAGCGGGACGGCAAGCTCGACGTCTCCGGCGCGGTCGGCAGGGAGGGCCTTCTCACGGTCAGCCGCGACATCGGCCTGCGCGAGCCGTACTCCGGTTCCTCCGCGCTCGTGAGCGGCGAGATCGCCGAGGACCTCGCGGCGTTTCTCACCGAAAGCGACCAGCTCGGCTCGGCGTGCGCGCTCGGCGTGCTCGTGAATCCGGACGGCAGCGTCAAGGCCGCGGGCGGCTTTATCATGCAGCTCATGCCGAACGCCGCCGAGGAGACGGTCAAGGCGCTGGAGGACAACATCTTCCTCATGGACCAGCTTACGACCATCCTCGACGAGGACGGCGCGGAGACGGTCATCGCGCAGGTGTTCAAGGGCCTTGAATGGCACAAAACGGCGGAGAGCGATATGGCGTACAAGTGCTATTGCAGCCGCGAGCGGGTGCTCGGCGCGCTCGCGAGCCTTTCCGCGGATGATCTCGCGTCGCTGCGCGAGGAGCAGAAGGATATCGAGGTGCGCTGCCAGTTCTGCGACGCCGTGTACAACTTCACCCCCGAAGAGATCGCCGCGCTCAACACAACGAAGGAGGAAGAAAAAGAATGAAGCTTTCGGATACGCTGCTCCAGCAGGACGGCCTTTCCATGGCGCACGACGGCGCGACCTACTGCGGCACGCGCGGGGAATATACGTTCCTGATCCTGATGGGGCGCAACGAGCTTGTCGTCTCCGTTCTCCGCGGCGGAGAAGAGCCGGATAAAGAGAGCTTCCGCGACTTTGTCAAGGCGCGGCCGGAGCTCTCCGGCTGCAAAACGGCGGGGACGCGCGTCATCTTTTCCCTCCGCCCCGGCGCTGCGGCGAAAAGCTATGCCGGGAAGATCCACACGCTCCTGCCGGAGCTTCTCTCGTTCCTGCATGAAAACGGCTACGAAAACTGCTGCGAGATCTCCCGCGCTGTCGGCGAAACGGTCGGCTGCATGACGAGCGGCGTGCCGCAGCTTGTCGCGCCGGCGCTCTTTACGGAGCTCAGCCGCAAGGCGGATCAGAACGAGCGCATTCAGGCCGAAACGCCCGAAAACATCGGCCGCGGCATCCTCGGCGCGCTCATCGGCGGGCTGATCGGCGCGGCGGCGATCGTGCTCATCGGCCAGCTCGGGTACGTTGCGGCGATCTCCGGCATGGTGCTCGGCTACTGCACCATCGGCGGCTACCGCCGCGGCGCGGGCAAGCTCTCCGCTCTCGGCATCGCCGTGAGCGTCGTCGTGATGCTCGCTGCGGTCTATCTCGGCAACCGTATGGACATTGCGATCGCGGTAACGCGGGAGCTGGATCTCTCCCTTGGTCAGGCGTTCGCGTGGATGCACGAGCTGGTGGACGCCGACGCCTATCGGAGCAATCTCATCACGCTCTATCTCTTCTCGGCCATCGGCGCGGTACCGGCGGCGTTCAACGCGCACAAGATCGCCAAGGAAAAGGGACGCGTCTATCGCATCGGCGAATAAAAATCGATAAATTCTCCCCCGCCAAAGCAATTTCGGCGGCAGAGTCAAGACCACCGGCGTAGCCGGTGGTCTTGAGCGTCTCAAAAAGTTTTTTTGACACGCTCTCAAACGAGACCCACTTCGTTGGGCTCTCGTTTGAAAAGGCTGCGGCTCGCCGCAACGCACTTGCTTACGCCCGCACGTTTGCGAGCCGAGAAGCAAAAATGCTTTGAACTTTATTTGCGCCTGCGGGCGCAAACTCTGCGAGACTTTTTCGACAGCCAACAGCCGCAGCGGTTTTCCGCTGCGGCTGTTGGCTGCTTTGAGGGGGTTGTTCACAGAGCGGGGCGTCAGGCATTCTGACCCTGCCCGCCCGAACCGCCGGAAAAACCGGTGGGCGGCGCGCCGTTCGGCTTGCTGCCGTCAAAGCCGGACGGGGGCGTTCCGTCCGGACGTTCGCCGCTGAAATCGCCGTCCGGGCGCTCGCCGCTGAAATCACCGTCCGGGCGGTCTCCGTCGAACCCGCCGCCCATGCCGCCGGGCATTCCGCCGCCGAAGCCTCCAAAGCCGCCCTCGGAGTAGGTGAAGCCATCCAGCGTGACGCTCCGGCTCTCGCTGCCGCAGGCAACAGAGTACGTCCCGCCGCTTTCCATGCCCGGTGCGCTGATGACAACGGAGGAATACGCCTTCTCCGGTGTAAACGAGGCGAGCACCGCGCCGTCCGCGTCCGTGAGCGTCACGGCGCTTCCGGCGCTCTGCGTGCCGGAGAGCGTGAGGAGCACCACACCCTGCGTATCGGACGAGAGGCTCTGCGCCATGCCGGACGAGCCCGCCGCGACGATCGTGCCGCCGGTGATTGTGCCGGTCCCGGCATAGTCGAGCGCGCCGTCGCCGTCGCTCGTCGGGCCGCTTACATAGACCTCACCGCCGGTGATCGTGAGATCGCCGTTGGAGTCGATGCCGTCGCCCGAGGCGTTAACGGTGAGCTTTCCGCCGGAGATGAGGATATAGACGCCTTCCTGCGCTTCGCCCGTGCCGCCGAATCCCCAGCCCCATCCGTCCGCCTCTGTGCCGGAAGCGGAGTCGACGGCGTTCAGTCCGTCGTCACTCGCGGCGATGGAAATATCGCCGCCGGAAATTTCCATGGTCCTGGCTTCCAGCCCCTCAAAGGACTTCGTGATGTTCACCGTGCCGTGGGAGATCGTGAGCGCTTCGTCGCAGTGGATGCCGTGCTTGCCGCTCGCTATGGTGAGGCTGCCGCCGGTGATCTCCACAAGATCGTTGGCTGCCATGCCCTTCTTTTCCGCCGTGACGGTGATCGTTCCGCTCTTGATCTTCAGCTCATCCTTGGAGACGATGCCGTGGCCGGTCCCGGACGAAACGGCGAGAGCGCCGCTGCCCTTGATCGTGAGATCGTCCTTGGAGAAGATCGCGGCGTCCACGGTGTTGTCATCGGTCTGGATGTATTCGCCCGTGGAGGCGAGAGAGTTTTCGCTGCCGGAGAGAAGCGAGAGAATGACCTTTTTCGCCTTGACAACGTAAAGGGCAGCGCTGTTTTCACAGTTGACGGAAGCGCCGTCGAGCGCGAGAACGACCTTTTCCTCCGGCGCGTTTACAACGATCTGCCCGTTTGTGAGCGTGCCGGTCACGCGGTAGCTGCCGCCGGCGGTGATCGTGACCGTGCTGCCGGAAACGGTGACGCCCGCTCCGTCAGCCCTGGACGCGCCGTCCGAGAGCGTGACCGTGACGGTCGTTTCCACATCCTCCTCGGCCTCCGCTTCGGCGGCGAGAAGATCGGCCTCCGATACCGCGGCGGTCTCCGCAATGACCGTACCGGAGGAACGGCTGCCGGATGCGGCGCCGCTCGCGGCCTCGGCGCTGCCGCAGCCGACGAGCGAGAGACAGAGCGCAAGGGCAAGTATCATAGAAAGAATTTTTTTCATAGGGATGCTCTCCTTTCCTCACAGCTCGCAGCCCTCGGCGGCGTGCTGCATGAGACTGATCTCCAGATTCCCGTTCCGGCAGCGGAGCGCGTCGATGAACGCCTTCTCCTCTCCGGCGCGGCGGAGCATGATATCGTAGGTGAGTCGGTTGAGACTGCCAAGACTGGTGGTCTTGACGTGCACAAGGCGGCGGCTTTCGGTGTAGGTATCGAAAATGTCGTCAAATGCCCCGGCGTATTCGAGCGATTCCGGCACGGTGATATGCATCGTCCGGTGCCTGTCGCCGTTTTTCTCCTCGCCGAAGTGCGAGCGGGAGAGCAGCGCATAGAGAAGGCACACAAAAACCGTGAACACCGCCGCGACCGCGACGCAGCCCATGCCGCAGGCAAGGCCCGCGGCCATGGCGAGAAACACCGCGAGAATTTCGCGCGCCGTGCCGGGTGCGGAGCGGAAACGCACGAGCGAGAACGTGCCCGCCACCGCAACGCCCGCGCCGATGCTGCCGCTGACCATCAGTATCACAACGCACACGATGCCCGGCAGCAGCGCGAGCGTGACAGCAAAGCTCTTGGTGCAGTCGCCGCAGCGCGAGTATACGAGCGCGATGATGAGCCCCAGCGCGATCGCCGCGGCGAAAAGGAGAAGAAATTGACCGGCGGTGAGCGTGCCGGACGAGAGAGTGCCTGAAAAGATCGAAGTCGTCATGCCGTTTTACCTCCGAATGTTTTTTGCGCCCTGGCGAGAATGGCTTTGTATGCTTCGCCGTATTTGGAAAAGGTGCTCTGGTAGATACCGAGCGTGTCAAGCTCCGATACGAGCCAGAGCGGGAGCGCAGCTGCGGCCTTGATCTCCATGAGAGATTCGCCCTCGGGCAGGATGCACCGCCCTCCGGCGGGGAGAGTGAGCGACACGTCCTCTTGCCGGAAGCGGATGTTCTTATCGAACGTGATGCGAAGATCGCGATCCTCGCGCGAGAACCACGCGCTGCGCTCGTAGGAGAGATGCACGGCCGGAAGGAGGGGAGCATAGAAAGCGGTAAAGTATTCGATCTCCCGGCCGATCTGCCCGTGCTCGCCGAGCGGGGCGCGTCCGGCGATAAATTCCCCGGCGGCGTCCTCCGGCGGCGTGATGCGGCGCTTATACACAATGCCCTTGTATTTCTTTTTCAGCTCGAGAAACACCTCGCCGCCCGGCTCGGTCACACCGTAGCTGCGCAGCCGCAGCTTTTCCTTGTACGCCGGCTTTTCGAGCGAGGCGCGGATGAGCCGGTAATCGGCCGTATCGTAATATATATTGCAGATGGTGCTCTCGCCATGCTCATCCGGAACCATCCGCGCACCGAACGCGGCTTCGAGCGCTGCGCGCTGCGCGTCCGTGATGCGGTATTTGAGCTCCCGCCGTTCAAAAGTATATCCGTTCACGGTGGCGTCTTCTTTGCTTTGATGGTGCTGCTATACGGCGATTTCCTGAAATCTTCCTGAAAAAGAAAGCCGCCCCGAAGATTTTTTCTTCGGGGCGGTAAGATTTTTGGAAGGTGCGGGACGAGACCGTTCATTCCTCGGGCGCTGACGGCGCGAGAGGGATGCGCTGCGGCTCGTCCGTCGGCGCAGGCGTCGGTTCCACGGTGGGCTCCGGGGTCGGCGCCTCCGTGGGCGCGGGTGTCGCGGTCGGCACGGGCGTCGGCTCCGGCGTCGTTTCAAGATCGCCGAAAATGCCGGTGTCGTAGCCGCGGTTCGTCGGGTCGTTGAACTGGATCACGGGCAGAGGCTCATTGATCTGCGACATGATGCGCCGCCAGATCTGCGCGGCGGGGTTGCCGGAATAGTACATGGGCGCGGGACTGTCGTAGCCGGTCCAGACGGCGGTCACATAGTACGGCGAGAAACCGCAGAACCAGCGGTCGTAGTCATCGGAGGTCGTACCGGTCTTACCAGCGACGGGCATTTTGCCGTAGCCGAGATAGACCTCGTAGCCCGTGCCGTACCACGCGGCGGCCTCGAGCATTTCGGTCATGCACCGGGCGGTGTCCACGCTGAACACATGGCTCGTGCGCATGCCGTTTTCGAGAACGGTGTTGCCGTTTGAATCGGTGATGAGCGAATACGATCTCGCGTAGGTCATCTCGCCGTCGTTCGGGAAGGAGGTGTATGCCTGCGCCATTTCGCGCACCGTTACGCCGTAGGTGAACTGGCCGAGAGCGAGGGGGGCATAGTCCCGGTCCGCCTCGACGAGCTGGAAGCCCATGCGCTCGGTGAGGTATTCAAAGGAAACGCTCGGCGTGAGCTTATCGATGATCTGCGCGGCGACGGTGTTCTTCGAGCGCACCAGCGCGTCCCAGATGGTGATGATGCCGTCGTAGGAGCTTCCGGAGTTGCGCGGGTACCAGTAGGTGCCGCGCAGCTGGATATCGGGGCTGTCGTCCACGAGCGTAGACTCGGTGATAAGGCCGAGATCCATCGCCGGGCCGTAGGACGCGAGCGGCTTTGCCGAGGAGCCGGAGGGCCGGTGCGCGTCGATGGCGTAGTTAAAGCCGAAGTTGCGGTCCTTTTCGCCGATCGCGCCGCCGATGGCCTTGATCTCGCCGGTGAACGGGTCGATGACCATGCAGGCGGACTGCAGCGGCTGGCTGCTGTAGTAATAGGGCTGCGGCATGCTGTCCGGGTCGGTATAGATATCGTCCACGACCTGCTGCACGAAGGGATCGACGCAGGCGTAGATCTGATAGCCGCCGTGGTACAGAAGCTGGCGCGCCGCGGCCTCGGAAAGACCGAGACGTGACTGCAGATCGTTCAGCACGTCCTTGATGACCATTTCCACATAATAGGAATAGATCTCCTGCTGGTAGACCTCGTTTTCGCCGCGGATGAAGTGCAGCTCGTCATTATCGACCTCCGCGACGGCGGCGGTATATTCCTCATGGGAGATGTAATCCTGGTCATACATCTCGTAGAGAATGGTCTTGGTGCGCTTTTTGTTGTTCTCCACGCTGGCGAAGGGGCTGTAGCGCGAGGGGTTGTTCGTAATGCCGATGATGCTCGCGCACTGCGCAAGCGTGAGATCGCGCACATCCTTGCCGAAATAGGTGTTCGCGGCCATCTGCACGCCGCTCGCACCCTCGCCGAAGTAGACAACGTTGAGATACCACTCCATGATCTCTTCCTTGGTGTATTCCTTTTCGAGATCGAGAGCACGGAAGATCTCCACGAGCTTTCGCTGCACGGTGACGTCGTCTTCCGTAGTGACGTTTTTGATGAGCTGCTGCGTGATCGTCGAGCCGCCGAAGTCGTTTTTCATGCCGAGGAACATGTTGACGAACGCGCCCGCCGTGCGGTACCAGTCCACGCCCTTGTGGTCATAGAAGCGCTTGTCCTCGATGGCAACCGCCGCCTTTTCGAGATACGGCGGCAGCTCGTCATAATCGACCCAGATGCGGTTCTCGTCCGTTGCCAGCACCGCAAGCTCTACGGTCTGGCCGTTGTTATCGTAGGCCCAGACCGTGCTCGAGAGCGAGATGGCGTAGTCCTCAAGCGTGATGTTCAGATCGGTCGTAAGGGTATTCTTCACATAGTAGGCGAAAATGCACGCGAAGAGAAGCCCGCCCAGCAGCAGCACGAGCAGCACCGAGAGCACGATGCGGACAATGAACCGCACCATATCTCCCACGGTGGATATGGCGGCGTCGCCGACGGCGAGCGCGGTGCGCGCACCCCGGGACATGCCGCGGGAACGCTTTTCGCGCGGCGCTTTCTTTTTTGCTTTTTTCGCGTCCGGCTTCTTCTCCTGCTCCGGGGCAGCCTTGGCGGTCTCGGGAGACGGCGCGCCGTTTTCCGGCGCGGCTTTGTCTGTCTCCGGCGCGGGCGTTCCCTCCCCCGGCGCGGGAAGCGGCACCGTATCGCCGGATACGGGCGGCATGGGCGCGGTATCGCCGTTCGGTATATCGTTGTAGGGGCGTTTCTGATCCATAGCTGCCTCCGGAATCGTCGAGCATGTGCGTATAATAATAAGTCATTATACCATACTTCTGAGAAATATTGTATCCGAAATGGAAATTTTTTAAAGCAGGTATATCCATAGGACGGAAAAAACGGGTAATTCGTTCATTTTCGGGCATACTGCGCGGAGAAGGCAGCAGGGAAACGGAGGAAAAGAGCCATGAAAGCAGGTCATATCGGCGCGGTGTCGCTCGCGCTGTGCGCCGCGGCGGGCGCGGCGATGTTCGCGCTTTCGGGAGGAAAGAAGGCGGAATACTGCTCGCTGGGGGAATACCACGGGCGCGTGGCGATCTTCGCGCCGGACGAGCGGACGCTGCCGCGGCAGATCACGGCCATCGCGGTGCACACGCTGCCGAGCGCCGACCGCGCGGCGCTCTCCGGCGGCATCGCCGTATACAGCCGCGAGGAGCTGTACGCGCGGCTCGAAGATTTCGGGTCGTGAACCATTCGAGCGGATACACTTGATTTTTACCGCATTCATGGTATAATCAAAATACCCGAAGGAAACGAACGGGATCCATACAAAAGAGGTGCTGACATGAACGAAGATTTCGGCGGCGATATCATTACCATCTCCGACGAGGACGGCAACGAGTTTGATCTCGAGCTGCTCGATACTATTGAATTTGAAGGCCAGACGTACTGCGTGTTCGTCCCGGCAGACATTGAAAACATGGACGTGAACGATCCCGATTACGGTCTCATCTTCCTGAAGAGCCGCGAGGAGAACGGCGAGGAGCTTTTCGACTCCGTGGACGACGATGACGAGCTGGATCGCGTGTACGAATACTACCAGCAGATTATGGAAGCGGAAGAAGAGAAGGAATAAGATTTTCTTTCTGCGGTGCTCGTAGCCACACTTCACCGGGTCATTTTAAACCCACATTAGATATAAGGGACGCCTATCTCCGGCCGTGAATTGCAGGCCTCCCGGCTTTTTGCCGGACGTTGGAAGCGCGGAAGCGATCGGGCGGCGACCCACCTGCCGAGTCGTGCAGGTTCTAATCTGACCCCTACGGCATTGCGGAGGGGGCGCACCTTCGGGTGCGCCTTTTTTATATTCAAATGGGAGAGCCCTGCGGGGCTCTCCCATTTGAGGGGATCGCGGCTCGCCGCAGCGCACTCGCTGCGCTCGCACGTTTGCGAGCCGAGAGGTATTTTCTCCGACGCACATGTCGCCGGAGAAAATGATCAAAACTCTATTTGCGCCTGCGGGCGCAAACTCTGCGAGGCTTTTTTGACGGTCTGTAGGGGAGGGGCTCTGCTCCTCCCCATTTCTCTCCGTCAGCGAGAAATCTTTTCACAGCGGTAATGCAGGAAGCCGTTCTCCTGCCGGACAAATGCAAAGCCTACCTTTTCGAGCACGCGCCGGCTGCGCGTGTTCTTTTCTATGACCCGCGCGGTCACGGCGGTCAGGCCCAGCTCGTCAAAGGCATATGCAAGCAGAAGCCGCTCCGCCGCTGTACCGATACCGCGGTTTTTCACCGCGTCGTTCTGGAGATGGATGGAAAGCTCGCCCTCCCGCTTTTCCCAGTCGATATGCTTGATGCCGGTCTCGCCCACCGGACGCCCGTCGAGCCGAATGAGGAAATGCCGCCGGTCGGGCGCACCGTAGCGCTCAAACCGCTTTCGCGTCTCTTCCGGAGAGTAGCGATACGCGGAAAAGAGGCTCATGTCCGCAAACGTGGCCGGGTCGCGCTGAAAATCGCGGTCAAGCTCGTTCATTCCTTCAAGCGTGATCTTTTCCAGCGTAATGTTCATGTCCTCCGCTCCTTTCCTCCGGCGCCGGCACCAGCCCCCACGCGAGCCACAGAAGCGGCGCGCTCACGACAAGACCGAGCGCGAAAAATGCCTGCATCCAGTACGCCGCGGCGCCCCAGAGCCACGCGGCGCTCTCCCCGTTCTCCCGCGGGCGGAAAAACGTTACGCCCGCCATGCCGAGATAAAGCGTAAGCCCCGGCCACCCGAGATTCATCGCATAGCCGAGATACTCGTTGTGCGCGTTCGTAACATACGTTCCGAGCGTCCGTCCCGTCTCCGGCACGAAGCGCGTGAACTCGATGTGCAGCCGCGCCGCCGCCGTGCCCGGCCCGCCGCCGAACACCGGCCGCTGCGCGATGAGCGCGCAGACCTCACGCCAGATCTCCACGCGGTGCGAGCCGAACGAGGCGTCTGCCTCGCCGTGGAGCAGGCGCGAGGCTTCATACAGCGTCCCGCTCCGCCCCGGATAAAAATACACCGCGAGCAGCACGGCCAGCGCCAAAGCGCCCTCTGCTGCCAGAATATACCTCCGCCGCCGTCCGCGCGCGAGCTTCGGCAGCATCAGCGCGCATGAGCCAGGCAGCGCGACCCACGCGGACGAGCACTCGCTCCGGTACAGGATATAGAGCGCCATTGCCGCAGGGAGCAGCAAAAGAAGATCGTACCCGCGCTTTTTGACCGCCGTATATACGAGCACCGGCACCGCGAGAGAAAGCACGGAGCCGAGGATCAGGGTATTGCCCACCGTGCCGAGATACATGCCGGAATAGAGCGTTCCCGCGTCGGCAAAGCGCCAGCCGTTCGGGTACAGCCCGAGCGGGTTCCCGCCCGCGATCTGCCAAAGCGCCACGGCGCAGCAGAGAAATACGCTTGCTCCGAACACACGGACATAGATGATCTTTTTCCGTCCCCAGCGGGCTATGCCGAGCGCCGTGAGCGCATAGAGAAACTGCGTGAAAAGCCCGTCGTACCGCCCCGCGCCGAGGAACGTTTTCTCCCGCCACGGGCTGAGTGCCGCGGAAACGAGATTCCAGACGAGGAACGCGCACGTTAGATAGAAAAACGCGCCCGGCTTTTTTGCAAAAAGGCGCGCGCCGGTGCAGAGGCACGCCGCGATGCCGAGCGCCCAGAGCGCCGTCACGCCGGTGTAAAGCCAGAATTTTGCCGCCGTGAGGTTCGCGTAGCCGTGAAAGCCCGTGAACAGCGGAAAGAGCGCCAGCAGGCAGAGTATGTACTTGTCCGTGAGCCATGCGCAGCGCATTTCGGCTTTTGTCATGCTCTGTTCCTCCATGGGATGCACTCCCTCAGTCAGCAGCTTTGCCGCTGACAGCTCCCTCATGGAGGGAGCCGGTTTTAAAAAGTATACCCCATCCCCTGCGGGAAAGCAACTTGCCGCGGCTTCTCTCCCGTGGTAGAATGTGCCCGAGAGGAAGGTGCACCCCATGATCTTTGATACCCACGCCCACTATGACGACAAAAAATTCGACGCCGACCGGCGGGAAGTTCTCGCCGCCATGCCGGCAAAGGGCGTTTCGCTCATCGTCGATCCCGGCTGCGACGGTGAAAGCTCCCGCGCGGCGTGCGCGCTCGCGCAGGAGTTCCCGTTCGTGTACGCCGCCGTGGGCTGGCACCCGGAGGAATGGCAGAGTTGGAACGGCGAGAGCATGGCGCTGCTGCGCACTCTCTGCTCCCGGCCGAAAGTCGTTGCCATCGGTGAGATCGGGCTGGACTATTACTGGGACACCGAGCACAAGGCGCTGCAGAAGGAGATGTTTGAGCGGCAGCTCTCGCTCGCCATTGAGCGTAAGCTGCCCGTGATCGTGCACGACCGAGAAGCGCACGGCGATTGCCTTGAAATCGTGATGAACTACCCCGAGGCGCGCGGCGTGTTCCACTGCTTTTCCGGCAGCGCGGAAATGGCGAAGGAGCTCATCCGGCGCGGCTGGTATCTCGGCTTTGACGGTCCCGTCACTTACAAGAGCAACAAAAAGGCCGCCGAGGTGCTCGCCGTGACGCCGCTTGAGCGCATTCTCGTCGAGACGGACAGTCCGTACATGGCCCCCGAGCCGTGCCGCGGGAAGCGCAATGACTCTTCGCTGCTCGTCTATGTGCTGGAGAAGATCGCCGCTCTCAAGGGCGTTTCCGCGGAGGAAATGACGCGCATCACGCAGGAAAACGGCTGCCGCCTTTTCGGTATCGAAGCATAAAAACTGCCGTCGGAGGATCGCTCCTCCGGCGGCAGACTGTTGTTTATCAATCTCTGTACTTTCTCTGATACATCTCCGACGGCAGCAGCTCGCTGAGCTCTGTCAGAATCAGCTCCGGACCGGCGGCGATCGGGTGGGCGTCGCGCAGCGGCAGCTTGCCCGTCAGCGGGAGCTGCAGGTGCATACTCGTTTCGCCGCCCTCGCCGTTCCGGAGGACGAGAACGCCGCCGTGGAGCCGCGCGAGCCCCTGCGCGATCGTGAGACCGAGCCCCGCATCCGGCGTGCCGGTGAGCGTGTCCTCCCGCCGCGGCGCGAAGGCCTCGGCAAGCTCTTCCTCCGTCAGGCCCGGACCGTCGTCGCAGACGGTGAGCTGGCAGCGGCGGCCGAACTGTCTCAGCCGGAAGACGATCTTCCCGCCGTCGCCGGTGCGGCGGACGCAGTCGGCGATGAGGATGAGCAGGAGCTGCTCGAGCTTGCTCTGCTCGCCGATCACGAAAAGGCTCTCCCCCGCCGGGTCGAACCGGAACGTGATGTTCCGCCGCCGCAGGAAGATCTCCGCCGAGTCCACCAGATCGGCGATGAGATCGCCGAACGAGAGAGGCTTCGGCCACGAGAGCTGATCGTCGGCGGCGAGCGCGTTGAGATCGGCAAGCTGGTTGGTGACATGGAGGAGCTTATAGTAGCTGTGGTAGAGGACCGCGCTGACTTTCGCCCGCTCCTCGTCATAGTCCTCGTCCCAGGTTTCCGGCTCGTCCTTCAGCAGCTGCTCGATCGACAGCCGGAGATTGAACGCCGCCGAGCGCATCTGCCGCAGCGCCGTCGGCGGCACCGGCAGCGGTTCCGGCTCCTCCGTCCGGATCGTGAGGACAAGGATCTCGCCGCTGCGCACGGCGGTAATGTTTCTCGGTGTATCGCCGATGGTGAGCACGGCAGCAAAGCTGTCACCCCAGCCGGTCTCCTCCAGGTCCGGGAAGCGCTCCGCGGCGCTCTCGCCGGTAACGTCCGCGCCGAACAGCCGGCATGCCGCCGGATTGGAGAACACGATGCGGCCCTGTGCGATGCCGCAGACAGCGTCCCGGCTCAGCCGGAACAGCGGCGCAAGCGCCGCACCGGAGATTTCCACTTTTTCCATATCAGCAGTTTTCCCTTTCTGCGCTGGATTATTGCCCGTATCATACCACAAATTTTGCGGCGTGGATACTACGATTTTTTGTTTTTTGCGCAGTTTCGGCGTCAGACGCTGTTTTCTATACATATTCACTAACTAACTGTCGAGAATTATTTAATATTGTTTGAAAAAAACACTTGTTCTATGTGCGGAAATGTTGTAAAATGCAGCCGGTTAGAAAAGAGATCAAAAAATTTTTTACAGGAGGATACACACATGATTAGAATTGGTATCAGCGGATTCGGACGCATCGGCCGTCTGGCGGCCCGCGTGGCTCTGCGCCGCGGCGATATGGAGGTCGTTGCAATCAACGCTCCGGACAAGACTCCTGAGCAGATCGCTTACGTTTTCTCCCATGACTCCGTCCACGGCAAGTGGGAAGGCACCGTCTCCTACGACGAGCATCACCTGATCGTTGACGGCAAGCCCATCCTGCTCCTCAGCAGCCGCGATCCCTCCACCCTCGGCTGGGGCGAGCTGAACGTTCCTTACGTTGTTGAGTGCACCGGTAAGTTCCTCACCGCCGAGAGCGTGCAGCCCCATCTGGACGCCGGCGCGAAGTTCGTGCTGATGAGCGCCCCCGCGAAGGACAAGACCCCGATGTTCGTATACGGCGTCAACCACAAGACCTACTCCGCCGATCTGAAGGTCGCCTCCGCCGCTTCCTGCACCACCAACTGCCTCGCTCCCATGGCGAAGGTCCTGCACGACAACTTCGGCATCGTTGAAGGCCTTATGACCACCGTTCACGCCGCCACCGCCACCCAGAGCATCGTTGACGAGTACTCCAAGAAGAACTGGCGTCTCGGCCGCAGCACCTACGACAACATCATCCCCTCCACCACCGGCGCTGCGAAGGCCGTCGGCAAGGTCATCCCCGAGCTGCAGGGCAAGCTGACCGGCATGTCCATGCGTATCCCCGCTCCGGACGGCTCCATCGTTGACCTGACCGTGTCTCTCGCCAAGGAGACCACCTACGAGGAAGTCTGCGCTGCGATGAAGGCCGCCTGTGAAGGCGAGCTGAAGGACGTCATGGCTTACGAGGAGCAGCCCATCGTCTCTTCCGACATCATCGGTGAGACCCACTCCAGCATCTTTGACGCGCAGGCCGGCATCGCTCTGAACGGCCACTTCATGAAGCTCTGCGCCTGGTACGACAACGAGTACGGCTTCACCTGCAACATGATGCGTCTGCTTGCTCACATCGCCTCCGTCCGCGGCGAGTAAGTTTAAGCTTCTGCGCGCTCAATTCTCAAGGCATAAACTCAATGCCCCCATCCTGCCCTAAGCAGGACGGGGGCATTTCTTCGGAGGTCTTCGGATGAACACGGTACTTCTCGGCAACATCGTTGCGCTCATCGGCGCGGCCATCATGGTCTCGACCGGCTTTCTGAAAACGAAAAAGCAGATCCTCACCGTGCAGTGCTTTCAGTTCGTCGTGCTGAGCGCATCGAACGCCATTCTCGGCGCGTTCACGGGCATCACCGCCAACGTCATCGGCATCGCGCGCAATCTCTTCTGCATGAAAAAAGAGTTCACGACGCCGTGGAAGATCGTGTTCATCGCCGCGCAGCTTGCGCTGCTGTTCGCCTTCAACTCCGACGGCTGGTTCGGGCTGCTGCCCGCGGCGGCCACCTGTGTGTACACATGGTTTCTCGATCTCAAGGACGCGATGCAGCTCAAAATCGTCATTATCGTCACGCTGCTCTGCTGGGCGGTCTACGACTTCGTTTTCAAAAACTATGTGACGTTTGCCTTCGATTTCGGCGCGGTCGTGTCCAATCTCATCGGCATCGTCACGCTCCGGAAAGCGGCAAAGCCGGAGTAATTTTCTCCCCCCTTAAGCGCTTGAACCGGACTGTGATTCCCAAAGCCTTTTTCTGCCTTCAAACAAGCAGAAAAAGGTTTTTTTCGCTTAACAGAAGACGGCAGTTCTCGCGGGCTTTTGTCTCCGCTTTACCTGTTTTTTACGCAGTTCAGGTTTCGCAGTTTACATTCCGCCTTTATACTGAATTATGAGCGCAAAAAGAAAGCCGCTGCCATACAAGAAGACGCTTAAGCACATACAACGGTTAAAAAGGAGCAATAGAATACCTTTCTTCGGTATTTCGGCGCAAACACTATGTGATATTTGCAATTTAACTTCGTATGAGATAAACTGTTTAAGTCATTCAGGCTCATTCTGAATGCCCTCCTTTTGCTTTTTAAGTGCAGTTGGCAGACCGCACGCTTATTCTAAAGCAAAAGGAGTTTTTTGTCTCCCTCATCGCCAAAGGCTCTTTTGAACCACGCGTCTAACGCGTGGTTTTCGGTATACAAAAAGCGGATGTAACTGAAATCAGTTACATCCGCTCAATATGGTTGCGGGGAATGGACTTGAACCAATGACCTCCGGGTTATGAGCCTGTGTTTTTGATTTTTATAACGTTTGGCTATGTCTGAAAAAGTCTTGTATTTTCAATGCGTTTCGGAATTATCGTTTTATGCCGTCTGGTCTTTTGTGACGCTGCTTTACAACTTTTGTTCCCCAAATGTTCCCCAAATTTTGAATGAGCAAGCCATTGCCGCCGGGAAACTTTGGCTTGACAATCCGGGCGCGGTAGCTATAATGGAGATAAAGAGGGCGCTGCGACATGCGGTTAGCTCTTCAAGATTAGATTTCTAAAAGGATAGAAACCGTCACTTGGCAGAGTGGCGGTTTCTGCTTTTTACGGTTATCGTGATCGTGTATGTAAATACATGAAAAGTAATCGTAATCGGCATTACTTCACCCCCTCTCGGGTGGTGTAGCTAACCGCCTGCCGTTTCGTGCAACGCCCTCAGCGCCTTACAGCGCCACAAGCAAAATAACACATAGTTTTACCGATTGCAAGAGCTTTCGATCCATACAGACAGAAAGAGGCGATCCCAACAACGGGACCGCCTCTTATTTTTTTGTACAAAAATTGGCACGAGCCTTTGTGCATTTTTGAATTTTCCTTGCTTCGATGTTACAATTCGTCCTTCTCGTTGACATCTTTTAGTGAAAACACAAAGAGAAAATACGAAAAACCTTACATAATTACGGACAAAGCACTTTTGCCCGCGCGTTACACTGAAATCGCAAGCCGCCCAACGTGGTAAACCGCTATCACAAAAAACAGGAATTAACAAGAATGGGGGTGGTGCATCATGCCCGAGCGGTACGGATAGACAGGCAGAGACAGCGAGACCGGCGATAGGCCGAAAAAAGAAAAAACAGGAGGCTCCTATATGAACGACTTTTCTGATGTAGCAACCATTAATCAAACGCTTGCCCGCGCTAAGTCGGAGAATATGTACATCCCGGAAACGGCGCTGCGCCGCTGGGTAAAGGACGGAGACGTCCCCGCGTCTTTTGTCGGTAAGAAAGCGCTGATCTATTGGCCGGCGCTTATGAGATTCCTACAGGGAGGAAACTGCCAATGAAAAACGAAAAGCGCTGCACCGGTATTACCGTACCGGTGCAGCAGGCGGATAATCTGAACCTTTCTTGCGCAAAAAACGCACCAGACACCCAGCCACAGTATATCTCACAAGAGCAAATCGCACAAGCAAAAATTGCTCGGTATCTGGGGTATGGAGAAGAAAACGCCCTGCGTGCCGCCGACCTTTGCGATAAAGCGGGGTATCGTTCTGCCCGTGATTTACGATCCGCTGTTACGCAGGACCGCCGCGCAGGTATTCCCATTCTGTCATCCGGCGCCGGGTATTTCCTGCTGGATGCAGGAAAAAAGGGGCAACGAGAAGCCGCCGCCTTTTACCGTTCTATGCGTTCCAGAGCTGTCAACGTGTTTCAATCCGCGTCTGCCGCCTGGGAGTATCTGGGAGTGTTGCCAGAGCAAATTGCAATGGAAGAGCGGGAAAGCTGCGGGGGATGATGGGTTTTGCAAAAGAATCGGAAAAAGCCCGCTCAACGGGCGGAAATAAAACCATGGTTGTCTGCTCGACCGGACTGCAAAGAGGGACGCTTTATACAGGTTGGCAATAGTTTCTTGCTGTCCGAAAAGATCCAAAACCTGTCAGCCGGAGCCCGATGGACCTATCTGAGCATGGCAATGGAGAGCGGCGGTAACCGGCAGTTTTCTTTTCCACTCTCCTCTGCCAAAAAATACGGCATCTCAAAAAGCGCCCTTGCGCGGCATATTACCGAACTGTGCCAAGCAAACGTTATCACCATGCAGAGCGGGGCAACGGTGCGAAAAGCGAACCGATACACGTTTGTTTATGACACATGGAAGCGCAGAGAGACAGGACAATAAAACCCTATACATGGCTATATATAGTATAGTACCCTCAAAATGGGGCAAGGCAACAAGTCAATAAAATTCTCTGGTTACCCCAAAATGGGGGTAGTGGCGTATTAAACTTGCGCTTACTGCCCCCAAAACGGGGCAAGTTTAGGCATCGACTACCCCCAAAATGGGGCAGCCAATTTAATTAAAATTTTTTATGTATTTAATTTTTGGAGGAAAAACCATGGATTCTGTTACGATCGCCACACCCGAAGAATGCGCCGAATTTGAGAAGAAATACCGCGCCGCAGCCGAAACGCTGTTTGACCCGCTCGATTCGGTGGAAAACGATCTCAAGGACATCTGTGCTCTGACGGAGACCCTGCGCACGATCTTAAAGCCGATATTCCCCGTCCCGCCGCTTTTCAAGAACGACGAACCGGAACGTCTGACCGGCGATCAACTCGAATGGGCGGTATATCGAGCGCAGCAGTCCGTCGAAGTGCTGCTCAGCCATATTTCCCATTGCGCGGCAGGCGCGAAAGAGACCCTTGCCCCCATATTCGGGGCGCTGGACGACTGACCCGCCATCTACTCAGCAGCGAGCGGGACGGCACACAAACGCCGCTCCGCTCGCGTCCCCGCTCTCCCATAAAGGCAAAGCCAGAAAAAGCCTGTAAGCGCCCCTGTAAGCGCCTGTGAGCGGCTTTTAATCGGCGGTGTATTCCAGTATATCCCCCGGCTGACATTGCAGCAGCTCGCAGACCCTGCCGATGTTATCCAGCGCAACCAACTCACCACGCCGGAACGCCTGCACCGTGCTTTCTGAGAGAATCTTCTCTTTGCGAATCTTATAAGTGCTGTATCCGGCCTCTTTAAGCGCCTCCAGCACATCGAACTTGTATCGAATCGGCATTTTCATGTTCTCCTTTTCCACTGTGCCCAGTATAGCACAATATACACGAATTTCAATGTATATTTTAGACAGAGGCAAGCACGGATAATCGTGCATAACGTCGATAGACAATGAACGAATAATCGTGTATATTATAATCACAGAGAGGGAAAAGCCCCGAGTGAAAGCGGACGGAGTAAGCGGCAGCCGAAACAAGAACGCGACGCAAGAGCGGAAACGGATAAGCGAACCGAGCCACAGGCCGGGAGATAAGCTTACAAGCCACCCGCCGGGCTTCCCCGAATCTAAAACCAAAAAGAAAGGAAAATGAGGAAATGACAACACAGGAGATCGTGAGCAAGGTAAAAGAGCTGCGGGAGCTGCAAGCGCTGATTGAAGAGGCGCAGGCGGAAGCGGAGACCACCAAGGACGCTATTAAGGCAAATATGGGCGGTTCTGACGTGCTTCTTGCGGGGGAATATAAAATCACGTGGAAGGCCGTAGAAAGCCGCAGGCTGGACACAGCGGCGCTGAGCAAGGCTCTGCCGGAGCTCGCCGCGCAGTTTACCAAAACCACGACGGTACGCCGTTTCTGCATTGCATAAGGGAGGTAAGCACATGGATTACGATCAAGTTATCATGACGCTGTTCCGCCAGCTCGATGATGAGCAGAAAGAAATCTTCATCGCAACCGTCCGCAAGGCGTGGGAAAAAGACCGGGCGAAGATGGGCGAGCCGAAAGCCCCGTCAAACGCCGCAGGACTTCCCCAGACGGAAGCGGCGCGGTGATATGGAGAAACACACGCCAGCGAGCGGGACGGCACACAAACGCCGCTCCGCTCGCCTTATATGCCGCCACCGAGCAGCCGCACAGCGCACGATAACCGGAGGGGTAGTTTCCGAATTAGTAAAGGCGAAAAGATCAGCAGGAGGCCGACTGCACCCCGAAAAAATCCCGTATTCACTTCCGTCGCCTGTGCTTGAGCTTTATTGGAAAGCGTGATAAAATTTCTTTATTGAAATGGTTGCGTTTTGGCTGTCTGCTTGGCATATATGGTAGAAAGGAAGTGTACGATATGAGTTCCAAATTCTCTTGGTTGAAAGCGCTTAAAATCTCCTTGGACGCCTCCGTATACCAGGATCTTGGGTTCTCGCAGGACGAAGCGTTCTCTTTTGCTTTCATGGACAACGACCGTGCCACGTCTCGCCCCAGTCGTCGGCTCAGTGATAAAGAAATAAAAAAGCGTATAGAAGAAAGCCGTAAGGGATATAACGAAGCAATGAACACGTTTGCTGAATGCCAACGCAAGATATGCGAAGGCGGCCCTTTGGTTCGTGAAGGGGCGGAAAAAGCTCGTCAGGAAGCTCTGCGGTTTCGTGAAGAAGTTAGGAAGAAGAACAGTTAACTCACTTCTATCTCAAACCCCGCCGCCAGCAGCGCCGATATATGCTTATATATTAAAACGTTCAAAATAGCGCGAATAATAGCTAATAATATATACTTTATATCGTATATTTGTTATATTTTATGGTTTGTTTTATATAACAGGCAGAATGAAGCTATGAAAAAATCACCATTGTTCACCCTCGCGCGAGAAAAAAGACAGGAAAGGACGCGCTGCTATGGCGAGCATTGAGAAGCGCACCGGAAAGCGCGGCACATCCTACCGGATCACCGTTACCGTGGGGCGCGATGCATCCGGCAAGATGTTGCGACATTACAAAACCTTTACCCCGCCCGAAACATGGGGCGAGGCCAAAGCCGAGCGGGAAGCACAGCGGCAAGCCTGTGTTTTTGAGGAAGAGATTAAGAAAGGCTTTGCGTTGGATAACCGCCAGACGTTTGAAGAATACGCCGGGTATGTTCTTGAACTGAAACGGCGGCAGGGCGTCAAGGAAAGCACGTTAGAGCGCTACAACGCCTTGCTCGCGCAGATATTCCCGGAGATCGGCTATTTGAAGCTCTCGGATATCCGCCCCGCTCACTTGAACAACCTTTACACCAAGCTGTCAAAATCCGGCGGCAGACAAGACAAGGGAACGGCTACAGCGCGAACGGATATAAAAGCCGTTATAAAGGCGCAGAAGCTCACAAGGACAGAGGCGGCGCAGCGTGCCGGGGTTTCCTCCTGTACGCTACGGAAAGCGTTTACGGAGACCGTCAGCCGCGATACCGCAGAGAAGATCGCGCAGGCGCTGAATAAGAAGCCGGAAGCGCTCTTCACCTTTGAGCGGGACGAATCGCCGCTTGCCGCTAAGACGATTTTGGAGCACCACCGGTTAGTATCAACGATTTTGGCAACAGCGGAAAAAGAGATGCTTGTACCGTACAATGCCGCCGCAAAAGCCTCTCCGCCAAGACCGAAAAGAAAACCGCCCAATTATTACCAGCCGGAAACGGTGCACGCGATTTTTGATGCAGCAGACGCAGAGCCTTTGAAGTATCGCGCTTTTATTTATCTCATAGCCGTTACCGGTGCACGACGGGGCGAGATCGCCGGTCTGAAATGGGAAAAGACCGATTTGAAAACCGGCACAGTCGTTATTGACCGGGCGCTGTACTACTCCGTCAAACGCGGCGTATACGAGGACACAACGAAAACCAGCGACCACCGCGCTATGAAGATACCGCAGGAAGCGATTTTGCTTTTGAAGCAGCTCAGGCGTGAACAGCTTGAAACGCGCCTAAAGAACGGCGACCGTTGGCAAGAAAATGGGTATATCTTCACGCAGGACGACGGAAAACCAATGAATCCGCAGACATGGACACGATGGATGAGCGAATTTAGCAAGCGCCACGGTCTGCCGCACGTGAACCCGCACGCGTTCCGGCATACCGCTGCGTCGGTACTGATTGCGAGTGGTACGGATGTCGTTACCGTCTCGCGGATGTTGGGACACGCAAGCGTTACCACAACGGAAAACTATTATTCGCACTTGATCGAAGAAGCAAAGGCCGCCGCGTCGGACACAATCACGGATGTTCTCATACGCCGCAGGGCATAAAAAATAGCGGCTCCGCACACGCAGAACCGCACAGTATAAAGGGGCATTTTAGAATAGCTGTTCCCCAAATGTTCCCCAAATTCGGATTTTACGCCGGTTATTCACCGGCGCATAAGAAAAGAAGAAAACCCTGTAACCGTTGAGATTACAGGGTTTTCTTAATGGTTGCGGGGAATGGACTTGAACCAATGACCTCCGGGTTATGAGCCCGACGAGCTACCAACTGCTCTACCCCGCGATATTGCAAGAGTTATATTACCACAGTTTGTGCCGCCCGTCAACACCCAAACGAAAAAATATTTTGACGGTCTTCGCCGTCAGCCCTCCATCTGCCGCCCGAGGAATCCCGCCACCGTCTGCGCGAGCTTGAATTCCAGATCCGTCGCCGCCGGAGAACCCGGGTGCGAGAGGAACATCACACAGCCGAGCACGTCGCCCTCGGCCAAAATCGGCGCGGCCACCGCGATGGCGTGATCCTCCGCCGACTCGACCGGCCGGGGCGCGCGGCTGCCCGATTCCGTGCGCACGGCGCGGCGGTTTTCCATGATCTCCTCCAGCGCTTTGCTGACAGGTTTTTCCAGCAGCTCCTTTTTCCCGCCGCCGGATACGGCGATCACGCTGTCGCGGTCGCATACGGCGACCGTCCCGCCCGTGGACTTATAGAGCGATTCGCAGATCTCTGCGGCATAGCTGCTCAGCTCGCCCATGGGCGAGTATTTTTTGAAAATGACCTCGCCGTCCTTCTCCGTGTAGATCTCCAGCGGGTCACCCTCGCGGATGCGCAGGGTGCGGCGGATCTCCTTGGGGATGACGACGCGGCCGAGATCGTCCCTTTATGTCAAGTAGGTGCAAAAAAATTTTACAAACTATCCG
>ERZ1106976.461-NODE-461-length-45970-cov-22.313035_pt1 | contig 45970 bp, 47 predicted proteins | sample MGYA00403687_ERZ1106976 | MGnify/ENA primary metagenome ERZ1106976 (study PRJEB35170, sample SAMEA104062446) | human gut metagenome | biome: human gut; feature: human-associated habitat; material: faeces | place: Denmark | collected 2013-02-22 ... | reverse complement strand
TCTGGTGCATCACCAAAAACTTTTATCAGGAATCGCTCGCGCTCGGCGATCTGATCCTCGACGTCCACGCCGTTCTGAACGACAAGGACGCGGGCGATCTGCGGTTCCTGCGGAAACTATCATAATACAGGAGGAGCAGTATGGAAAAGACCCGGAGACTACGGACATGGGGCGGTTTTCTGCTGCTCCTTCTGCTGCTTTTGATTTTTTTGATCTGGAACATCCTCGCGGGCAGCGTCCGGCTCCCCGTGTCAGAAATATGGACGATTCTGCAGGGCGGGGGAGAGCTCTCGCAGCGCAGGATCCTGCTGCAGATCCGCCTGCCGCGGCTGCTGGCGGCGCTGATCCTCGGCGGGGCTTTGTCGGTCTCGGGGTATCTGCTGCAGACGTTTTTTCATAACCCCATCGCCGGCCCCTTCGTCCTCGGCATCTCGTCCGGCGCGAAGCTGACGGTGTCGGTCACCATGGTTGCGCTGCTCAGCCGGGGGCTGGTGTCCACGTCGGCAGTGCTGATCGCGGCGGCGTTCGCGGGCGCGATGCTCTCGATGGGCTTCGTGCTGGCGATCTCCAGGAAGGTCCAGCGCATGAGCCTGCTCGTGGTCTGCGGCGTCATGATCGGCTATATCTGCACGGCGCTGACCGATTTTATCGTCACCTTCGCCGACGATTCCAATATCGTGAACCTGCACAACTGGTCGCTCGGCTCGTTCTCCGGCATGAGCTGGGAGAACGTGCGGACCATGGTGCTGGTCTGCGGCGCGGCGCTGGTGCTGGCCTTTTTCCTCTCCAAGCCCATCCGGGCCTACCAGCTGGGCGAGGTGTACGCGCAGAACATGGGCGTCCACCTGCGCGCGTTCCGCACGGCGCTGATCTTGCTCTCGAGCGTCCTGTCCGCCTGCGTGACGGCGTTCGCCGGGCCCATTTCCTTTGTCGGCATCGCCGTGCCGCACCTCATGAAATCCCTGTTCGGGACGGCCGAGCCGCTCATCCTCATCCCGGCGTCCTTCCTCGGCGGCGGCGCGTTCTGCCTGCTCTGCGATCTGATCGCCCGCACGGCCTTCGCGCCGACCGAGGTCAGCATCAGCTCCGTGACGGCCGTGTTCGGCGCGCCCATCGTCATCTACATGATGATCCACAGAAAGGCGGGATAACATGGAAGCCTATCTGCAGACAGAAGACCTTGCCGTCGGCTATCAGGGCAGGACCCTGATCGGCGAAATTTCACTTGCCGTGCAGCGCGGGAGGATCGTCACGCTCATCGGCCCGAACGGCTCCGGCAAGTCGACCATCCTCAAGACCATCGCCGGGCAGCTGCCGCGCATCGGCGGCGCCGCGTATTTGGACGGCGAGGAGCTGCGCGCGTGCAGCCGCAACGCCATCGCCCGCCGCATGGCCATCCTCATGACCGCCCGCATGGACCCGGAGCTCATGACCTGCCGCGACGTGGTCAGCAGCGGCCGCTATCCCTATACGGGAAAGCTCGGCATCCTGACCGCGGAAGACAGAAAGATCGTGGACGAGAGCCTGCGCCGCACCGACGCGGAGGCCTTTGCCGACCGGCCCTTCCAGGCCGTCAGCGACGGGCAGCGGCAGCGCATCCTGCTCGCCCGCGCGCTCTGCCAGCAGCCGGAGCTCATCGTGCTCGACGAGCCGACGAGCTATCTCGATATCCGCTATAAGCTGGAGCTGCTGACCATCCTCAAGCGCATGGTGCGCGAGGAGGATCTGGCTGTGCTCATGTCGCTGCACGAGCTGGATCTGGCGCGGCGCGTGTCCGACACCGTCGTGTGCGTTGCGGGCGACCACATCGACCGCGTCGGCCCGCCGGAGGAGATCTTCACGCGCGACTACATCGCAAAGCTCTACCACATGGAGCCGGGGCGGTACGACCCCTGCTTCTCCACGCTGGATCTCGTACCGTAGGGAGGACTATGGGAAAGAAAACAGGGACTTTTTATGCTGTCAGCGTCGGCCCCGGCGACCCGGAGCTGCTGACGATGCAGGCGGTCCGGACGCTGGAGCGCTGCGCTGTCATTGCCGCGCCGCAGACAGCCTCCGGCCATATGCTTGCGCTGGATATTGCCCGCGCGGCAGTAGATCTTCGCGGAAAAAAGATCCTGCCGCTGGCCTTTTCCATGTCGACGGACGCCGGGACGCGCGAAGCTTGCTGGCGTGCGGCCGCGGATGCCGTGGAAGCAGCGCTCGACGCGGGGGACGACGTTGCGCTCGTAAACCTCGGCGACGTTTCGCTCTACGCAACGGCGTATTATATTCTGGACCTGATCAGAGCCGACGGCTACGTCGCTGTCATGCTGCCCGGCGTTACAAGCATCTGCGCTGTCGCAGCACGTCTCGGACGCAGCCTGACCCGGATGGAGGAGCCGGTGCACATTCTCCCCGGCAGCGACGATCTGGCTGACGCGCTGCGCCTGCCGGGAACGAAGGTACTCATGAAATCCGGCCGCGCCATCCACGAAGCTGTGGACGCGATCGCGCAGGCGGGGCTTCTGGACCGGGCGGCGCTGGTGGCTGACTGCGGCCTGCCGACAGAGCAGGTCTGCGAAGATCTCCGGCAGCTGCCGGAGCAGCTGAGCTATTTTGCCACGATTCTCGTGCGCTGAAAGGGAGAACAGATGGAACAGAAGCTACCCCGGCTCGTGATCGCCGGGACGAACAGCGGCTGCGGGAAGACGACCGTGACCTGCGCCGTTTTGCAGGCGCTGGTAAACCGGGGGCTGAGCGTCGCCGCGGCCAAATGCGGCCCGGATTACATCGACCCCATGTTCCACAGCCGCATCATCGGCGCGAAAAGCGCAAATCTCGACCCTTTTTTCTTTGACGAGGCGACGCTCCGGTATCTGCTCGCGCAGAACGCCGCGGGCTGCGCCGTCACCATCATCGAGGGCGTCATGGGCTACTATGACGGCCTCGGCCTCACCACCACGCGCGCGAGCACCTGGGAGACCGCACAGAAGACCGCCAGCCCCACGATATTGGTCGTGAACGCGCGCGGCGCGGCGCTGTCCGTGCTGGCCGCGGTGCAGGGCTTTCTGCAGTTCCAGCCGCAGAGCGGGATCCGCGGCGTCATCCTCAACGGCTGCACGGCCATGAGCTACGCGCCGCTGGCCGAAGAGCTCGAAGCGCGTTTCGGCATCAAAGCCTGCGGCTATCTGCCGCGCCTGCCGGCATGCACGCTCGAAAGCCGCCACCTCGGCCTCGTCACAGCTGCGGAGGTGGCGGACCTGCGCGAAAAGCTGCAGCGCCTCGCCGCCCAGGCGGAAATGAGCATCGATCTGGACCTGCTTCTGCGTCTGGCAAATGAAGCGCCGCCCCTTACTGTCTGCCCGCCGCCGCTGCCGGAAGCGGGCGAGCCCGTCCGCATCGGCGTGGCGCGTGACCGGGCGTTCTGCTTTTACTATGAAGACAGCCTCGCGCTCTTATCGTCGCTCGGCGCAGAGCTCGTGCCCTTCAGCCCGCTGGAGGACCCGGTGCTGCCGGAGGGGCTGCACGGGCTGTACCTCGGCGGCGGCTATCCGGAGCTTTCCGCCGCGCAGCTGAGCGAAAACGCCTCCATGCGCGAAAGCGTCCGCGCCGCCGTGCAGAAAGGCGTGCCCTGCATCGCCGAGTGCGGCGGGTTCATGTACCTGCTGGACGCCATCGGCGATCATCCGATGGCCGGCGCGATCCCCGGCCGCAGCTTTGACGCCGGGAAGCTCACGCGCTTCGGCTACCTGACGCTGACCGCGCAGCGGGACAATCTTCTTTGCCGCGCGGGCGAGTCGATCGCCGCGCACGAATTTCACCGCTGGGACGCGGACGACCCCGGCGAGGCCTTCCTGGCCGAAAAGCCCTCCGGCCGCCGCTGGCCCTGTGTCCACGCGACCGGGACGCTCTATGCGGGCTACCCGCATTTCCACTTTTACGCGAACCCCGTCTTCGCCGCGAATTTTCTCGCCGCCTGCCGAAAGGAGAAGCACCGCCATGCTTGAGACCTGCAGACCCATGGACATCGAAGCGCGCAGCTTCGAGATCATCACCGAGCTTCTGGGCGACCGGAAGCTCGACCCGGAAAACGCGCCTGTCATCAAGCGCGCCATCCACACCACCGCGGACTTTGACTACGCCGACAACCTCGTCTTCTCGCCCCACGCCGTGCAGGCAGGGCTCGAAGCCCTGCGGTCCGGCTGCGATATCGTCACCGATACCCAGATGGCGAAGGCCGGGATCAATAAGACCATCCTCGCCTCCCTCGGCGGCGAGGTCCACTGCTTCATGTCCGACCCCGACGTCGCAGCCGAGGCAAAGTCGCGCGGCGTGACCCGCGCCTGGGTCTCGATGGAGAAGGCCGCGCAGCTCAAAAAGCCCTGCATCTTCGCCATCGGCAACGCGCCGACGGCGCTGGTATCGCTCGACGCGCTCATGTCGGCGGAGCTGCTCCGGCCCGCGCTGCTGATCGGCGTGCCGGTCGGCTTCGTGAACGTGGTCGAGAGCAAGGAGCTGATCATCGAGGGCGGCCGCGCGCCCTATATCGTCGCCCGCGGGCGCAAGGGCGGCAGCAACGTCGCCGCCGCCATCTGCAACGCCCTGCTCTACCAGATCCGGCGATAACATGGAGGAATACATCGTCAAGGACGGAAAAAAGCTCCGTCTCGGCTATACGACCGGCTCCTGCGCCGCCGCGGCGGCAAAGGCCGCGGCCTACATGCTGCTGACCGGCCGGGAGGCCCCGACGGTCGACCTGCTGACGCCCAAGGGCATCGCCCTGACGCTGCCGGTTTTGCAGACGACCCGCGGCGCGGACTTCGTCTCCTGCGCCATCCGCAAGGACAGCGGCGACGACCCCGACGTGACGCGCGATACGCTGATCTTTGCCCGCGTGCAGAAGACCGACGCGCCCGGCGTCACGATCGACGGCGGCGCGGGCGTCGGCCGCGTCACAAAGCGCGGGCTCGACCAGCCGGTAGGCGCGGCGGCCATCAATTCCGTGCCCCGCCGCATGATCGAAGAGAACGTGCGGGCGATCATGCGCCTGTGCGAGTTTCCCGGCGGATTGTCGGTCGTCATTTCCGTGCCGGAGGGCGAGGCACTGGCCCAGAAGACCTTCAATCCCCGCCTCGGCATCACCGGCGGCATCTCCATCCTCGGCACGACCGGCATCGTCGAGCCCATGAGCGAGCAGGCGCTCGTCGACACCATTCGCGTCGAGCTGCGCCAGCGGCGGGCGGACGGGGCCGACTATATCCTGCTGACCCCCGGCAACTACGGCGCGGACTACATCCGCGGCTCCATCGGCCTCGACCCGAAGACGGCCGTCCTGACCAGCAACTTCATCGGCGACGCGCTGGAAAGCTGCCGGGAGCTGGGCTTCCGGGGTGCGCTGCTCGTCGGGCATATCGGCAAGCTCGTGAAGCTCGCGGGCGGGATGTGGAATACGCACTCCCGCTTCGGCGACTGCCGCATGGAGCTGCTGGCCGCCCACGCCGCGGCGCTGGGGCTGCGGCAGGAGAAGACGCAGGAGCTGTTGTCCTGCGTCATGTGCGACGACGCGCTTCGCATTTTGCAGGAAGAGGGGCTGTATGCGCCGCTTCTTTCCCGGCTGGCAGAGCGCATCGAGGTCCAGCTGCAGCACAAATGCGGGCCGATGGCCGCCGGCGCGATCGTTTTTTCAAAGGAATACGGCCGCCTGTGCCAGACCGCACAGGCGCAGGCTCTGTTGGAGAAAATAAAGGAGAACTGAAATGGTACATTTTGTCGGCGCCGGGAGCGGCGCGGCCGATCTCATCACCGTGCGCGGGGCAAGGCTCCTCGGCGAGGCGGACGTGGTCATCTACGCGGGCTCGCTGGTGAACCCGGCGCTTTTGTCCTACACGAAGCCGGGCTGCGAGATCCACAACAGCGCGAAAATGACCCTCGAGGAGGTCATCGCCGTCATCCGCGCCGCCGAAGCGGCGGGGAAGACGACCGTCCGCCTGCACACCGGCGACTCCAGCATCTACGGCGCGGTGCGCGAGCAGTTTGACGAGCTGGAAGCGCTCGGCATCGCCTATGACGTCTGCCCGGGTGTGAGTGCCTTCTGCGGCGCGGCCGCGGCATTAAAAGCAGAATACACCTTGCCGGATGTCAGCCAAACGGTTATTATAACAAGAGCGGCGGGCCGCACGCCTGTCCCGGCGCGCGAGTCCATCCGCGCCCTGGCCGCCCACCGGGCGACGATGGTGCTCTTCCTCAGCACCTCGCTTACCGAAAGGCTGCAGGAGGACCTGCTCGCGGGCGGCTATGAAGCGCAGACCCCGGCCGCCGTCGTGTACAAGGCGACGTGGCCGGAGGAGAAGATCTTCCGCTGCACCGTCGGCACGCTCCACAGGACCGTGACGGAAAACGGCCTGACCAAGACGTCTTTGATCGTCGTGGGCGGGTGTCTGGGAGACACCTATCTGCGGTCGCTCCTGTACCACCCGGGCTTCACGACCGAATTCCGGGAGGCGACGCAATGAAGCTCGCCGTCTTTGCCTACACCCGCGCGGGCTGCCGGACGGCCGGGCGCGTCTGCCGGGCCCTGCCGGAGGCGGAGCGCTGCTGCTATGCGCCGCCCCGGCTCGAAGCGCCGGGCTTTGCCGCGCTGGACGCGGGCGTCTATGGCGAGGCCTTTGCCAATATGGACGCGCTGATCTTTGTCGGCGCCTGCGGCGTCGCGGTGCGGAGCATCGCGCCCTTCGTCCGTGATAAAAAGACGGACCCGGCCGTTTTGTGCCTCGACGAGCGTGCAAGCTTCGTCATTCCGCTCCTCTCCGGCCACATCGGCGGCGCGAACGCGCTGGCCGCGCGTCTGGCCGGCGCCCTCGGCGCGAAAGCCGTCATCACCACCGCGACGGACGTGAACGGAAAATTCGCCGTTGACGCCTGGGCCGCGCAGAACGGCTGCGCGATCGAAGACTTTGCGCTTGCCAAACGCTTCGCGGCTGAAATTTTGGAGCACGATCTGCCGCTTTGCAGCGAGTTTCCGGTCTGCCCGCCCCTGCCCGGCGGCGTGGTTGCCGCGGCGGAGGGGCCGTTCGGCGTCTACATCGGCTGCCGGACCGAATCGCCGTTCGGCGTGACGCTCCGCCTCATCCCCAGAAAGCTCCGCGTCGGCCTCGGCTGCCGCCGCGGGACCGAGCAGGCGGCCATCGAGGCTGCCGTCCGGCAGGTCTTCCGGGAGAACCGGCTGGCGCTGGCCGCCATCTCCGGCGTCTCGTCGATCGACCTCAAGCAGGACGAGCCGGGGCTGCTCGCCGCCTGCCGCGCAAACGGCTGGCAGGCCCGGTTTTATTCCGCGGCGCAGCTGCGCGCCGTACCGGGCAGCTTTACGGGCTCGCGCTTCGTCGCCTCCGTCACGGGCGTGGATAACGTCTGTGAGCGCGCGGCGCTCTATGGCGGCGGGCGGCTGCTGGTGCAAAAACAGGCGCTGGGCGGCGTGACCGTCGCCGTCGCCGAGGAACATTGGGAGGTACGCTTTGGGTAAGGTACAGATCGTGGGCATCGGCCCCGGCAACTTTGAAAATATGACCATCCGCGCCGACCGCGCGCTGGCCGCGTGCGACGTGATCGTGGGCTACCCGGTCTACGTCGACCTGGTCAAGGACCGCTATCCCGGCAAAGAGCTGCTTGCCACCCCCATGACGCAGGAGGCCAAACGCTGCCGCATGGCGCTCGAGCTGGCCGCGGCAGGGAAGACCGTCTGCCTGGTCTGCTCCGGCGACAGCGGCATCTACGGCATGGCCGCGCTGGTCTATCAGCTGCGCGGCGAGGCGCAGGAGCCGGAGGTGGAGGCCATCCCCGGCCTCACCGCCGCGTGCAGCGGCGGCGCGCTGCTGGGTGCGCCGCTGACGCATGATTTTGCCGTCGTCAGCCTCTCCGACCGCCTCACGCCGTGGGAAACGATCGAAAAGCGGCTGCTGCGCGCCGCTGAGGCGGATCTGACCATCGTCTTATATAACCCCGCCAGCCACGGCCGGCCGGAGCACCTGCACCGCGCGTGCGGGATTTTGCTCCGCGTACTGCCGGAGGACCGGCTCTGCGGCATCGTCCGCTGCATCGGCCGCGAGGGCGAGAGCCGCCGCGTGCTGACGCTCGGCGAACTCAAAACGGCGCAGGCCGACATGTTCTGCACCGTCTTTATCGGCAACGCCGCCGCGCAGGCGGTCGGCGGGAATTTTATCACACCGAGGGGATACCGCGATGTATAAGCTCTGTGTCTTCGGCGGCACGACGGAGGGCCGCGAGCTGGTCGAATTTTTAAATACGCAGCCCTGCCGCGTGACGGCCTGCGTCGCCACGGAATACGGCCAGACCCTCCTGCCGGAGAGCGAAAACCTGACCGTCTCGGCCCGACCCCTGCCGGTCGGGGAGATCGGAGCTCTGCTGCAGGCCGAACGCTTTGATCTGGTGATCGATGCCACGCATCCCTACGCCGCGTCGATCACCAGGAGCATCGCGGCCGCCTGTGAAGCGGCCGGAGTAGAGCACTGGCGGCTGCTGCGCGGCGCGTCTGAAGCGCCGGAGGACGCGGTGTTCGCAGAGAATACGGACGAAGCCGTCCGCTTCCTGTCCGGCACGGAGGGGAACATCCTCCTCACGACCGGCAGCAAGGAATTATCGAAATTTGCCGCTTTGCCGGACTTTGCCGCGCGCTGCTGGGCGCGCGTGCTGCCGCTGCCCGCTTCGCTGGAGGCCTGTAGCGCGGCGGGGCTCAGCCCGTCCCATATTTTTGCCCTGCAGGGCCCGTTCTCCCGGGAGATGGACGAGGCCATGCTGCATAGGACCGGCGCGCGCTGGCTCGTCACCAAAGACGGCGGCGCGGCCGGCGGCTTTCAGGAAAAGGCCGCCGCGGCCAGGCACGCCGGGGCGCGCCTGCTCGTCATCGGCCGCCCCACGCAGGAGACGGGAAGCTCGCTTCCTGAGACCATCGGCGCCCTGTGCGCCCGCTTCGGCTTTTCCTGCCGCCCGCAGGTGACAGTCGTTGGCATCGGCCCCGGCAGCGAGGACGCGCAGACCGGCGAGGTCCGCGCGGCGATCCGTGCGGCGGACGCGCTGATCGGCGCGCGGCGGATGCTGGAGGCCGTCGCCCGGCCCGGCCAGCTGGCGCTGGACGCCATCGCGCCGGATGCAATCGCAGATCGCATCCGTGAGCACCCGCAGTGCCGCCGCTTCACCGTCGTCATGTCGGGCGACACCGGCTTTTTCAGCGGCACGAAGAAGCTCCTGCCGCTGCTGCAGGACTGCGAAACGACCGTCCTTCCGGGCCTCAGCTCGCTCAGTTATCTCTGCGCCCGCCTCGGCGTCAGCTATGAGTCCGTTGTGCCCGTCAGCCTCCACGGCCGGGTGCACGATATCGTCCCGGACGTGCGCCGGAACAAAACCGTATTCGTCCTCGTCGGCGGCGAGGGCGGCATGGCTGCCCTCTGCCAGAGGCTCACCGGAGCCGGACTTGGTCAGGTCCGCGTCAGCGTCGGCGAGCGGCTGAGCTACCCGGATGAGCGCATCACCCGCGGCACGGCCGCGGAGCTGGCGGAGCGGACGTTCGACAAGCTCAGCGTCGCCCTGCTCGAAAATCCGTCGCCCGACGCCGTCGTCACCCACGGCCTGCCGGACGAGCGCTTTCAAAGAAGCCTCACCCCCGGCCACGTCGTGCCCATGACCAAGAGCGAGGTGCGCAGCGTCTGCCTGTCCAAGCTGCAGCTGACGGCGGACGCCGTCTGCTGGGACGTGGGCGCGGGCACCGGCTCGGTCGCCATCGAGATGGCGCTGCAGGCTGCGCGCGGCAGCGTCTGGGCCATCGAGCGCGAGGCGGACGCCCTGGCGCTTCTGGAGCAGAACCGCGCCGCCTTCGGCGCGGAAAACCTGCGCCTCGTCTCCGGCAGCGCGCCGGAGGCCTGCCGCGATCTGCCCGCGCCGACGCACGCCTTTCTCGGCGGCACCGGCGGGCAGGTGCGCGAGATCCTGCAGCTGCTGCTCGAAAAAAATCCGCACGTGCGCATCGTGGCGACGGCCGTCACGCTCGAATCCGCTGCCGCGCTGACGGCGTGCATGCGGGAATTCGAGTTCTCCGAATGCGTTTCGCTGTCCATCGCCAAAGCCCGCGCGGCGGGGCCCTATCACCTGATGGCCGGACAGAACCCCATCTACATCTTTACGCTGCAGAATGGAGGAAACACGCCTTGAAATGGTCCCTTTTCGCCCTTTTGATCGGCTTCGGCATCGATCTTATCGTGGGCGACCCGCATGGGCTGCCGCACCCCGTCGTCGGGATCGGCAAGCTGATCTCGCTGCTCGAGCGGCGGTTCCGCGCGCTGTTTGCCAGGACAGCGCGCGGCGAGATCTTCGCGGGCGCGTGCATCTGGCTGTGCACGGTGCTCGTCTCGGCGGGGCTCCCGGCGCTCATCCTCTATGGCGCGCAGCGGGTGTCCGTCTATCTGCGCCTCGCGCTCGAGAGCGTGATGTGCTGGCAGGTCCTCGCGGTCAGATCTTTGCGGGAGGAGAGCATGCGCGTCTATGCCGCCCTGCAGACGGGAAGCCTCTCTGCCGCGCAGCAGGCGGTAAGCATGATCGTCGGCCGCGATACCGCGCGGCTGGACGCCGCGGGCGTCACCCGGGCCGCCGTCGAGACTGTGGCGGAGAACACGTCCGACGGCGTCATCGCGCCGCTTCTGTATCTCGCGCTCGGCGGCGCGCCGCTGGGCTTTTTCTACAAGGCCGTCAACACGATGGACTCGATGCTCGGCTATGTGGAGCCTCCGTATAAAAATATCGGCCTCGTCCCGGCGAAGGCGGACGATGTGCTGAATTTCATTCCCGCGCGGCTGTCGGCGCTGTTTCTGCTGGCCGCGGGCGCGATTCTGGGCTTGGACGCGAAGAACGGCTGGCGCATCTTCCGGCGCGACCGGTACCGGCACGCGAGCCCGAACTCCGCGCAGACGGAGTCGGTCTGCGCGGGCCTGCTCGGCCTGCGCCTCGCGGGCGACGCGTGGTACCACGGCGTCCTGCACAAAAAGCCGTATATTGGCGACGAGCGCCGCGCCATTGAGCCGGACGATATCCCGCGCGCCTGCCGGCTGATGACGGCCGCGGCCATCCTTGCCCTGCTCGCGTGCGCAGGGGTCAAAGCGCTCTGCATCTTCCTCTGTAACCGCTGACGAAGGAGACCAGCCTATGCTCTACAACACGCAAAATCCGCATGGCGGCGACGTCTACGGCGCCGCTGTCACGCTCGATTTTTCCTCCAATGTCCATCCGCTCGGCACGCCGCCAGGCGTCGTCGAGGCGATCCGCGCCGCGGCCGCACAGGTGCGGCAGTATCCGGATCCCTACTGCCGCGCGCTGACCGCGGCCATTGCCGCGCACGAGGGCGTGCCGCAGCCGTATGTGCTCTGCGGCGGCGGCGCGGCGGAGCTCATCTATGCTTACTGCGACGCCCTGCGCCCGCGTCTGGCGGCAGAATTCGCGCCCACGTTCTCGGAATACCGCACGGCGGCCGCGCATTTCGGCGCGCAGCTCGCGCAATATCCGCTCCGCGCGCCGGATTTCCTGCCGGACGAGGGGCTGCTCGCCTTTTTAAAGGAGCGGAAGCCGGACGTGCTGTTTCTGTGCACGCCCAATAACCCCACCGGCGTGACCCTCCCGCGAGGGCTTTTGGAAGCTGCCCTGCGCATCTGCCGTGCGCAGGGTACGCGCGTGCTGCTCGATGAGTGCTTTCTGGACTTTACGGACGCGGCGAGCGCCAAGGACCTGCTGGAGGCATATCCGAACCTGCTGATCCTGAAGGCGTTCACCAAAAATTACGCCCTTGCGGGCGTGCGCGCGGGCTACTGCCTGACGGCGGACAGGCAACTGCTCGAGAAAATGTCCGCCTGCTCGCAGCCGTGGAACGTCTCGGTCCCGGCGCAGGCGGCGGCGCTTGCCGCCCTGCGCGAGCCGGACTGGCCGGCAAAGGCCCGCCCGCTGATTGAGGCGCAGCGGGACGTACTCGCCGCTGGCCTCACGGCCCTCGGCCTGACGGTCTGCCCGTCGCAGGCCAATTATCTGCTGTTCCGCGGCCCAGTCGGGCTGGATGCCGCGCTGCTGCGGCAGAAGATTGCCATCCGCAGCTGCGCGAATTACCCCGGACTCGGCGAGGGCTGGTACCGCACGGCGGTGCGGCTGCCGGAAGAAAATGAAGCGCTGCTGGACGCTCTGCGGCGCGGGATGGAGGAACTGTCATGGCGCTGAATCTGATGCTGCAGGGGACGATGTCCAACGCGGGCAAGAGTCTGCTCGCCGCCGCCCTCTGCCGGATCTTTAAGCAGGACGGCTATCGTGTCGCGCCCTTCAAGAGCCAGAATATGGCCCTCAACTCGTTCATCACCGCCGCGGGCGGCGAGATGGGCCGTGCGCAGGTCGTGCAGGCCGAGGCCGCGGGCCTCGCGCCCGACGTGCGCATGAACCCGATCCTCCTGAAGCCGACGACCGATGTCGGCAGCCAGGTGATCGTGAACGGGCAGGTCGTGGGCAACATGCGCGCGATGGAGTATTACCGCCGCAAGCGTGAATTCCTCCCGGCCGTGCTGGATGCCTACGCGGGTCTGGACAGGGAATACGACGTGCTCGTCATCGAGGGCGCGGGCAGCCCGGCGGAGATCAACCTCAAGCAGGACGACTTCGTCAACATGGGCCTTGCGAAGCTGGTGGACGCGCCGGTGCTGCTGATCGGCGATATCGATCGCGGCGGCGTCTTCGCCCAGCTCTACGGCACCATCGCCCTGCTGGAATCGGACGAGCGTGCGCGGGTCAAGGGCACCATCATCAACAAATTCCGCGGCGACCGCGCGATCCTCGAGCCGGGCCTAAGGCAGCTCGAGGCGCTCTGCGGCGTGCCGGTGGCGGGCGTCGTGCCCTACACGCGGGTGGATATCGATGAGGAAGACAGCCTCACCGAGCGTTTTTCCCGAACCGCGGGGCGCAAGCTCCTGGACCTGGCCGTGATCCGCCTGCCGCGCATCTCCAATTTTACTGATTTTTCTCCCTTTGAGCGCTATGCAAACGTCTCGCTGCGCTATATCTCCTCCGTCGGCGAGCTCGGCACGCCGGACATGATCCTTCTGCCCGGCACCAAGAGCACCATCGCCGACCTCAGCTGGCTCCGCCAGTCTGGGCTCGAGGCTGCCATCTGCAAGGAGGCCGCGCGCGGCACGCCCGTCTTCGGCGTCTGCGGCGGCTATCAGATGCTGGGCCGCAGCGTTTCGGACCCGGACGGCGTGGAGGCCGCGGGCCTGACGCAGATCCGCGGGCTGGGGCTTCTGGACATGGATACCGTCTTCCACGGCGAAAAGGTCCAGCGGCAGACCGCCGGCACGTTTTCCGGCGTGCAGGGGCTGCTCTCCGGCCTCAACGGCCTCGGCTACGAGGGCTACGAGATCCACATGGGCCAGAGCGCGTCGGCCATGCCGCCGCTGGCCGGGTCCGGCAGCGTCTACGGCAGCTATATCCACGGCGTGTTCGACGCGCCGGGCGTCGCCGATGCCATCCTCCGCGCGCTCTGCGCGCGCCGCGGGATCGACGCGTCGGCCCTCGGCAGCTTCGATGCGCAGGCCTACAAGGAGCGGCAGTACGACCTGCTGGCGGACGCCGTCCGCCAGGGCCTCGATATGGACTACGTCTACCGCGTCCTGCACCGGAAGGCATAAAATAAGCGGCGCACCCGCCCGGGTGCGCCGCCTGTTTTTTGTTATCTTTTTGTTACCCCAGTGCCACGTCCAGCACCATCATCAGGCTGAAGCCGATGGCAAAGAAAATGGTGCCGACGTTGGTGTGTGTCCCCTGCGACATCTCGGGGATCAGCTCCTCGACCACAACGTAGAGCATCGCGCCCGCCGCAAAGCTCAGCAGATACGGCAGCGCCGGGATGACATGCCGCGCCGCGAGGATCGTGAGGACCGCCCCGATCGGCTCCACCACGCCGGAGAGCACGCCGTCCAGAAACGCCTTGGACTTTTTCATCCCCTCCGCGCGCAGCGGCAGGGAGATGATCGCGCCCTCCGGGAAGTTCTGGATGGCAATGCCGAGCGAGAGCGCCAGCGCGCCCGCCGCCGTGATCTGCGCCTGTCCGGACAGATACCCCGCGTATACCACGCCGACGGCCATGCCCTCCGGGATGTTGTGGAGCGTTACGGCCAGCACCATCATCGTCGTGCGCTGCAGGCGGCTCTTCGGCCCCTCGGCCTGCCCGCTTTTCGCGTGCAGATGCGGGATGATGTGGTCCAGCGCCAGCAAAAACAAAATGCCGACCCAGAACCCCAGCGCCGCCGGGAGAAACGACCACCGGCCCAGCGCCGCCGACTGCGCAATGGCCGGGATCAGCAGACTCCACACGCTTGCCGCCACCATCACGCCTGCGGCAAAGCCGGTCAGCGCGCGCTGCACCGCGTCGCTGAGCGTTTTTTTCAGGAAGAACACGCACGCCGCCCCCAACGACGTGCCGAGAAACGGGATCAGGATCCCATAGAAGGCTTCCATGACCATTGCCTCCTTTTTTTGGTTAAATATATTTAACCACAGTATAGCAGACGCCCGCCCGAAAGTCAAACCGCTGCGCCCCGGCGGAGCTCTGCATATTTGAGATAGCAATGCCCGCGCCGCTGCGCTATAATACAAAGGAAAGCGGCGATATGGTTTTTCTATCGAATTGGATTTCCGTTTTTGCAAAGCATTTCACAGAAAAGCATGATACAATGTGAAAAAACAGAGGGGCAGCAATCATGTACTTATGGATCCTCGCGGCGGTGGCCGCTTATTTTATCAAGGGCCTGTGCGGCTTTGCCAATACGCTGGTGTTTACGTCGATCCTGAGCTTCGGCGTGCCGAACGCCAACATTTCTCCGATCGACCTGCTGCTGGGCTATCCGACCAACCTGATCCTGACGTGGAAGAACCGCAGGAGCCTTGACCCGAAGGTCTATCTTCCGCTGGCGGCGCTGGTGCTGGCGGGCAGCATCCCCGGCGCGTTTTTGCTCAAGCATGTGGACGCCAGAGCCGTCAAGGTGCTGTTCGGCGTTGTTGTAGCGGTCTTGGGCGCGGAAATGTTTTCGCGGGAGTACAGCAAAAAGCGTCTGCGCTCCTCTAAAATCGTGCTGGCGATCATTGGCGTGACGGCGGGCGTGCTGTGCGGTCTGTTCGGCGTGGGCGCGCTGCTGGCCGCCTATGTCAGCCGCGTGACCGAGGACGGCGGTTCGTTCAAGGCAAATATCAGCGCGGTATTTATCGTGGACAATACGTTCCGCATCGTGCTTTACAGCGCATTGGGCCTGCTGACATTCGACACCCTGAAAACCGCCCTGCTGCTGCTCCCGTTCGCGCTCGCAGGGCTGTTCCTCGGCATGAAGTGCAGCAGCCGCATGAATGAATCGCTCGTCAAAAAGATCACGTCCATCCTGCTGGTGCTGTCCGGCATTTCGCTGATCCTGAAAATCTGTAAGGGGTGACAGCTATGGTTTTTGCATATGGAGAGACGGAGCTTGTCTGGCTGCGGAAAAAGGACAAGCGGCTCGGCGAGGTCATCGACCGCATCGGGCACGTCGACCGCGCGGTGGATCCGGACCTGTTTTCCGCCGTCATCCACCACATCATCGGTCAGCAGATCTCCATGAAGGCCCAGGCGACCATCTGGCAGCGGATGCAGGATGCGCTGGGGGCAGTCAGCGCGGAAACGATCTTAGCTGCGGGCGTGCCAGAGCTGCAGTCGCTCGGCATGACCTTCCGCAAGGCGGAATACATCACGGACTTCGCCGAAAAGGTCCATACCGGCGCATTTGATCTGGACGCCGTGGCGCACATGCGCGACGCAGACGCCATCCGGGCGCTCAGCAGCCTCAAGGGCATCGGCGTCTGGACGGCGGAGATGATCTTGCTGTTCTGCCTGCAGCGCCCGGATATCCTGAGCTACGACGATCTTGCCATCCAGCGCGGCCTGCGCATGGTCTACCACCACCGCGCGATCGACCGCCGGCTGTTTGAAAAATACCGCCGCCGCTACAGCCCATACGGCAGCGTGGCCAGCCTCTACCTCTGGGCCGTCTCCGGCGGCGCGATCCCGGAGCTGAAGGACTACAAGCCGAAAAGCAAACGGGAGGCGCACTGACATGGTCTACACCACAGAATACCTCTCCCCCCTCGGCACGATCACGCTGGCGTGCGACGAGGAGGCCATCGTCGGCCTCTGGTTCAACGGGCAGAAGCACTTCGGCAGCATCCTGCCCAGGCAGACCGAGCGGCAGGAGCGGCCGCTGTTCCAGGACGCCCGGCGCTGGCTGGACGTTTATTTCTCCGGCCGCGCGCCGGATCACCTGCCGCCCCTGCGGTATGACTCCACCCCCTTCCGCAGGCAGGTCTGCGAGATCATGCTGACGATCCCCTACGGAAGCACCATGACCTACGGCCAGATCGCCGCCGAGGTCGCCAGACGGCAAGGGCTTGCGAACATGTCCGCGCAGGCCGTCGGCGGCGCGGTGGGGCATAACCCGATTTCGCTGATGATCCCGTGCCACCGCGTCGTCGGCACGAATGGAAGCCTGACCGGCTACGGCGGCGGGATCGCGCGGAAGGTGAAGCTGCTGGAGCTGGAGCATGCGGACATGCACCGCTTTTTCGTGCCGAAGACCGGCACGGCACTTTGACAGGAGGGAACAAGATGAAAAACGTTGCGGCCGCGACCCGGAAAATGATCGAATTTTACCACGGAAACAGGCACGATATTGCCCATTTCCTCAAGGTCTGGGCCATGGCGAAGACCATCGGCGAGCTGGAGGGGCTGGACGGGCACACGCAGGAGGTGCTGGAGCTGGCCGCCGTGGTGCATGACATCGCCTGCCCGCTGTGCCGGGAGAAATACGGCGATACCAACGGCAAGCATCAGGAGCTGGAGAGCCCGCCGCTGGTGGAGGCGTTCTTTGCCGATCTGCCCGTCAGCCGCGCGGACGTGGACCGTATCAGCTGGCTGGCTGCGCACCACCATACCGATACGAACGTGGACGGCCCGGACCACCGGATCCTGCTCGAGGCGGATTTCCTCGTCAACGCGGATGAGGGCGCCTGCGCCCGCCCCGCCATCGAGACCATGCGCGAGCGCGTCTTCCGGACCCCTTCCGCGATCCGCCTGCTCGATACGATCTACCTGGCATAACAGACGCAGCGCCCGCCCGGCTCCCCGGGCGGGCGCTGCCCGGTTTGCGGCGATTTTCTTTAAATTTTGGCGCGGATCGGGCGCTTTCCGTCTTGAAAAGTGCGTGAGGCGGTGCTAGAATACCCTTGAAAAAACGGTCCGGAGCGGGGCAGGCCTGCGGCGGCTTTTTTGTGCCACGCTGGTTAGAAATATCTAACTGAGAAACAGCGGCTGCCGCAGGGGCCAAAACAGCGGGAAAATGAAGACACAGGAGGAAACGGATACGACGGCATGATGACCTGCTCCACGCTGCCGGGCAGGCTGGTGTGCCGTCTGGTCTGGGATATGGACAAGCAGATGTGCAGCGAGTATCAGGAAAAAGCCCTGTCCGGCATCCCGGAGGATTTTTCCGGGCGGCTGCTGGAGGTCCCGGTCGGGACGGGCATCCTCACCATGCCGCTCTATCAGACGCTGCCCAAGGCAGAGATCACCTGCCTCGATTACTCGCCGGACATGATGGCACAGGCGAAGGAAAAGGCGGACCGGCTGGGACTGCAGAACGTCTCGTTCCGGCAGGGGGATGTGGGCGCGCTTCCGTTTGAGGACGGCAGCTTTGACGCGGTACTCTCGCTCAACGGCTTCCATGCCTTCCCCGACAAGGAGGCGGCCTACCGCGAGACCTTCCGGGTGCTGCGCCCCGGCGGAACGTTCTGCGGCTGCTTTTACGTGTCGGGCGCGTGCCGGCGGACGGACCGGCTCATCCGGCGCGACTGTCATGAATCTCGCCTGCGGGCTTGATACCCGCTGCTACCGGATGCAGGGCTACGCCCACTGGTATAACCTCGACCTGCCCGAGACCATCGCGGTGCGCGAAGCGCTCCTGCCGGAGAGCGGCAGCATCTCGCAGCTCGCCATGTCTGCCATGGACGATTGGGGCGCGGCGGTCGAGGGGCCGTCCGGCCCGGCGCTCGTCATCATCGAGGGCCTGACCATGTACCTGACGCAGGCGGCCGCAATGAATGTCGCCTTCGACGCGCGTCTGCAGGCCCTGCGGGCAGATAACGCCGCGGCGGGCAAGGAGAAGCAGTTCCATCTGGAAAAGCAGATCCTGCCCGGCATCGCAGCCTATGAGACGCTGCAGACCGTCATGCCGAAGGAAGAAGCCCTGCAGACGGTCCACGGCTACGTGGAGCAGCGCGCCTGGAAGCTCCGGAAGCTCTTCCTCGCCCTGATGCGCGTCCCCGGCCTGCCCCGGAAAACGCCGGGGATCTTCACGAAGCAGACCCGGCGGATGTTCGGTGAGGCGGCGGGCTTTGAGGCCCGGGAGATCGAGACCACCGGCGGCGTCTGGCGCATCGACATGACGAAATGCCCCTATCACGACGCCTGCGTGCACTACGGCTGCCCGGAGCTTTGTCCCTGCTTCTGCGACAGCGACGATATCACCTACGACGACCTGCACCCCGACCTTCTCTGGCGCCGCACCAGGACCCTCGGCCGCGGCAACGACTGCTGCGACTTCTGCCTGAAGCTCCGGTAGGTGCAGGGGTTCCAGTTCTTTTTTATCGGAAGGAGGCATACCTATGTCGTTTTTGGAAAATACCCGCCGCCCGGCCGGGCTGGGCGGCAAGCTCATGGTCCGCATGATGAACGTCGGCCACCGCGCGCTGGCGCGCTGGGGCCTGCGGTTCCTGCCGCTTTCTGCGGACGCAAAGGTCCTCGACTGCGGCTGCGGCGGCGGGGCAAACATCCGGACGCTGTTGAAAAAATGCCCGCAGGGCATCGTCAAGGGCGTCGATATTTCTGACGTGAGCGTCACGACGGCGCGGCGCGTCAACCGCAGCGCCATCGCGGACGGCCGCTGCGCTGTATGGCAGGGGAGCGTGGACGAGCTGATCTTTGCCGCGGACTGGTTCGACGCCGTCACGGCGTTTGAGACGGTCTATTTCTGGCCGGACCTGCCAAAAAGCTTCCGCGAGATCCGCCGCGTGCTGCGCCCCGGCGGCACGCTTCTCATCTGCAACGAATGCAGCGGCGACGCGCCCGGGGACGAGGCGTGGACAAAAAAGATCGCCGGCATGCGGATCTACCCCGCCGCCGAGCTGCAGCGGCTGCTGGAGCAAGCTGGCTTCCGCAGGATCCAGATCCATAAGACCTCCCGCTGGCTCTGCCTCACCGCCCAAAAGCCTGATTGAGGGTACCGACCCGACGAACGGCAAAGCCGTCAGACACCCGGCTGACGGCTTTTGCTGACGGACGCGCCCGTCCACGCGGAAAACGCCCGCTGAAACGAGCCGGTCCTGCCCGCCCTGCGTGATGGGCACGCCGAGAAACTCCGCGTAAGCGGGGTCCTTCACCGGCTGCCTTGCTGCAGCGGACAGCGGCGTGACCGGCTCCTGCGTCGCCTTGCGGATCAGCCCGACGAGGAAAACGAACTCGATCCCGACGAGGATCTCCGGAAGCTCCAGCCCCGCGCGGGCGGATACGAGCTCCACGCTGAGCGCCGTCTCGGTCTCTTCGACGCGATATAAAAGCGCGCCGATCAGCGGCTTGTACTGCGCCAGCCGACGCAGGCAGGTCCGCGCGTCCGGGCTGCAGGAAGCGGCGAAGACCGGCGGAGAGATCTGCGAGACCAGCCCGGAGGACGCCAGCCGGACCGGCGCGTCCTTGTCCGGGGAGAGCGCCTCGATGGCCTGCAGGAAGCGGAAGTATTCCTCCGCGCCCAGGCACGGCGCCTGCCGCGCGAACAGATCCTCCGGCAGCCCGGCCTTTTTCAGGACCTGCTCCACGCAGAAGCCCATAGCGGAGAGATAGTCCCGGTAAGCTCTGCCGATCAGAAAATTTGTCATGCGAAGCCCTTCTTCTGGCCTCTATCATACCTGAAAACCGTGCGCGCCGCAAGCGCCTTGCCGCATCAGCTGAATGTCCGGAGGACCCAGTCGAACACGCGGTCGCCGAAGAGCCGGTGGGTCCAGACCATCGGCTTTGCGCCGAACCCGACCAGATAGCGCGTGCGGGGCCGGCGCTTGGTGACGGCCTTGCGGACCGTTTTTGCGATCAGCGCTGGCTTGGAGAGCAGATCGCCGCTGTAATTCTTGATCATGCCGTCTGCGGCCTTATTTGCCATTTCCGCATATGCACCGTTTGTCGACGTTTTTTTCAGAGGTATCATAGAGGCACCATCTACAGGAGAACTGCCATGTCCGGTTTTACAAAGCAGGCCATCCAGGCGAGCTTCCTGAAGCTGCTGGATACCTATCCGCTGCGCGATATCACCGTCCGGATGATCACCGAGGACTGCGGGATCAACCGCAAATCCTTTTACTATCACGATCAGGATATTTCCACCAGCTCTGCACCCTCCGCTAAGGCATGACCGAACACCTCCTCCGCCGCATCCACACTGACACGGAATAAAAGCCAAAGCAGCCCGGCGCGTTTGCGGCGGGCTGTTTTTGGATGGAATCAGGGGGCGGGGTGGGTGGTTGACAAGAGGGTCTCGGCGGTGGGCTTCCAGCATTCGGCGTAGGACTTGCACTTTTCGCACAGGTGCTCGGCGCTTTCCGGGGCTTCGAGGTCGGTGGAGCGCGCGCCGCTCTGGGCCACCATCTTCGGCAGCAGCTCCGGGTTTTCCAGCATGGGGCAGGGGCGCAGATGGTTGCCGTTGAAGGGCTGACCCTTGCGGTAGAGCTTGAACAGCGGCTGCTGCAGGCATTCCAGGAAGCTCTTTTCCCGGATATTCGCGCTGGAGTAATGGATGAACACACAGGGCTCCACATCACCCGCGGCGTTGATATGGCAATAGATCCGGCCGCCGGCCACGCAGCCGCCGGCAAACTCGCCGTCGTTCTGGAAGTCGATGCAATACAGCTCCTTGCCGCCGGTCACGCCGCGGATCTCGCGGACGCGGTCTTTCATATACGTGCGCTGCTCCGGCGTCAGCAGCAGATCGGTCGAGGCATTGATGCCCACGGGCATATAGTGGAAGTACCACGCGAAGACGCAGCCCTTGGAAATCAGCAGATCGAGGAAGTCGTCGCTTGTGACGACCTTATAGTTCTGGCTCGTATAGCAGATGGACACGCCGAACGGGATGCGGTGGCTGTGCATCAGCTCCATCGCGTCCAGCGCTTTCTGGAAATGTCCATTTCCGCGGCGGCCGTCGTTGGCTTCCTCAAAACCCTCGACGCTGATGGAAACAAAGAAGTTCCCCACGCGCAGCATCTCCTGACAGAATTCCTCGTCGATGAGCGTGCCGTTGGTAAACGCATGGAATGCGATATCCCGGTGCTTTTCGCACAGACGGATGATGTCCTTTTTCCGCAGCAGCGGTTCGCCGCCGGTGAACAGGCAGGCATGGGTACCGAGTTCCTTGGCTTCGGTCAATACCCGGTCCATTTCCTCGAACGTCAGGCTCTGTTTGTGGCCGTATTCCGCCGCCCAGCAGCCGGTGCAGTGCATGTTGCAGGCGGAGGTCGGGTCCATCAGGATGAGCCAGGGGACGTTGATGTCGTATTTTTTGGCCGTCTCCTGCGCCACATGATAGCCGCGGATGCCGCCCTCATAGACGGCGTTGGTCAGAAATGTCTTGAGGATGTAGGGGTCGTTGTTGCGGATCAGGCGCTGGACATAGTGGGGCCCACTTGCCGTCGGGATTGTTGGCGAGCATATGAAGCGTCTGAAAGGATTTTTCGCTCCACACATCGCTGTGCAGCTTCTGGACCATGTTTACAAGATCGTTCGCGATCTGTCCCGCGTCCTGCGTCTGGCCTTTTTGGATGAGATTGTCAAGGATCGTCTCGAACGCCTTGCGTTCGGCTGCGTGGGAGATTTTTTCCGTGATGCGCATGTGTCAGCTGTCCTTTCTGTTCTGCCGGGTTTTCAGGTCCGCCGTGCGGCGGACCGCTTCTTACCTCCGATCCTATCAGGCGCGCCCGCCCCGCACAATGCCCAAAGCCGCCCCGGATGTGGCGTTTTCGGACACATCCGCCCGAATGTGGGACAAAATGCGCAAAAAATGCCGGTTTTTCTTGCAACTGCTGTGCGTGCTACACTAAGGAAAAGCGTCGGGCGGCGCGGTTTTTAAGACTTATAAGTTAAACTCGTCTAACTGGCGGGTGAAGACCGGCGCCGCGAACCGCATCAAGAATCGTTGGGGAGGAATGCAGGATGAAGTATTTCGGGATGCCCATGGGGATGTGGGGCTTGTTTTCCGGCTCGTTCCGGGCGCAGATGCGCACGGTGTTCGGCTATGACGCCGAAGTATTCCGGGATGCCCATGGGGATGTGGGGCTTGTTTTCCGGCTCGTTCCGGGCGCAGCTGCGCACGGTGTTCGGCTATGACGCCGACGAGGCGCGCAGGATCGCCAAGGCGGCGAAGCCGCGCTGCCGGCAGATCATCGCGGAGCTGCCGGAATTCGAAGCAGCCGACCGGTTCAAGATGAACGAGGTCAACTGCGCGATGCTCGGCGCGTTCGTGCTCAGCATGCCGCAGCGCCCGGAGGTGGAGCCGCTGACGAGATTCTATGCCGACGCCATGATGACGAAGCCCATGCGCTGGTTCTGCCGCAAGAGCGGTAAGAACAAATTCAGCGCGAAGGACCTTGCAGCCATGCGGCAGACAGAAGCGCTGAAGGCTGCCGACCGCAACCCCTATTCCTGGAACATGGACCTTTACGAATACCCCGACGGCAACGGCTATGAGGCCCGCTTCACCTGCTGCGGCATCTGCGCGCTGATGAAAAAGCTTGGGCTCTATGACCTCACGCCCGCCATGTGTCATCTCGACTACACCATGGCCGAGGCGGGCGGCACGGCTGACTTCGTGCGCGAATACACCCTCGCCTCCGGCGGCCCGTACTGCGACTGCGGGTACAAGAAAAAACCGGCGGCAGGCACAAAATAACGCTGCAGACTGGAAAACAGGGACATGAACAGATACGCCGCGATCTGCGGGCAGGAGAGAAGGAAAACGATATGCTGTATTCGGAAAAACTGAGACCCTTTGCGGCTGCGCATCCGTGCCGGACGATCGACGTTGACGGCGCGCAGTTTCGCTACATCCTGACCGGAAAGCCGGAGGTCCGGACGCGGGTCTTCCTCAACGGCGGGATGAACACGCTGGAAATGTGGATGGACTATGTGGACGCGCTGGCGGACACCGGGCGCGTGCTGCTGTTCGACTATCCGCAGCAGCTGCGCACCAACCAGGCGCTCGTGGCGGGCATGCACGCGTTCTTTGCGGCGCTCAAGGGGAAGATCCTGCTCATCCTGCCCGATCAGGATTTCTTCTCCGGGCAGATGCAGCAGGACCTCATCCGGCTGATGCACGAGCCGGAGATCCGCTATGTCTCCGGCGGGCACCTGTCCACCGTGCTGAAGACGGAGGACTATATCCGCACGATCCGGGCGTTCCTTGCCGGCCAGCCGGACTGAGCCTGATGCCCGCGCCTATGCACCCGCTAAAAGGGGGAATGAAGCATGATGATCGTTCTGCAGCTTGTGCTCTATTGCCTGCTGTTTTTCCTGCTGGTCAAGGCTGCGGCGGGGAACGACGGGCTGCGCTGCCTGTATTTTTATCCGAAGGAATATCAGGAGGAGGCCTTCCGGCGGGGACTGGCGGAAAAAGAGACCGTCGCGCGGCAGAGCAAACGCTTCATGATCCCGTTCTGCCTCGTCATGCTCGCCGCGCTGGCCGCGATCCTCACGTTCTGGAACCGCGCTGCGGACTTTAAGACGGCCCTGTGGCAGGCCGCACTCTTTCTCGTGGTCATGAACTGGTTTGACGGGATCGTGATCGACCGGCTCTGGGTCGGCCGCAGCCCGGTCTGGCGCATCCGCGGCATGGAGGGCATCCCCTATGTAAAGCCGTGGAAGACCGTGTTGACCCGCCGCGCGCTTGGCACCGTCGTCTATCTCATCCTCGCGCCCGCCGTCGCAGGGCTCGCCCTGCTGCTCGGCAGGCTCTGCACCTGAATCAGGATCACGCCCGCGGGCGGACCGGCTCAACGGTCCGCCCGCGTTTTATGTTGGTTCCAAAAGGAAAATTGCTTCCTCGGCTGCGAGCGTGTATAATGAAAGCCACGGACAAGGGCGGCTGCCGCCCGTCTTTCAAAAAACGAAAGGAGTATCTGACATGGACAGGGTCAAAAAGAACTTCGGCTTCGGCTGCATTACTACAGCGTCGTCCATACCGCGCCCGGCCGCAGAGCGTCCGACTGTCTCAAATGCGGCAAATGAGAAAAGGTCTGTCCCCAGCATCTGCCCATCCGCAAGCTGCTCGAGGATGTGGCGAAGGAATTTGAAAAAGCCTGATATTTTCCGGCGGGAAAACGACCCGGAAAACCGACCAGCGGCGCTCAGGAGCGCCGCTGATCCTGTTCTTTTGGGGCGCAGACCTCGGTGTCCGGGGACGGCTCACCGCGCCCAAATTTCAGAAGATTGTCGACGGTCACGGCGGCGATGTTGTTGAGCGCTTCCTTCGTCAGAAACGCCTGATGCGAGCTGACGATGACATTCGGCATGGCGATCAGCCGCACGAGCGTGTCGTCCTCGATGATGGCCTCCGAACGGTCCTCATAGAAAAGCTCGGCCTCCTCCTCGTACACATCCAGACACGCTGCGCCGATCTTCCGGCTGCGGAGTCCCTCGATGAGCGCCTCTGTGTCCACCAGCGCGCCGCGGGACGTGTTGACGATCACGACGCCGGGCTTCATGCCGGCGATGGCCGCCGCGTCGATCATGTGCCGCGTCTCGTCCGTGAGCGGACAGTGCAGCGAGATGACGTCCGCCTGATGAAAAAGCTCCGGCAGCGCCGCATAGCAAAGACCGCTGCCCGGGTCCGGGAACTTGTCATACGCAAGTACCCGCATCCCGAAGCCCCGGCAGATCTCCGCGAACACGCGGCCGATCTTGCCCGTGCCGACCACCCCGGCGGTCTTGCCGTGCAGGTCGAAGCCCGTGAGGCCGGACAGGCTGAAATTGAAGTCGCGCGTGCGGATATAGGCCTTGTGCGTGTGCCGGTTCACGGTCAGCAGCAGCGCCATCGCGTGCTCCGCCACCGCGTAGGGCGAGTAGGCCGGGACACGGAAGATGCGGAGCCTGCCGCGGCATGCGCGCGTATCCACATTGTTGAAGCCCGCGCACCGCAGCGCGATGACCCGGACGCCGAGCCGGTACAGCTCGTCTGCGACCTTCGCGTTTACCGTGTCGTTGACGAACACGCACACGCAGTCAAAGCCGCGCGCGAGCTGCACAGTGTCCTCGCCCAGCTTCGTCTCAAAGTACCGGATCTCCAGCCCGGTCCCGGCGGCGTGGGCGTCAAAGCCGGGGCGGTCATAGGGTTTTGCATCAAAAAAAGCAAGTTTCATAGCGATCCCTCCAAGCCTTTTATGGCACCGCCCGCCGCTTTCTATACATGCCGCAGCATGCAGCTGCCGCCGATGGCCGGAAAGACGCAAAAAAATCCCGCCCGGCGTCGTGCAACGCCGGTGCGGGCGGGAATCGGTTTTTATTTTGTTTCCGGGTATCGGATGAGGTCGTAGAGCAGACCGTGCGTACCGAACCGGCGCGTACCGGCAAGCTTCATGCCAAGATGCAGGTATTTGTCGCATTTGGACCGGGCGTCGGTCTCCAGGATCACCGGAATGCCCAGCCAGTCGCCCTCGGCGAAGGCCATCTCCATGACCTTGCGCATATAGCCCTGCCCCTGATACGCCTGCCGCACGCAGACCAGACCGACGAAGATGTATGGCTTCTTTTCCCGATCCAGCCGCTTGTCCAGCCCCGGGCCGCCCTGCGCCATGATCCGCGTGAAGCGGATGAGCGAAGGAAGAGCCATGGCACCGAGAAACCCCTTTGCCAGCGGGAGCATCGCCCGCAGCGAGAGCTTCTGCCCCGGGCGCTTATAGGCAAGGTAGCCCTCGCCGCGCGGGCTCGTCGTGTGCAGCATCCCGCCCTGCAGCGCCATGCGCACATAGCCGCAGATGAAGGCCGCCGCGGCGTCCCGGCTCGGGAAGGCGTCGATCAGCCCGTGCTCTTCTCCGTAATCATAGTAACCGAAGGCCTGCCCGATGTCCCGGATCGAGGCCTCATCCAGTGTCGTGACCTTCATGCCGTCGCCTCCTTCCGCTTTTGCAGGACCGCCACCGCGCAGGGGATGCGCCCTTCGCAGAGCGTATAGCGCGCGTCCGTGTATCCCGCCGCCGCGAAGAACGCCTGATAGCTCTCGAGCGTGAATTCCCGCTTGAAATCCGCTCCGGCCCTGCCGATGGCGCCCGAGACGCGGTTGGTCGTTCCCTTGTCCGTCCGGTTCATGTACGTGGGGATGATGAGCCGTCCGCCCGGGCGGCAGACCCGGTCCAGCTCCCGCAGCGCCTGCAGCGGCTCGTCCAGCAGGTGGATGACGTTCGCGGCCACGACCGCGTCAAAGCGCCCGTCCGGGTAGTCGAGCTTCGTGATATCCGCCTGCGCGAACCGCACGTTGCGGCAGTTTGCATACTTTCGTTCTGCCTGCGCGAGCATCTTCTCAGAAAAATCCGTCGCTGTCAGCGCCCTGCACCGCGCCGCGATCACGCCGGTCAGCAGCCCCGTGCCGCAGGCACATTCCAGCACCTCGTCCTCCGGCCCGATGTGCGCCGCCACCGCCGCGCACATCGCCTGGTTCGCCCGCCGGTTGATCCCGTTCGCAAACACATCATACACCCAAGCCACCCGATCCCAAAACATCGCGTATCCTCCCGAACCTAAATTAGATATCTCTAACCAATCCCTTAAAAAGCGGCCCCACCAAGGGCCGCTTTCAGTGTATCACAGCAGCCGCCGGAGCGCAACACTGTTTCCGGGAAACCGCCGAAGGTGTGAAAAACTACTTCCAAAGGCCGGAAAAGGATGATACAATGGGGGAGAGGTGATCAAATGCTGAAGGTTTTTCTGGTGGAGGATGAATGCGTCGTGCGGGAAGGGCTGCGCGAGTGCATCGACTGGGCGCGGTACGGCTTTGAATTCTGCGGCGACGCGCCGGACGGCGAGCTGGCGCTGCCGCAGATCCGTAAGCTGCGCCCGGACATCCTGATCACGGACATCAAAATGCCGTTTATGGACGGGCTGGCGCTCAGCAAACTCGTCTGCGCGGAGCTGCCGGAGACAAAAATCATTCTCATCAGCGGCCACAACGACTTTGAATTCGCGCAGGAGGCCATTGAGATCGGCGTGGAGCAGTATCTGCTGAAGCCCGTGACGAAAAGCTCCCTGCTGAAAACGCTGGAGGATGTCAGCCGGAAGATCGGCGAGGAACGCGAGCAGAAGGCCTATCTGCGCCGCTTCCAGCAGGAGGGGCGGGAGTATGAGCAGTATGCCCGCCGCAAGTTCTTCGAGCAGGTCACCTCCGGCTCTTTGCGCGTGTCGGAGATCTATGAGCAGGCCAAAAAGCTGCAGATCGATATCGACGCCGAGGGCTACACCGTCATTTTGCTGACGCTGCAGAGCCGGGGCGCGGCGGAATATTCCCAGACGCTGGCCGACCGGCTCGAGGAGCTGATGGCCTACCTGCTGCGCTACGGCGAGTATCTGCTGTTCCGCTGCAACCTCATGACCTACTGCATCATCGTCAAGGGCAGCGGCGCAGGCCTGAACGACGCCGTACACCGCTGTCTGGAAAACATCCAGCGCCGCTGCGGCGGCGACGAGGCGCTCGCCTGGTACGCGGCAGTCAGCGACCCGGTCGCCCGCCTGAGCGAGCTGCCCGGCTGCTACGCCCGGGCGCACACGATCCTGTCCTACCGGCATCTGCTGCCCGAGCAGCATGTCCTGACGGCGGACGTGCTGAAAAAGCCGCAGCGCGGCGGGCTTTCGGAGCTCGACGAGGTCGACGCCAGCAAGGCCGACCCCGCCATCATCCGCAGCTTCCTGCAGACCGGTATGCGTGAGGAGATCCCGGATTTCGTGTCGGAATACCTCTCGTCCTTCGGAAACGCGCTCAACTCTCTGCTGTTCCGGCAGTATGTGCTGCTGGAGCTGCGCTTCAGCGCCATCCGCGCGGCCAAGAGCTTCGGCTATTCGCAGGAGGAATTCCTGCGTCCGCTCGAGCCCGCGCAGGCGCGCGCGGTGGACACCGACCTGCCGGAGCTGAAAAAGAGCTGCGCCGCATTTCTGCGCCGCGCCATCGAGCTGCGCGAGGAGGAATCCGGCAACCAGTATAAATCCATGCTCAAGCGGGCGCTGCACTATATCGACCAGAACTACACCGACGAAAATCTCTCCCTCAACGCCGTGGCGAAGGCCGCCAATATCAGCCCCAACTATTTTTCCGGCGTTTTCAGCCAGGAGATGGGGCAGACGTTCGTCGAATACCTGACGGAAAAGCGGATGGCCCGCGCGAAGGAGCTGCTGCGCTATTCCGGCAAGCGCTCGAGCGAGGTGGCCTACGAGGTCGGCTACCGCGACCCGCGCTACTTCAGCTTCCTGTTCAAAAAGACACAGGGCTGCACGCCGAGCAGCTACCGCGCGGGAAACGGAGACGGCCATGAGGCGAAGTGAGGCCCATCGCTCGCTCGACGGAAAGCTGCGGCGGCTGCTGTGGAGCATGCTGCTGCTTGTCTGCGTGATCCTGGTGGCGACGCTGGCGATCTTGCTTCTGCACAACCACCAGTATTCCATCGTCACGGCCAATATCGTCCGCGCCTCCCAGTTCAACCAGAACTTCAAGGAGGACGTCGACCTCAAAATGTACTACTACGTCATCGACAGCACCTACGGCGAGACGCTGCCGCTGCAGGAGGTCGACGAGGCGACCGCGCTCGCGCAGGAGCTGCTGGCCGGCACGCAGGACCGGCAGAGCCGGAAGGCCATCACGAGCGCGATCAATCTCTGTGAAAATCTGCGCGAGCGCATCCTGCAGATCACCGAGACCGAGGGCTATGACGCCCGCATGGAGCAGCTCGAGTCCAACGTCTATATCCTCACCGAGCTCATCCAGCAGTATTTCTATACCTATCTCTACCACGAGGCCGGGTATCTCGATTCTCTGCAGGCGGCGCTCACGGCCAGACTCTGGCTCGAGCTGGGGCTGGTCGCCGTGGGCGCGCTGGTGCTCGTGGGCGTGCTCATGCGCCGCTCGGCGGCCATCAGCCGCAGCATCACGCAGCCGATCTACGCTCTGCGCGAGCGCGCGCAGTCGATCGGCCGGGGCGACATTGCCGCGCGGGAGCCGGTCGTGGCCGAGGATGAGACGCTGCAGGCGCTCAGCAGAAGTCTCGAGCACATGGCGCAGCACCTGCAGCAGCAGATGGAGCTCAACCGGCAGGAGCAGGACAAGCTCCGCGCGATGGAGCTGGCCCTGCTGCAGAGCCAGATCAACCCGCATTTTCTCTACAACACGCTCGATACCATCATCTGGCTCGTGGAGACCGGGAAGAACGAACAGGCCGTCGAGATGGTCACGAGCCTTTCGAATTTCTTCCGCAGTTCCCTGAGCCAGGGCCGCGATATCATCACCCTCGGCGAGGAGGAGATCCACGTGCGCAGCTATCTGGAGATCCAACAGGTGCGCTACCGGGATATCCTGCGCTATGAGATCCATGTCCAGCCGGAGCTGCGCGGCTGCATGCTGCCGAAGCTGACGCTGCAGCCGCTGGTGGAGAACGCGCTCTACCACGGCATCAAGCTCCGCCGCGGCCTCGGCTGCATTCTGGTCGACGCCGCGCAGGAGGATGATCGCGTCTGCATCACGGTCCGCGACGACGGTGCGGGCATGCCGCCCGAGCGCCTGCAGCAGCTGCGGCAGAGTCTCGACACTGAAGAGCCGGTCGGCTTCGGCCTGCGGACGGTCTACCGGCGGCTGCGGCTGCTGTACGGGGAGCAGTGCTCCATGGAACTGGAAAGCGAGCCGGGCGCCGGGACGACGGTCACACTGCGCTTTCCCATCAGAAAGGAGGCCGGGGCATGAGGCGGCTGATACTGCTGCTGCTGAGCCTTGTGCTGCTGCTGGGTCTTGGCGGCTGCATGCCCTACGTCCGGCAGACGCCGGAGGAGGAGACGACGCTCATCACCGTCGGCTTCTCGCAGGTCGGCGCGGAATCGGACTGGCGCGTGGCCAATACTGAGTCCATGCGTGAGAGCCTGAGCGAGGAAAACGGCTTCGAGCTCCTGTTTGACAACGCCCGGCAGAAGCAGGAAAACCAGTTCAAGGCCATCCGCACCTTCATCCAGCAGGACGTGGACTATATCGTCCTCGCCCCCGTCACCGAGACCGGCTGGGAAAGCGTGCTGGAGGAGGCCCGCGCGGCCGGGATCCCGGTCATCATCGTCGACCGGCAGGTGGAGGTGGACGACCCGTCGCTCTACACGAGCTGGGTCGGCTCCAACTTCCGCAAGACCGCCGACGCGGCTGTCGACTGGCTTTCCGAAAAGCTCAAGGCGGACGGCAGGGAAGACGCCGTGCAGATCCTGCACCTGCAGGGGACGCCCGGCTCCACGGCGCAGCTGCAGCGCAGCGCCGCGCTCGAAGCGGGCGTGGCCGCCCACGCGGACTGGACCATCGCCGCGCAGCTGAACGGCGATTTCACGCAGGCAAAGGCGTATGAGGAGACGATCGCCTATCTGCAGAGCAGCCCCGCGCCGGACGTGGTCTACTGCGAAAACGACAACATGTGCTTCGGCGTCATGCAGGCGCTGGACGAGCTGGGCATCGCCTACGGCGATGGCGGCGTGACGCTCATTTCCTTTGACGCGGGGCGGACGGCGCTTTCCTACTGCAAGGACGGGAAGATCGATCTGTGCGCCGAGTGCAATCCGCTCCACGGCCCGCGCGTGCGCGCGCTCATCGAGCAGCTCGCGCGCGGCGAAACGCCAGAAAAGCTCTCCTACATGCCCGAAGCCCTCTTCACCGCCGACACCCTCACCGCCGAGCTCCTCGAAAGCCGCGTCTACTAAGGCTCCCCTTCCAGGGGAGCTGTCAGCGAAGCTGACTGAGAGGCTGCAGCAAATTTGCAACTAGTTGCCTTAGAATATTTGCCACAAATAGAAGGTGCAGCCTGAATTTGTCAGGCTGCACCTTTTTGCATTGGATTTCTTATGGATTTGCACGCGCCCAAGGCTCCCCTCTCAGGGGAGCTGTCACCGAAGGTGACGGATGAGGTGGGGGCAGTCTCGTTTTATCCGCTCTGCCGCTGATACAGTGTCCACGGCAGCTTCACGCTCTGGCAGGGCTGGCGGCGGATCTGGGTGAGGAGGTTTTCGGCGGCGGCGCGGCCCATGGCGTGCGGCTCGTGACCGGCGGAGGTGATGCTGACGGGGCCGAAGGTGCTGTAGTAGCTGTTGTCGAAGCTCACGATGGCGACGTCCTCCGGCACGCGCTTGCCTGCGCGCAGGAGCGTCCGGATCAGGTGGAACGCGATCTCGTCGTTGTAGCAGACGACCGCCGTGCAGCCGCCCAGCTGCTGGCGCAGAAAGACCCGCAGTAGCTCCTCGTCCTGCAGCTCCACGAGCTGATGGCGCTGGAAGCTCGAAAACCAGAGGAAATTTTCATCCAGCGGAAAAAGCCCCGCGTCGCGCATCGCGCAGACCACGCCGTGATACCGCTCCGGCCCCTGCGCATCGTCGGATTTGAAGATCCCGGCGATTTTTTTATGCCCGCTGCGGATCAGATGCCCGGCCAGCAGATACCCGCCGCCGTAATTGTCGTCGCCGACGCAGAAGGCGTCGGTGATCTCCCGGCAGCTCCCGTGCAAAAACGTCATCGGCAGCCCGCGCTGCCGGAGCGCCTGATAGAGCTCCGCGTTCGGGTTCGGCAGCGCCGTCTTGCATCCCTCGACCAGGATCCCCGCCGGGGGATCGAGCAGCAGCTGCTGCAAAATATCCCGCTCGCGGCGGATGGAGTTTTCCGTGGCGTGGATGACGACGGAGAAGCCCTGCGCGGAAAGGCAGGCCTGCACGTCCTTGAGAAGCGAGGGGAAGATGTAGTCGCTCAGCGAGGTCGCGATCACGGCGATCCGCCGGTCCTGCCGCGCGGCGGCCGGGCAGAGAAAGCTGCCGCTGCCGCGCCGCTTTTCAATGAGTCCCTCCTGCTCCAGTACGGCCAGCGCCTGCCGGAGCGTCTGGCGGCTGACGGAAAGCTGCGCGGCAAGCGCCTGCTCGCCCGGCAGCTTCCGCTGCCCGTCTGCATACCACTGCGGCAGCGCCGCCCGCAGCTCCTGCACCAGCTGCTCATATTTTGGCGTCATCGGGATCCACCTCCTATGCTGCCTCTATTGTATCACAGGCGCGGGGCGGGGAGCGGGACGGATTTGTTCGTTTTCTTTGGAACCTCCGGCGGCCGGGCGAAAGAAATCCTGCCTTTTTGCGGACAAGCTGAAAATATTCCAAAAATATTTCAGAAATTTTCAAACAGACCGAGGAAAATTTTTAACAGATACCACAGAAACACCGTCGTTTTGTCCGGAGCGTACAAGCCGCCGTTTCCCGTGTCCGACACCCGGGAGCGGAAGAAATCAAACAAAACAGGCCCAAAAATCGGAGAAAAACAAAATGTTCCGCGCAAGATCTCGCGGTCGGCCGGAAAAGCTGTCCGTTTCCGGCCGGGAAGCTTCCAAAGCTGTCTGCGCGCTGCGCCGAATTTGTGCCGGGACTTGTTCGTCAGATTGATTTCCGCCTGTCTGCACGCTTAAATAGAGCCATGACAGGCGAAAGCCTGCGGCAAACCGACACAAATTTTGAAAGCGAGGAAAACACAATGAAAAAGATTCTTGCTCTGCTCCTGGCGGTCGCCATGATCGCCGCCTTCTGCGCCTGCGCGCAGCAGTCCGCCGACACGGCCCCGGCCGCTACCACGGATACCGCCGCCGAGACCACCACCGACACCACTGCTGAGACTCCCGCCGCCGAGACCACCACCGACACCGCTGCTGAGACTCCCGCCGCTTCCGACGGCGCGCTCATCAAGGTCGGCATCATCAACAACGACCCCAACGAGTCCGGCTACCGCACCGCCAACGACAAGGACCTGAAGGCCATGTTCACCGAGGAAAACGGCTATGACGCTTCCTTCGCCTACAGCCTGAAGAACGACGAGCAGATCGCTGCCGCCCAGAAGTTCATCCAGGACGAGGTCGACTACCTGCTCATCTCCGCTGCCGGTACCTCCGGCTGGGATTCCGTCCTGCAGGACGCGCAGGCCGCCGGCATCCAGGTCATCCTCTTCGACCGCACCATCGACGCTGACGAGAGCCTCTACGTTGCTTCCATCGTCTCCGACATGGCCAAGGAAGGCCAGACCGCTGTTGACTGGCTGGCTTCTCAGGGCCTTGACTCCTACAACATCATCCACATTCAGGGCGTCATGGGCTCCGCTGCCCAGATCGGCCGTACCGGTGCGCTGGACGCGCAGGTCGCTGCCAATGACAACTGGAACATGGTGACCCAGCAGACCGCTGAGTGGAATGCCGAGACTGCCCAGCAGATCGTCCAGTCCGTCATCGACTCCGGCAAGGAATTCAACGTCATCTACGCCGAGAACGACGACATGGCCAAGGGCGCTGTCGCGGCTCTGGACAAGGCGAACATCTCCCACGGCGTGGGCAAGGACGTCATCGTCATGGGCTTCGACTGCAACAAGTGGGCGCTTGAAGAACTGCTCGCCGGCAACTGGAACTACGACGGCCAGTGCAACCCCTTCCAGGCTTCCTACATCGACGCCATCATCAAGGATCTGCAGGCCGGCAAGGCTCCCGCTGAAAAGACCATCATCATGGACGAGAAGGGCTTCGATGCTTCCACCATCACGCAGGAAGACGTCGACAACTACGGCATCTGATCTGACATACAACATCGCATAATCAAAAATTCGGCTGCGTGCGGCACGGCGTATATGGAGCATTCCGTGTACCCGCGCTGCACGCAGCATGCCACTATGGAGGCGAATACGATGCAGGAAACAGCTTTACTGGAATTGCGGGGGATCTGCAAATTCTTCCCCGGCGTCCGCGCGCTCGACGGTGTGGATTTTACCCTGTGCAAGGGTGAGATCCACGCGCTGATGGGCGAGAACGGCGCGGGCAAATCCACGCTCATCAAGGTGCTCACGGGCGTGTATTCCAAAGACGAGGGCACCATTTCCATGGAAGGAACGCCCGTACAGATCCGCACGACGCAGGACGCGCTCAAGGCGGGCATCAGTACGGTTTATCAGGAGATCACCCTCTGCCCGAATCTGACTGTGGCGGAGAATCTATATATCGGCAGGACCAAGGGCGCCTTTACCAACTGGCGCAAGATGAACGCGGGCGCGAAGAAGCTCCTCAGCTCGCTCGGCATCCCCGCCGCGCCCACGCAGCAGCTGTCGAGCTGCTCCATCGCCGTGCAGCAGATGGTCGCCATCGCCCGCGCGGTCGATATGGAGTGCAAGGTGCTCATCCTCGACGAGCCGACGTCGTCTTTGGACGAGCAGGAGGTCGAAAAGCTCTTTAAGCTCATGCTCGACCTCAAGTCCCGCGGCGTCGGCATCATCTTCGTCACGCACTTCCTCGAGCAGGTCTACGCCGTCTGCGACCGCATCACGGTCCTGCGCGACGGCAAGCTCGTCGGCGAGTACAAGATCGCGGAGCTGCCGCGCGTGCAGCTCGTGTCCAAGATGCTCGGCAAGGAGCTCGACGATCTGTCTGAGATCAAGACCGAAGGCGCCGAGGACGCGCTGGAGAACGCAGAGGTCGTCTATGAGGCGTCCGGGCTTTCCAGCGCGGCCGGCGTGCGCCCGTTCGATTTCTCCATCCGCAAGGGCGAGGTCAACGGCTTTACGGGCCTGCTCGGCTCCGGCCGCAGCGAGTCCGTCCGCGCGATCTTCGGCGCGGACCACGTGTCCAGCGGCACGGTCAAGATGGGCGGCAAGCTGGTGAAGATCACCTCGCCGCTCGCGGCCATGAAGCACGGCATCAGCTACCTGCCCGAGGACCGCAAGCGCGACGGCATCATCGGCGATCTTTCCGTGCGCGACAACATCATCCTCGCCCGCCAGGTGCTCGACGGCTTCTTCCATCCCATCTCCAAGGCCAAGGCCGAGAAGTATGCCGAGGAGTACATCAGGCTCCTGAGCATCAAGACGGCCTCGACCGATACCCCCATCAAGTCGCTCTCCGGCGGCAACCAGCAGAAGGTCATCCTCGCGCGCTGGCTGCTGGCCAATCCCGTCTATATGATCCTCGACGAGCCGACGCGCGGCATCGACGTCGGCACGAAGGTCGAGATCCAGAAGCTCGTGCTGCAGCTGGCCGCCGAGGGCAAGAGCGTGACATTCATCTCGTCCGAGATCGACGAGATGCTCCGCGTCTGCTCCCGCCTCGTCGTCATGCGCGACCGGCAGGTCGTCGGCGAGCTGCGCGGCAGCGACCTAAACCAGAGCAGCATCATGAAAACCATCGCCGGAGGTGAACAGGCATGAACGAAACGACACAGAAGCGGCAGGGGAACTTCCTGACCCGCCTGGTGCGGAAGCAGATCTTCATCCCGCTGGCAGCGCTCTTGCTGCTGATCGTATTCAACCTCATCGCGGACCCCTCCTTCTTTGCCATCACGCTGAAGGAAAACAGCCTCGGCGATCTGGTCCTGACGGGCAACCTCATCACCATCCTTGACAACGCCTCCGAGCTCGTCATCCTCGCCATCGGCATGACGCTCGTCACCGCGGCCTCCGGCGGACAGGATATCTCCGTCGGCTCCGCCATCGCCATTGCGGGCAGCGTCGTGCTGCGCGTGCTGTGCGGCACGAATTCCCGCCCGGATACCCTGCAGGCGCCCATCATCGTGGCGTTTTTGGCCTGCTGCGTTGTCTCGATGCTTTTCGGCGCGTTCAACGGCACGCTCGTCGCCGTCTTCAAGATCCAGCCGATGGTCGCGACCCTGATCCTCTATACCGCCGGCCGCTCCATCGCCGCCTGGATCAACAACAACGAGCTGCCCATGATCTCCGACCCGTCCTTCGCCTACTACGGCAACTTCCTGCCGGGCGTGGCGGTGCCGACGCCGATCTTCATCGCCGTCATCTGCATGATCCTCGCCTGGGCGCTGCTGCGGTTCACGAACATCGGCCTGTACTCGCAGGCTGTCGGCATCAACGCCAGCGCCGCGCGGCTCAACGGCATCCATCCGCAGTTCGTGAAGTTCCTGACCTACGTCATCCTCGGCCTGTGCGTGGCCGTGGCGGGCTTTATCAAGGTCAGCCGCTTCTCCACCATCAACTACTCCGTCGTGGCCAAGGACATCGAGATGGACGCGATCTTGGCCGTCGCCCTCGGCGGCAACGCGCTCTCCGGCGGCAAGTTCAACATCTGGGCCTCCGTCCTCGGCGCATATGTCATCCAGTTCCTCACTACCACGCTCTTTAAATTCAACGTCGTTTCCAGCGCCCTGCCCGCCTACAAGGCCGTCGTGGTCATCATCCTCGTCGTGCTGAGCGCGCCGACCGTCCGCGAAAAGCTCGAGGCGCTCAAAAAGCGGCACAGGACCGAAGAAAAGAAGGAGGCCGGCACCCATGCGGAATAAAACCAACCATACGCCGCTCACGCGCGGAAGCCGCCTGACGGACGCAAAGCTGCTGCTCATCATCACGATCTGCGTCTTCGTCGTCATGTATCTGTGCGCGGTATTGTTCCTCGGCTCGGGCTTCAAAAAGCCGCAGACCTTCTTCAATATCCTCAACGAAAACGCGGCCCTGCTCATTCTTTCCTGCGGCATGAGCCTCGTCATGATCACGGGCGGCATCGACATCTCCGTCGGCACGCTCACCGCGCTCGTGTGCATGAGCTGCGCGGTCAATCTGGATTTCCATGGCGGCACGGTCCTGACGGCCATCCTGCTTGCGCTCGGCATCGGCACGGCTTTCGGCCTCGTGCAGGGCTTTCTGATCGCGTATCTGGAGATCCAGCCCTTCATCGTCACCCTCGCTGGCATGTTCTTCGCCAAGGGCATGACGACCATCGTCAACGCCACGCAGTTCAACGTGGAAAACGAGGCCTTCAAGGCCCTCAAGGAGACGCGCATCTATGTCCCCGGCATGGGCTCGGTCAATAAGCTCGGCGCGTATGTCCCGGCCTATGTGGAGATCGGCGTCGTCGTCGCGCTGGTGGTCGTGGCAGTTTTGTTCGTGGTGCTCCGCTGGACGAGGTTCGGCAGGAGCGTCTACGCCGTCGGCGGCAACAGCTACAGCGCCAACATGCTGGCCATCAACGTCAAGCGCACGAAGTTCCTCGCGCACCTGATCTGCGGCATCCTCGCGGGCATCGGCGGCTTCGTCTATTTCCTGCACGTCGGCTCCGGCTCGCCGTCGCACGCCAGCGGCGCGGAGATGAACGCCATCGCGGCCTCCATCATCGGCGGCACGATGCTCACCGGCGGCGTCGGCAACATCATCGGCACATTTTTCGGCGTTCTGTCGCTCAGCACGATCAAAAATATCGTTTCTTCCCTCGGTTTGGACGAAGCATGGTGGACAAATATCACGGTAGCTGGTATGATATGCTTGTTCCTTGTAATTCAAAGTCTGGTCCTTTCCCGCAAAAATAAGGATTCTTGAGGTGACAAGTATGAAACAGTATTTTCTCGGCATCGAATTCGGCTCGACACGGATCAAAGCAGTGCTGCTTGACGAGAAGCATGCGATCGTAAAAAGCGGCGACTATACCTGGAAAAGCAGTCTGGAAAACGGCGTGTGGACGTACCACATGGAGGACGTGCAGGAGGGCCTGCGCACGGCGATCCGCAACCTCGGCAAGCTGCCGGGCAAGATCTCCGCGATGGGCGTCTCCGGCATGATGCACGGCTATCTGGCCTTTGATAAAGACTGGAACCTGCTCGCGCCCTTCCGCACCTGGCAGAACACCATGACCGGCGAGGCCGCGGACAAGCTGACCGAGGCCTTCGGCTTCAACATCCCGCAGCGCTGGTCCGCCGCGCACCTGTATCAGGCCGTCCTGAACGGCGAACCGCACGTCAAGAACATCGCCCACGTCACCACGCTCGCGGGCTATGTCCATTACCTGCTGACGGGCGAAAATGTCCTCGGCGTCGGCGAAGCCTCCGGCATGTTCCCCATCGACAGCGAGACACTGACGTATGACGCGGCGATGCTGGACAAATTCGACGCGCTGATGGCAAAATACGGTTTTGACTGGAACATCCGTGCAGTCCTTCCGGAGGTCCGGACTGCCGGTCAGTCAGCTGGCCTGCTGACGCCGAGCGGCAGCGAATACCTCGGCGGCCTCCTGCCCGCGGGCATCCCCCTCTGCCCGCCTGAGGGCGACGCCGGCACTGGCATGACGGCGACGAACGCCGTCGCGCCCCGCACCGGCAACGTCTCGGCCGGCACGTCCATCTTTGCCATGGTCGTTCTGGAGAAGCCTCTGTCGAAGCTCTACCCCGAGATCGACATGGTCACCACCCCGACGGGCAAGCCCGTCGCCATGGTCCACTGCAACAACTGCACGAACGATATGAACGCCTGGGTCTCCCTGCTCGGCGAGACCGCGCAGCTGTTCGGCGCGGAGGTCTCCACCGGCGAGCTGTTCACGAAGCTCTATCAGAAGAGTCTCGAGGGCGAGACCGACTGCTCCGGCGTTCTGACCTACAACTACATGGCGGGCGAGGGCGTCACGCACCTCGATGAGGGCCGCCCGATGGTCGTCCGCAAGCCCGAGAGCAAGTTTACCCTGGCCAACTTCCTGCGCTCCCAGCTCTACGCCACGATGGCGACCTTGAAGCTCGGTATGGACATCCTTGCCGGGGAACACGTGGCGATTGACAGCCTGACCGGCCACGGCGGCCTGTTCAAGACGCCGGTCGTCGGCCAGAAGTACATGGCCGCGGCCTGCCATGCGCCGGTCACGTGCATGCAGTCGGCAGGCGAGGGCGGCCCGTACGGCATGGCCCTGCTCGCATCCTACATGGTGCAGGGGAAAGACGGCGAGACGCTTGAAGACTACCTTGCGGACGAGATCTTCGCCGGAGTGTGCAGCACGACGCTCGCCCCCGACCCCGAAGACGCCGCGGGCTTCGACCGCTACCTTGCCAGCTACCGCAGCTGCCTCGCAGCGGAAAAGGCCGCCGTCGCAGCATTCTAAGGAGGATATCATGAAACACTACGAATTCTGGTTTGTCGTCGGCTCGCAGACGCTCTACGGCGACGACGTTCTGACCACCGTCGCCAACCGCGCGGAGGAAATGGCGCAGAAGCTCTCCGCCGTGCTGCCGTATCCGCTCAAGTATAAAGTGACTGCCAAGTCCAGCGCCGAGATCACGCAGGTCGTAAAAGAGGCCAATTATGATGATAATTGCGCCGGTATCGTGACATGGTGCCACACGTTCAGCCCGTCGAAGATGTGGATCAACGGCCTGGATCTGCTCCAGAAGCCGTGGCTGCATTTCGCCACCCAGTATAACCGCGAGATCCCCAACGAGGAGATCGACATGGACTTCATGAACCTCAACCAGGCCGCGCACGGCGACCGGGAGCACGGCTTCATCGGCGCGAGACTCCGCAAGCCGCGCAAGGTCATCGCCGGTTACTGGCAGGACGCAGACGTGCAGGCCCGCATCGGCAGCTGGATGAAGGCCGCCATCGGTGTTGCCGTCTCGAAGGACATGAAGGTCATGCGCTTCGGCGACAATATGCGCAACGTCGCCGTCACCGAGGGCGATAAGGTCGAGGTCCAGAAGAAGCTCGGCTGGGAGGTCAACACCTGGGCCGTCGGCGATCTGGTCAAGGAAATGAACGCCGTCACCGAGGCGGAAATTGACGCTCTGATGGACGTTTACCGCGAAAAGTACGACTTCGCGACCGACGATATCGCCGCCATCCGCTATCAGGCGCGCGAAGAGATCGCCATGAAGAAAATGATGGACGCCGAGGGCTGCAAAGCCTTCTCGAACACGTTCCAGGATCTCTACGGCATGGAGCAGCTGCCGGGCCTCGCTTCCCAGCACCTGATGGCGCAGGGCTACGGCTACGGCGGCGAAGGCGACTGGAAGGTCGCAGCGATGACCGCGATCCTGAAAGCCATGGGCGAGAACGGCAACGGCGCGTCCGCGTTCATGGAGGATTACACCTACCACCTTGTCAAAGGTCAGGAATACTCCCTCGGCGCGCACATGCTGGAGGTCTGCCCGTCCGTCGCTGCCGGCCGTCCGCGTATTGAGACGCACTTCCTCGGCATCGGCATGAACGAAAAGGACCCGGCGCGCCTTGTCTTTGAAGGAAAGCCCGGTAAGGCGGTCGTGGTCAGCCTCATTGACATGGGCGGCCGCCTGCGCCTGATCGTACAGGATATCGAGGCCGTCAAGCCCATCATGCCCATGCCGAACCTGCCGGTCGCCCGCGTCATGTGGCGCGCCATGCCCGACCTCACGACGGGCGTTGAATGCTGGATCACGGCGGGCGGCGCACACCACACCGTCCTCAGCTACGACGTCACCGCCGAGCAGCTCCGCGACTGGGCCCGCATGATGGAGATCGAATTCGTCCACATCACCAAAGACACCACCGTCGAATCCCTGGAGCACGAACTCTTCCTCAACGACCTCGCGTGGAAACTGAAATAACCCCCGACCGCCCCTCTCAGAGGGGCGGTCTTCTTTTTCTCCCGGCAGAGGCCGATGCAAACGCATCGGCCCCTGCTGTTTTTTTACGCAAAAACACCCGCGAAAAAGAAAAAATTGCAGATCTCCGGCTGCATTTCAGGAAGATTTCAGGCTGGTGCTGTAAAATGAAGACGCAGCAGCTGCGCCCGCGCGTGCTGGTGTCCTACGTGCGCGAGCCGTATGTCTATGCCGCCGGTTCGGTTAAAAAACAGGAGGAACTGCCATGACATTCAACGACATCTACAAGAAAACGCTGACCGGCGTGCTGTATTCCAGCGGCTTCGCGCTGACGCTGGTGGGCCTGTCCCTTGTCACCACGCTGGTCATTATGGCCGTCACGAGCAACGTGGTCCTGTCTCTCGGCATGGTGGGCGCGCTGTCCATCGTCCGCTTCCGCACGGCCATCAAGGAGCCGGTCGAGATCGTGTTCCTGTTCTGGTCGCTCGCGGTGGGCATTGTCATCGGTGCGGGCATGATCCCGCTGGCGGTCATCGGCTCTGCTATCATCGCCGCAGGCATGGCGGCCGCCGTCTGCCTCTGCCTGTGCACAGCCGCGTTTTCCGGTCCAATCGCGGCAGCGGCAGGGGAGACCGGCATCACCATGGCGTATGAGACGGCGCTGTTCGATACGAGCAGCGTGTTCGGGGTCAATCTGAACAACAACTATGCCGACGCCACCAACATGAAAGAGGCGCTGATCTACGACATGTACCAGTATCTCGGCGCGGACGCCTCCCTCTACAATTACGCCAAACTCTCCGTCAACGGCGAATACTGGGGCGTCTATCTTGCGCTCGAGGCCGTGGAGGACAGCTTCCTGCTCCGCAATTACGGCGTGCAGGACGGCGAGCTCTATAAGCCGGACAGCATGAACATCGGCGGCGGAAAAGATTTCGGTGACTTCAATGCCGACGATATAGATTTCGGTGATCTGGATCTCGGCGACATGACCCCGCCGGATAGGAATGCCGCGCCTGCGGAACAAAAAACGGCCGCCGCCGGAGAACGCCCTGCGGACGATTTCGGCTTTGGCGGCGGCAAGGGCGGCTTCTCCATGAGCGGAGGCGGCGCGGACCTCAATTATACAGACGATGAGCTGGACAGCTACGAGACCATCTGGGACGGCGAGATCACAGATACCACAAAGGCCGACCACAAGCGCGTGGTCACTGCTCTCAAAAACATTTCGGAAGGTAATGCCCTGGAAGATTATATGGACGTCGACAACCTGCTCCGCTATATGGCCGTCCACGTCTTCTCCGTCAACGAAGACAGCCTGTCCGGCTCCATGGCGCACAACTATTACCTCTATGAAGCCGGCGGAAAGCTGAACCTCATCCCGTGGGATTATAACCTCGCCCTCGGCGGCATGGGGCGCAGCAATGACGCCACCAGTGTTGTGAACGATGCCATCGACAACGCGTTCTCCGGCACGACCTTCTTTGACACGCTGATGGCGGATGAAGCATACCACAGCCAGTATTACGCCTATCTGCAGCAGCTCGTAAGCGAGTATATCAACGGCGGCGGATTTGACGCTTTTTATGAGCGGGTTCGCAGCCAGATCGACACGCTTGTCGAGTCGGACCTCACCGCGTTCTATTCTTATGACGGGTATCTGACAGCCGCCGAGACCCTCTATCAGGTGGTCAAGCTGCGCGGGCAGTCCATCCAGGGCCAGCTGGACGGGACGATCCCCTCTACCGAAGCCGCGCAGCGCACCAGCGACGCGCTCGTGGACGCCTCCGCGCTCGACCTCAGCACCATGGGCTACATGAACAGCGGCGGTGGCGGCGGCTTCGATGCACCAGCTGCTTCCGAAACGCGGACCGCGCCGGACGTGTCCGACGGGTCTGAACATGCGCCGCCCGCAGGCTTTGACCCGTCCCAGTTCAGCGGGGAAGGGCAGAACGCTGACGACCCGCAGCAGACAGCCGAAGATGCACCGGCTTCCGGCGGCCGGCCGGATCCGGGCAGCTTCCCCGGCAGCTCCGCAGACGCATCCGCAGCGATCCCCACAGACAGCCTGCTCCTGTACGCCCTTTCCCTCCTGCCCCTCACCGCCGCCCTCCTCTTCGCCCTCCTGTACCGCAGAAGGCCGCGAAAGCAATAACGCTCCCAGCCGCAAAACGCCAGACGGGACCCGTCTGGCGTTTTCCATAACTTGAAAAATCTGCTGGATATCCTTTTACTTTTGCCGCATGTATGCTATAATTTTGATAAAACGAGACACAGCAGAAAAGCACACGCGCCCGCTGCCGCAAAGGGCTGCGGGAGAATCCGGAAAGGGAGGACTACCTATGATGAGATGGAAAGAACTTCTGGAAAAGAAACCGCATGCCTGGGTCAAATGGGGCGTGATCACGGCCTGTCTCTGCATTGTGATTGCCGTATTTTTTGTAATCAGACAGCGTGCGGCAGCCCTGCCGGTCGAGCAGGTGGAAAACCCCGTGTTCGTCTCGCGGGAGGAAGAGCCGGTGATGCAAAGAGACGACCTCAAAAACATGCTGGTGAACAACATCGTCGTATGGGGGACGGTACAGGACTGTTCCTACCTTCGCATCCGGGCCGGGGATTCGGTCTGGTATCTCACCACGATGCGCGTCGCCGTGGACACGGTGATCCGCGGGGAAGCGGATGCGCCGACGATCGACATCGTCTCCGGCGAATGCTATACGGGGGAACCTGTCCCGGAAGAAGAATTTCCCGTCCGGCCCGGTATCGCGGACTGCATTCCGGGGACGGAAGGGATCTTTGCGGTCAGCCCGGTGCAGGCGGGCGCTGTATGGGACATCGGCGGCCGGAGCACGGCTGTCCGCGAATTTGGCGACTATATCTACCGCATCCGCTGCAGCCTGCAGGAGGACAGCATCGTCTATGACGATCTTGTTCTGCCGATCAGCGAAGTGGAAACCGCGGGATCGTGAGGAAAAACCATGGATATCGAATTATTTTATCGGGAAAAGGGGAGCGGCGAGCCGCTGATCCTGCTGCATGGCAACGGGGAGGACGGCTCCTATTTTGTACACCAGATCGAGCATTTTCAGAGCCGTTACCGCGTGATCGCGCTGGATACGCGCGGGCACGGAAGGTCCCCGCGGGGCAGCGCACCGTTTACGATCCGGCAGTTTGCCCTTGATTTATATGACTTTCTGCGCGCGCACGAGATCCCGTCCACGGTGCTCCTTGGCTTCTCGGACGGCGTTTCGGCGGAAGCATCGGCGGATGCGGTCTCGGCTTCCGGATCGTCAGCCGCAGCGTCCGCCGCGGTGCTGCCGCAGGCCGTGAGTGAGAGCAGCATTGCTGCCGCCAGTATCATTGCAATCAGCTTTTTCATAAAAAAGCAGCCTCCTTATTTCGTTTTGTGCCTGTATCATAGCGCCGGAAGCTAAAGGGAACCTACACCCATGTCACGGCAGGTATGAAAAAAGAAGCTGCACAAAAAATCAGCGGTTTCATGGAAAGCGTCGGATGAAAAAAGCGAAAAAAGACTGCGCCGGCTGTCGGAAATGCTCCGATAGGCGGCAATTTTTTATTTCCGGCGCTTTCCGCTCCGAATTCCGCGCTTGGGTCACGGTTTGGGTCAGGGCAGGGAACCAGCGGCGCAAAAACTGCGCCGCTGTAAACAAAGAATAGGCGAAGATACATATTTGTTATACTCGCATGAATTTAGAGTTTTATTATCTGATCTATCGCATAAAGCGGCAGATTCACAAGCCATTCTTCTTTTTTGTAGTCTGCCATAGAGGTGCGGACAGAAACTTCAGGTGAAAATTTTTCCTGATATGTTTTCAGGCTTTTTGCTCGGAGGTTTACTTCTGCCTTTACTTCAACAGGCACAATTCGCTCGCCCGTATCAACGACAAAGTCGATCTCGCAGGAGCCTCTGTCATTGGTGTAGTAATATACATCCAAATCTTCGATCGTTTTTAGCTGCTGACAAACATACTGCTCCGTAAGGGCGCCTTTAAACTCAACAAAAAGGTCATTGCCGTCAAGTAGAGTACGCTGGCGAAGTCCAGCCATGCAGCCCAGAAGCCCGACGTCCACCACAAATAGCTTAAATGCTTTCAAATCCTCATAAGCCCGCAGGGGGATGCCCACTGTATTGACACGGCTTACCTTATGAACAAGGCCACAGTCACTGAGCCATAGAATGGCGGTTTCGTAGTCTTTTGCGCGCGCGCCTTCACGCACGAGACCGTATATGAATTTTTTGTTTTCTTTCGCCAACTGAGAAGGAACACTATTCCATAACATACGCAGTCTTGGAACGATCTCATTGGGAGCGTGTTTGGAGAAATCCTGTTCATAGGCTGCAAGGATCCGCTTCTGAATATCACGAACTTCATTAAAGTCTTTGTTTTCGGCAAAGCTTTGTACCGCTTCAGGCATTCCGCCGACAAAATAATAGTGCTTCAGAGCATCAATATATGTTTGCTTGAAACTCGTGATCATTTGGAAGTCTTGTTTATCCAGAAGTGCGGCAAATTGCTCTTTGCCGGTTGCCATCAGAAACTCTTTGAAAGAAAGGGGATACAGCTTTAAGAAATCCACCTTACCAACGGGGAAGGACGTGCCTTGATGCAACGCAATACCGAGCAAAGAACCGGCGCATACAATGTGATACTGCGGCGCATTTTCATAGAAATATTTAAGAGATGCCATGGCTCTGGGAACTTCCTGTACTTCATCAAAAATCAACAGAGAATTGTTGGGGTCGATCTTATGGCCTACATAGAGTTCCAAGCCCATAATTAAACGATCCGTATCCAGATCAGACGCAAACAGCTCAGCCATTCTGGAATTGGAGTCAAAATTGATATATACGGTATCTGCATATGACTGCCTGCCAAACTCCTTCATCAGCCAAGTCTTACCGACCTGCCGAGCGCCTTCAATAATCAAAGGTTTCCGGCGTTTGCTTTGCTTCCATTTTAATAGCTTTTCTATTGCAATTCGGTACATATATGCACCTCCATCCTTATAATTCAAGGATAGTATAGCATAGAACCGCAAAAAATACAACGAAATTTAGACTGATAATCACACTTTTTGCGACGAATTAAGGCTGAACGTTTCTAAAGGCGTTTTCTATGCGTGCTTATGTAGTTGCCGCTGAAAAAGAAGGCCTGTTCTGAATATATTACAGCGGCGCAGATTCTGCGCCGCTGTAAACAAAGAACA